>Ga0214919_10000040_pt1 | contig 184004 bp, 181 predicted proteins | sample LL1503_MetaG_FD_177994 | JGI IMG/M metagenome (GOLD analysis project Ga0214919, IMG submission 177994) | Freshwater microbial communities from Lake Lanier, Atlanta, Georgia, United States - LL-1503 | ecosystem: Environmental > Aquatic > Freshwater > Lake | place: USA: Georgia | collected... | reverse complement strand
TTCTTTTAAAAGATCAATAAAACCTGGTTCTTCTTTTGACATATCGAGCTCCGGTTGGAAAAAAACCAGACTCAAATGTCATAATCTCCGATAATTGTCACGCTGTTATTTTAATGAGGCAGCCCTGCCGCCCAGTGTTTTTTCTGTTGCTAATCTAATAATCTTTGGATCAGACCAATCAGCAAGATCATGAAAAAAAATATCGCTATTGATCTTTAAATCATCAACATCACTTCTATTTTTATCAACATAATTTCCCATAAAAAAATCTCGCAATGCTAAAAAAGGCGCGACATTACAGAGCAATTCTTAGATTGTCACTAGACGCACAAAGTTTAAAAAAACAAAAAAAACACCTGGAGAAAATCAGTGCTTTATTGAGATAACTAAATCTAATGATTGATTAACTAATCGCCCAGACTGGAAAATGAGAGAACCATGCAAAATTGCTAGAGCTCTAGTAAAAATACATGGCAAAATTACTAGAGCTCTAGCAATTTTACATAAAACTAATTTTAAAAATAAAAATGAAGTTCCAGCTGGAGCTAGACTCCACCAAGAACTTCGTTTTGAAAAATTGAAATGAAGTTCTTTATGGAGTATGATTTAAAAAATAAATAATTTTTAAATTTCAATAAGATATTAAAATCATGGCCATTAAAAATACGCGAAATATTATCGGACGAGAAAAAGAAAAACAGAAATTATCTCAATTTTTAAACTCTGGAAAAGCTGAATTTATGGTCGTTTATGGTCGAAGACGAATCGGCAAAACTTATTTAATCAGACAATATTTTGAAAACAGCAAAAACCTATTCTTCAATGCCACTGGCATGAAAGAAGGAAAACTAGAAGATCAAACTAAGCATTTTTCAGAACAAATCGGCCGCTCTTTTTTTAATGGCATGACTCCAAAAGCAGGAACTTCTTGGGAAGAAGTTTTTAAGCTACTGACGGACGTTATTGAGCAAACAAAGAAAATTTATAAGACCAAAAAAATTGTTTTATTCCTGGATGAGTTTCCCTGGATGGCAAGCAAAAATTCCAAGCTGCTAGAAACATTGGATTATTACTGGAATCAACACTGGTCCAATGACGATCGTATCAAGCTCATTATTTGCGGATCTTCAGCCTCTTGGATCATCGATAAAATTATTTATAACAAAGGGGGCTTGCATAACCGCGTGACTTACACCTTGCAGCTGGAGCCTTTTACACTCGGTGAAACCCGAAAATTTTTGAGCCATCTTGGATTTAAGATTAATCATCGCCAAGTGACTCAGGTTTATATGATCACCGGGGGCGTGCCTCATTACTTAGCCCAATTAAATTCCAACGCCTCTATTGATCAAAACATTGATGAAATCGCTTTTTCTAAAAACAGCTTTTTATTTTCTGAGTTTGATAAATTATTTTCTTCTCTTTTCGACGATGTTGAAGCTTATTTAAACATCTTAAAAATACTGGCTGCTCAGCCTTTAGGCATGGGACAAGCTGCTCTTTTTGAAACACTAAAAATCCCCAAAGGCCAAGGCACTTTAAGCAAATTAAAATCCCTTGAAATCTGTGGCTTCATCATGAGCTTCACGCCTTATGGCCATAAAGAAAAAGGGACTTATTATAAAATAATTGATGAATACACCCTGTTTTATTTTGCCTGGCTTGCGCCACTTGGAAATATTTTAAGCTCCAAAGGCCTTGGGCAACACTATTGGGAAAAAAGAAAACTCACACCTGAATGGCGTGCCTGGTCTGGATATGCGTTTGAATCTCTCTGCCATAAACACTCGATGCATATTGCGCAAGCGCTGGGAATTAGCGCAAGTTCAGTCCCAGGAACCTGGCGTTATATTCCAAAGAAAAACAGCACTGATCAGGGCGCCCAAATTGATTTGCTGTTTGACCGAGATGACGATGCAATCACACTCTGTGAAATAAAATATACAGAAAGCCCCTTCTCAATTGATAAAGCTTATGCAAAAAATTTGACTCAAAAAATGGAAGTTTTTAGAGAGCGAACCAAAACCACTAAGCAATTATTCCTAGCGCTGATTTCAGCCGCAGGACTGAAAAAAAGCATCTACTCCGAAGAATTAGTTAATCACTTAGTGACCCTCGATCACTTATTTATTGACTAACCGCTATTAAAAATCCCTTATAAGCCCTTATAAACCACTATTTTTTTAACCCGCCCACTTCAAAAATTCAAAACTTACGTTATAACTCCCTGCTCTTATTTTTATATTTCTAAGCATCTTTCATGACCCAAAATATGACCCAAAATAATTTCGATACCCAGCACCAAATTCAATATCAAGAATCTATTAATAACCCCCAAAAATTCTGGGCAGAGCAAGCCAAAATATTAGACTGGATCAAGTTTCCAGAAAAAATAATTTCAGAAGCAGTGTCACAGAATTTAAATCAAGACAGCATTCAAAATATTCACTGGTTCGAAGATGGAATTTTAAACGCCAGTGTGAATTGCCTAGACCGACATCTTGAAAAAAATGCAGAAAAAATAGCGTTGATTTTTGAAGGCGATGACCCAAAAAATTCTCAAAAAATCAGTTTTAAAAATTTATATCAACAGGTCTGTCAGCTCGCTAATTTTTTAAAATCCAGGGGCTTAAAAAAAGGGGATCGGGTCTGTATTTATTTACCCATGATTCCAGAGGCAGTGATCTCTATGCTGGCCTGCGCAAGACTAGGCCTGGTTCACTCTGTGATCTTTGGCGGCTTTTCTCCCAGCTCTATTAGAGATCGCGTTTTAGATTGCGAGGCGACTTGTATTATTACCGCTGATTATGGCTTTCGCGGGGGAAAAACTATTGGGTTTAAATCTAATATCGACGAGGCCTTAAATAATTTACCTATTTCTGCCAATAATCCTAAAAATCCCGAAGTCAGCACGGTTCTGGTGATTAAAAATAAAAATCTAGAAAACCTAGAAAATCTAGAAAGCTTAAAAAATTCGTGGGTGACAAACAGAGATTTTGACTATAAAAATTTAATTCCCCAGCAGGCTATTTCCTGCCCCCCAGAACCCATGAAATCTGAAGACCCGCTGTTTATTTTATATACCTCGGGGTCTACTGGAAAACCTAAGGGCGTGGTTCACAGTACTGGGGGATATTTATTATTCGCAGCCCTGTCTCATAAAGTTATTTTTGATTTAAACCCTCAAGATATTTACTGGTCAACGGCGGATGTCGGCTGGATCACGGGGCATTCTTATGTCACTTACGGGCCACTTGCCAATGGCACGACGACGGTTATTTTCGAGGGCATCCCGACTTATCCCAGCTATTCCCGATTTTGGGAAATTATCGATAAGCACCAGGTCAGTATTTTCTATACCGCCCCAACGGCTTTAAGAGCCTTAATGAAAGCCGGCGATGAGCCTTTGAAAAATACCAAAAGATCTAGTTTAAGAATCTTAGGCAGCGTCGGAGAGCCAATTAATCCCGAATGCTGGCTCTGGTTTTTTAATCAAGTGGGAAATAAACAATGCCCCATCATGGACACCTGGTGGCAGACTGAAACGGGTGGATTTATGTTGGCGCCGCCGAGAGAAATAAACAAACAAAAACCTGGCTGCGCCCAGAGGCCTTTTTTAGGTATTTTGCCCGTCTTACTAGACAGCCAAGGGAAAATAATAGAAGGCGAGGGTGAAGGCGCTTTATGTATTAAACACCCTTGGCCCGGCATGTTAAAAACGATTTATAACAATCCTGAAAGATTGATTTCAGCTTATTTTAAAACTTATCCAGGCTATTACTTCAGTGGAGACAGCGCCCGCAGAGATCAAGACGGTGATATCTGGATCGGTGGCCGCATGGATGATGTGATCAATGTGTCGGGACATCGTTTAAGCACCGCTGAAATTGAAAGTGCTTTGGTTTTACATCCCACAGTCGCTGAAGCGGCGGTCGTTGGCTTCCCGCATGAAATCAAGGGCGAAGGAATCTACGCCTATGTGACCTTAATGGACGGAGAAAGCCCGAGTGATGATTTAATTAAAACTTTAATAACCCATGTCAGAAAGACCATCGGACCGGTTGTGACTATTGATTTAATCCAATGGGCGCCTCAGCTGCCTAAAACAAGATCTGGAAAAATCATGCGCAGAATTTTAAGAAAAATAGCCGCTGGAGAGCTAGACCAACTGGGAGATTTATCCACTTTGGCAAATCCAGAAGCCGTGGAAGATTTAAAAAATCAGAGGAAGAAACTGGGGACTTGTAGTTAATCGTCATACCGGCGAAGGCCGGTATCCAGCGCCAGATCTGGACCCCGGCCTCCGCCGGGGCGACACAAGACAATCTAAACCTGGGACTCCAGCCCATTTTTTTCATTCTCGACTTCTTGAGCCAGCTGCGTGTCTTCCAGATAATTATATAAAGTCTGCGCATGGCAACCGACTAATTTGGCAATCGACGCTTTGTTAATATCCAGGGCTAAATATTTTTTAATTTCTTCTCTGAACTGATCCAATTTTCTGGATTTATTCTTACGACCCAGCGGACGCCCTAAGGGCAAACCAGCTGCACGGCGTCTAGCCAATGCATCCGTAGTTCTCTTAGTCACAAACTCGCCTTCAATACACTTAAATAAAGCAATGAATTTTTCCGTGTCGTAGACTTTTTCAGGGGAAAAAATTTGGGAATATTTAACCAAATGCAAAGTAATCCCACGGCTACTTAACAAATCTAAAACTTCTAAAACTTGCAGCGTCGAACAGGCTAAATCAGAGGCTTCGTAAACCATCAGATGATCATTTTTTTTCGCATGAGCAATAATGGAATGCAGCTGTCTTTTACCCCAGTGAATTTTATTATTTTGAGGGTCTAGAACCACTTGATCTAATTGAAAGCCGTGTGTTTTCGCATAATTTTTCAACTCACCCTGGAAATCCTGCTCTTCCAAACGATCCGCTGAACAATAGGCGTAAAACATCTTCTCTTATCCTCTAGAATTATTATTGTTTTGAGAGTTAAAAAACCCCCGCAAGCTCAAAGGCGGCGGATTTTACACACCTAAAAACTTAATTCAAATATCTGTTTTTTAGAAAAAATTTTTTATATTTTTAAGCCTTCTTTCACAGCAAAATTTCTGAGCTAATGCGTTTATTCAAATTCATCAATTCCAGGAAAAAGCATGTCAGGTACAGAATCAAAACCAGTAGAAATAGAACTTAGAGAATTTACAAAACTTCCAAAACCTAAAATCCTCACTGTAGAAGCTTCTCCTGAACCCATGGCTGGAGCTGGAGCAGGCACTGGAGCTGGCTCTGGAACCAGTTCATCAAAAGCACCGCCGGCCCTCCCCTATGCCGTGACTTTTTTTATGACCCTAGTCCAGCAGTCTCCAGCAGTGAGGGGGGAAAACCAGAAGACGCCCCAAGTGCGGGTCATAGAAAAAAAAGACCCCTCCCTAAACAAAAAATCATACTCTTGGGAGGCACTGAACATAAAAAAACCTTCATCCCAACTATTCAAAAAATAAATGATTATTTTCGAACTTCCTTTATCAAAACCATTGGGATTGATTTTGTAGTTTATCAAGACACTTTTCAGATTTGGGATACCGCAGGACAAGCGCGTTTTTTTAATATTACTAAAGCTTATTTCCAGAATGCTTTTGCAATTTTACATTTTGGACCGACTGATTTTTTAAGCACTTTAGAAAGCACGTTACGAAGCGCGCCTGACTTGCTCTATCAACACTATGCGGTGAATTACGAAACCTCTTCGAAGACGCTCCCTGCAGGAAAAATCCAGCTAAAAACCAGTGCTTCGATTGGCTCTCTTTTAAATTTAGAAGAGCTGACCCCCGTGTTTGAAAAAGCCCTGGAGGCTCGAGCATTTTGCGCGACTGATCCTGCGGTTTACCCAGAAACCATTACCAGCTTATTAGACGCTTTAAGAACACCGCCAGATTTAGTTTTAAAAAAAACACCAAGAGCCATCCATCAAGACAAAGCTTCAGGAAGATCTTGTGCTGTGATGTAAGAAAATATTTCCTGCCAGCCTTGTTTTTCAGAAAAACGGTCTAGCCAATCGCACAAGGGCGAATACAAGATTCGCCCCTACCCCCTCATTCTTAGGACGGGGTTTAACTCTAGCACTCGGCATTCCAGTTCTTTATGATGCGCGGCTGTGTCCACAGAGAACCCCCACCTCATGAAACCCTCCTGGCAAGAACAATTAGCGAACAGCATTAATTCACTGGATGATTTATATGCTTATCTCGAATTAAACCCTCAAGATTTTCCAGAATTATTTTTAAATAAAAATCTCAGCGAAGAAGCCGCTCTGCAATTTAAAATTAAAGTCCCCCTGGCCTATGCCCAGAGAATCACTAAAAAAAATCCCAAAGACCCCCTCTTACTTCAAGTATTGGCCCAACCTGAAGAACAATTAGAAACTTTAGGTTATGAGAAAGACGCTTTGTCTGAATCTGAATTTAATCCCCTGCCGGGCCTATTACATAAATATCACGGTCGGGTTTTAGTCATGCTTCACGGAACCTGTGCGATTCACTGCAGATATTGTTTTAGACGGCATTTTCCCTACGACCAAAACAGACCTGGAAAAGCAGGTCTGGAAAAAATCTTAAATTATTTAAAACAAGATAGCTCTATTGAAGAAGTAATTTTAAGCGGCGGAGATCCGCTGATTAATAGCGATAGTTTTTTAAATTATTTAATTCAGGAATTAAACTTAATTCCTCATCTTTCTAGACTGCGATTTCATACGCGAATTCCAGTGGTATTACCCGATCGAATCACTGATGAATTAGTAAAAATATTAAGTAATTTTAAAGGCGAGTTAATTCTAGTTTTGCACTCCAATTCAGCCCAAGAAATAGATGATTTAGTAAAACAGGCTCTGAAAAAACTCAGGCCGTTTATGACTCTTTTAAATCAAGCTGTTTTGTTAAAAAATATAAATAACACGAAAGAGCAGCAAATAGACTTACATAAAACTTTATTTAAATCGGGGGTCTTACCCTATTACTTACATGTCTTAGACAAAGTCCAGGGGACGGCTCATTTTGATCTTCCAGAACAAGAAGCACTGGAATTAATCAAAGCCATCCAAGCTGAATTGCCAGGGTATCTAATTCCTAAATTGGCTCGGGAAATACCCCATGAGAAATCAAAAATTACGCTTCAAATATCACACTCTGCCAGTGCTTAATTTCTTCTTCGTAGTCCACGGGGCTGGGCAGCCATCTTAAGCGCCCGACCAGTTGCTTATCGCTTTGACGCGAGTGCATATAGTGAATAAATAAAGCCGGATGAGAGAGCTTACAGCCCGCTTTTTCATCTAGCCAAACAGCCCGATCTTGTAGCTGAGCCATTGTTATCTTGGCGTTGTAAATTTCATCACTGTCTTTGCCGTAGGTATGGCACATTAATAATCTGGTTAATTGATTCAGCTGTTCTTGCGATAACTCTGGGCAGTAAATTATTTTATCGGCGCCTGCATAATCAATTGAATAAGAATCTAATAAAGTACATTTGGCACAAAGAGAACAAGCGGCCGCAAAGTTTTTTTCTTGATTATGACTGTAGTCATTGTCTCGATTAATAATTTCTAAACTAGGCGATTCAAATCGACAAAACTGACAGGTGTAATTATCGCGCGCCAAAATATTGGCTCGGACTTTAGCAAACACCGCCGATTTTTTACGCTGCTTAAATTTTTCCCAGTTATTTCCAATGGATTGCAATACAAGTTTCATGAGTCAGTCCAGCCAGTATTTAATTTATAAAAAAACTTTAAATATCTTTAATAATTCTCGAAGCTACCGCTTCTTCTAGCCCCGCAATCACCGGGTCAATCATGGGGGTCTTAATGGCGTAACCTAGCTCTCTTTCAGCTAACCAATGGGCATGCACCGCCGCTGTTTCTGTAAACACCGCTTTTCGTCCGACATTATTTAAAACATACCAAAGAGGTCGGTCTAGAGGCTTTAACCAAAGATATAAAGAATTTGCGACAATCCCTGTTTTTCTTGCCGTGGTTAATAGCTCAGCAAAAATGGTATACACGTGCGCATGATGACTAATAATTTGTTTTACCGAGGGACTAGTCCCAAAGCGTTTTAATACTTCATCAATGCCTGAATAATTAACTTTCCCTGCTTTGACATTACTTAAAGTCGCAGAACCAGCCATTTGTTCTAATAATTTATCCGCTGTTTTTCGCTCGTAATTGACATAAGTCGCCAGCACTGCAAATAAGGCTTTTTGATGCGGCGGTAAATTTTTAATTCCAGTCCACAAGGGCCCTAGTTGACCTGCAAAAACAGCTTTCGCTCTTAGACCATCAACTTTAATAGCGCCTGACACATCGCGATACAGTAATTTATTTTTCTTAGCAAACTCAATGGGCGTTAAACCCATGGCCCACGGGCCTTGTTCTATAGATTGCTGATCTACTTTTTGATCTTGAACGACCGTAATAGCCGGGTAGACAGGCGTCATTTTTCCACGCAAAGTTTCCATAGTTTCAATCGTGTTATAGCCCTTATCGGGATGCCTAAGCATTAAGAAAATACCCAAACCCAGGCCGATTAAACTTAAGGGGTATTTCAAATAAAACCCAACAACTTCAAATAAGCCTTCAAGATCATTAATTTTGACTTTCTGATAGGGAATTTGACTCCCCCAGTTAATCACACCCTGAATATCCGTACTTCGAACAAAGAAAGAAATAAATTTTAATTCGTTAAATTTAACAAAAAAAATCGCCTGGACTAATTGGGCATAAAACACATACCCAAAAATTAAAAAAAGCGCGATGACCCCAACAGCGAGATAAATAATATTCATCTCTTGGCCGTCACCATAGCCCCCGGAACCCATTTGGTTTTGACCACTCATGGTTTATTTAATCCCTAAAAAATAAAAATAAATAAAAAATAAAAAATTTAAAAAAAATTATAAATACCCTTCGCCCAAATCCCCTCTCTGCTGACGCAGACTCCGGCGATATTCATCCGCAATTTCTTTGGCAATACGAGTTACAACCCCAGAGAGCGTTGCGCCAGAATCTGTTTTTAATTCTGTGTCAATTTCAGAAGTCGCAGAGCCTTTAGGAAAGCGCTGGGCTAAGAATCTTCGCGCTGCCACAGGCCCAATTTCTGTATATAACACTTCTCTCAGAGAAACATCTTCTGTCGTGGTATTAAACGCCCAGAGTTCGACAGGACTGACCGTACTGGTTAATAACTGCGTATTCATACCTTGTTTTGTCACAAACTGTGCAATAAAAGTCGCACCCGAAGAGCTGGGCCCATGGACCCTGGTAGACAAAGCCAATCTTTCGGTATCGGACAAACCAAAAGTCTTACAAGTCTGGTCAATAGAGAGCTGGGATCCCGCGTCTAGAATAAAAATAGAGGTCGCAAATTCAATCATTAATTCATCAAAATCTTTCAAAGACTGGGAAGCCAAAGCAATATGAATTTTCCACTTACGACCCTCCCGCATATCTTGTAAAACCTGATCCCGAACTACGGGGCTCTTGGCTGTTCTGTGAAACTCGTCAAAAACTATTCTCTTAGGCTCTTCCATGATTTCTTTAATTCTTTCCGTATGAAACGGCTGATAAAGCGCTGGAAATTTATTCACTTCGTCAATATGCAAGAAAAAATGCTGAGCGACCAAATGCCGAGAGAGCATATACATGACAGCCGTTTGTTTTTCAGCCGCTGAGCTACCTGTCTTCGCGACTTCATCTAAATCTAAAGCCACAATGCGAGAGTCTTCCAGATTTAACCGAGTCACTGAAGTTAAAGTCGGGAAGTTTCTAATGACTCCAGAAATAATCCGGCAATAACTACTCACATAGTCTTCATCAGTCGGGGTTTTCACTTCGGCAAATAAATCTTTAATCGAATGGGTATGCGCAATCGAAATCGTATCAGCAATAGTGGGCACAGCATGACGTTGGGCTTTCAGAGCCATATGACTATCGCCATTGGCATATAAAATATCCGCCACTTCCCACCAGGTGCAGTGCTCCAGATCTAAATTATGCTTAATTAATTTTAATTTTTGATCTACTTCAGGCTCAGAACCGGTCACAAAAGGCTTCGGTTGTTCGTTATCTCCAAAACGCTTAAACGTCTCATCGACAATCATGGTTAACATACTGGTCATGCCCTCGACAGGCCGATCAGCAATATCGTCAACCAGTAATAAACTAATAAAATTAATTAAAAAAGACCGATGAATTCTCGAAGGGTTTCTATTACCCAACTGGGTATCAAATGGATTAATACAGTCTTTTTCTTCCATGGTTAAACGGTAATATAAAACCTGATGACGCAAAGATTCTGGCAAGCCTTCTTTTAATAAAGAAATAAAACCTTTACTCGACGGACCAATGTCAATAATAGAAATTCGAGGCAAAGCCGCTAAGCCGCCAGATAAACACAAACCCAAATTCAGCGCATTAATTAAAACCGACTTTCCAGACCCAGAGCGCGCATAGACAATATCAATCCAGCTAATTTGATGCGAAGAACCCGGCTGATAAGGCCATAATTTTCCATCGGGCGTTCTGAATAACATCGCCCCGCTTTTCCAAGGCGAAGCCGGCCTGACAAAAGGCATCATCGAAACGGCATCACTTAGAGGCGCCGCTGAGGCTGAACAATAGACTTTATTAGTCACGCCTAAAGCAGAATTTAAAGTTAAGCCAAAGACGTCTCCAGAAATCTGCCGCACTTCACAGCTACCCCAGCTCTGAACCACTTTGACCATCTTAGAAACACGCTCTTTTAATAAATCATCTTTACCCACCGGCGCCCAAGTGGCCAGACAGACCGTGTAAGTCACAATGGGATTATCAGATCTTTCATGTAGCGCCTGGAGCATCTTATGGGTTTCATTAATCATTCGATTATGAGACGAACAAAATGTTAAAAATTGCGCCAAGGTATTTTTACTTTGAGAAATTTTAATTCCATCAGGACCTACTAAATAAGAAATTCTCCAGGGCATATGCGACGCTAACATCCGCCTAAACAGCTCATAGAAGGGCTTAATATCTTTTGGAAATAATTCTATAAATACCGGCGCATAAACTAAATCACCAATCCGACAAGTTTTTAAATCTAAATTTTCAGCATCCCTAGGAAAAATCTGCTGATCTAAAGGCGGCCATAAAATATTGGAAAGATCCACTTTAGTATGGGGCTCAAAACGAATGGGCAATTTATCTCCCGCTAAATAGGGCCGCCATTCTCGATCTGTATACGTCGGATCAATAGTTTTTCTAATTTCATACACGGCCTCATGGACTGGCAAGAAATTGGCATAGAACCCTGCATGCTGAATGTCTTCTAGTGCTGTATTAACAAAAGATTCATGGATATTTCGAATCTCTGGAATCACCACAAATAAATCCGTGGAATTTACTTTAGGTAATTTATAACCCTGTAATTTTGCCCGCTCGTCTTTAATCACTTGTCTTAGATGCGCCTTATCTAACACATAGGGCGTGGTCCATAAGACAATAAAACAATCTTCGTCTGAGCAATATTGAGAAAGCGTGTCGACGCGAGAGCTGAAAATATCGTCGATTTTTAAACCAAATCGCTCTGCAGTTTGCCGAGCGGGTTCTAAAGATTTTTCAATAGAGCGCCTAATATCCACATCATCGAAAGAAAAATAAAATTGCAAAAAATGACCCGTCGACGAAAAAACAGGCTGAAAAACTTCCGTCAGACGTTCTGATAAATAATTAAATTCACTGGGACCGACGAATCTTTTATACCCATCTAATTTAATAATAGAAATCATAGAGCCGTCTTTCGTCACTAACGTATGACGGCTGTCTGCGCCTTCTAAATCAATATAAGACAGGGCATTTTGCCGAAGGGCCGTGCCAATCCAAGCAAATACACTCTCTACATTACTGTAGAGACCATCAATTAAAGACATACCCTGAACTCATAATTACAGTCGCTGTTTTATCATCAATTTGCTCGACTTTGCCGTAGTCTGAAATTTCATCACCGACTGCCACACTTAAAGTCTTGCCCGCAGCGTCCACTAACCAAGCCCGACCTGGAACCACCGCTCTTAATACTAATTGATCCCGCGTTTGAGCCTTTTCAGCCAATAATAATTTCAACTGAGACTGTGTTCTTAATAAAGTCTCAGAAATATTGGTCATATTTTGATTCGACTGAGCTAAAGCCGTATTTAAATTTTGAACCTGTGTACTTAACTCACTTAGATCTTTCGCCTGTGTATTAGTAATAGTGGTCTCTTGCTGAATTAATTTAGCCTGCGCATCGGCGATCTGACCTAATTGAGCAGCGAGCTGGCCATTACTGCGGTTTACAACCCCTGTAAATCCTTCAATCATTTGTTTTAAATCATCTTGAGTAAAAGAAATCGTAGGAGGACCCTGAAACTGTTGAGCGGCTTGATTTTGTGCAGTTTGAGTATTTTTAGACGCTATTTTCACAGGCTGCGTACTTAAACCAAAACCTTGTTGCTGCTGTTGCTGAACAGGCGCTTGTGGAATATTAGAAGGCGTATTAGACCCAAAAATCATGCCGTACATGTAATAAATAATGGCTAAGACAACAACCGCACCAATCAAATATAAATAATATTCTTTTAGTAAATCCATCAAGCCCAGATTACCCAGCGCTGATTTTTTGGCGCCTAAATTTTCACTGCCTAAATCAGGCTGAGCTTTATTATTTTTATTTGAGCTTGGATCTAAATCCAAATCTAACTCTGACGTATCAAATAAATCTTCATCTAAATCTTGCTCCTGCTTAGAGCCACCAGACCCATCAGAGCCATTAGCTCCAGCAGATTTCTCTAGAGGGTTATCCATAAAAGGATCATCCGCATCAAAGTCGTAGTCTTTTGATTTTCCGTCGTTCATTACTTAATCCCTCTTTTTAAACTTAAAACTCTAATTTAATTCAGAATTTAATTCTGCTTAGTCAAGCCCATCCCAGAACCATTAGTATTCCCCAGCGCATCTAAAGCCGCTGGATTACCCAGCATCGAATTAGCTGACACAGAACTACTTGAAGGCTGATCTAAAACATTGGTCATAAATAAAATCCCCATCCCAGAACCTTGATTTAAAACAATGGTTGCAGGGCGATTAAAATTATTTTGTACTTGCGACGCAACATTGGTACCAATCTGACCCAAGCCCTGATACATCGCCGTCTTCGTGGTTACTTCAGTGGCTGGCACATTTCCGTCAATAAAACAGCTACTTGTGCCATAACAGGGATTCTGATAATTCGAATACGCATTACCAAAACCTTGGAGCATTGAAGCGGCGAATAAACTGCCATAACGCTCTAAATAATGGTTATTTACATAAGAAGCTAAAGCATTTTGAGCGGTCACAGGATCAATGGCATAGGCATTAATAGGAATCGCATTCGGATAATTTTTCAAAATCATCTGATTAAATCTAATAATTAATTTATTGTCGCTCGATGTCGAAAAAGTGCCCATCAGTTCCGCACCCTGATATTTTCCAGCAGCAATTTGGGCCAAGACAGGTGTTCCGCTTTGATCGCTATTTAAAGCATTTTCTAAGACGGCAAATAAAATCGTCCCTGTTTTAATTAAAATATTTCCAGGTACCTGAACCGCTGCACCCTTGCCAGAAGCTGCCCCTGAATTATCAGCACCCATCACCTGAGACTGAACGGGTAGATTCCACTGTGACGCATAATTACTCATGCTGGAACGCATTTGATCTTGCATCTGCTGTTGCATTTGCGTTTGCATTTGAGGCGACATCATGGCGGATGAGTTATTAGTATTATTAGAATAACTGGACCCATAAGAATTATTAGTATTAATCGCATTAGCCAAGCTACTGGGAGAAATGGTAGCTACTGAATTATTATAATTATTAGAATTAGTTGAATTACCAGAGCGATTATTTAAAACATCTTCAGGGCTACGAATATTAGAAGTCTCTGGGGTATTAGAGCCAGAATTAGAGCCAGAATTAGAGCCAGAATTAGAGCCAGAATTAGAGCCAGAATTAGAGCCTGAACCAGATGTTGCAAACAATCCTGGCATGAACACATCTGCGCCAGAGCGTGCTTTATTTTCAAGCGCCTGCTCTTTTAATTGAATCGCTTCTTGGGTTCTTTGATTAGTTCCAATCTGTGTTTGGTGCGCTGTCTGAACTAAATTTTGATTTTGAATCTGACTGGCTGGCACTGGAGGCAACTGAAAACTTTGGGTCTTAGGCGTAAAGATTTCAAATAAAATAATAATAATAAGAACAATCAAGCCCAGGACTAATAAGACGCGAAGACGTGGATATTCAGAAAGCTTGCGAAGTAATTTTTTAAGCATTGTCATCGCCTCCCGTTACTGTCAAACGCTCCAACTGACCATTATTAGACAATAAGATATAGGGCGTTTGACTGAGTTGATATACATGCATCGGGCTTGGACCTGTTCCGACAAATTTCGCCGTCCAAGCAGGGGATAATAAAGTCGAGCGTGTTAATAAAAGATAGGATCCAGCATAAGACCACATTTGTGCATCCCCTCCAGAAACTTCAAGCGCTGTACTGCCTTCTGGAGGCAGGCCATCCAAAGTCTTAACAAGATAATCGGGCGCTTCCGTGGCCTCTTGATTTTGAGCGTCTTGATCCGTCGATTGGTAATCGGCAATACGAACGTAGTCCATATAGTCATAAGACTTTTGACCAATCAATAAAGTTAACATGACTGGAATCTGCATCCCTTGGAGCATTACTCCCATATTGGTCTGGGTATATAGCTTTTGACCTTGGACCATCATCACGCCGCTTTTTTTATCCCACTGAATATTAAAAGCACTGGGGTCTCCCAAAGAGTAAGACGTGACTGGCCAAATTTGCCCAGCGGCATCCGTAAAAATCAAAGAAGTAATTAAGCCCTGCCCCACACGGATCACCGGCATTGGATCTCCTGGCTTCATCGACACTTGAATTGTCCCAGACACACCTTCTGCAGGAGAATCTCCAGCAGGTCGTGCATTCGCTTGCGCTTGAATTGCCGCACGATCTTTAAATTCTTGGATTTGAGTAGGCGTCAATGGAAAATAATTTTTCAGCATTTGAGTAAAGGCTTGCTGACTTTCTGGCGTTGTTTGATCCGCCGCTTGTGCAACCGCTAAAGCCGTACTGGTATTTGAACCAGTACTTGAATCAGCTGAATTAACAGAGCCCATAGGGGCTGCAGGGTCTGCAAAAACAGCATTAGGAGAGAAAGATAAAAAAGCTAAATAAGCTAAAAACACAGAAACAAAAACAGTTTTTTTCTTCATCATTTTCACAGTTATTTTCACGCTCATCATTCGTTTCGTATCTCATCCAAACTAGGTGCCAAAGCAGGTGTTACACAAATCATAAAAGCTCGAGAGTATACACAGGTTCATTTAAAATTCTCGCTATACTCAGTCTACTTTTCGAGCCTAGCAAGACCATCAACAAGATCACTAAGAAGGGGATCAACATAGTGGATTTTTTTGATTTTCCCAGGCACTTTCTTCTTTTATAATTCTTTATTTAAAACTCTCAAAAATAAAAGCGAGCATTCATGGACAGCGAGATCAAACAACGGGTTATTCACCACTGGCAATCATTCAAAAATCCCATCATCAATGACGTTTTAATTAACATGGAAGTTCTTGAACACGTCTACCCCGCTTTGAGTTTCGAGGGCGAAAACAAAGTACAGGCTTTATTAGACGCCCTCGCTGCCTCCACCCCAGAAAAAATTAATGAGCTCAAATTAATTCAAACGCTGAATCAACTCCCTGCGGCTTTCATGCTTTATATCATTCACAAACTTCAGGCTTTAAATACTGACGTGGTTATGAGAATCATTTCTTTCGCTCAAAAAAATAAACAATCCAATCCTGAGGTCGCTAAATTTTTCCAGAGAAATATGGTCTTTGAAAAAGCCCAGCTCTTAGGCCGAATTTTTTCGACGAATCGCATGGAAGCCGTCTTAGAAGTCTTAATTAAAATTAATCAAAATTAATTTAAAATTTAAAAAAATTAAAAATTAAAAAATCTATAAAGCAGTCTATAAAGCCACATCTCCATCGCCCGCATTAATAATTAATTCTTCGACCGTGTCATACAAAATCATCACTAAAGTAAATGGGTGCTGCCGATCTAAAATCACCACTTCTTCACCCGTCAGCGCTTTTGAATTACTCACATAATTCACATACAAAGGCTCACCGAATAAAAAATCACAGAGCAGGCTGGCCTTGCGAACCAAAAGCGGCAAAGCACCGGTCTTAGAAAATAAATTATTCAAAGGCACTTCTTTACCCTGATACGTAAATTTATGCCGACGGGTGCCCATTAGTTCTTTTAAAATTCGCTCAACATCTAAGCTCATAAATTACTGCCCACTTGTTTTTATTGTCCGCCGACCGTTTGAACCACTTGAGAAATACCCACTAATTGATCTGACGCCGCGTTATTCACACGCTGAACGACAATCTGCCAAATCACATCTTCTGTACTGGCCTGATCGCCATTTCTAAAAGTAATTTTCAAGGGCACCTGGATTTTCCAGGTCATCACGCCATTAATAATTCGCATCCCAACGATATAGGGAACATCGGTCACAGCCGCTGAAGCGACATATTCACCACTGGTAATTTTGGTCAAAGTCGGCTGGAAGGCCTGAACAAATTGACTCCAGCCATAGTCTGTAAAATAGGGCCGAATGTCTCTCAGCTGGTCTCTAAAATGCACATAATCCAACGCATAAATCTTAGGCACATTTTGGGTCACCCAACTTTGTAATTGCTCAGGCCCTAAGACTGGAGATGATAAAGGCTGCATCCGAATCAAAGCACCTTGTTGAGTCACGGCAAAGTAAATCACCTGCACTGGCCTTGTATTTGTAAAATACAGGGCAACAAACAAAATAATATTTAATAAAAAACTCAGGATCATAATAATCACCATGCGGCGAAAGTTGTCCCGATAAAAGTCATTGCGTAATTTAACCGCTTGCAGTGTCTTGCTCATGTATTAATCCAATTGATCCGAGAAAAAAGGCCGGTGAGTATACTCAAATTTTCCAGCTCACTAGGAAACGAACACAAAGTTCACACCCCATTATTTTATTAAGAACCTGGAGCTGGAGTTTGATCTGGAGCTTGACCTGAAACAGCTTGACCTGAAACAGCTGGAGTTGGAGGAACTGGAGGAACGACCGGCCCGCCACCCAAACCCTCTCTTAGCCCTGCAACCCCTTCGCTAACACCTTCAACCAGAGTATGAACCGCATTCGTTACAGCGCCCATTACACCACTCAAAATACCAGGAGCTGGAGCTGGAGTTGCCGCTGGAGCTGGAGTTACTACTGGCGCTGGAGTTGCCGCTGGAGCTGGAGCTACTACTGGAGCTGGAGCTACTACTGGAGCTGGAGTTACTGCTGAAGCCGCTGGCGTTGGCGCCACGGGATTGGTCATCGTAAAACCCACCGAATCCTGCGGGTTCTTCATCCGATGCAAATCCACCAAATCTGCTGCTGATGCAACGAACTTGGCTGCTGTGTCTTTTCCTGTAAATCCTGTACCAAGACGCTCGCATAAAGAGTCGCCTTCTAAAAGTGCGCAGCGATAATATAAACGCTCTTTTTCTTTTTGATCTTTATAAGGACAATGCTCACTCGCGAATTCATTCGCTGGATTTAATATTTTTTTTCCCTCAGACGCACCCAGCGCTTTCTCTAAATGCCTTTGAGTAAAAATACGATCTTGCTCAATGCCTGGACCTTTAAAATTTCCGTAAGCGGCACGGGCTGAGATTTGCTTAAATTTTTCCCAAGTTCCCCCTTTTGCGCTTTGTAATTTTTGCAACTGATCTGGAGACACGGCTAATAAGCGCCCAGCAATCAGAACCAACTCGGTATTAGCACCTTTAGTTTGGCGAGGATTTCCATTCACCACTTTATTCAAGGTTTGCAAGGCCTGTTGGGTATCGACATTGGTGATCTTTCCAGCGCCCAATAATTTTCTAAAAAACATCAGCATGCCCTGAATCGGCGGTTGCTGATTATTGCTCTCATCCGCCACGGAGATTTTTCCATTTTGGACTAAAACACCGCCCTGACCACGACCGACGGAGTTCTCATGTTGATTCTGGCGTTCTTGGATTCCTCTGGCTTCCTGAAGGTCTTCTTTAACATCGTCAAATTCATTCAAGAATTTGTCCAGCTGACCGCCCTTTTCCAGCTCTTCATCAGTCATGGCACCCCACTTCTGATTAAACTGATTGAGGCCCACTAATTTTTGAATTGCCCCTTTTGCAGATAAAGAGCTCAATTCTTTTTGCTTTTGCGTTAAAGACGCTAAACGATCAGCGATGAATTTTTTGCTGGTTGCTACCGCCTTGGCTCTGGCTTGAATGGCATCTCCAGCTGGCGTGTCATCTAAAGTTTTACCTGCTTTTCCAGCAGCGGCTAAAGCTTTAACTTCTTCATAAAGCTTGCTTGCATCTGGAGCGGGAGTCACAGCAGGAATAGCCGGAGCTGGAGCTGTTGCAGCGGCAGCTGCTCCAGCGGCGGGATCTGGAAGCACGAGCGCTTGCGCTGCTCTTGCTTGATCCGCGGCAGCCTGGCTATCCGTATGCTCTTTTAATTTTCCTTGATATTTCTCCACTAATTTTTTTAATTCTGGATGGGCATCCAATGGCTTGCTTGAATCTGCTAATTTTTTAACTAATCCATCAGCAAAATCTTTATGAAAATCCGCAGCGCCTTCTAATTTTTGAGCTAAGGCCAGCTGAGCACCCACAGCTACTCGGATATTTCTACCCTGAGCGGCTTCCGATTTGTCCTTAGGATCTGCTCTTAAATCATCATGGGCTTTTAAGTAAGCCTGCTGCTCCAGCGCGGCTAATTTTTCAAGAGGAAAATCAAGCTTGCCTAAAGCTGTATCCATGGCTGCTTTTTGAGCATCTGTCAGCGTGCTACCTGGCGTATTCATGGCATTGATAGCGTCGACAAGATCTTTCACTGGAACAGGCGTTGGAGGTGCACCAGCAACTGGAGACTCGATAAATACATTTTTATCTTTGTGATCTTTACCCGCTTGCAGGTCTTTTTGCACTTCTTCAAAGCGCTCACCTAGCAATCGAGCCAGTAGCTGATCCTCGTATTCAAAACTTGATCCTAGAGCCGCTCCATCAGGTGCAGTCGCGCCTGTTCGTCTTAATTTATACACACTGGCCATGGTTAAAATCTCCTGGAATTTTTTAATTTATTTAATTTTTTATTTATTCGATTTCTGTATTGGGTTGTTGACCAGCATTCGCTTGGTTGCTCACACCAGAATTGTTATTTTCGAAGATTCTAGCGCCCGTGACTTCTTGAGTTTTTTGCGTTGTTTTAACAGCCAACATGTCTTCTTGGTTTTCCAGCGCTTGTTCAATGCGCTCTGCACTTAAACCACTAGAAGGATCCGCCGTTCGGCTGAGTAAATCCGTCAAAGTCCAGTATTGATTGGGGTCATCACAAGTATCTATTTGATTGACCCCATTGATTCTCGCGGCGGTCAACATAATACAAGTCACAGAGCTAAACATTCTCAAAGCCGTTTGGCGGTATAAAGCATCGTTGGATCCACCGCATTCGACCATCCACTGGGCTTTAATAAAATTCACACCATGGGTCACGTCAATTTGATACTTACGATGAATAATTTCTACGCAGCGATGAATAGTCTGCTGAGTTTTGGCGTCTGCACTGAGCCATAAATTTTCAATATTTTTATTCTCTTCTTGCTTGTTAGCACTGGGCTGATAAGAGCGGGGAGCGCCTAATTGGGACTGGAGATTAAATAAACGAACAAAGTTAATACATTCTTCATGCATATGCTCAGAACTAGATTCTTCTGTTCCTTGATAAATAGATAAACCACGCGCCTTACGCATTTTTCCAGCGACATATTGGTTATACGCATCGACGGCATGCAAGGTAAATTCAGCTTTACCTGATTGATGAGATTGAAGTGCTTCGGCCATAGTTGACACCCTTGTTTTAAAACTCAAAAATTTATTGCAATAAACAAAATATAAAAACTAACTATCGTCTGTATAACTAGATTTCAAGCGGATCTCTAGCAAAATAGTATTTTAATCTTAACTGGCATAAATTATAAAAAACGTAAGATTAAATATATAATTATTTAACTCAAGCCAAAGATTTCAAATACTCATCAATCATAGGAATCACGTCGAAATACTGGCCTGGGTAACAAGACGCATAGTCAGTCTCTCGCTCGATTCTTTCTATGACTTGTAAAGCTTCTTTCTTAGCCGCCGCTTCACTATTGCCCTGCATAATATTTAATTTTTTGACCACTTCGTACAAAGTCTCTTTGGTTAAAATACTGTCTTGTAAATTAGACACTTCGACGTCAAAGAAGCTGCTAGATAAACGCTGATCAATCGGAATGGACATAAAAATAGAAGGATTATTGGACTGATCACCGAAGCTAATTTGCTCTTCTTCTTTTTTGCCCAAAATATATTCAGAGATAATTTTATAAAGCTCACGGACATTTTCTTTGGCCCTAGGTTGATTAATCGCTTCGAATAATTCCAAAAGGGGCTCTGGTAGACCCGCCCGATCAAATTGATCGACGGTAAATTTTGTACTATTTAAAGATCTTAATAATTTAACCGACTCTTGAGAGGGGCCTTTGACTTTCAATAATTGATTTAATTTAATTTTTTTAATTTTGGGAGGGTTCGCATAAAAAGCCGCCGCACGGACAATCTTAGATTTAAAGAAGATATGCATCTCCCCTTCACGCTGATCTTTTAAATCTAATAAATCTAAACGATGCCGTTTTTCTAAACTGGCCTCCATGCTGTCTTTATAAGAAAAGACAGAACTACCCTGCTTATTAAAACTCTTAGCCGCGGTGACATAAGTCTCTCCAGCCGTCTCTTGGAAAAACTTCCAGGTCTCTTGAGGATCTTCTAATTTCATACAGATTTTTATATTGGTATTCGCACAAATCGACGCCGCTTCTTCTTTACCGCCTTTTTGAAACGCTGGTAAATCCTGCCCTGCAAAGATGACTGAAAACCCTAAAGACCGCGCCTGTGCTGGAACTACGGCAAAGCCTTTAACTGCGTAATAACCATACTCGTCTAAGACGCATAAATAAGGCGTGGCTGAATTAGTCGGTTTGGTCTCAATTACATCGGCATAATCGCCCTCGACGCGACTACCTAAACCTTCCGCCAACATGGCTTTCAAAGACGCAATGATTAATTTACCCAAATTAGATAATTCATCAGGGGCTTTTTCCAGGGCTGGTAATAAAACCACAAGAATTCTTCGATTTAAAACCACATCTCTAAAATCAACTTCAGCAAGCCCTGTTCTGACTATATGACCGTAGACATCCGCTAAAGAGCCGAAAATCCTAGTCAGCTGCATCGTGATATAACCATGCTGTTCATAAGCTTTACCGCTTTGCTTGCCCTTCTCGCTTTTTTGATAGCCCGGCAAAGTGGCCAGATAGTTTTCCAGCGAATCAACTACTTCGAAAGGAATACTTTCATCGAGAATCAATACATTATTTTTGGAATCTATAACCTTACGGTCATAGAGCAGATCTTCTAGCGCATCCAAAGTAAAATATTTACGAATTACTGCCGCGTCTAATAATAAAAACCCATTTTCTCTTAACCAAACTAAAGGCCGCATCAAAGCTTCTGTAAACGCAATCGCACGACCCTTCCACATATCGCCATCACCGCCTGGCTGAGCCCCCCCAGAGTCCATCATGCTGACGACTAACTGGGACAACATGCTGGAAGACCCAGCGGCGAATGGGTTCATCGTATTAGATAAAATATTTTCCTGGGGACCGATAATATCCGCCGCTCCAGTCATATAGTTAACTATTAATAAATCATCTTCACGACCTAGGGATCTCACCATGCCAAAGACTTTGGCAAATAAAGCGTTATCGCCCTTACCGTCGACATAGATAAAGCCACTGCCCTGAATCAGCGCGTTATACGCAATAGATAATAAGCCCTCGGTTTTACCCGACCCTGTGGACCCGAAAATCAAGACATGGGTCCGCATATCCGGGTTACTAAACCAAAGTTGATCATTGGTATTTAACTCATTACCGAAGAAATAAATACCCGCAGCTGGAGATGGCGCTGTTGAGCCTGGCTTTGGGTCGTTTTTATCCATTTGTTTTGAATACATCGGCATTCTAAAAGGCAGCGTTTGCGTCGTGAAAAATGCAAACCAAAAAATAACCACGCAAAAAACAAATACCAAATCTGCTAATTCTGGAAACATAAAAGAAACGACGGAGATCGCCAAAATAGTCCCACTGCCGCCGTACCGACTTAATAAAAAATCAAAAATCTGTTTATGAAACGGCCGGATATCTCGTATACCGGTTGAGCCAAAAGTTTCCTGACTTGCTGAGATCCCCCGAAACTTCTTAGCCATGCTGACTCAGCCTGTTATTTTTAATTTTGTTCATATTAATTAAGCCCTAGGAAACCGATGTTTAATTCTTCCTGCTAAAGCCCCTTTGAAAATTCTAAAAGCGACCATCAGGGGAATTTTAAAATAATTTAAAATAGATAAAAAAATAATCGCTAAAACTACCGCCCCAAAAGTATATCGATTGGGCCTGAGAAAAAATAATAAAATCAAAATAGACGCTCGCGCATCCACCGTATAAAACAAAGGCGTTCTGGCCGAATCTCTCCAGTGAACAAAACTATCTTGCTTAGCCATGATCCAAACCTCCTGCAAATCTTGCCAACACTCGACTATCTATTAATCCTGCCGCATGTTTAATTTGCGCATCTTTTAAAATGGACTGCCCATGGATTTTGACTAACTCTCTTAAAGAAGAAACCAAAGTCTCAGGCCGAACTTTTAATAAAGCATCTCGCACTTCATCCGTAAAAATTAAAAATTCTCTTAAAGCCACTCTTTTACCATTTACTCCAGGGACTAAAGCCTGCCAGATAATCACTTTCACTGATTCAATTAAATCAAATAATCGCGAGTCTCTTTCAGCAAAAGGAAAAATAGACACCATGCGACGCATCGTATCAGGCACCCCATTGGCATGAACTGTTGTATAAACGGGATGGCCCGTTAAAGCCGCATCAATCACCGCCTCTATAGTCTCTTGATCTCGTGCTTCACCCACTAAAATCAGCCCAGGTTTTCTTCGCAAAGCATTACGAACCCCGGCCGCAAACGACGGCAAATATCTGGGAATCTCTGTCTGAGCCACGATGGCACTGGGTTTCTTAACCGTCTCATAGACATATTCTATGGGGGACTCATAAGTTAATACTTTTAAATTTGCATCTTCTCTTTGAATCAAATTCGAAATCATCGAGGCCAATAAAGTACTTTTACCAGAGCCCGTCGCTCCACTCACCACTAAAATCCCTTGGGGCAAACTTAAACTTTGATATAACTCAGGCTCTAAATTTAATTTGGCTAAGTCTGGCGGCTCCGAAGAAATAGTTCTCAGAGTCACTTGAATCCCCTGATAACCCTGATAATTACAGGCGGTAATATTTACCCGATATCTATAAATTTTATCTTTTTGAAACTTCACGCGATAATTAGTATCTATATCAGCCCCAGAAAAAACCATCGCCGTGGCATTAGACCCATAGATAAAATTAATTAAGTCCGACACTTCTTGCAAAGTTAATTCCCGACGAGACATCTTCACTTGCTTGCCTTCGATTTCAGCAAAAACAGTTTCACCACTTTGAATACTGATATCTGACGCACCATGGTCATAACAGTGCATTAATAACCGATCAAGCTGATCTGGCGTGAAATAAGAAGGCTCGTTAGGAAAAGCAATGACCGCCATCTAAACCCCCCCTTCTTTCTTTATTTTTTATTAATTATTTCACAGGCGCCGTGTACACCGGCATCGCAGTCACAATCGGCGCATGAGTAATTTCTTGAGTCACCACTAAATTCACTTCCGGCGTACTCGCTGGCGTTACCACAGGCGTATTAATTTGCACTGGAACCACCGGCACGCGGTTAACATCATAAGTCTGATTAGTAATCACAGGATCCCAGAGCTGACTATGAATTTGTAATTCTGGGTAATTCGCAATAGCCATGGAGTAATCACCAATAACCAGATGATCTCCATTACCACTGACACCATGATCCTGAGTCGCGACATGAAACGGACTAACCATGCCCTGGAGTAATAAATTTTTATATAAAACCATGCCGTTAAAATCGCGGTTTAATCTATTCACATTCATTTTGAAAATAACTAAACCTTGATCTTCACCTTCATACCAGCCCTGACGCACAAAATGCTGCCAGACTCTTTTTTCTTTGCTATTTCTAGGCAATAAAACTTTATTAGGTAAAACAGGCTTTTGATAACTCATCCAAAGATAATCACGCCAGGTCGGGGGCGCTGTCACAAATTTAACTTGGCGAATAATATTATAAGTCTCGTTATTAATTCTTAAAGTTGTACTGCCTGGCCCTAGATTTAAAGACCCACCCGCATGTTCAATCACTGGAGGGAGCACATGCTGCTTATAAACTAATAAATTAAAATTAAAAACTTGATCTAATTCTTGACCATGTTGATCTAAAACTTGATTAATCTCTTGCGATCTTTCATATAAACCAGCCTGCATCCCTAAAGATTCAGCAGCTTCTTGAATCGCTTTTAATCTAATATCTAAAACAGAAATCTGCGTTTGATAATAAGCACTATCCGCACTGACATTTTGCAGCTGCTCTAAGCTATAGCCATCCGATATCATAGACCCGTATACCTTAAGCTAATGATTTGCTGATCTGGGAAAATCATCACAGAAGCTCTCGTTCCTGCTTGTAAGTCCGCATCAGAAATCACTTGTTTTGCACTGACCTGCTGACCCGTTGTATCCAGATTAATTAAAATAGGAATCAAAGACGGCTGGCCATAAACCTGCAATTTGTAATTAATCGCATTGGCAATTTTTTCTAACAAAGGCTGAATCGGGCCATTCCAGGTGATATCCACCGGATGATCTAAATTTTGACCCTGGAGATCCACAAACGGAATCTTAGCAACGGGGTGAGTCGACTTATCAATCGCCGCTAATTGCGACAAAGAATCAGAGACTGAAGTAGCCGCCTGATCTAAGTTCAACATCACGACTTGATCTGCCGGATTATTAGCCTGTGGCTTATGCGAACAAGCACTCAAACCCAGCATGCTCACGCTGCAAAGGATGCTCACTAAGAAACCTGATGAAAGATAAAAAATCGGCTGACGCATTGTAAAAACACACCCTGAAAAATAAGAAAATAAAAACAATAAAATTAAATAAATAAATTAAAAATCTAAGTAGGTGTTGCGCCACCACTATTAAGCGAACCAGCATTATCGGCACCACTGGCATCCCAGGCATTATAACTTCCACCACCAACATTATTACTTAAAGTACCCACAAACATATGAATCAAGGGCACAACCATAAATAACAAAGCCGCGAAAATAATATTCGCAATACCCTTGGGCAAATGCTTTTCTTGCGGTGAACCATGCGCATGTTGTTTCAAATGAATCACGCCTCTAAACGCCAGTAAAATACCGGCCAGCGTCACGACTACCTGAACAATCGTTAAAATCGAAAGCTCCAAGTTTGATACATTCTTAGTCAATTGTGAGAAATCACTGGGCTGTGAGGCAAAAACAGAGGCTGACACGCCTAAAAGCCCTAAGGCCAATAAAGCTTTTCCAGAGAACCTTAGAAACTTTGTATTCATCATTATTTAAACCCCTGTCTTTACCAATTCATACCAAAACTAAAACAAAAAGCGCCGGATCTTAGCATACGAAAATAAATCCGCGCCAAGAAAATAAAAACTGATTAACCACCAGAAATCGTCGCAAGATTACCAGCGCTATCCGCGTCGCCTGCATCCCAACTATTGTAATTTGTAGTGCCACCAACACCCTGACTCAAAGTACCCACAAACATATGGATCAAAGGCACGACCATAAATAACAAAGCGGCGAAAACAATATTCGCAATACCCTTGGGCAAATGTTTTTCTTGAGGTGAACCATGCGCATGTTGTTTCAAATGAATCACACCTCTAAACGCTAATAAGATACCCGCCAGCGTCACAACTACTTGAACGATTTTTAAAATCTGAAATTCCAAATTTGAAATATTGGTCGTGAGCTGCGAAAAGTCGGCTGGAGGAGTTGGGTTTGCAAAAACAGACACTGAAAAACCCAATAATCCTAAAATTAAAAAAGACTTTCCAGACTGTTTAACTTTGTTTAAAAACTCTGCACTCATTGCTCAATAACCTCCATGACTAAACTTAAATAAAAATAAAAAATAAAATTAAAACTTAGGGCAGGACCCCACTGATTAAAGTTTGAAAGGCCTCTGCATTCATTCCAATCATTCCAGCCACCATATGAACCACTGCTTTTTGAACGGAACTTTCTTGCGAATTGCCTTCGCCCAGTTTTAGCAAAAATAAACAGCCGCGTAAAAAAGAAATCAGCCCTACTACTAAGAGAATAGCGTAAACGACTTGCATCAAAGTCGCTGCTGCATCACTCGCATAAGTTGTTTGATTTTTAACAATGTCATTGTAATAACCCAAGACAGGGCAATTGACATGCGAAGCTAAACCACTACTTCCAGCATCAGGATTGGGCGTATAAGAAGAACAGGCATAGGTTAAGTCTGGATTAGACCCTGTAAAAGTTTGCGTACCCGACTGAATGGTCCCTGAACCAAAAATGGCATTACTAAAAGCTAAGAGCTCGGGCATAAATGCCGTAAAAATACAGCCGACGAAAAAATAAGCCGTCGTGGCTGCTGGAGAAGTTCGATGCATCATGTTTTGCTGACCCATGCGACGCAGACGAGTGATTCCTACAAAGACCAAGAAAATACCAATCAAGCGCGTAGAGACAATAATCAGGGTATAAAACGGGTCTAGAAAATTCACTAAGAAATTTTTTGCCCAGGAGTAAGTCTGCGCATTACTTTGACACGTTAAAACAAAATAATGCTGATCATTATATTTCGGATCAGTATTGGGACTGCAGGTCTGCCCAGTACAACTAGTGTCTGTTGGGCACATAGCACTAATAGTAGCGCTCAAATGACAGTCTGCATTGAGCTGCGCCCCTTGATCAGCAGTACAATTGACGGGGTAGAGAGAATCTTTACAAAACATACTGTTCGCCGTGCAAGCATCATCCGCATACGCTACTCCAGCGCTCAAAACACCCAGCATAGAAAAAGCAAAAAAAGCCACGCCCAGTTTTAAAACCAGTGTGAGCAAAATTTGAATATAACCAGAAGCTGCCAAAGACCGACGCACTCAAAAACCCTTCTAAAAAACAAGGCCCGGATACTAGCGGGAGAATTTTGCGAATACAAAACTTACTATAAAATAATTCGTACTATTTTATGTTTTTAAATTTAAAATTTTAAGAAAAAATTTCGGAGCTTTTTTGAAAATTAATATCAAATTTAATTTATTCCACTTACTCATTATTTTAATTTTACTAGTGCTCTTAAAAATCTGCGCCAGCGCGATGTACCAGTATTTTAATATTTTATATTCCTTGCAAAATTCTGAGCTTAAACCTGATCTTAAAATTCATACTCATCTCCCTTCTGTTTGGTTAATTCCAGTGGTTTTAATTTTAATTATTGGCCTGATTATTTTATTTATCTGGTCGTCTTTGCGTCGCTATTACCATTATTCACTCCCCCAAGAATTATTTAAATTTCTGACTGAAAAAAGAGTCATCAAAGGCAAGCAGGCCAAAATTATTCAGGCACTTTCTGAAAAAATACAAAATTATTATCAAGAGAAAAATATCATGCTAACCGCACTTTCTCATGATATTAAAACGCCCCTAACAGAAGCCATTCTCCAGCTGGAATTATTAGACAATCCAGAAATTACCCAAGATATTCAAAATAAATTAATGCAAATTAACAGCATTATTAATAGCTCTTTGGATTATTCAAAAGAGCCTGAAAATATAAAAAAAGAAAATTTGGATCTTTTATTAATTTTAAAAAATAAAGCTGAAAGCTATAAAAAAGCTGGTCTAACTATTCAGATTATTCCGCCCCTAGATTCTCCAGATTTTTTATATTGGCCCATTGAGCCGGCTTTATTTAATAGATTAATTCAAAATCTTTTAGACAATGCCAAGCACTACGCGACTGAAGTCAACATTATTTTAAATTTAAAAAATAAGAACTTAATTTTAGATATCTTAGACAATGGCCCAGGTGTTCCTAAAGAAGCATTGAAAAAAATCAGCACGCCTTATTACCGAGTAGATCCCTCCCGATCCAGAAATACGGGAGGGATGGGCTTAGGCTTAGCCATTGTCAAAAAAATTGCAGAGATTCACTGGGGGTCTCTTACTTTATTTAATCAACACCCCCACGGATTTGGCGTGAGGCTTATTTTTAAGCCCTTGTCTGCTACTAGCTCACCAAACCACTCTGAATTAACAAAGGCTCAATAGAAACCTCGCGGCCCCGAAAAGCTTTGAACATTTCAGAAGGCTCTCGAGAGCCCCCGACGGATAGAATTTCATCTAGAAATTCTTGACCCACTTTAGGATTAAATAAACCTTCTTCTTCAAATCTAGCAAACGCATCTGCTGATAAAACTTCTGCCCATTTATAACTGTAATACCCCGCCCCATAGCCACCTGCAAAAATATGAGAGAAGCCATTTTGAAAGCGGTTATATTCAGGCGGTTGAATTAAAGAAAATTTCGCTCTCACGCGATCTAAAATTTCTTGGACCCTGGAGTTATTAAGATTATTAGAAAGATTTTTATTGTTTTGTAAATGCAACTCAAAATCAAAAATAGAAAACTCCAGCTGTCGCAGCATGGAAAGACCCGACTGAAAGTTCTTAGCACTTATTAATTTATTAAATAATTCTCTAGGCAAAGATTCTTGCGTATTTTGATGCTGGGACATTTTTGAAACTATTTCCCAGGTCCAGGCAAAATTTTCTAAAAACTGACTGGGTAATTCCACCGCATCCCAGGGCACGCCATTAATTCCAGAGATGGCTGAGACGTCTATTTTGCTTAATAAGTGATGCAGGCAATGTCCTAGTTCATGAAATACAGTCACCACATCATCATGGGTTAAATAAGCCTCTTGATTAGCCAACCCTGGCATAAAATTACAAGTTAAATAGGCAATGGGATATTGCAAACTTCCATCTAATTTTCGACGACGCTCACGGCATTCATCCATCCAAGCCCCACCACGCTTTTTCTCACGCGCAAATAAATCTAAATAAATTTGGCCAATTAACTCTCCCGCTGAATTTCTTAATTCAAAAAATTGGACATCCGGGTGCCAGACAGGCGCTGAAGCTTGAATAAAATCTACTGAAAATAGTGTTTTGGTTAAATTAAATACGCCCTCTAGCACTTTACTAACTGGAAAGTAGGGTCTTAAAGTCTCTTGAGATAACTCATGTTTTTCTAATTTTAATTTTTCGCTATAAAACCCCACATCCCAGGCTTGTAATTTTTTTCCAGAAAATTTTTCTAATTCTTTTAATTCTTGCTCTGCAAATTTTCGCGTCTTATCACCTAGTTGATATAAAAAATCCAAGACTTCTTGAGGATCTTTAGCCATCTTGGTTTCTAGAGATAACTCAGCGTAATTTTTAAACCCTAGTAATTCCGCCTCTTCTTGTCTTAAAGATAAAATCTGATCAATTAATTTTTTATTCTCAGGCGCTCGCGTATTAAACGCCTTGTAAAAAACTTCTCTTAATTCTTCAGATTCTGCATAAGTCATGATGCTTAAATAAGTCGGAAAATCTAAGCCAAAGGCATAAGTAATATCTCCCGATTTTTCTAAATTTTTCGCTTTTTCTTGGCCTGCTTTTTCTTGAGCAGCTTGTAAATTAATTTCTGGAATACCGGCTAATTTTTTTAAATCTTCAGGGCTGGAACCCAGTTCGAAAATAAAATTATCTGTCGCATCTTGAATATGATTTTCAAACAAAGTCGACAGCTCAGACAGCTGATTAATAATCTCTCCAAAGCGTTGTTTTTCTTGATCTAATAAATGCACCCCCGAAAGCTTAAAATCTCTCAAGGCATTGTTAATCACTTTTTTTTGAATCTCAGAATAATTTTTAAACTCTGGGCTCTGACTTAAATCTTGATAAGCCTGATAGAGCTTTATGTTTTGCCCAATCTCTATTTGATACGCAGTCAGCTCTGGCAAAATTTGATCAAACGCTTCTCGCATTTCTTCCGTATTGCACACCGCATGAAGATGTCTAATAGGAGAAAATACTTGACCTAACTGATCATCCACTTCTTCTAGATTTAAGACCGTATTTTCCCAGGAGCTAGGTAAATTTAAAGATTTCTGTACGGAACCCCTAGCTTGCTCTAAACAATAATCCATCGCTGGTTTTACATGCTCTGCTTGAATTTTATTAAATAAAGGCAGGGTATTTTTAGAACTATTTTTATCTAGGAAATTTAATAAAGGATTTGTTACTAAAAAATCAGAATCTGTATTAATCATCAGTATTTAAAACCAAAAAACAAAATTTAAGAGCTGGAGATGGTACCAGAATCTTTCTCAAAAACTCTCTCAAAACTCATGAACACTTCTAGCAATCTAAAAAATCTTGGTCTTTAATCGCCCCCATAAAATTTTTATAAAAAAATCTCCGGAGGAACGGCTGGGGATAACCCCCACAGTGCGTACACAACTGGAGGGAAATAATGACTAGACGTCATATTCATGATTCATGGATCACGAAAGAACAAGATATGAGCACGGCTCATGACATTTTATCGACTTACTATGAAGACCCTGAAGACGAGGTAGATCTCGAAGCTGTGAGGGTCATTCAAGAAGGCTCTATTTTAATTGAACGCGCTGACTGGATTATTGAACTAGAAGACACCATGGAAGCCAAATATGGCGCAGATTATGGCGAGTTAATTAGCGCCAGAGTCATGACTTTATTAATGGCCCAGGGCGAAGCCATACATTAATCTAATTTAATTTAATTATTTTTATTTTTATTTTTATTTTTATTTTTATTTTTAAAGATATTTCACTTCTGAAATTTCATAGTGAAGCACGCCACTTTGGGTCTGAATCATCACGGCATCGCCATCTTCTTTTCCAACAATGGCTCGGGCGATGGGAGACCCAACGGAGATTTTTCCTATTTTCAAATCAGCTTCGTCTTCACCGACGATTTGATAGGTCACCGTCTCTTCTATTTTTATATTCACCAAAATAACCGTCGAGCCAAAAATGACGCGCCCACGGTTTTCTATTTTCTTAACATCAATGACCTGGGCATTGGCTAATTTGCTCTCAACTTCTTTAATGCGCCCTTCTAGAAAACTTTGCTTATCTCGAGCCGCATGATATTCAGCATTTTCTTTTAAATCCCCATGAGCCCTGGCTTCTGCAATTTCTGCAATTACTTTTGGACGCTCCGTATTTTTCAAACGATCTAATTCTTCACGAAGAGCCTTTTCACCACTGACTGTCATAGGAACACGCTGAACCATATTTACCTCTAGAGAAACCGTAAAAATAAAGGGGGCGGATCTTACCATAAAGAATCTTGCATCGGTGAAGTGTTATTCCCCGTGTTATTAGTCAGCAAAATTAAGCAAAAATCTTAACCACGGTAAAATTAATTTCTGACTGGCCAATGACCATCTCATCACCCAGCTTTACCCAAGCATGGGCCATCAAACCAGCTGATTTTTTTTGAGAATCTAATTCTTTTTCTTTAGCCACACCTAAATATAACTTGGGCTGGCAGCCTAAATCTTTTAATAATTTCCGAGCGCAAATCGCCGTGACTAAGCACTGGCAATGAAAAGGCAAAACTTTTCTTGCTCTGGCAATAGCTATTTTTACTTGCTTTAATTTTTTTGAATTTAAATTTTTATTTTCTAGAGAGCGCTGAGAAGGCTCCTGATCAAACTCCTGATCAAACTCCTGATCAAACTCCTGATCAAACTCCTGATCAAAAGCCTGACCCAAATATTTTTGTAATTTTTTAAAAGAAAAATTGGGAATCGCCCACTTAGAAAAAGCGAGCCAAAAAAGCGCTTTCCAGAATAACTTTTTTTCTAAATGGCTAAAGAAAAAAAACTTATAGAATTTATAAATTTTATAAAACTTAAAATATTTCAAAACACGCAAGACTCGACCTATCTCTTAAAAAATTTATTAAAAATAATCTATAAAAACTTTATCTAGACACCACAAGATCTACTAACTCTTTTTCTAATAAATCATTTAAAAACACACTGACATCTTCGACACATTGCTCTTCAGAGACTGAATATTCTTGCATTAAACACGCACAGAGTTGTTTAAAACTAATAGGCTGCTCCATATATCTCCAGATCGCTGAAGCAATAGGATCTAAGCCAAAATAATGCCCAGAGCGCATGTCTAACATCACTAATTCACCCTCGATTTCTTGGGCAATTAAATCTTCACGACGAACGAGAACACTGTTTAATTCCAGGTTATTAATCTCGACAACATCATTCATGACAAAGCTCCTCTTGCTCTTTTTTATCCATTTTTTTATCCATTTTTTCAGCCGCTTTTTTAAGCCCGGGGCAGACTAGTTTCATCAAAGCCTCCTTGCAATGGCGGTGATGGGGGTAATTTACTTTATAAATCGGACAGGATTTCGCCAAATTTAAACAGTTTTTTAAATGCTGATCTGCCAATCCCATGACGTCTAAATAGCGTTTTGTGTGAGTATGCAAAATTAAATTTTCGATCTTTTGCAAAATTCCTAAATTTACTAATTCAAATATTTCTGATTTTTTTTCTAAGACATAAATACCGGCTAAGCGCTTAGGCTCTCGGCAAAAAATATCTTGATAAGGCACATGGTATTTATTTTCACGAGCAACAACTGAATGACAATCTTTTGTCTCAATCGAAAAATAATCCGCGGCGTCTTGCCATAACTTCATAGCCGGATATGCCGGCAGAACCCAAGGCTGGCCAGATTCATCAAAAATAATCGCTGACACATCATCGCTTAATACCCCCGCGCCCGCTTTTGAAAAAGCCGCCGCTAAAGTAGATTTTCCAGCGCCTGACTCTCCCGCAAAAATATAAGCCTGATTATTATAAACAACCGCATTGCCATGTAATAAAAAATAACCCCGTTGGTGTAATAATCCGCCCATTACTGACCCCATTAAAAAAGTCGATAAAGTACCCAAGCCAGGCTCACCAAAGGGCATGACGGTAATTTTTTTACCCTCTTGGATTAAAAATCTTCCCACGTCTAAAAATTGCAATATTAAACAGCTGGCGTTCTCTGCAAAAAAATAATTTGTATTACCCCACCCTGCTTCTTTTAAATCAGGCACCTGGCCTAAAACAATCTCCACATCTAGATTTAAATTATTTAAATTTTGTGAGTCACAAAAATCAAGCTGGGGTAAATGCAAAATTTCAATCTCAGAACTGATAATCAAATTAAAAACTTTATACAAAAATTTCACTTTCCAGCGCTCCTAATTTTTCTAGTGTTTCTGGTTTTTTTATTTTTTCTGGACTTAAAAAACCCTGATCTATTTTTAATATTTGATCCGCTAAGCCCAGCCATTTTTCAGGGTGATGACTCACAATAATGATTAAAATTTTGGTGCTTGTTTTTAAATTTTTAATCACTTCAACAATCCACTCAGAATTATCTTGATCTAAATGCGCACAGACTTCGTCCAAGATTAATAATTTCGGCGTTCTTAAAAATACGCGGGCTAGGGCCAATCTTTGCCGCTGACCTCCTGATAAAGTCACCCCTCGATCACCGATTTTTGAACTTAAACCCTCTGGCCTATTTTTAATAAAATTCCAGGCCCCTGCTTGTTTTAAAGCATGAATTAAATCTTGATCTGAATAAATATTATTCCCCAGACATAAATTTTCTCGAATGCTCCCTGAAATTAAAAAAACACTCTGGGAAAAATACGCAACTTGGGATCTAAAATTTACCCAATCTCCAGGTCGAGCTAGTTTTTGATTTAAATAAATAAAGCCTTCCGTGGGATAAACCAGACCAGATAAGACATCACAGAACGTACTTTTGCCGCCGCCTGATGGCCCGATAATTAAACTTAAAGAATTGGGCGGAAATTTAATATTTATATTTTTTAAAATAATTTTATTTTGATAACTCAGGCCTAGATTTTTAAATTCGAGATCTAAATTTTTATCCCCCTCTCTGCCCAACAGGCCAAGGGCCTGCTGGTCTGTTTCTCCCTCGAGGGGAGAGACGAAAACAGGAATGGCTTCCCTATGGCTCAAAGCCTCTTTTTGGGTTTTTAAAATAGCTAAATAAGAAGGGTAAAGATTAATCACCGAATGATACAAAGTATGAACTTGGCTGACCCTAGGAATCATCCGCACAAATAACATTAATAATAAAACTAAATTTACCCAAGATTCTTCCAATCTCCAGTAAGCAATCGCAAAAATTAAACTCAAAGAAAAAGCGGCCGCCATCTGATAAATCACAGAAGTCAGGGCGTTATTTCTGGCAAACTCTTGCTGGTAACTCACTAATTCTTGATTTATTTTCTCAAAACTTTTTTGAAAAACAGACTCTATCCCCAAGCTCTTAGCTTCTTTTAAGCCATTTAAATGATCCAAAACTTCGCTATATAAACTCTGAAATCCCTGGTGTGTTTTCTCCCCGTTTTTAAAAATTTTCTTATTCACACCCATTAAAATTACAATCACTAAACAAGAGCAGGCCATAATAACCAGACTCATTTTCCAGGAGACTATGAGAGCCAAGACCCCATAAATACAGACTAATCCTAGAGCGCTAATTAACATCACCCATTGGGAAATCGCCGCGCTTAATCTCATGACTTCAGCAGTGAGCACTTGTGCATAGTCTGCTAATTTATTTTCAGCATGAAAATTTAACTTGGCGTTTAATAAACTTTCATGGCATTGATTTTGGATAGCCTGGCAAAAAGAAAGTCTTAATTTCGAAGATTCGACACTGCGGCTATAGCTTAAAAAAGCTAAAACGCCGACTAGACCCATATAAATAATTAAAACACTCCACAAGGGCAGCGTGTTTTTATAGGGACTGATTAAATTTTCCAGATAACCCAAAGGGCCCGTAAAATTAGGCAAGTTAATTTTAATATTAGTAAGCGTAAGCAAAGGCAATAACAATAATAAACTCACGCCTTCTAAAGCGCTGCTTAAAAACATCCAGGTAAAAACACGCAACACCCTCAAAGGGCTGAATTTAAATAAAGCGATGAAAAAATCGAACAAGACCCTGACCTGTATATTTAAATAAGCGACCGAGAATGATAACCGGCTCTAGGAAATAACAAAGCGCGAGACAAAGCCTGGGGAAGGGGAGACGCCATCTCAGTACAAGGCGATAATGAGAAAAAGAGCGTACATGATAAAAAAGCCACTTATCTTTCCAGGTGGGATATAAAACCAAGCGATTCAAATCAGCGATCAATCCGATTTTTGTTAAAAATTTTTCTTGCAAATAATTCGCCTGAAAACGCATTAGCCTCTGAAGGTTTTTATCTTGATCCCAGAGGTTTTTTATAAGCGCTGGCATAGTGTCTCCAAATAGAATTTCACACCATACAAGAGCAAGCAGCAAAGATCTTAACGCGTTTAAAAACTGCGCTCTCTGAATAATTTTTTCCCAATCTAACTGGTGAGCATGACTAAAACCCTGGATTGCAAGCATATGCTTAATCAAAATACTAATATCCCAAAGCCAAGATAATCTTTCCCAATGATGATTAGCACCATGCATCGAAAGATAAATTAAAAGATCTTCTTGATTAAAAAAATTGAAAGTCTCTGGACCTAATAAAATTTTATCTACTCTTGCTAAAAAATTTTCAAAACAATCCCCCACTAAACGCGGATTACGCATCAAGCGCCAGTGACACTCTAAAACAACATGAGTTTCGGGATGAAAATATCCAAGATCCTTTTCTGCTGACAAAATGGCAGGAACACCTCCTTTCAAAACTGGATGATCCACGCGAATCACATATCCCAGCTGAATTAAACACTGATGGGCTTCTAAAATTTTTTCAGGCCTTATAAAAATATCAATATCACCGCACTGCCTGACCGTATAATCATTATATAAAAGCATGGACAAAGGCAGGCCCTTTAAAACTATAAAATCTATTTTTTCAGCTTCAAAAGCTTTCTTTATTTTTACAAGTGCTGAAAGCTGGGCCATGGATCTTTGCAATAAAAACATTCTTCTATTTTTTAAAGCCGGTCTCCAGGCGGGAATATTCTCATAGGCCCAATTTTCTAAGCTATGAGATTTTAATACTTCCAGATTCTCTGGCGTGAGCTCTAAACTTTCTAGGCTTTCTAGATTCTGTTTTTTTAAGACTTGCAGTAAAAATTTAATACTGGATGTATTTAATAATTTTTTTACTGATTTATTATTTTTAATCGTATTAATTTTTACACACTGGGCCTTGATTTTAATCCGGCCGACAGAGTGCAAAAAACAAAAAAAAACCGCAAGGGTTACTTACGGTTTCTTACCTGACTTGATCTACTTTTTTTATATTTTTATTTAATTTTTATATTTATAAAATTTTATTTATTTATCTAACTAACTTATCTAAATAGCCCAGGAATCTTGCCAGTCGACACCCCGACAAGACTCCTGACCTAGGAGGAAAACTTGCATTTAATATTCTAACAATCTGTATCAATAGCTATTTTGGAATTAAAAATCATGTTCATCAGAAACGCTTTACGACTCATGATATCTTCTTCAGTTTCCAGAGCGTTGGCACTGTTGGTCTGACTTTGAAGTTCTGCCACAGCGACTTTTCTCAAGAGTTTTAACAAAGCCATGGTATCTACCGAACCATCTTTATGAATATGAATCTCTTTTGCTAAATCACCTGGTAGTTCAATTAGTAAAGCCTTATCTTGGCCGTCTCCTAATTCAGAGAGCACTTTTAACACCGAACTCATAGAAACCTCCAACTCAAAGCAACGATTTCTCATGTCGTGTATTTAAGCTGACAAATCAGAGGATTAAAATGGCGATTTCACTCGCGCGTTTTACCCACTACAAAGCAGTAATTAAAATAGATTCATAAGCCATAAATCAAAATAAGTTTTATTAGGCTTATAAAGCATAAAAATAATCTTAATTTATCTTTACCCTATTTAGATCTTAAGAATAAAGCGCAATAATCCCCGCCGCCTAAAAACAATCTTCAGCTGGAGACAACCCAATGAACGCTATAAAACACACCGCGATAATCATGCCCCTGCAAAATCAGTATGATTTCGACAACCATTTTGCAGGCATCATCACTCTCTAACTAATTTTAATATTTTAATTACTTCTCCCCCTTGGAAAATCCAGGACTCCCAGGGCCTTTAGAAGAAATCGAGATACAGCCCCAGAAGAAACGGTTGGTATCACAGAGGGGGAGCTTAAATTGGTCAACAATGGCTTTCATACCCTGGTCAATATCTAAGACATCCATGACTGGATGAATCAAATCCCCTCGCTCCGCTTCACTATGAAAATATTCAAAATTAACGCTTTTTGCCGCATGAAATATGGATCTGGGCAAATCTTCCAGCTCTAATCGATTTCGCAAAATCTCTCTTTGCATGGCGACTAAAGTTCTTCGCGCTTCTCTCAGTTCTTCAATACGAGTAATTCGCTTTCTAGATCGAATCGTCGAATGAATATTCGTTGGGACCTCTAAAGAATAATAAACAGGGGTATCTTCTGAAAAATAACGCGTGCCCAGCATAATGGGCGCATAAGCCAATCGATAATCTGACACATAGACCTGCTGTAAAAACTCAATAGGCGCCTGAACTTCGCTATCTAGCACGCCATAAGCCGGCGTAATTCCAGCGGCTAAATAAATCAAATGATGCGTGGTATTAATTAAATGTGGATCTGATCTTAAATTACATTGCGTTTGCATGTGAGATAAAAAAAGCTCGTTAAATTCATAATATGAATGCCTTAAAACAAGCCCCCACACAGATTCAAATAAAAATTGTCGAAACAATCTCCATTTTTTTTCTTGTAAAGCTTCAAACCAGGATTTTGAAAAAAACAAAACCTCAACTTCCCAAGAAAGATCTCGAGACTGGGCGATTTCTTTAAATACATGCCATTGGTCTAATAATTTTTTAGGCGCTGAAGAGTGAATATCATAAGTCCGCATCAGTCTATTATGCGCAATATTGTCGCCAATCGGCGCGATCATGAACATAGATCTTAGTCCAGCAGCCATACACACGGCGTTATTTTTATCCAGCGCTGAACCCAATTTCATCGCGGCAAAAAATCCGACTAGATCACCCTGTTTCGCCGTAAAAATAGTTTTCACTCGATCTTCTAATTCGCAATAAAGCTCAACGGTATTTTTTAAAATTAAACAGGCTGGAACAATCGGCCCATAACCCAAATCTTCTTTGATCCCTGCTGGATGCTCTGAAGAGCTGTAGGGCAAAAAAGACCCGTCACTCGTCGGTAAATTTAAAACAGACTGATCTGCCAGTAATTCCCCATAGGGATATTTAACATGATACAAAGCATATTCAGGACCAGGGTCCAGCTCATCGATTTCTTTGGCTAAAGCTGAATTAACGGACTGAACTAAATCTCTGGCTTCCAACCAAGTCAATTTAGTTAAATTTTGATTGTACCGCTCAGACATTAAACTTAAGCCCCTCGCTTGAAAAAATGCGGCGCATCTTATCATGATTTACTTTTTTTTCACGGCTGTCTTAGGCCACCTCCCATTTAAAAATCAGTCTGTTAAACTCCGCGTCTTGAAAAATTTGACTGAAAAATTTGACTAAAAAATTTAAGAGAAAAACATGGCCATTCTAAAAGTTTTAAAATACCCCGATCCGTTTTTAAAAATTAAAACCAACCCTATTAATTTTAATCATTCCAATACTATTTCCAGCACTGCTAATAATCTTAAACAAATCACTCAAGATATGCTGGAGACTATGTACAGCGACAATGGCGTTGGCCTTGCAGCCACACAAGTAGGCCTAGATTTAAGATTGTTTGTCATGGACTGCTCTGAAACTCACACACAACCCTTGGTTTTTATTAATCCTGAAATAATTGAAAAAACAGGCGAGCTGGATGCTATCGAATCAGAAGAAGGCTGCCTGTCTTTTCCAGGTGTTTACGCAAAAATAACCCGAGCAAGAAAAATAACTATTCAGGCTTTAAATCTAGAAGGCCAAGTATTTACAGAAATTTATACAGGTCTTGAAGCACGCTGCGTTCAGCATGAATTAGATCATTTAGATGGCATTGTATTTTTAGATTATTTACCGCCGGTCAAAAGAAAATTATTAGAGAAAAAAATGCAAAAGCATCAGAAAAAAGTTCTATAAGTTTTATAAGTTTTATAAAAAATGCGCATTATTTTCGCTGGAACCCCTGAAATTGCTCTACCTACTTTATCTAGTTTAATTCACTGGAGTCGGGACCCTGAATTTAAAAAAACACATGGATTTTCTATAGACCTCTTGGCTGCGTATACCCAGCCTGATCGACCCCAGGGGCGAGGCCAGCAACTCACGCCTTCACCTATTAAAAAGCTAGCCCTGGCTGAAAATATTCCTGTCGAAACGCCCTTATCTTTTAAATTATTAAATAATTTAGAAACTTTTAAAAATTACAAAGCAGATTTATTAATAGTTTTAGCTTATGGCTTAATTTTGCCTCTTGATATTTTAAATAGCCCCACCCATGGCGGCTGGAATATTCATGTGTCTTTACTACCCCGGTGGCGAGGGGCTGCGCCTATTCAAAGAGCGATTCAGGCGGGAGATAAATTCACTGGAATTAGCCTCATGCAAATGGATGCTGGATTAGATACGGGAGATATTTTACTCACGGAAACTTGTGAGATTAAAAACCAAGACACCAGCCAGACTTTGCATGACAAATTAGCCCAGCTCAGCCCTGAAGCTTTATTAAAAGGTTTAAAATTATTAAATCAAAATTTACTAGTTAAAAAGCCTCAGACAGATAATAAAGATAATAAAAATAATAAAATTACCTATGCCAAAAAATTAGAAAAATCAGAGTCATCTATTCGTTGGTCAGATTCGGCTTGCAAGATCAGCTGTCAGATTCGTGCTTTCAATCCTTATCCTATTGCCAGCGGTCAATTAGGGGAATTTATTATTCGAATTCATGAGGCTGTTATGGATTTTAATTTAGACAGCACAGAAAAAAATAAAATAAAAAATGGAGAAAAAACCCCGCCAGGAAAAATTATTGAAGTTAATAAATTAGGCATTACCGTCGCCTGTGGACCTGAAGGACAAGAAAGAATTACCTTAACTAAAATTCAATTTCCAAATGGAAAAATTCTTTCGGCACATGAGGCTATGCATAGTCGCCAAGCCCTTTTTAATAACTATATTTTCTTGACTCCCCCTATTTAACCAAGTAGCTTTACCGATCTTTTTTGATAGGCCAGTGCATCCGCATTTGCTTTAATTTTTTACGGATTTATTCATGAATAAAACAACGAAGAGTATTCTCTTTTGGGTTCTAGTTGCGTTTGTTTTGGTTTTTATTTTTAGCAATTTGGGCTTAACCGATAGCAATAACAAACCACAGAGCGAGCTGTCTTATTCTGACTTTATGAATCAAATTAATAATGGCGCTGTAAAATCTGCCATGATCGATGGTCGGTCTATTAATGGCGAATTATCTAACGGCCAAGATTACGCGACTTATTTACCTTGGCCGGATCCTTTTGTGACCGATCAAATGCTCTCTCACAGTGTGAATATTAGCGCCAAGCCACCGGCTCAAGAGTCGCTATTAATGCGCATTTTTATCAGCTGGTTCCCCTTTGTTTTATTAATCGCCATTTGGATATTTTTATTAAGACAAATGAGTGGTGGCAAAGGCGGTGCTTTTTCTTTTGGCAAAAGCAAAGCCCGACTTTTAGGCGAAGATCAAGTCAAAATTACTTTGGCAGATGTGGCTGGTGTCGAAGAAGCCAAAGCAGAAGTGTCTGAAATAGTCGATTTTTTAAGAGACCCGACTAAGTATCAAAATATTGGTGGGAAAATCCCCCGAGGTATTTTAATGGTCGGCCCCCCTGGTACTGGTAAGACTTTATTAGCAAGAGCAATTGCTGGTGAAGCCAAAGTCCCATTTTTCTCTATCTCAGGCTCAGACTTTGTCGAAATGTTTGTCGGTGTCGGCGCCTCCCGAGTTAGAGATATGTTTGAACAGGCTAAGAAACGCGCGCCCTGTATTATTTTTATTGACGAGATTGATGCCGTCGGTCGCCATCGCGGCGCAGGTCTTGGCGGTGGTCATGATGAGCGCGAACAGACTTTAAATCAGCTCTTAGTGGAAATGGACGGCTTTGCTGATAACGAAGGCGTGATTGTCATTGCAGCGACAAATAGACCTGACGTCTTAGACCCAGCTTTATTAAGACCCGGTCGCTTTGATCGCCAGGTCACTGTCGGACTTCCAGACATTCGTGGACGCGAGCAAATTCTCAAAGTCCATATTCGCAAAGTGTCGATCTCTGACGATGTTAAACCTGATTTAATCGCCCGAGGCACTCCCGGATTTTCAGGTGCTGATTTAGCAAATTTAGTCAACGAAGCGGCTTTGATGGCTGCGAAAGATAATAAAACCAAAGTCGCCATGAGTGATTTCGAACGTGCCAAAGATAAAATTCTCATGGGCACCGAACGCCGGACTTTGGCGATGACTGATGATGAAAGAAGATTAACGGCTTACCATGAAGCCGGCCATGCCATCGTAGGTCGCTTAGTTCCCGAACATGATCCGGTCTATAAAGTCACCATCATTCCAAGAGGTCGCGCTTTAGGGGTCACCATGTACTTACCAGAGCGAGACCAGGTCAGCTACAGCCGTCAAAAATTAGAAAGCTTGCTCTCCAGTATTTACGGCGGTCGGGTCGCTGAAGAGTTAATTTTCGGCAAAGAGCGTGTTACCACTGGCGCCTCTAACGACATTCAAAAAGCCACAGAAATTGCACATAACATGGTCACCAAATGGGGTCTCTGTGACCGCCTAGGCCCGATGATGTACGGCGAAGATAACGACCAGCCTTTCTTAGGCCATTCGATGGGTATGCGTAAAAGCAATGTCATTGCGAATGCTACGGCTGAAATTATTGATCAAGAAATTAAAAATCTGATCGAAAAAAATTACGCTCGTACGGAAGTTTTATTAAAAAATAATATCGATATTTTACATGCCATGGCCGAGGCCCTGATGACTTATGAAACCATTGATGTCACCCAAGTTGATCAGCTCATGAAGCGTGAAACCGTCACACCTCCTCCAGGGTTTGATAAGCCACTCCCCCCTTTATCGCCAAACTCACAAGCGCCCCAATAAAATAAAATATGCTCATCCATGCCCTGCTCTGTCTCCATCTCATCAGCTTAATTTGCTGGTTCGCGGGGCTGTTTTATTTGCCAAGATTGTTTGTATATCACGCTCAAACCAATAACCTGGAGATTAAAAATCAGTTTTTAATCATGGAGCGCAAGCTTTATTTTTATATCATGTGCCCCGCCATGATTTTGACCATTATTTCTGGCTATACGCTCATGTCTTTTTTATACCATGCGCCCTATCCAATCTGGCTCCATATCAAATTATTATTAGTTATTTTATTAATCATTTTTCATATCTTTTCTGGCTATTATTTTTTTAAATTTAAAAATAATAAATCCACTCACACAGACAAATTTTTTAGATTATTTAACGAAATCCCGACGGTTTTATTAATTTTAATTATTGTCTTAATTATCTTTCAGCCGAATTTTTAAAAAATAAAATTAAGAAAATAAAAAACAATGACCCAACGCAAGCTCTCTCAAAATCAACGAAGACGGATTGAAAAAAAATCTGAAAAAAGAATTGAAAATGCAAGCTCTTCTGACATCGTCTCTCCCCTTGCGGGAGAGACAGACCAAGAGGCCGCAGGCCAATTGGGCAGAGAGGGGGAAAGCCTTGGCCCTGAACAACCTGGCCGCATCATGGCTCACTATGGCCAAACCCTAGAAGTTCAAGATCAAGAAGGCTTAATTTTTAAATGCTTCGCCCGTCAAAATTTAGGCTTACTAGTCACGGGAGACCAAGTTATTTTTTGTCTGGAAAAAAATCAGGAAAAAAATTCAGGAAAAAATTTAAATTTAGGGGTCATCACTGCAAGACTGCCTAGAAAATCCTTTCTTCAGCGCCCTGATATTCATAAAGGCCAGAAAGGCATCGCCGCTAATATTGATCAACTATTTTTAGTCATTGCTGTTAATCCACCGCCTATTGAACAAGCCTTAGATCGTGCCCTGGTCAGTGCTCACAGTCAGGATATTCCAGTGATTATTATTTTAAATAAAACAGATCTCTTAAATCCAACTACCCCTTTAGAAACCCTGAATTATTTTAAGAAATTAATCCAAAGATATGAAAAAATTGGCTATGAAATCTTAGAGCTCGGCAATGATTTAAATCCCAAGTTAAGCATTAAAGAACGCCCGATAAAAAAACTTTTAGAAAAAATAAAAAACAAAACTAGCATCTTCGTCGGCCAAAGTGGTGTTGGGAAATCTTCTTTAATTAATAAAATCTTTAACACGCAAATTCCTGATCTAAATCTAGATCTAGAAATTTTAGATACCGCCAAGACGGGGGATATCTCCAGCGCAAATCAAAAAGGCCGGCATACGACGACGACTGCTCGGCTTTACCCTATTAATTTAAATTTAAATTTAGAATTAGATTTAGAATTGGATTTAAATCTAAAATTAAACCCTGAAACTTGCTTAATAGACTCTCCAGGCATTCGAGAATTTGGCCTCTGGGATTTAAGCCCTCAAGATTTAATCCAGGGCTTTATTGAATTCGCGCCGTATATTAACCAATGCCAATTCAGAAACTGCAGCCATCAAGAAAATGCTAAAGGCTGCGCGCTTTTGAAAGCCGTACAAGAGCATAAAATCTCTCAAGAAAGACTGTCGAGTTATTTTAAATTATTGGCAGAAGTTAAAAATTAAAATTTTAAATTTTCAAATCTTTTCTTAGAAAAAACCGATCAAAGCCGTGAACATAATTTCGAATCACGCCGATATCTACATAACCCATTTTTTTATAAAAAGGCTCAGCCTGAAAATCAAACGTATCCACCGTAGAGCTAGGTATTTTTCTCTTGCGCGCTTCGGCTTCAGCCGCTTGAATTAACTTAGTCCCATAACCCTGACCACGAACCACATCATCGACCCACAAGATATCTATAAAGATAGAATCTGAATGGACATAAGCCGTAAGGCCCCCATAAACCACGCCCGCCGTGCTTTTTAAAATTACACTAAAAAATCCAGGCTTTTCGCCATAGTGGGCATTATTAAAAGAATAAATGCCATTTCGAACCACGGCTGAATCTTTAGGATCTGGGTGCTCTGTTGTTGTGATATGTAACATGTCTCTGACTTTCATTTTTTATTTTTACCTCTTTTTATATTTATATTTTTTATATTTTTATTTTTTTAAAATTTTTTTATCTGCTCAAAAATTAAGACCCCAAAATTAAGACTGCCGAGTTTATCACAAGAATTTTCCGACAATCTCTCACACCGCCTTCCGAGATTTCCGCTATGTTCAAAATCCCTGATCAGGGATACTGATCTCGAGCAAAGGATGATGAAACAAGGAAGTTTCCTCAGTCAAGAAACTAAAAAATCTTCACTGGGTGCTCAAGGAAAAGGCTGCAAGGATGCGGCCTTTTTATTTTTTTATTTTTTATTTTTTAATCCCAATCCACACGCTTATCTAAAATTCTTGTATAGATATTTTCATGTTTTTTAATTTCTTTAAGTTGCGAGTCAGACCCTTGTTTTTGAATAAAATCAGCTTGATTTAAACACTGATCCGCTGAGCTGACATAAGATTTTTTCATCGCTAATAATTTTAAAAATAATTTAAACATCTTGTATTTATATTTCCCATTTCCAAGTTAAATCCGGCACGCACTCTAATAAAAACTTTTTAAAATTATCTTGTATTCGACTTAATTCTTTTTCACTCTCCGCCTCGAATCTTAAAACAAAGCAGGGTGTTGTATTAGAAACGCGAATCAAAGCAAAACCTGTTTTAAATTCCACTCTTAAGCCATCAATAGTGATTATTTCAGCTCCTGGAAAAAATCTATTTTGATTTAAATTCGCAGCTTCAATAATTTTTTTAATTAAATTAAATTTTTCAGCATCTGGAACACTGATATTAATCTCTGGCGTCGTCACACTTTCTGGTAATTGCTTAAATAATTCGTCTGAAGTTAAATCTTGCTCTGACAAGATTCTTAATAATCTCGCTGCGGTATAAATCGCGTCATCAAAACCATACCAAGTGTCATTAAAAAATATATGCCCACTCATCTCACCGGCTAATAGGGCATTGGTTCTGGCAATTTCTTTTTTAACTAAGGAATGCCCCGTCGGGCACATTCTTGGAATCCCCCCTGCTTTTATAATAATCTCTGCCAAATCTTTAGTGCATTTAACATCATATAAAATAATGGGGTCTTGCTTAGTTAAATTATTATTTAAATTATTTTTAAATCTTTTTAAAACATCCTGGGCATATAGCATCACCTGACGATCCGGCCAGATGATTTTTCCACTAGAAGTAATAACCCCTAAACGATCTCCATCACCGTCAAAAGCTAAGCCAATATCTGCCTGATTTTTTAAAACAGCTTCTTGTAAATCTTGTAAATTCTTAGGCTTACTGGGATCTGGATGATGATGAGGAAAACAGCCATCCACTTGAGTAAATAAACCAATGACCTCACAGCCTAATTTTTTAATTAACTCGGGCGCTAAAACCCCTGTGACTCCAGATCCGCAGTCAATCACTACTTTTAATTGTCTGGCTAATTTAATTTCAGATAAAACTCTAGTTTCATAATCTTTTAAAATATTTAAATCTTGCTCCGTCCCGATTTTATTCACATCACTGTGCTCGATATAAATTTCTTGTTTTAAAATTTGATACAGCGCCTGAATATCGTCCCCTGCAATGGTTTCGCCATTAAGAACCATTTTTAAGCCATTATAATTTTTAGGATTATGACTACCCGTTAACATCACCCCTGAATTAATAGTTTGATTTAATTTTTCAGATATTTTTTTCACTGCAAAATATAAAACGGGCGTAGGCACCATGCCGATATCAATAATATTCACCCCAGATTTTTTTAAGCCGTCTTTTAAAGCCTGAATTAATTCAGGACCAGACAACCGGCCATCTCGAGCGACAATGACTGTTTTTTTCTGAGTATTATTTTGATTTTTATTTTTATTTTGGACAAAAGTCCCAATCGCTAAGCCCAAATCATGGACTAAATCAGGACTCAGCTCTTCAGGGACAATCCCACGAATGTCATAGGCTCTGAATAAATCCTGATTAATACTCGATGATGAACTACGCATAGTTTCTAGCCCTTAATTTAAAAAAAATTTATTTCTCTAATGCCCACTCGACCCAAAACCACCCTCACCTCGGTGAGTTTCGTCAAAATCTTGAACCAGCTCAAATTCCGCCTGAATCACTGGAATAATCACTAATTGGGCAATACGCATGCCGGGCTTAATTTCAAAAGGCTCGGCGCTTCGATTCCAGAGGGATATTTTTAACTCTCCCTGATAATCAGAATCTATAAGACCCACTGAATTACCCAAAATAATGCCATATTTATGACCCAAACCTGATCTTGGCAAAATCATGGCTGCGAAATTCTTATCAGCTAGATAAATGGCTAATCCCGTAGGAATTAAAGTACTTAAACCTGGCTGCAAGATAAAATCTTGAGTGATACAAGCGCGAAGATCTAAACCCGCTGAGCCTTCTGTCGCATAACTTGGCAGACCATGTTCTTGGTAAAAATCTTGATTAATAATTTTTAAAAAAATTTTCATAATAATAACTACCAACCCTTGACCTGATTAATTAACTCATAGGCTTCTTTAATACTTTGCGTCTTTTCCGTCGCCGCTTTCATCATGGATTCGGGTAAACCCTTCGCGACTAATTTATCGGGATGATATTGATTCATTTGTTTTCTATAGGCTTTTTTGACCTCGTCTTTACTGGAACTTTCTGGAATCCCTAAGATCCCAAACGCGTCTTTTAATTGATCTTTAGGCGTTCGGGTATGGTGAAAATTTTGAGAATTTTGAGAATTTTGATACTGGGAATAGCCCGAATTTTGAGACTGCTGAGATTGCTGGAAAAAATACTGGGCCCGAAAAATCCGCGCAATACTTTCAAATTCAAAAAGATTAAATCCTAATTTTTCTGCAATATGTTTTAAATATTCATAAGGCTCGCCTTCTGGAGGCCCCTCGGCGTAGGCCGCTTGAAACTCCAGCTGAACAAACATTCTGAGCAAATTTTTATTACGGCCCGCCAAGCTTTTAAATCGCTCTAGGACTTCATCGGTATGGGGGAGTGATTTACCCTCTGTAAATAATTCAATGGCTCGTAATCTTTGGGCTTCTAATAACTGCATATGGGTCATAATCTGCCGAGCCATTAAAATCTCTTTTTCACTCACATGGCCGTCTCTTTTGGCTAAATGCCCCATGCAGATAAACAAAGCTTCAAAAAAAACAGCCTGCACTTCTGCCTGATTCACCCCATGGCCTAGGGCTTTTTCAAACTGCTTATCAAACATGTGCCCAATAGCCACACCGGCTAAGATCCCAAACCAGCCAATTCGACCACCTAATAAGGCGTAGCCAAAGACCGCGCCGATTGCTTTTCCAATCCATACCATTGTTTAAATATCCAGTGTTTAAATATCCAGTGTTTAACTTGCTTAAAAAATTCTAAAAAATTACCAAGAACCACTCATGGTACTGACCAAATTTTCAAAATCTTTACCCCCTAAATAACCCGGGAAATAAGACGCTTCATGACTGGTGTTGTCTATATAAATTAAAGTCGGTGTGCCCTGGAATCCATATTTGCTAAAAAATTGCGTGTTAGATTTAACCGCATCAAACGCTTGCTGAGCGTCTTTATCAGAAGATTTCAAAACAGGAATACCGCCTTCTTCGTTTTGGCTATCAAAATCCAACTCATCTTGTCTTAATAAAAGATCCGCTGCTTTAGCATCTTTAGTCAAACTGGCTTGAATCAAAGCGGCTGATTTTCCAGAAGAGCTTTCTTTTAAAAATCCAACAGGCACCCAACGCACTTGTAAATTGCCACTGTCAATCATGGGGAAAACTTCTTGGTAAAGCTTGTGACAATAAATACAGTTTGGGTCGACCAAAATATAAGCTTTATGCGGTGCTGAATCTTTTCCGTCGACAAACCATGTGGTTCCCACTACATCGTTTAGGGCCGATTTTGCCGTGACAGAAATCACATATTTTTGGGTAAAAGTATTTGAAAGATTATCTCCAGCAGCATTAATTAAATTGCCCATGAACATATATTTACCCTGCTGATCCGCATAAATAATCACCGACTGCCCGCCGTTTTTAGGCGAAACGACATAGCCATTGAGATTAGAAATCGCTGGAAATTCTTGGGTAATTAAAGCCTGACCATGAGTTAATTTTAAAACTAATTGAGCACCAAGATCTTTACTCGGCGTTGTTAAATTTGCTGGAGTTGCTGGAGTTGCTGCTGCAAAAGTGCTGATAGAAAAAGCAGAGAGCAGGGTAAAATTTAAAAGATTAAATTTAAAAAATTTTAAAAAAATCATCCGGAAAAACTCCTAAAAAATTAAAAAAAAAAGACCTGGAAAAGACCTAAAAAAAAGCTAAAAAAAGACCGAAAAAAAAGAGCCGAGATAGTATCGGCTCTTCTGCCTGCTGGCAATTTCAAATCATTTTAAATCAGGGCTCACAGAACAGAGTGAACACAAGGTTTTACTCAAACTCAAGGCGCATGAATCATTCCATTTTGACCCCCGCCCACAAGACTCCCTGCAACAAAATTACCATAAAAAAGTGGAAAAGCAGGTGATGGCGTTCGAACCGCGGGCGCTTCCCCCGTTCCAGCAGGCGGACTAGCAGGCACGTTACTAAAACCGGATAGATCTCTCGGAGAAGGAAGAGGAGAGAGAGGCGTATTTGCTGGAGTAATCCATGGAAGCCCTACTACAGTCTCCTCATCCGAACTATCCCCTGAATCATCAGTCCCATCAGTCCCATCAGTCCCATCAGTCTCATCAGTGAAAGAATGTAAAGAACCTAAAGAGTCCGTATGCGCACCGAAGCCATAACCCATTACTAGCGGAGCTACCTGAGCTCCAACCTCTGGTGCTGTTGGCGTTATTAAATCTACTGGCCTAGTGGCGGCTGTACTGACACTGCCAGTCTCCAAATCAACGGGAGTTACCACAGCCGCCACTGGTTTTTTTCCGAATAATAAAACCGCCGCTTTAAAAACAAGGTTTAAAGATCCCCCACCAATCGCCAAAGCCATGCTACCAACAAAGCTAGCAACCAAAGGACGCAATATTTGATTCGCCTGATTCACAATCGCGCTTGTCACCAGCAAAATTAAAAGAGACCCGACGCCGGCAAGGCCTAATTTAATCAGGCTGTCGAGCATGGAAAAACTATTAAAAAAATCATCGGGTGGATTATGTCGAAGACAAGCTCTGATCTTTAAAATCACACTCATCAAAAATGCACTGCTCAAAGACCCTAAAAACCCTATTAAAAAATATTGACCAGAAAAATTTTCTTTAAAATCGACAGAGTTCAGCGGGACTAAGAGCTTCTGACCAGAGAAGGTAGAAAGACCCCCTAACCATCCACTCACTGAGATCAAAACCAGGGACTTCGCTACACCTGAATAAGGCATCGATTTTCACTCCTTTTTTATTTTTTATTTTTTATTTTTTATTTTTTTAATTATTTTTATTTAACTCAGCTCAATGCCAAACCTTCCTCCAGTGCTGGCAACCCTGAACTTCCCAACAAAGGTCTGCTCGCTCCAGTAGTCGTATGTTGATTTCTAGCCTGATCTCTAGCCTGATTAATAGAAAGAGCATAAACAGCCCGATCAAACTCAGACCGCGGTTTTTTGCATTGGCGTAAAGATTCCAAGCAGTGCTTGAAACAAGAAAAATAAGACAGGGTGCCCGCCGTTATAACGACCGGGCCCAGCATCGCTGAGGCCAAACCAAAAGCGGCCAATGTCTCCAGCGCAATATCTCTGCTTTGATAGAGGACAATAGAACTCAAAGTGGTCATACCTGCCAGCATGGAAAAATGAAATAAGAAGGGCACCACACGGGTATTAAAAAATTCATGACACTTACTCACTGGTTCTGCTGGCGTCGGATTAGCGGGACAGAGCCGATCGGCATCTAAAAATTGTTTTAACCAATAAGTCGCTGAAGATCCGATAAAGCCCAGCAAAGCATAATCTTTCAGCTCAAGGCGATCGTCGACTAAAGGCAACCAAGGTTTTAAATACCCGCTTAATACCAGCGCACCGGTGATGACACTGGTGTAAATCATCCAATCCGCAACGGCTTTTTTAAAATAACTCCCTGCTTGTTCTGCAGAAAATGGTAGGGCTAAATTTAGTGCATCAGGCATATCAAAATTCCTCATCAATTCAGGATCATTTTTAAGGCCAGGCAAGGCCAAAAAAGCGGCGCATCGTATGCAAATCATCCGCTGGGTGCAATTTTTAATTTAATTTTTAATTTAATTAATAAAACCCTCGTGCTTTCTAGTCGCAGCGCCGACTCATCGATATACTCCGCCGCTTAATTTTTGGGGGCTTTATATTGAGTTTTAGATTGAAATTAGGATTTAAATTAAATTTAAAAAAATTTAAAATTTTTTTAAATTTTTTATTTTTTTTATTTTTTTTAAATTCCCTATTTTTTATAAACTTTTTTACAAACTTCTCTTTCGCAGATTCTCTTCCTGGAAACCCCTATGGCGAAGCCTGGCAATGCCAAAATATTAAAAATAACTGGTCCTGCACCGGACTAGTCAAAACGCCTGTTAATACCCATTTGGCCCACCCAACACCAGAAGACCAAGCTCAAAAAATCTTAGACCTAGACCAAATTTTGGGCTGGATTCCCAATACCAGTGATTCTTCTGATGACTCTTTTAATACTAATAGCCCTGATAATAACGCTGATAATAACGCTGCTAACTGCTCGGTCTGCGGTGGATCTTACTATGACCCCAATTTAGGCAACCCTAAAGATGAAAAATCTCTGCAAGATTCTGTCTCTCAAGTTTTATCCAATCAAAAAAAATATACTTTAGGCGGGGATGTGAACCTCGATGGCAATGTCGAAATCATTCAACCAGGGCGACATATGATGGCCGATCATGTGAGCTTATATCCTGATCCTGATAATCCTCATCAGCTGGAGAAAATTCACGCCACAGGCCATGTGCGCGTGAGACAACCTGGGCAAATGCTGTATGGCGAGACTCTGGATGCCAATCTTTATACCTATCAGGCAACGCTGACTCAGGCTTATTACTTAATGAAAGTGCAAACCAGCTGGGGTAATAAAAATCCCAATAACTCTAATAACCCTAATAACCCTAATAACCCTAATAACTCAAACCCTACCAATTTTACAGGCTATGCCCATGGCCAGGCCCAGTCTTTACATCAGCTCAGTCAAACTTTATTCAGCTTTGATCATGCGACTTACACCACCGCACCGCCTGACGATGACACTTGGCACTTATTTGCTTCTCAGATTTTATTAAACAAAGAAACTGAAAAAGGGACGGCAGAAAATGCCGTGATTTTTATTCAAAGAGTGCCGATTTTTTACTTTCCCTATTTTACTTTTCCTCTTTCTAAAAAACGCGAAAGTGGTTTTTTATACGGCAATATTGCCAATAGCGGCTCCAGTGGTTTTAGTGTCGCAGCGCCTTATTATTTAAATCTCGCACCTAATTATGACGACACCCTCACACCGACTTTTTTAAGCAAACGCGGGACTTTAATTAATAACCAATTTCGCTACTTAACTTCGAGTACTAATGGCATTTTAAATACAGATTATTTACCCAATGATCAGCTCACTCATACCAACCGCTGGTTTGTGAATTACACCCAAGCCACGCAATTAAATTCTATTTGGCATATGGGTATTAACTATAACGACGCGAGTGATCCTAATTATTTTACGGACCTTCAAACCAACAGCGCCCAAACCTCTAACCAGTCTTATTTAGATCGCGAGATTAATTTTACGGCGAATCAAAATAACTGGTCCTCTGGAATTTATATTCGCGATTATCAAATTCTGGATGAGACTCTAGATCTAGATAACCGGCCCTATAACACGCTTCCAGAATTAGATTTTTCCACTCAATCTAATCCCTTATTAAACGGCTTATTAAATCTCAGCATGAGCTCGCAACTCACTAATTTTCAAAAAGATGATGTCCAGGATCAAACGCTTCCCGTCGAAGGTGCGCGTTTAAATCTTCACCCCCTGATCTCTATGCCCCTTTCTAAAACTTATGGTTACTTCACGCCTTCTATCGGCGCCGAAACCATTGCTTATAGCCTTCAGAATTCAGCAATTAATAATTTTAATTCTAGCCAGCCGTCTATGACTGACCCGATTTTTAATATCGATACGGGTTTGAATTTTGATCGCAGCTTTGGGCTTTTAAATCAAAATTATGAGCAGACCCTCACACCCAGATTATTTTATTTAAATATTCCCTATATCAATCAAAATAATTTCCCGGTTTTTGACAGTTCGATTATTCCCTTCAGCTATGACTCTTTATTTAATTTAAACAGATTCAACGGCGGCGATAGATTGGGTGACGCCAATCAGCTGTCTTATTCGCTCTCTACAGACTTTCAAAACGAAACGGGTCGGGATTTATTTAACTTAGGCATTGGTCAGATTGCTTATTTTTCAGACCGCCAAGTGACTTTATGCCAGTCTACTTCGAGCAATAATTGCATCCTTACTGAAAACCCAGACTACAACCAAGGTTTTTCAGATATTGCAGGTCAGACTAATTTATGGCTGACCCAGGCTTTAAAGCTTCACTATGATTTTACCTTTGATCAAAATCATCCCAAATTTGATACTCAAAACTATCAAGTTCAGTACATTCCTAATCCTCAGCATATTTTTAATTTAGGATTTAGCTCGACCCAAGCGGATTATTCTTTATTAAGCACCGAGCAATTATTAGCGGGTGAGCAACCACCTAGTCTTAATCAAATTACCAGTTCGTTTTTATGGCAACTCACCCCTCTTTGGAATCTCTTAGGCAGCTGGAATTATTCCACTAATCAAAAGCGCACCATTGATACTTTTGCAGGCATTGAATACAGCCCTTGTTCTTGGGCGGTTCGCTTTATCTGGCATCGTTATTTATTAAACCAAGATGTGAATGACCCCAATGAATTAGAAGGCAGTTCCACTCAGGCTTTTGCCATTCAGTTCGAGCTGAAAGGGCTTGGAAATATAGGGGACTCGCAGATACAATACCTCGCCGCGCAAATCCCAGGTTATCAGCCCAGCTCCGGGTTTTCGCTTTAGGAGCAACCCCATCATTTTTTAAACTTTTTTACTTTGAGTAGATCATGATCAAAAAACTAGTTTTTCTTTCTTTTCTTTCTTCTCTTTTTTTATCTTTAAATCTTATTTCTTTTAATTCTTTCGCTGACGATCCTGCTAATTCCAGCACCAACTCCAGCACTAATCCTATTAATCAAACCATTGCCATTGTTAACGACGGCGTGATTACCCAGGTAGATTTAAACCAAGCCGTTTTTCAAACCCTGGCCCAGGCCAAAATGTCCGGAATTACACCACCGCCTATTGACCAAATTAAACCGCAAGTTTTAGACCAATTAATTCTGCAAAAAATCGCCATTCAATTAGCTGTTTTAAATAATTTGACCGTCTCAGAGGACGAGATAGACCAGGCCATCGCAGATATTTGCCAGCAAAATAATACCAGTGCTAAAGAGCTTAAAATTTCTCTGGAAAATAACGGCATTAGTTTTGATCAATATAAAAATTTATTAAAAAATAAATTATTAATTAGAAAACTCGAAGAGTCCGCCGTTGCCAATAGCATTATTATTTCAGATCAAGATGTGACTAATTATTTAAATACGCAAAAACAAAATAATCATCAAGAAACCCAATATACCCTCTCGCATATTTTAATTTCCCTGCCCGATAACCCCACACCCGCTGACATTCAAAAAGCGCAGGAAAAATCCCAAGATGTTTTAAATCAAATTCACAAGGGCTTAAGCTTTACCACCGCTGCTATGGAATACTCCCAAGCGGATGATGCGCTTCAAGGCGGATTGATTAAAAACAAAACATTAGATCAGCTACCCACGCTCTTTGAACAACCTCTTTCCAGCATGAAAGTAGGAGACATCGTCGGACCGCTTCAAACCAGCAATGGCTTTTATTTACTCCAGCTGATTTCTGAAAATACAGGGACTATTCAGCCCCACTTTATGACTCAATATCATGTTCAAATGATTTTGATTAAAACCAATCCGATTATTACAGCTAATCAAGCCAAGACTCAGCTCTTGGGGATTTATAACGCTATTCGTAATGGAGAATCTTTTAATAAACTCGCCATGGCTAACTCACAAGATTATGACTCAGCGTCCAAAGGCGGAGATTTAGGCTGGGTGAGTGCAAATAGCCTCCCCTTAGGTTTGGGTGCTTATGTCGAATCTTTAAAAACCAATGAAGTCTCTAAGCCTATTAATATTGGCGATAGCTGGTACTTAGTTAAATCACTAGGCCAACGTCAGCAAGAAGACACGCAAGCTTATCAAGAATCCCAAGCCCGCGAGGTTTTATTCCAGCAAAAAGCCATGAAAGCGGTCCAAGCCTGGCAGACGAAATTACGAGCCGAGTCGTATATTAAAATTTTGGATTGATGATTGATTGATTAATCTTGCCTCTCCCTTTTCCTAAAGGCTTAGGGAGGGGCGAATCTTGTATTCGTCCCGCAGTCTGGCGCAAAGATTCACAGATTTTGATTTCGTCTCTCCCCTCGCGGGAGAGACAGGCCTGAAGGCGAAGCCAAAGGACAGAGAGGGGGACGAATACAAGATTCGCCCCTACCCCTCATTTTTAGAAAGCCCAAAACCCCAAACAAAAAATCCCTCCCGCATTTCCCAATTTTTTATTCAAAAACCAGAAAACACAGAAGGGATTTTTAATTTAAATTTAAAATTTAAATCGACGCTGAGGCGCTAGGTATTAAAGGCCACCAGGGCCAACTTCAGGAGTTAGCGCATGAGAAGAGCCTCTACGAGTGTCTGGAGACCCAGACCGACTACCTACTGGATTCGTAACAACGAGAGAGCCGCGACGGTTAGGACCAGCAGCTGGAACAGGGGATCTGAAATCAGAATCTGATCCATCACCTCGAGCCGCTACGTCAGGATGACCAACATTCGGCGCACTGCCTACTGTTACCCCTGCAGCTGGCTCAACAACTACTTGAACTGGAACAGCAGGAGCTTGCGGAGCAACAGTTTGCATTCTCGTAGTTAGAGCACTTGTACCGCCTGCAGCGCTTTTATGGAAAGCTTCTGAACCAGTACTCTGACCATCCCCAGAAGCAGCACCACCCTGCCCACTCGGAGCGCCAGTCACTACTAAACCTGGTTTGATCTTGCATGCATCAACAATCCCCATCACGCCCAGAACGATATTGGTAAACATACAAGCTGCAGCCATGCTACCTAAGACATAAGGCAGAGGAACAGAAGTATCACAAAAGAAAACCGCTGCAGTTGTAATCAAAGCCCCTAAATGTGAGGCCTGAGGTAAGGTGTCCCAAAAACCATTATCACTACAAGCTAGGGCAGTGAGCACGACCGCTGGTAAAAAAGAGGTTAAAAACATCGCGTTTAATACGGGAAAAGAAGTAACTTGTTTGGTTAAAGGCCCAGAGATCACCGTACCAACTACCACTGCCGCGCTGAACACATCACCCAAGACATGAAGTATTCCTGCCTTTATTTCGGCTAATGCTTTAGGAGAAGATTTACCAACGCAGCTGAGACCTAAAGTCAAAGCCGCTTTGATCGCGGATAAACTAGCAACAGACAAGAACGCTGCTTCTAAGTCTGAAAATCCACCAATATTTAATTTTGAAGATTTCGCGACCGCCTTATCATAATTCCCATGCTCTTTAATGCTTTCAGCCGTTAGTAAACTCAGAACCCCGGTCATAATGAGAGGGATCAGCGTGTCAACGACGGCACGGGCGATTAATAAATTTCTAGTAGTAGGATCGGTTGATTTTTGGCCTCTTGGTCGGCCACCTAGTAGAGGTTGTGTTATTTCTCCTGACATATTTAATACTCCTGACAGTTAATAAAAAAACTAAAAAATTAAACAATAAAACAAGATATAAAGTCTTAAATAAAACCGGCGCGACAATACCTGCTCAACACAAAATCTGTCAACGCTTTTCCAGCAAAAAAAAGCCCGTCATGTGACGGGCAGTTAGGAGGAACACGGTTTAAGTAAGGATTTTTTTAGCCTTATCTTGTTTAATTTTTTTAACTTTCTGAGATTTCTTAAGCTTCTCAGCCTCTCGCTCATCCTGGGCTTTATTTAATTCCAGACCCCAGAGCTTCATAGGTTCAATAATTTGCTTTAAAGACTCTCCAAATTCGGTCAGTGAATACTCCACTTTCGGTGGGACCACGGCATAGATTTTGCGAGTGACAATCTCGTCTTTTTCTAATTCCCGAAGCCTCATGGCCAGCATTTTCTGAGTAATCCCTGGTAATAATTTCTGAAGCTCGTTGAAGCGTTTCATCCCCTGCATGAGCTGATACAAGATCATTAATTTCCATTTAGCTCCAATCAAATTTAAGACCGTTGTGACGGGACAGCGCGTCTCATTGGGGTCATGAATATGTGGAATGTGTGGGACCTGCGGAATGTCCAAATTTTTAAACCCTATTTATTTATCTTAACTATATTTTTATTTAATATAGTTATAAAAATAATATATGGCAAGTTTTTAAACTAAATATTTTTAAAATATAAAATATATTTAAACAACTAAGTTTATAAAAGATATTAGGTTTATAAAAAACCCCCTCTCTGCCCAACCGGCCTGCGGCCTATTGGTCTGTCTCTCCCGCCAGGGGAGAGACGATCTCAGGAGGGAAATTCAGGGCAAAAAAAACCCCGGAGGACCGGGGTTTTACAGATTTTTTATCTTTATTTTTATTCTTGAGAATCAGTGTGTTGAGAATCTTGAGCATGCTCACCATTCTCACCGTTCCCACCATTGTCAGACTCTTCTAAAAGCGCTTTGATACTTAATCGAATGCGCCCCTGACGGTCTATTTCTAAGACTTTGACGTCGATTTCTTGGCCAACGGCTAAGTAATCTTCCACATGATCAACTTTCTCTAGAGCGATCTGGGACACATGAACCAGGCCATCTTTGCCAGGTAGAATAGTCACGAAAGCCCCGAAATCCGCCAATCTTGCAACAACGCCTCTATAGGTTTTACCCACTTCAGCTTCTGCAGTCACTGCTTGGATTCTGGCAATGGCTTTCTCAGCTGCGATTTTATCCGTCGCGAATATTTTGACGGTACCATCATCTTCAATATCAATGCTCACGCCTGTTTCTTCAGTGATTGATCTGATCATGGCGCCGCCTTTACCAATGACTTCACGGACTTTATCAGGGTGAACTTTGATGGTATGGATTCTGGGCGCGTATTCAGATAAAGCTTCTGGAGAAGAGATACATTCATTCATGAGACCCAAAATATGCATCCGGCCTTCTTTTGCCTGAGCTAAAGCGGCTTCCATGATTTCTTTGGTAATCCCAGTGATTTTAATATCCATTTGTAAAGCGGTGACACCAAAGACAGAACCTGCAACTTTGAAATCCATATCACCTAGATGATCTTCATCACCCAAAATATCTGTCAAAACTGCAAACTTAGAACCTTCTTTGATTAAGCCCATGGCAATACCAGCAACTGGGGATTTAATCGGCACACCAGCGTCCATTAAAGCCAAGCTTGCGCCACACACAGAAGCCATGGAGCTCGAGCCATTGGATTCAGTGATGTCTGACACAACGCGCATGACATAAGGGAAATCAGCATCTTTGGGTAACACAGGACTAATCGCACGGCGGGCTAAATTGCCATGGCCAATCTCACGGCGTTTTGGCGAACCCATCATGCCGGTCTCACCGACGGAATAGGGAGGAAAGTTATAATTCAGCATGAAGCGGTCTTCGTATTTTTCTTGCAAAGCATCAATTAATTGCGCATCACGCTCATTACCTAAAGTGGCTGTCACAATCGCTTGAGTTTCGCCTCTAGTAAATAAAGCAGAACCATGAACGCGTGGTAAGAAATGCTTTTTAATATAAATCGGTCTGACTGTTCTGGTATCTCGCCCGTCGATTCTTAACTCGCCATTTAAAATGGACTCACGGACATGTTTAGATTCTAGAGAGGCAATAATATTTTTAATCTCGTCTTCAATACCCGCTTTATAATTTTCTGATTCTTTATTAGCTAAGTTTTCTAAAATTTTTGAGCGAATAATATCTAAACGGGCATATCTGCTTTGCTTATCATGAATTTTATAAGCCTCAGCAATATCCGCTAATCCTAGAGTTTTAATTTGATTAATTAACTCTTGATTTTGTTCTGCAGGTTTCCAGTCCCAAGCGGGTTTTCCACAAGCCGCTTTCAGCTCATTGATGGCTTTAATCGCCACTTGCATATGGGTATGGCCAAATAGAACAGCCCCAAGCATCACTTCTTCTGGTAATTGGTTGGCTTCAGATTCGACCATTAATACAGCCTCTGAAGTTCCTGCGACGACTAATTCTAAATCTGAGTTTAATAAAGCCTCGCGAGAAGGATTTAAGAAATACTCGCCATTTTTATAACCGACTTTTGCCGCGCCAATAGGACCCATAAAAGGCAGGCCGGACAAACTCAAGGCGGCTGAGGCGCCAATCATGGCAGGAACATCAGGGGAAATATTAGGGTCATAAGATAAAACAGTCGCAACGACTTGCACTTCATTAAAAAACCCTTCTGGAAATAAGGGTCTAATCGGCCGGTCAATTAATCTGGCAATTAAAGTTTCATGATCCTGAGGACGACCTTCACGGCGATTAAAACTGCCTGGAACACGGCCAGCTGCAAATAATTTTTCAATGTAATTAATAGTCATAGGGAAAAAATCAGCGCCGGGCTTAGCTTGTTTCAGCGCAACTACCGTCACTAAAACAACCGTTTCGCCCATGGTGACTAATACAGCGGCGGTGGCTTGGCGAGCAATGCCTCCGGTTTCTAAAGTGACTGTCACGCCACCAAAATCAAAAACTTTTTTAAATACTTTTAAAGCTTCCACAAAAAATGTCCTTCTTAATAAGCAAAAATCCCGCGGTGCGGGATTCTTTAAATAAAATCTAAATAATTAACGACGCAGGCCTAATTTTTCAATCAGCTGGCCATAACGATCTGCATCTTTATTTTTCAAATAATTTAATAAAGAGCGACGTGAACTCACCATACGCATCATACCGCGACGGGAGTGATGGTCTTTCTTATGCAATTTGAAATGCTCGTTTAGGTCGTTAATACGCGCGGTTAATAAAGCCACTTGTACTTCTGGAGATCCAGTATCCCCCTCCGATTTCTGATGTAATTTAATAATCTCTGCTTTTTGTTCTACGGAAATGGTCACAAGGGACTCCTTAAAATAAATATATAAAAATCCAACATTCATTATTTTCTAAATTTAAAACTAAATCTCGACACACAAGACTTAGCACCGAGGCCTTGAAATAACTAGCTTTCGCCAGTCATCTCCAGCTTATTTACCCATTTAAGGGTGAGTAAATTCGGCGCGGATTGTACGGACTTAGCCGCCGGATGGCAATCGATAATTTTTGGTAATTTTCGAGGAATTTTATCTGAATTTTTCATAGCAAAAACGTCCGCCATTTTAAAATTTTTTTCCCAGACTCTGGGGTAGATTCTGGATCTGGCCCAATTTCACCAAAGGCTTGTAGTTCTTTTGCTTTAGATAAAAACACCAAACCCTCTTGAATCTCTTCTGGAATATAAATATCCGGATTTTTGCCCTGTAATAATTTTATAAAAATCTCTTCAGATAAATTCAAAACCGGCCAGCCCAGGGCTTCTTCTGGACTTAAAATATAATTAGTTAATTTATTTAAATTATTTAAATTTTCTAAAATCTCTGACTCTGTGTGCATGTCCGCTTCTTTAAAATTGGCACAGCTCACTCTTCTTAGATTAATTAAATACCCCACTGTTCCTAAAGCTTTGGCAATATCTTCCCCCAGGGTTCTTATATAAGTCCCCGTAGAGCAAGTAATTTCCAGGTCTAAATAATTAAGCCCAGCACTGGAGTTAAACCCTAATAACTTAATTTTTAAAATATTAATATTCCTAGGCGCTCGCTCTACTTCAATACCCTCTCGTGCTAGCTGATACAAAGCCTTTCCGTCTTTTTTCAAAGCCGAGTACATGGGGGGAATTTGTGTCTGGAAACCCACGAAATTTTTTAAAATTTTTTCTAAATAATCTTGAGTTAATCCCGGGACTTCTTGGGTTTTAATAATCTCCCCTTCTAGATCACCCGTAGACCGCTGCTCGCCTAAATTAATCCTAGTTTGATAAGTCTTATCCGCTTCTAAAAAATAAGAACAAAGCCTAGTCGCTGGGCCAAAACAGAGCGGTAGCATGCCAGTTGCCAAGGGATCTAGCGTCCCCGTATGCCCCATTTTCTTAAACCCCAAACCCCGACGGATTCGTTGCATGGCTGTATTAGAAGACAGGCCGTAAGCTTTATCTAATAAAATAATTCCTGACATATATATCCAAATAAAATCAGAGAGCGGGCTCTCCATCTTCTTTCCTAGCTTTATCAATCAGCGCGGATAATTTAACGCCATAGACACTGGACTCATCGCGTACAAAATGAAGCTCTGGAACCGATCTTAAATCAGACTCTTTCGCTAATAATCTTCGCAAATAAGGCCCTGCTTTTTGTAAAGCTTCCAGGGCGGCTGGAAGCTTTGAATCATCGCCTAAATAAGCAATAAAAATTTTGGCATGGGCCAAATCTCGCGTGACTTTGACATCAGAGATAGACACTAGTTTTAAGCGGGGATCATGAACTTCTTTTAATAGCTGCGAGGCTAAAGTTCGCTGAATCATATCCCCGACTCGCAGCGCTCTGGATTCACTAGCCATTATTTAATCCCATTATTTAATCCCCTTATTTAATTACTCTCGCAATCGTATGGGTCTCATAGACTTCGATTAAATCCCCAACCCTGACATCACTATAATTTTTAACACCAATCCCACATTCCATGTCTTTTTTGACTTCTGAAGCGTCATCTTTAAATCTTCTTAAAGATTCGAGCGCGCCTTCAAAAATCACCACATGGTCTCTTAACACTCTAATAGGATTATTTCTCTTAACAGACCCTTCCAGGACCATACAGCCTGCAATGCTGCCAAATTTTGGTGATTTAAAGACATCACGGACCTGGGCAACACCGACAATTTCTTCTCGCAATTCTGGGGTTAATAAGCCGCCCATTGCGGCTTTCACGTCGTCTAATAAATTATAAATAATGCTGTAATACCTAATATCCACACCTTCTTGATCCGCCAGCCTTTTCGCTGTCGCATCCGCACGAATATTAAAGCCCAATAACACAGCTTGAGACGCCATGGCTAAATTGACATCAGATTCTGTAAAAGCCCCGGTACTTTGAGAGACGACAGAAACAATGATTTCTTCCGTCGATAATTTATGCAAAGCATCCGCAATCGCCTCGACAGACCCTTGGACGTCCGCCTTTAAAATAATCTTTAAAGTCTTCTGTTCCACACTGTCTTTATTGGCCATGCGCTCGAATAAATTACTTAATTTTGTACTGTGAAGCTTGGCCATTTTCACATCTCTAAATTTGCCCTGCCTTAATAAAGCCAGCTCTCTTGCTTTCTTCTCATCAGAGACCCCATAAACCTCATCTCCAGCGGAAGGCGTTCCAGATAAGCCTAAAACTTCAACGGGAATCGACGGACCCGCAGCAATAATATTTTTACCATTTTCATCATGCATGGCTCTCACACGACCAAATTGCGCGCCGGCCAAAATCATATCGCCTTTTCGTAAAGTCCCACTTTGAACCAAAATAGTCGCAACAGGGCCACGGCCTTTGTCCAAGCGAGATTCCACAACGACGCCTTTGGCAGGGCCTGTCTTAGAAGCTCTTAGCTCTAAAACTTCAGCCTGTAATAAAATCGTCTCTAATAAACTATCAATTCCAGCGCCCGTCTTAGCCGACACTTCGGCGAACATATTCTCTCCGCCCCACTGCTCAGAAATCACACCATATTGAGATAATTCACTGCGCAATCTTTCAATATCTGCTTCGGGTTTATCAATTTTATTCACAGCAACTACCACAGGCACTTTCGCCGCTTTGGCATGCGAAATAGCCTCAATAGTCTGAGGCATCACGCCATCATCAGCAGCCACCACTAAGACCACAATATCCGTCAAATTCGCACCGCGAGCTCTCATAGAAGTAAAGGCCGCATGACCTGGCGTATCTAAAAAAGTCACCATCCCACGAGGAGTTTCTACATGGTAAGCCCCGATATGCTGGGTAATTCCCCCGGCTTCTCCAGCAGTCACTTTGGTCCTGCGGATATAATCTAATAAAGACGTTTTACCATGATCCACATGACCCATAATGGTCACCACAGGCGCTCTAGGTAATAACTCTTGAGGCCCCTGATCCTGATCCAACAAAGACTGCTCTAAAGCATTTTCTTTCATCAAAATAGCCTTATGGCCCATCTCTTCAACTACTAATACGGCCGTCTCTTGATCAATCACTTGATTAATGGTCACTAAGGTTCCCATTTTCATCAGGGCTTTCACTACTTCAACGCCTTTAACAGCCATCTTTTGAGCCAGATCCGTCACAGAAATAGACTCTGGAATTTGCACTTCTCGCACTTGGGGTAACATAGGCCTCTCAAATTTCTGGGTTTGAACAGGCTTGGAGCCTTCCATTTTATGACGCTTTCTAACACGCTCTGCCCTGGCAAATTCGCCCTCCGGACCTTCATCATCCACAACAGATAGGTCAATAAAACGTGATTTCTTGGCTTTTAAATCTACTTTTGGCTTATCAGTCAATGCTTTTTTAGCTTTCTTCTGACGCGCTTCTTCATCGTCATCTTCTGGCATGGCTATTTTTAAATCAGCTTTTATAGCGGGCTTAATTTCAGATTTAATATTATTTAACTCAGCAGGCGCCTGGCTTGTCTTAACTTCAGTCTTAACTTCAGTCTTAACTTCAGTCTTAACTTCAGCTTTAACTTCTGCTTTAACCTCAACTCCAGTCTCTTGTTTTAGTTTTAACTCTAAGACTTTTTGAGCCGCCTCTTCTGCTTCACGGGCTAATTTTTCTGCTTCTAATTTTGCACTTTCTAATCTTGCAGCTTCTAATTTTTCTTTCTCTAATTTCTCTAATCTTTCTTTTTCTTCTTGCTCTGCTTTTTCTTTAACAGGATCTACAGGAACATAAGTTCTTTTTTTTCTGACTTCGACACTAATCGTCTTACCCTGGGAAAACCCACCAGAAAACCCACCCCCTACTTTAAGCTCTTGGGTCTGCTTTCTCTGAAGCGTAATTTTCTTAGGCGCAGTCACACTCAAACGAATATGCTCTAATAAAACTTCACGCTCTTCACCAGAAATTAAATCACTGGCTTTCTGCTGGGGCAGATTCGCTTCTTTTAGTTTTGCCAATAAGGTCTCGACATCAATTCCAACGGTACTAGCCAACTCGCTGACGGTTAATTGGGCCATGGTTACTTCTCCTCATTGTTCTTATTCTCTTGCGCAAACCATGGGGCACGAGCCGTCATAATTAGCTCAGAAGCACGCTCTTTCGTCATTCCATTGATCACCAGAAGATCATCAACGGCCTGTTCTGCCAAATCATCCATCGTAATCACCCCACGGGAAGCTAAGTCATTGGCTGTCGCTTCATCCATGCCGGCCATCGTTAATAAATCATCTGCTGGAGCGACCCCGACTGTCCGGCCCGTTAAAGCTTGAGTGAGCAGGGCATTTTTTGCACGGGTTCTTAATTCTTCGACTAGCTCTTTATCTAAGCCCTCGATCTCCAGCATTTCTTCAACGGGCACATAGGCAATTTCTTCTAAAGAACTAAAGCCTTCAGAAGCTAATAGATTCGCGAATTCTTCATCCACTTCCAGCGCTGCCATAAACAAATGAATTAATTTTTTCGCTTCTTTAGCATGCTCAGCTTCCGCATCTTCCATGCTTAATATTTTCAAATGCCAGCCGGTTAAATTACTAGCCAATCTGACATTTTGGCCATTACGCCCAATGGCTTGAGATAATTGATCTGTCTTCACAGCTACTTGCATCGAATGGCTATCTTCATCCATGACAATAGAAACCACTTCGGCAGGCGCCATGGAATTAATCACAAACTGAGCTGGATTATCATCATAGGGAACAATATCAATGCGCTCTCCAGATAATTCTTCCGAAATCGACTGAACTCTCGCACCGCGCATTCCCACACAAGCGCCCACAGGGTCAATACGCCCATCATTAGTTTTGACAGCCACTTTAGCTCTTGAGCCGGGATCCCTCGCCACACTCTTAATTTCAATCACGTCTTCAGCAATCTCTGGGACCTCTATAGTCAATAAAGCCTTGAGCATGCCGGCATCAGCCCGAGATAAAATAATTTGCGGCCCACGGATATCTCTTCGGATTTCTTTTAAATAGCATCTGACCCGATCATTATTTCTGTACATCTCTCTAGGGATCATTTCTTCTTTAGGTAACAAACCTTCTGCATGATTACCCAAGTCTACAATGACAAATTCCCGAGTCGCTCTCTTCACATTACCGTTAACTAAATAACCCACTTGTTTTTCAAAAGCCTGAATAATCTTTTCTCTTTCTGCTTCTCTGACTTTTTGAACAATCACTTGCTTGGCGGTCTGGGCGGCAATACGACCAAACTCGATCGACTCCATGGGCTCTTCTAAAATATCGCCAATCTTAGCTTTAGGATCTTTCTCTTGAGCTTGCTCTAAAGTCAGCTCATAGCCTGGGTTTTCCAGCTCTTCTGGATGCTTTTCATCTAAAACATGGAACAATCTAAAAGTCTCGTAATCTCCAGTCTGTCTATTAACCTCTACCCGAACATCAATCTGATCCGATTTTTTCTTACGAGTGGCTATAGCCAGGGCTTGCTCGAGGGCTTGAAAAATCACCTCCTCTTGGACATCTTTTTCATTAGCCACTGAGCTCACTACTAATAATATTTCTTTATTACTCACGAGATTCCCCTTTGTTCATATTCAATTATTTAAACTCTAAATAAACCCTAAAAAATATAAATTAAAAATATAAATTAAAAATTAGGCACCAGCTGGGCTTTTTGAATATTAGAAAACAAAATTTCCTGCAAAAAAATTTCTTCTTTATTTTCTTTATTCTCTTTATTTTTATTCTCTTTTTTACCTAAATTTTTATTTTCATTTTTATTCAAATTATGACTCAGCTCTAAAATTAATTTCTGCTCAAACACTGAGCCTTCTAAAAAAACTTCTTTCAAAATCCCTTTGAGATTTCGTGAGCCGCCACTACCAGAACCCAAAGTATGAATCGGCGACGTTAACTTTATAAAAATCATCTGGCCACAGAAATTTACATACTGACTGGGCTTAAAAAATTCTCGATCTAACCCAGGCGAAGAAACCTCCAGAACATACTCTCCAGAAATAGGCTCTTCGACTTCTAAGATTGCACTAATTTGACGCGAGACCTGCTCACAATCTTCAATATTAATACCTTTTTTATAATCACTGTGGTCAATATAAACTCGCAAAACACTATGCCGACCAGACGGCAAATAATCTAAACCCCAGAGCTCAAAGCCCAGGGCTTTGACAGCAGGTTCAATAAGCGTTGTTAAAACACTGACTTGGGACACGGAAAATTCTCCAAAAAATATAAATATAAAAATCACGGGCAATAAAAAAGGCCCATCTGGACCTTCTTTATTTTAATTCTTCACATCTTAAAAATTGGTAGCGGGGGCTGGATTCGAACCAACGACCTTCGGGTTATGAGCCCGACGAGCTACCAGGCTGCTCCACCCCGCAACTAAAGCGAGGCGGATCGTACGTGAGACGACCGGCGAATACAAGAGCCTAGGCTCAATATTTTTTATCTTGCTCTTTATCTTTAATAAATAAACAACAGATAACCGCTAAAAGGGCATAACCCAGTAAAACACTAAGGCCCAAATGATAAGCATGAATTGAAAAGACACGGGTATTATTAATTAATTCCCCAGACCAGTTTAAATCTAAAATTTTTCCTATCATGGGCTCTGCAAAAGAACCACAAAGCGGATCACCCATATTAATTACGCCAATCACTGTTCCAATAATTGCCAAAGAATTAATATTTCTTGCAACGGAATAGCTTAATAAAAAACTGCTGGAGCAGAAGCCAAAAAGAAAAATAAAGACGCTTAATAATAATTTTGGCAAATCTGGGCAATACAAAATCAACGCTAAAAAAATCAGGGCTAAAAAAGTTCCCATAGCCATAATCAATACTAATTTTGGGATCCATTTTGCAATTAAACCAATCAATAAACCTCCCGCAGCGAAGCCAAAAAACGTCAGTGAGGTCATAGAGGCCGCCGTCACGCGGGATAAGTTTTCTGAGGCCATGAGATAAGGCACACCCCAAAGCCCACCAAAGACAGAAGCGGGAGTGAAGGCTAGTCCACCGTAGGCAATTAGAGCCCAGTTGGACTTATTTTTAAAAATTTTAAACAAAGCACGCCAATCAAAATTTTCTGTAATATTTGAAAAATTTTGATTGTTTTTTAAATAAAAATTATTGGGCTTATCGCGAATAATCAGAAAAAATAAGCCTGTTAAAATCAAACCAGCGATAGCACAAATTAATAAAGCCCCTCTCCAGCCAAGATGACCCACCAAAAGAGCCAAGGGCCCGCCAGCACTGCCGGCGCCCAGCATACAAGCCGTACCAAAAAATCCTGAAAGAATGGGAAAGTAAGAGGCAGGGAACCAACGGCTAGCCAGCTTCATATAGCTCGTTGTCCCGAACGCCGCGCCAAAGCCAATCATCATGCGAGCAAAGCAGGCTATATAGAAAGAATGGGTCTGTGAAAAAATTAAAATCCCTAAAGCACAGAACAAAATAGCCATCGTTGAGATTTTTCTAGGCCCAAAGCGATCTAATAAAATCCCTGAGGGAATTTGCATAATTAAATAAGTATAAAAATAAGAGCCCGCTAAAACGCCTAATAAAGTTCCAGAGAGCGAGAACGTTTGCATAAGCTCAGGAGCCATCACAGACGGCGAGACTTGCAGGACATATTTATAAAATAAAAAACAGGCGGATAAGAAAAAAATGAGCCAGGGGTAAATTTTAATTCGCATTATTTTTTTAAGCATAAAAACATTGTTAATAAAAAATAAAACAATAACACAATGCCCAGGCAATTTTCGATTTTTAGTTTTTAAAAATTATTAAAATATCCAAAGTGCTTATTCACAGCATTTCTTTTGGCATAATCTTTTTGAATTTTCAAATCTTGAAAAACATTCAAAAAATAAATAAAAATTAATAAAGGAACGATAAAATGCAAGAACAACAAAGACAAGAACAACAAAGACAAAGAGTACAGCAGATAACGGATTGTGGACGTAACATGGCATTGTTGATTGGCACCATGAAATTCATACAAATACCCGGCGAAAACCCTGATAAAGAGTGGGATGCTTACCTCTTAAGGCTTATTTTCCGATCTTTCGGTGCGCACATCATCAGCAATTTAGCAAAAATTATACCCAACTACATTACGGTTCCTATGGCTGGGCTCGCTATTGCCGGTGTCATCACTTCAGCCCTTCAGTGGTCGCCCATAACCGAGCTTGGAATACTCGCTGGGGGAGCACTCGCTGGGGGAGCAGCCTTGTTTTTCGCAAGAAGACACGCAGCCCCAGATAACCCAGCACCAGCGCATACTGCCTGAGATTGAAGTTTTTTAAAAAGCGCCCAAAAGGCGCTTTTTTATTTCTTCGCAAATAATTCCCGCTCAACCACCGCGCAAATCAAGTGGCCAATTAAAATATGAATCTCTTGAACCCTAGGCGTATCTCTGGACGGCACTTTGAAACAATAGTCACAAATTTCGCCCATTTTCCCACCCGTCTCTCCAGTAAAGCCGACTATTTTCATACCAATTTTCTTAGCGGCTTCAATCGCCAATAAAATATTGCCAGAATTTCCAGAAGTACTAATCGCAAAGAAAATATCCCCAGGTCGGCCATTGGCTTCTATTTGTCTGGAAAAAATTTGCTCATACGAATAATCATTCCCAATCGCAGTCAAAATAGAAGTATTTACAGTCAGGGCTTCAGCCGCTAAAGCTGGGCGATCAAAATAAAACCGACTCACAAATTCAGCTGCAATATGCTGGGCGTCCGCCGCACTGCCGCCATTTCCAGCACAGAAAACTCGATTATTTTTCTTGTATCCCTCTATGCAGATTTTTGAAACCTGCGCGATCAAATCTATTAAATCTATATCTGCGCAAACTTTTTGTTTTAATAACAAAGCTTGATCCATCTGGGCCTGAATATAATTTTCCATTTCGTAATTCCCTATTTTTTATAAAAAATTTTAACTTTAAAAAAACAGGGAGATCATAATGCATGCAACCTAATTTCCACAGTGGCACCCATGGCTGCCGCGGCTCTTTTTTATCTCCCTCCCGACCCAAGCCCCATTGCACCTTCTAAATTAAATACCCCTTGAGTTTTGTCATCACACAATAAATAAACATCTCTATTTAAATTTAAATAATTGCTCAGGGGCTGAATTAAAATTTTCCTACTTTCATGCGCCCCACCAAGATCTAATTTATTAATAGCTTTAGCAATTTTATCAGGCTCTCTTGCCGCTTGAAGTGCTGAAATTAAAGTACCCACAGGCGCTGCGGAACCAAAAAATACACGCGCTCTGGAGACGGCGCTTTTATAAGTCGTACAGGCCCGAATTACGTCTTGTTTTAATGCTTCTTGAGCCACGACTTTCGCTGTCGTACTGCCTGACGCAGCGACAGAAAACACCAAAGAAGAAGAAGACGCTGAAGCTGGAGCTGGAGACCCATCTCCTGACCCACCTGCGCCACAGCCGGCACCACCTGACAATTCAGAAACATTGAAGGAAAGCAGCTCATAAAAAGGCTTTTCCCTTTCACTTGGCTCACGCGAACGAAAAGCTTCCAGGTCTTTTTGCATGTCTAGCCACGTGACATCAAGATTAGTTAAAACAAAGCGGTGGTCAGGAAAACACACTGGGCTTTTTTGATAAGAAAGCGGGTTAACTTCCTGAGTTACCCCCCTCCTCGTATAAAATTTATTTTGCCATGGATCTGCAACCATTAAGTGCTCATCCTCAATCAACAAACGCCCAGGTATATTTTCAGAAACATTCCCGCCAAAAATGGACTTGGCAATGATGGATGAACGCCTAAGTTTTTCATCTCGGGGCAGCGTTATAACAAATGTATGCTCCAAGCCTTCAGAGCTCGAAGAGGCTAAAAAAACTTGGTAAGTTCTAGAAAACTCCTCATGAGTTCTAAGTATTCCAGCAAGAAGTAGCGCTTGCTCAAAACAGTCTGCAGTTTTCGACCTAAGCATTATTTTAAAAGCCCAAAAGGGCTCTGGCGGCGGAGTCATATGGTGTCGAATTACGTCATAGGCTGATGGGACGCCTTCTTTAGCTGGCCCCTCGGGTGCTTTATAACTAGGGAGGGGCGCTCTATCGATGGTAGATAAGCTCCCACTTAAAGAATGCTCAAATTTACTGGAGACAAGCGTAGTAAGCCTATGGAGATATTCTTCAAATCTCGTTTCTGGACTTGTTGCTGAACCTGCTGCTGACATGGATTATCTCCCTGTTTTTTAGCAGCATGTTATTTAAAAAACATGCTGTAAATAAGCTTAAAAAATAACTTAATATTTCTTTACCCCAACCCTCACCGCTTTTTTTAACTCTGACTGACTTAAATTTTTCATGATTTTCACATCACATAATTTGGGTGTGTTTAATACACGCGGGCTAGATCTATGTTTTTTATTTTTATGATTTAAACACTCTAAAAGATAAGCCACCTGCTGGGTGGCTAGATTATCTAAGCGAGTGTCTGGCTGATTAGTATGATAAACCTGCTTATTTAATGCTTTTAAAATTAAATCAAAGCAAGAACTTCCATCTTGATTAAGTTTTGAACTATCAGCGCCATGATTTAACAAAATTTTGACACAGTGAATTCTTATATTTCTTTCACGTGAATGAGTGGAATTAACAGCAAACATAATGGCCGTAGAAAGCGCTGTCTTACCATCGACAATATAAGAATTAATAGCTTGATTATTTTTGTCTTGATTTTGTTTATCCAGCAACAGCCAGTTTTCTAAAGCTTTAGGGTCACCCTGAATTAAAATATTTAAAAACGGTCGATTGATTTTATTAAGCGGCTCTAGGTGTAAAAAACTTAAATCAGTATTTTTAAAGTCCTGATTTTTAAAATCTTGCGAGCCCATAAAATCCCCCTAAAAAATAAACTCAAAAATAAAAGACGGGGGAGACTAGAAGAGGGTCTGGGGGAGTCAAGATTTAAAAAATTTAAACAAGATCTTCATCTTGGCTGACTGAACTAACTGGGCTGAATAATTTCTCAATCTCATACAGCGCATCGGGCAAAGGCAAAATGGGCGTATTTTCAATCTGACCGACTTGTTTTACTTTCGCGTAAATCAGGCCATTGGGGTATTTAAGAATTTGTTTTAAATCACTGGGCCTCTGCTGATTACGCCATTTGATTTCAACCGGCCAAAATTTTTTCTGATGGATATAGGCCACATCCACTTCCCCTTCTGACTTAATGTAATAAGTCGGAGCATATCGCCGAAAGTGTGCAATCACGGTGGACTCAATCAACTGTGATTGCTTCTGAGGATCTAATAAAGCTGGAGCTATTTGCTGCTCATAGGCTAATAGACTGGGCTCTAACCAAGCGTGCATCGCATGATAAATAAACGGGTCATTAAAGATCACTTTTTTACGCTTCTTGGGCGCCGCTGTGAGCTTATCTTCCAGTAGCGCATATTGAATAAAACAAGCATCCATAGAAACCAGCAGATTTATATAATCAGAAATCGTCATGACATGATTAATGCTTAATTCTTGAGCCAAATTATCCCAAGCAATCTGACTGCCATAATGTTTAATAATGCCTGAAATAATCTCCCGCAAATAATGCTCCCGCTTATTGCGCTTACTCACATCTCCCCGGATCCAATCTGAATAAGTCGCCAAAGTGGCCGTAGAAATTTTCTTATTTTTTTCATAGTCATTGATGGCCGTCATAAAGCCCCCATGAATTAAATAATCATCTAAATAGGCATAGCAATCCTGTGGCTTAGTTTTTTGCTGCGTTTTTAAATCCACAAATTCTTTAAAAGAAAGTGGGTAATAATGAAAGTCGACCACATCTGCCATGCCCCGTCTTCCAGGAAATCGTTTTCGTGCATCTTCCATCAAGAGCAAATCTGAACCCGTTAATAAAACAATAGCGTCTTCTAACTCCCCCGTATCTGCCAAAAATTTAATCGCTTTATCCCACTCGCGAATATAAGTAACCTCATCAATTAAAATAAATTTGCGATTTTTTTCTGAACAGGGCATGGAGTCCAGCTGCTCTTTAACTAAGCGGTAAAGCGCATGATGATCATCAATTAACTCACCTGAAAAGAAGAAAATACTCTGAGCTGGAACGCCTTGTTTCAATAACAATTCCATCCATTGTTTTAACAAAGTCGTCTTTCCAATTTGACGCCCACCGCCCAAGGTATAAATCCCTGGAATTTCTATGGGTAATTTTTCTAAAAGATCTGATTTAAATATATAAGGCTCTGCATAAAGCCGGCGCAAATTAATATCTGATTTTGAAAACTCAGCGGCATTTTCTAAATGGCTGTTATTTGCCAGAAATCTCATGTCCATAAAACTCAGACCCTCAGACCTTGTGATTAATAAATTTACTCAGTGCATAATGAGTAAATTTACTCAGTCGTCAATGAGTAAATTTAAAATATTAAAAATAATCAAATAAATTCAACAAGTTATTATATTTTTTAAATATAAAAAATTTAAAATATTTTAAAAAATCTGGGAAACTAGCCAAAATAATCCACTGGGAAAGATCCCTAAAATTAAAACTAATAAACTATTTAAACTTAAAATACTGAAAAAACTCACGGCAGATTTAATAATCGGACTCGCGCTTTCACTGGGCTCTTCGAAGTACATGGCTTTAATTATTTTTAAATAATAAAAGCTCGCAGCGACCGACATGATTAATAAAAATACGGCTAAATACTCATGGTTTAAATTAATTAAATGAAAAATAATAAATAACTTCGCATCAAAGCCTAATAAAGGCGGAATTCCTGCCATGGATAAAAGCAACAAAGTAAAAATGAAGCTGATCCAAGAATTTCTTTTATTTAAGCCCTTAAAATCTTGAATAGTTTGCAGCTCTAAGCCGCCTTTGCTCATGAGTAATAAGACCCCAAATGCACCGGCAGTAGTCAATAAATAAATTAATAAATATAAGAGCGCTGACTGCGCTCCTAAATTACCAGCACCCTCACCAACGCCCATTCCCAGGCTAATTAGGACAAAGCCCATATTCGCAATAGTCGAATACGCTAATAATCTTTTGATATTGGTTTGAGTTAAAGCAATTAAATTGCCTATAAAAACAGACAGCACCCCTAAAATAATAAACACCTGATCCCAGACTGGACTCCAGTGGGAAAAGCCTTGTAAAACCAGACGGCAAATCATCCCAAAAATGGCGATCTTAGGGACCGTAGATAAAAAAGTAGTGACTGAAATAGGCGAGCCTTCATAGACATCGGGTGCCCACATATGAAAAGGCACGATACCTAGTTTAAACACCATGCCAATCAGTACTAAAACTAAACCTGTTATTAAAACCCCAATATTTAAATCAGGGGTATTTAAATTCAAATTCGAAATAATATTTAAATTAATACTTCCGGCCATGCCATAAATTAAAGACATCCCATAGAGCAATAATCCAGACGCGATGGCGCCCATGACGAAATATTTCATGGCCGCTTCGCTGCCTTCTTGGCGACGGCGCGCAATGGCAATCAGGGCATAAAGGGGTAAGGACATTAATTCCAGGCCCAAATATAAAGTGAGTAAGCTATGGGCAGAAATTAAAACCATGCCGCCCAATAAACTTAATAAGCCCAATAAATGATATTCAGCGACGGGAATTTTCGACTGATTGTTATAAGCCCGGCCATAGCAAAAAGATAAAAAAGCCAAAAGATATAAAGCTAGTTTTAATAAGCAGGCCAAGGGGTCTAAGACAAACTGCTGGTTAAAAATAATCAGAGCATGTGAAAAACCTGAGCGCTCTAAGAGCCCGTGCCATTGGCTCAAAGTTAAAATAAAAGCAATGATTAAGGTCAGCTGGGAGAGCCAATAGATCCCTGTTTTTTTATTAAAATTGGGAGAACTAGAAGAGCCCGAAAAACTAGAAGACCCTGAATTAAACGCTGGAATAAAAGCGTCTAAGAGCATTAATAATAAAATCATACTGGCGATAAAAATTTCCGGACCAGCTGGAAAATTAGCTGGAAATAAATTCAATCCTGACATTTTAATAAGCTCCTTGTGGAATCTTGTCCATGACCTGGCTTACAAAATGGGCCGTAGTCGCATGAGAAATATTTAAAATCGCTTCTGGATACAATCCAAAACCAATCACTGGAATAGCTAATAAAATAAACACTAAGAGCTCAAGACCTGCAATATCATTGGGCGTCGACATAGATAAAGATTTCGGCTCACCGAATAATATTTTTTTATAAAGCCAGAGGGTGTAAGCCGGAGATAAAATTAAAATACTAGAAGCGACTAGAGCAATCCAAATATTGGCTTTAAAGGCACTCAAGATCACTAAAAATTCCCCGACAAAACCTGTCGTTCCAGGTAGGCCGACATTGGCCATGGCAAAGAGCATGTAAAAAGCTGCGAAGATGGGCATAGCACAAGCCAAGCCCTGATAGTCTTTAATAAATCTTAAGTGATACCGGCTGGTTAAATAACCCACGCCGATAAACAAAGCGCCTGAAGAAAACGCATGAGAGATCATTTGAAAAACAGCGCCCTGTATAGAAACCATGGCTTCGACGCGATCATGGGTTTCACCCACAATCATAAAGACCATGAAGATTCCTAAAGTCACAACACCCATATGAGAAATCGACGAATACGCAATCAGCTGTTTAGCTTCTTTCTGAGCTATAGAGGCAAAGCCTGCATAGACAATGGCTACGAGACCCAAAATAATTAATAACCAATCTAAAGACTGACTCACTCCAGGTGTAATGGGTAAAGAGAATCTTAAAAATCCATAGGCTCCCATTTTTAACATCAGGGCTGCCAGAATAATCGACCCGCCTGCTGGCGCTTCTGAGTGGGCATTGGGCAACCAAGTATGAATGGGCCACATGGGAATCTTCACAGCAAAGGCCAATAAAAAACAAATAAAAATCCAATTTTCTTGGGTTTTATTTAAATCTTTACCAAGACTTAAATTTTGAAAACTTTGTATAGAAAAACTGCCTGTTTTGCTGTGCAAATATAAAAACGCCAGCAGCATAAAAATCGAACCCGCGAAGGTAAAAAGAAAAAATTTCATCGCGGCATAAGCCCGATCTTTTCCACCCCAGATTCCAATACCTAAATACATAGGAATCATTGACGCTTCCCAGAAGAAGTAAAATAAAAGCGAATCCGTGGCTGCAAAAGACCCGTTCATAATTCCCGCAGAGATTAAGAAAATCGCCATAAATTGGCTGAGCTTGGTTTTAATAGAACTACAGGCCACTAGAACAATAATTAAATTGGTAAAACAAGTTAGAACAATAAATAAAACAGAAATCCCATCCACGCCCAAGTTGTAAAATATATCTAAAGCAGGAATCCAAGTATGACTCTCAACAAACTGCATCTGCCACAGCGCCGGATTAAAATTAATTAACAAAGGCACACAGAGCGCCAAAGTTATTAAAGAAAAAATCAGCGCCACCCCACAAATCAAGCGATGATTTTGCTCATATCGGCTTAGCGCTAAAATCAGCAAGCCGCCAAAAATCGGCACCCAAATAAGCAAGCTCAGTAGATAGTTTTGAAATAGCTGAAATAGCTGGAATAACTGGAATAACATGAAATAACTTGTCCTTATCTCTTTCTAATTTTTTTATATTTTTTATATTTTTTATATTAAAAATTTTTAATAATTTTTTATAAAAAACCATCCCAAAAGAACTAACACTCCCAGGATCATGATAAATACATAATGAAACAAAAATCCGGTCTGAAATTTTTTAAAAAACATCCCTGTTTTATAAAATAATCTTGCCGTCCCATGGACCAAACTATGATCAATCACCCAGCGGTCAAAGACTTGAAAACACAGCCAGCCCAACCCCCTGGAACCGGCACCAAAGACCAGGTCATAGAGGGCATCGATGCCATATTTGTGAATTAAGATTTTATAAATCCAAGAGAATTTTTGGCTGAATAAATTCGGCAATCTGGGGCATAAAATATAAAACACCCAGGCTGTCAAAATACCTAATAAAGCCAGATAAAAAGGCAGGGTGTAAAAACTATGTTTTAAAAATTCCCAGGGATTTAAATAATCTTGATTAGATTCAAGATGAGCCGGCAAGACAAAAATCGCCGATTTAAAAAACTGATGTAAAGACGGCTCAAAAAATATCCAGCCTATTAACACCGCTGGAATGGCTAATAAAATTAAAGGCAAAAGAATAGAGACAGGAGATTCTTTAATTTGTGAGTGGGAGTGCGAATCTGAGTGCGAATTTTCAAGACGACTCTTGCCATGAAAAACTAAGAAAAACATCCTGAAAGTATAAAGCGCTGTGACAAAAGCCCCGCCCAGTAATAAATAATAAGAAAAATGAGCGCCTGGCAACTGGGATAATTGAACGGCGTCAATAATTAAATCTTTCGAATAAAAGCCTGAAAAAGGCGGAATGGCTGAAAGTGCCAAAGCACCCACTAGCATACAAATATAAGTAATCGGCATGGAACGCCCCAAGCGCCCCATCTTGCGAATATCTTGCTCATGATGCATGGCCAAAATGACAGAACCCGCTGATAAAAATAATAAGGCTTTAAAAGCTGCATGGGTCATTAAATGAAACATCCCAAAGGTATAAGCCGAAGCGCCCGTCGCCGCGATCATATAGCCCAGTTGAGAGAGCGTTGAATAAGCAACGACGCGCTTAATATCATTTTGGACAATGCCCAAAACACCCATTAAAAATGCCGTGAGAGAACCCAAAATCATAATGATATTTAAAGCCGTATCTGAATATTCAAATAGGGGTGATAAGCGCGCCATCATAAACACACCGGCCGTTACCATGGTCGCCGCATGAATCAAAGCAGAAATAGGCGTCGGGCCTTCCATCGAACCCTCGAGCCAAATATGCAAGGGAATTTGAGCTGATTTTCCAGCAGCCCCTGCAAATAGTAATAAGCAAATTAAAGTCACCGCATCCCAAGAAGTTTTACCCCACATATGAACTTGCGTGTGGGTGAGTGCAAAAGCAGGGATTTGATTAAACACTTGCTGGTAATCCAGAGTTCCAAAAAATAATAGAATCCCTGCAATGCCTAGAATAAAACCCATGTCCCCAAATCGATTGGCAATAAAAGCTTTCAGAGCTGCCTGATTAGCAGAGTCTTTTTTAAACCAGAAGCCAATTAATAAATAAGAGACTAGACCAACCCCTTCCCAGCCAAAAAATAGAACTAGAAAATTATTGGCCATCACCAGCGCTAACATGGCAAAAGTAAAGCCAGAGATATAGCTAAAAAATCGTTGATACCCTGCATCTTCAGCCATATAACCCACGGAATAAATATGAACCATCAAAGACACAAAAGTGACAATGACCATCATATAAACAGTCAGATTATCTATTAGAAATCCAATCGAAAACTTCACATGGTCTATTAGGGCCCAGGTGTATAAATTAAAATTTAAATTATTAAAATTAGATTTAAAAATCACTTGCCAGAATACATAACAAGACAAAATAAAACTCAAGAAAACTAAGCTAATACAGACCCAATGCGCGCCCGCTTTTCCAATTTTGGGCCCTAAGATTCCAGAAATTAAACCACCCAATAAAGGCGCTAATAAAATAATTAATAATAAAAAATTAATAGAAAAAAATGGCATACTCATGACTTATCCTTTCAATCCATTCATATCTTGAATATCAATGGTCCGATGCGTTCTAAAAAAGACGACCACAATGGCCAAGCCAATCGCTGCTTCAGCCGCCGCGACGGTTAAAATAAAAAATACAAAGATCTGACCTGAGAGCGCGGCATGAAGATCCATGTTTTTAGCAAAGTGAGAAAAGGCAATAAAATTAGTACTGACAGCTAGTAACATCAGCTCTATGGACATTAATAAAGTAATGAGATTTTTACGGTTTAATAAAACTCCCGTTAAGCTGACCCCGAATAAAATTGCCCCGAAAATTAAATAATCAGACAAAGATAAACAAGATAAATAATTCATATTCTATTGGCCTCCATGGTTTTTTGGGCCCACTCTGGGTAAGTCCACTAAGACCACACGATCTTTCGGATTCACACGAATTTGCGCTGCTGGATTTTGGTTTTTCGTATTTAAACTTCGCCCGCGGTAAGTTAAAGCAATCGATGCCACCATCGCAGCTAATAATAAAAAAGCCGCCAGCTCAAAGGGATAAAGGTAATAAGTATAAAGCTCCAGACCCAAGGCCTGGATATTGCTAAAGTCAGGTCCTTCTGGAATCGGGGCGGGATAATTTACTAAGCCAAAATGATGAAAGCCTAATAAAAAGATTAAAATCAAAGTAAATAAAAAACCAAGAATTAAAGCGATTGGCCAATAAGGCACAAAGCTCGCTCTTTTTTCAGCCGTATGAATATTTAACATCATGACAACGAATAAAAACAAAACCATGACCGCGCCGACATAAATAATAATTAAAGCCAGGGCTAGAAATTCTACTTCCAGTAATAACCAAACGCCTGCGGCTGAAATAAAAGCAAGGACTAAAGACAAAACAGCCTGGACGGGATTCCTAGAAATAATGACGGACAAGCCCGCCAAAATTGTCAGGCCCGCAAAGCAATAAAATAAAACCAAGTCGACCATTTATTTTTCCTAATTTAATTAAATTATCTATACGCCCGATCCTGGGATCTTGCTAAAGCAATATCTTCTTCCTGCCATTGGCCAATTTCTAATAACTTGGCCTTGGTAATAATATTTTCCCCACGATGCTCAAAGTGGTACTCCAGCACTCTGGTTTCGACAATAGAATCCACAGGACAAGATTCTTCGCAAAAACCACAAAAAATACATTTGAATAAATCAATTTCATATTTCGTCGTCCGACGGGAGCCATCGTCTTTTCTGGGCTCCGCCTCAATCGTAATCGCTAAAGCAGGACACACGGCTTCACATAATTTACACGCAATACAACGCTCTTCACCATTTTCATAACGACGCAAAGCATGCAAACCTCTAAATCTGGAAGAGAGGGGTGTTTTTTCATCGGGATATTGCACGGTGATTTTTTTCTTGAACAAATGCTTCCCAGTGGCTTTTAAACCCTGAAGCAATTCCCAGAGCAAAAAAGTTCTAAAGGTTCTGAAAAATTTTTTAATCATACAAAGCCTGTTTTTCTCTTAAAAATAAAAAAATAAAAAATTTAAAAATAAAACTAATTAAACCAGGGGCCTACTTGTAATTTTACTAATAAAGCCAGAACCACAATCCAAAACAAAGTCACGGGAATAAACACTTTCCAGCCCAGACGCATAATTTGATCATAACGATAGCGAGGGAAAGACGCCCGAATCCATAAGTAAAAAAACAAGAACACAGCCATTTTAATAAACAGCCAGATAATGCCCGGCACAAAAGAAAATACATGGTTTAAAACAGGGATATTTTCAAAAGGCGACAACCAACCGCCCCAGAAAAAAGTAGTAATCAGGGCAGAAATTAAAATCATGTTGGAATATTCGCCTAAGAAAAATAAGGCAAACCGCATCCCCGAATATTCAATATGACAGCCACCGACAATTTCAGACTCGCCTTCCACTACATCAAAGGGCGCGCGATTAGTCTCAGCAATCCCTGAAATCCAATAGACCACAAACAAAGGAAATAAAGGGATGAAATACCAGTGCCAAAATCCCCCACTTTGGGCTTTGACAATGTCGTTTAAATTTAAACTTCCAGCAGCCATTAAGACACCCACCAAAGCAAAACCCATGGCTAGCTCATAAGAAACTACTTGGGCGGCGGATCTTAAAGCGCCATAAAAAGCATACTTAGAATTCGAGGCCCAGCCGGCAATAATCAAGCCATAGACCCCTAAAGAACTCACGGCGAATAAATATAAAACCCCGGCATTGATATTCGCCAAAACCCCATGGGACCAAAAAGGAATCACGGCCCAGGCAATCAAAGCAGGAATAAACGTCAAAGCAGGCGCGACGACAAATAAATAGGGATTGGATTTACTAGGGCAGATCATTTCTTTAAAAAATAATTTCATCCCATCCGCAATGGGCTGCAAGATCCCCAAAAATCCAACCCGATTGGGCCCAATACGATCTTGCATATAAGCAATCACTTTGCGCTCTACCAAAGTTAAATAAGCCACGGCGACTAATAAAGGCACGATGATTAATAAAATTTTTAAAATAATAAAAACTATTTTCAAAATATTTTGATCTAAAAATAAATGGGACATGATTTACAAACTCCCTTTTTTATTTATTTTATTATTTACTTTTTCTAAGACTAATCCTTCTGATACCGCCCCCAGCTTCGCTGTTTTGACACGCCCTTGATAAATCTTGATGGTGTAATCAGCCAAGGCCGGCTCTATCTCAAATTCTAAAATCAACTCCTGACCCGCCGCTTTCACAGACACTAAATCATCTGAATTTTCTGAATTTAAACCTAATTCTTGGGCTAATTTTTCTGAAATAAATACTTTATCTAGATTTTGCATTTGCAGTGTTTGAGATAAAGCATCCGCCTCGCGAAGCATCATATCCGCGCCATAAATCGGCACAGGAGCCATGCGAGAGAGATAATTTTTATGAGGGGTTTTATTTAAATTTAAATTATTAAAATTTAAGTTATTAAAATTATTAAAATTTAAGTTATTAAAATTCACACTTTGAATTTCTTTTAAGACTTCTTCTGAAGACACATAATCAAAGCCCTCTTGCTTAAAGAAATTACCCAAGACTCTTAAGATTTTCCAGCCAGGTCGGGCTTCTTTAGGCGGCTTAGCCAAGCCTGAAAAACTTTGAGAAAGCCCTGAAGCATTGATAAAAGTCCCCGAAGTTTCAGGCGTTGCAGCCATGGGTAAAACCACATGGGCTAAGTCTTTTAAGCTGTTGGTTAAATAGGGTGTAATCGCAATCACTAATTTGGCTTTAGATAAAACATCCCTAACACGCTCCCCATAGAGCGTATCCAAGACAGGATCCGTGTTAAACAAAATAATAATTTCAGGATTGCTTTCTCCAGAGATCATTTCTTTTAAACTAAATCCAGGCGTCGTCACTGGAAAAAATCCAGGCCGACAATGCGGCAAGCATCCGACACTGGCCAATCCTCGGGCATTCGCGCCAGATGTTAAAACCCCACCTTTGGCCTGATTTAACACGCGCATTAATACAGCTGAAAGTTCTAATAACAACGCATACTGGGGATGCGCAATGGCAATCTCGCCTAAGAAAACCCCTGGAGATTGAGCTTTGACTAAATTCTCAGCGATCTTTTGCGCATGCTCGCAGACCACTAATTTTTCTAGCTCTTTTAATTCTTTTAAATCTAATTCTTTTAAATCTAATTTTTTTAACTCTAAAACCGCTTTTAATACTTGGGCCAAAACATTCGGCATAGCCTCCAGCTCAACCACCCAAGCATCATGGTGTCTAAATCTAAAATTAAAACGCTCTGGATTAATACTCATGACCACGCGGCCTTCATCCCGAACTGCATTGCGAATTCGATGATGAATAATGGGTTGTTCATAACGAACGTTTGAACCAATTAATAAAGTCGCATCCAGATTTTCTATCTCTTCAATACTGCAGTTAATTCCAGCGGCTGGTAAAAAAGATAAATTAATTAAATCTTGATCCGCACTGAAATCTTGCTGTCTTAATCGATAGTCCAGATTACTAGACCCCAGCTGTCTTAATAATTTTTGTAATAAATACCCTTCTTCCAAAGTAGTATTAGGCGAAACCAGCGCTGCGATAGTTTGAGAACCCAAAGGTGATTTTTTGCAAATCTCATGGGCTTGATTCACTAGAAAATCTAAAGCCTCTGTCCAGTCTACTGGTGTTAATAAGGGTGTTAATAAGGGTGTTAATAAATCTGCTTTTTTAATTTGGGGATATAAAGCCCGATTAGATTTCAAACCTTCGTAGCTATAACGATCTCTGTCTGACAACCAACATTCATTAATATTTTCGTTTTCTCTGGGGACCACGCGCATTAATTCTCCACGACGAATATGGCCATAAAGATGAGAGCCCACACAATCATGAAAACTAATTCCCGGCTGCTGCTGCAACTCCCAAGCACGTGCTGAAAATCTAAAAGGCTTAGAAGTCAGCGCCCCGACTGGACACAAATCAATCATATTTCCAGCTAATTCTGTATTCATAGAGCCTTCTAGAAATCCAGAAATTTCAGAATGCTCTCCCCGACCAAGCATTCCTAAATCTTGCAAGCCTGCAATTTCTTGCCCAAAACGCACACAACGCGTGCAATGAATACAGCGTGTTAAATCTGTCGAAACCAAAGGCCCAATGTCTTTGTCAGCAACGACACGCTTACCTAAGCTATATCTCGACACATCTTTGCCATAACCCATCGAAATATCTTGTAATTCACACTCCCCACCCTGATCACAAATAGGGCAATCCAAGGGGTGATTAATTAATAAAAATTCCATGACTGATTTTTGATATTCCATGGTCTTTTGAGACTTTGTAAAAACTTTCATCCCTTCTGAAACAGGCGTTGCACAAGCGGGCATGGGCTTTCTGCCGCCCTCTAGTTCAACTAGGCACATGCGACAATTAGCGGCAATAGATAACTTCTTGTGATAGCAAAATCTGGGAATCACCACCCCTTCTGTATTATCCGCCGCCTCAATAATCATGCTGCCCTGAGGAGCTTTAATGGCAATGCCATCAATCAGCATATTAATCATGGGGATCTCTAAATCTTGACTCACGCTCAGGCCCTTCTTAATTTTCTTAATTTATTTTTTAATATAACTTTCAAATTCAGATCTAAATTTTTTCACATAGCTTTGAGTGGGCCAAGCAAACGCTTCCCCAAAAACACAAATTGTATGGCCTTCGACCTTGTTAACTATGTCTACTAATTTATCAATATCTTGAGATGCCGCTTGGCCATTTAAAATCTTGTGAACCAATCGGGCGACCCACCCAGAACCCTCTCTACAGGGCGTGCATTGGCCACAGGATTCTTCTTCGTAAAAGTCTAAAAATCTGGACAAAATTTCAACCATACAACGGGTTTCATCTAAAACAATACAGGCCCCAGATCCCAACATCGACCCTGCGGCACCTATAGCCTCATAGTCCATGGTGAGTTTTAGCATCTCATCTCCAGTTAAAATCTTCGCTGAGCTGCCCCCTGGAACCACGGCTTTTATTTTATTTCCATTTCTAACACCGCCCGCGAGCTCTAATAATTTTGTAAAAGGCGTACCTAAGGGCAACTCAAAATTGCCGGGTTTATTAACATCTCCCGTCACGCAAAAAATCTTAGTCCCGCCGCTTTTAGGTGTGCCTAATTCTGCAAACCATTTGCCACCTTTTTGCAAAATCACTGGGACAGAACTGTAAGTCTCTGTGTTATTAACATTAGTAGGCGCGCCGTACAAACCATGATTCGCTGGAAACGGCGGTTTAAATCTCGGCTGGCCTTTTTTGCCCTCTAAAGAATTTAATAAAGCCGTTTCTTCACCGCAGATATACGCCCCAGCGCCTAAATGATTATTAATAAAAATATCTATGCCAGAACCCAGGGCATTCGCGCCAATTAAACCAGCTTCTGTCGCTTCTTTAATCGCCTGCTCAACTCTATTAAACGGCTCCCAAAATTCACCGCGAATATAGTTATAAGCGCGCTTAGCCCCCATGACATAACAGGCAATCGCTAAGCCTTCGACTAGTTGATGCGGGTTGTATCGCATGATATCCCGGTCTTTGCAGGTCCCCGGCTCCCCCTCATCCGAATTACAGACGACATATTTATCTCCAGGGGCGTTTCTGGGAATAAAGCTCCATTTCAAACCAGTCGGAAACCCTGCACCCCCACGACCCCGCAAATTAGATAATTTTAATTCTTCAATAATTTCTTGAGGCGGTGTTTTTTCTGTCAGAATCTTTCTAAGTACAGAATAGCCACCAATACTTTGATAAGTCTCAAAAGAATGGGGATTAGCAAGATCTTTGGTTCTATAACAAACTAAATTTAAATTTAAATTTTCTGGGTTTAAATTATCCATCTTATTTTTTCTCATCCAGATTATTTAAATTATTTAATATCAAATCTACTTTTTCTTCGGTCAGATTTTCATAATAATTTTTATTATCTATTTGCATAACCGGCGCGCCGACACAAGCCCCTAAGCACTCTGCTTTTCTTAAAGTAAAGCGCCCATCCGGCGAATTTTGACCTAATTTAGCCCCGCATTTTTTTTCTAAATAATTCACTATTTTTTCACAGCCTTTCAGCTGACAAGGGACATTGGTACAAATGGCCAAAACATGCTTCCCAACCGGAGCATGCTCATACATGGAATAAAAAGTCGCGACTTCTAAGACAGCAACAGGCGGCATATTTAAATACCCCGCCACCAGCGCCATAAGATCTTTAGTCAAATAGCCTTGGTTATATTCTTGGACAATCATGAGCGCCTGCATGACCGCTGATTTTTGCTTTCCTGCAGGATATTTTCTAATCCAATGGTCAATTTGATCCGTTACTTCTGGAGGCAGCTTGACTAATTTTTCTTGCGTCACATCACATCTCTTTAATTTTAATTTTAATTTTAATTTTAATTTTTTTATTTTTAATTTAAATTTTTAACTTATTTTCTTGTTCTTTTTGCTCTTTTTTTCTCTGCTCTCTTTGCGGAATAATAATTTCCGTAAAAAACATAGCGACTAGCAAAAAAGGAATCAGACAAAGGCCACCGACTGCGACATACAACATCATCGATCAATATCCCCAAAAACAATATCCACCGTCGCAATCATTGCAGGGACATCCGCCAGCATATGGCCCCTGAGCAATTCATTGAGAGCAGCAAGATGAGAAAAACCTGGCGCCCGAATTTTAAGCCGATAAGGTTTATTGGCCCCATCAGAAATTAAGTTAATTCCAAACTCCCCCTTGGGATGTTCAATACCTACATAGACCTCACCCTCTGGGACGCAATAGCCTTCTGTAAATAATTTAAAATGATGAATCAGCGCTTCCATATCATGCTTCATGCTTTCTCTGGAAGGCGGGGCATATTTATGATCTTGAGAAATAACAGGACCCGGATTTTTCTTCAGCCATTGAACACACTGGGCAATAATCTTATTAGACTCCCGCATCTCTGCCATACGGACTAAATAACGATCATAGCAATCGCCTTTAGAGCCTACGGGGACTTCAAAATCTAATTCTGAATAAACTTCATAAGGCTGCATGCGTCTTAGATCCCAAGCCACACCACTGGCTCTTAACATGGGACCTGTTAGGCCCATCTGTAAGGCCCGCTCTTTTGAGATAATACCAATGCCGACGTTTCTTTGTTTCCAGATTCTATTATTAGTTAATAAACTCTCGTATTCGTTAATACAATCTGGAAATCTTTGAGAAAAATCTTCAATAAAATCTAATAAAGACCCCTGACGATTTTTATTCAATCTTTCCAGATCTTTCTTAGATTTAAATCTGGAATTTTTTGCATCATATTGAGCCATGCGATCTGGCAGATCTCTATAAACTCCACCGGGTCTAAAATAAGCCGCATGCATCCTGGCCCCAGAAACAGCCTCGTAACAATCCATTAAATCTTCGCGCTCTCTAAAAGCATATAAAAATACGGTCATCGCACCTAAGTCCAGCGCATTAGCGCCCAGCCATAAAAGATGATTTAAAATTCTTGTAATTTCAGAAAATAAGACCCGAATATACTGGGCTCTTTTAGGCACTTCGGCCCCTAATAACTTCTCTATCGCCAGACAATACGCATGTTCGTTACACATCATAGACACATAATCTAAGCGATCCATATAGCCAATACTTTGGTTATATGGCTTGGTTTCAGCGAGTTTTTCCGTCCCTCTATGTAATAAACCAATATGCGGATCAGCGTTGACAACCACTTCGCCATCTAAATCTAAAATTAATCTCAAAACACCGTGAGCGGCCGGATGCTGAGGGCCAAAATTAATCGTGTAATTTTTAAATTCAGACATTTTTTAAACCCTCTTTTAAAACCTCTTTTAAATTTAATTTTTCTAAATTTTGATCTGCATAGCCATAACGGCTATCAGCTCTAATTACTCGAGGCACTAAAACTCGGGGCTCAATTTCAACAGGCCCATAGACCACTCTTTTTTCATGCTGATCATAACGCATTTCCACATGGCCACTAATGGGAAAATCTTTTCTAAACGGATAGCCAGAAAACCCATAGTCTGTGAGAATTCGCCTTAAATCTGGATGGTTTTCAAACAAGATTCCAAATAAATCAAAAGCCTCTCGCTCCAGCCAATCGGCAATATTATAAATAGGGTAAGCCGAGGGCACCCTAGGATCATCGGCATCTAAAAAAACTCGGACTCGGACTCTTAAATTATGCTTTAAAGACAAGAGCTGATAAATCACGGCAAATCGATGAGAGCTGGGCAACTCGCTTAAATTAGGCCGATTACAAGCTCTGGAAAAACCCGTCCCCGTCGCTTTATCCGTCTTCCATTCGGCCTGGCCATAAGTGGAATAATCAACGCCAAATAAATCCGTCAGCTGCTCAAAGTGCAATACATCTCTTAAAGTAAATAAAACTTCTTGAATCCCACTGGCGCTTGTTTCTAAAGTTAATTCCCCATGAGCTTCTAATATTTGAGTCACTAGTTCACCCAAATGTTTTTGCACCATTTTTTTAAAGCTATCCCAGGGGCCCTGTTTTATTTCTGGTGTTATTTCTGGTGTTATTTCTGGTTTTAATTCTGGGGTATTAGCAGGGGGAGTTATTAAACCAGACATAGAATCTTGGAGCCTCTTAAATTTTTAAATTAATTATTTAAATTAATTTGCAATTGAACACGTTTTTTTAATTTTATTTTGCAGTTGGATAATGCCATATAACAAAGCCTCAGCCGTCGGTGGACAACCTGGAACATAGATATCTACCGGCACAATACGATCACAGCCTCTGACAACAGAATAAGAATAATGATAATAACCACCACCATTGGCACAAGAGCCCATGGAAATCACCCACTTAGGATCGGCCATCTGGTCATAAACTTTACGTAAAGCTGGTGCCATTTTGTTACACAGAGTCCCAGCAACGATCATCAAATCCGACTGCCTAGGCGAGGGTCTAAACACCACACCAAATCGATCCATGTCATAACGAGAAGCGCCTGCATGCATCATTTCGACGGCACAGCAGGCCAGGCCAAAAGTCACAGGCCATAGAGATCCTGTCCGAGCCCAGTTGATCATTTGATCTGCACTGCTGGTTAAGATTCCGTCTTTGCCAATTAAAATATCTTGAATACTTGATTTAGATCCAGACTTAGATTCAGAGCCCATATTTTTTACTACTCCCACTCGAGAGCCCCTTTTTTCCATTCGACAATAAAGCCAATAATTAAAATTAATAAAAATAATCCCATGGCGGAAAAACCCATCCAGCTGATTTTTTTTAAGACCACGGCCCAAGGAAATAAAAATGCAACTTCCAGATCAAAAACAATAAATAAAATGGCTAGTAAATAAAATCGAATATCAAACTTAGACCGCGCGTCTTCAAATTCTCCGAAGCCGCATTCAAAAGGCGAAAGCTTTTCAGGCGTAGGTTGATTAGTTTTTAAAATCTTAGAAAGCATCTTGGCCGCTAGTAAAATCCCGGCGGATAATCCAATCGCAAAAATAATAAAAATAAGAATGGGTAAATAATGACTTAGCATAAATAAATATAAAACCCTGGGGATATTTAAGGGCGCGATTATAGGGAAGAACGAATTTAAAAAAAAGCATGGGGCGGCGTTAATTCTGAGTTATTTAATTGTTGCAACTGGTGCAACTGGTGCAATCAAAATTAAGATCAAAAAATGGTGCCGAAGGCCGGACTCGAACCGACACAGGTTGCCCCACTACCACCTCAAGGTAGCGTGTCTACCAATTTCACCACTTCGGCACTACTGATCTACTGATCTCTCTACTTGCTTGGTTTCTGCTGAGGCTGATTAATTGACACGGGTGCGAGAGAATTATTACTCGGCGCAACCGTCAATTGATCCGCATGGTGGACAGCACTGGAGATAAAAAAGCTCAAGGCTAAAGATGTTATAAAAAATAACGCTGCGATGCCTCCCGTGAGCTTCATCAAAAACGACGCAGGACCCCGACTACCAAATAAAGTATTCGACGCCCCGGAACCAAAGGCAGGGCCCATATTAGCCCCTTTACCTTGTTGCAATAAGACCAAAGCAATTAAGCTCAAGCAAAGTGCGACGTGAATCATAATCACTAGTTGTTGCATGCGTATTTATCCCTCAAGCGGATCGGCAGATCGATAAAAACTCTTCAGCTTTCAACGAGGCACCACCAATCAGTCCGCCATCTACATCAGTTAAAGCAAGGATCTCCCCGGCGTTGGCCGGTTTGAGGCTGCCACCATATAAGATTTGATTGCCCAAGGCAAGACCTGCCTGAGATGTCTGATAAGCCGCCAATTGTTGACGAATAAAAGCATGCACTTCTTGCACTTGATCGGGCGTTGCCGCAAGACCCGTTCCAATGGCCCAAACAGGCTCATAGGCAATGACTGAATTTTTAAAAACCTCTGGAGAAATTAATTTAAACACGGCGTCCAGCTGCTCTGAAATAATAGATTTAGTCTGATTATTCTCTCGCTCTTTTAAACTTTCCCCCACACAAATCACGGGAATTAATCCTGCTTTTAAAACACTCAAGGTTTTTTGAGCCACGAGCTCATTACTTTCTTTATGATATTGGCGACGCTCAGAATGCCCCACCAGCACGTACTCACAGCCTAAATCTTTTAACATCTGGGCTGCTACTTCTCCCGTATAGGCCCCAGAACCCTCATGAGCACTGACATCTTGAGCACCAACAGAAAAATTTAAATTATTTTTATAATTTTTAATTTCTGCCACCGCCTGATTTAAATACACACTGGGCGGACAGATCACTAATTGGGTGTTTAATTTAATACTTTTATTTAATACCCCAGCCTCTAATCCCTGCATTAATTCTTGAATTAAACCGTGAGTAAAATTCTCACTGCCGTTCATCTTCCAGTTACCCATGATTAATTTATTTCTTAACTTACCCATTAAATTAAAACCCCTTTTGATTTTATATTTTCACTTAAATTTTTATTTTCTAATTCTAAGCTAATTCTTTCAGCCAATTGCTCTGCTGTATTTTTTACTAATTTTAAATCTTCTCCCTCGACCATAATTCTTAATAAATTTTCTGTCCCCGACGGTCTTAATAAAATCCGGCCCGTATGATTTAAATTTAAATTTTTCTCTCGCTCTAAAGCCCAGAGTTCAAATATTTTTAATTGATCTAAAGATAATTTTTCTTTCAAACTTAAATTAATTAAAACTTGGGGCATTTTCACCATACCCGCTAAACAAGCCCTTAAACTTAAATCCTGTTTTTTCATGACTGTTAAAACCTGCAAAGCCGCGACAATGCCATCTCCAGTCGTCGTTGAATCTAACCAAATAATATGACCTGAAGACTCACCGCCTAATAACCATTGGCGTTTTTTTAACTCGGCCATCACATGCCGATCGCCGACTTTAGTCCTGACAAACGGAATATCTTCTTGAGCTAAAGCTTTTTCTAAACCCAGATTACTCATTTGAGTGCCGACCACGCCGCCCGTTTTCATGCGGCCTTCCCGCTTAGAGTCTTTCGCTAATAAAAATACAATTTCATCACCATCCACTAACACCCCCGCATGATCCACCATGATGACCCGATCCCCATCGCCATCAAAAGCAATGCCTAAATCGGCTCTTTCAGCCAGCACTTTCTTTTGTAAATTCCAGGGCGAGGTCGACCCAAATTCGGCATTAATATTTAACCCATTGGGATCTACGCCAATAGTTATGACTTCAGCACCCAACTCTTGAAAAACCTGGGGGGCAATCTTCGCCGTCGCACCATGGGCACAATCTAAAATAATTTTTAAACCCCTGAGAGAAAAAAAATAAGGCGTCGAGGCTTTGCAAAATTCTATATATCTTCCTGCCGCGTCTTGAATATTTTTAACCACTCCCATTTGCTCAGAAAATACCGGACTTAAATTCAAACCCTGATTTAAATTTTGGTCCAATAAGCCTTTTAATTTATTTTCAATAGCGAGCTCTAAAGCATCGGATAATTTAGCCCCATCGGATCCAAAAAATTTAATCCCATTATCTTCATGAGGATTATGAGACGCAGAAATGACAACTCCAGCTTCCGCATGAAAAGCCCGTGTTAAATAAGCCACCCCTGGCGTTGGCATCTCGCCCAGCAAATACACATCCACCCCCATGGCTGACAACCCCGCCTCTAGCGCTGATTCAATCATCGGCCCTGAACGCCGTGTATCTCGGCCAATCACCACACGCGCTTGCTCGTTGTGTTCTTTGAGAATGACACCAGCTGCCATGCCTAACTTCACTAAAAATTCAGGGACCATGGGAAATACACCCACTTTTGAACGAATGCCATCCGTCCCAAAAAACGCTAAGCCCATCTTTATCTTCTCCTAAAAAATATAATCTCTCTCGTTAAAATATTTTCTAACCCCTTGCTGATCTAAATATTTTTCATGGCCCTTCCCAGCCAATAAAATTAAATCATCTGGCCCTGCTTTTTGACATACAAACTCAATCGCTAAAGCTCTGCGCTCTATATAACCATATTTATTTTTAATATTTTTTAATTTTTTAAAATTTTTAAACCCTGCAAAAATATCAGCCCTAATTTGCTCTTGAGATTCAAACCGACAATTATCTTCCGTGACCATAATTTCATCGGCTAAATCCTCAGCAATTTTGGCCATCAGCGGTCTCTTAGTCCGATCCCGATCTCCCCCACAACCAAAGACAACCCATAATTTTCCTTCAGGGCTTCTTAAATGGGCTCTCAAAGCCAATAAGACTTTTTCCATCGCGTCAGGGGTATGGGCATAGTCAATAATCACAGAGGCTTTTCCAGGTCTTTGAATTAATTCCATACGACCCAATGGCGGCTTTAAATACGGCGTATGTTTTTTAATTTGATTTAAATTAAATCCTTCACTAATTAAAACCCCAAGCACTGCTAAATAATTACTTAAATTAAACAGGCCCATTAAAAACAAATCAGTCTCTAAAACTCCCAGGGGCGTTTGAATTTTAAGATTTTTATAGCCTTGCGTATCTTGATTATCTTGATTTAAAAACAGCGGATAAATATCTGCTGATTTAATACTCAAAGAAAATTTAATAATTTTTAATAAATTATTTTTAATATTATTACTTTGAGCCGCCTCAAGCATCACTGGACAATACGGATCATCTAGATTTAAAACCACAGCTTTTAGGCTTTTAAATTTAAATAAAATACTTTTTGCCCTAGCGTAGCCCGCCATATTTTCATGATAATCCAAATGATCTTGCGTCAAATTAGTAAACACCGCCGTCGTAATAGGCACAGCTGTTAGACGCCCCTGATCTAAAGCATGAGAAGACGCTTCCATGGCAATTACTTTAGCGCCTTCTGCTCCTAATTTTTTAATTAATTGGGCAAGCTTTAAAGCATCAGGCGTCGTCATCCCTGTATCTTCTAAACCTTCTAAATCTTCTAAAAATCCCGCGCCTAAAGTGCCTATTAAGCCCGTTTTTTGGCCCAAATAATTAAAAAACTGGGCTAATAAAAAACTCACCGTTGTTTTGCCATTAGTCCCCGTCACCGCAATTATTTTTTCTAGTTTTTCTATATTTTTTAAATTTTTTAAATCTTCAAACCAGAAAGCTAAATCAGACAAATAATTATTTAAATTTTTAATTTTTAAACAGGGTATTTTTAAAAAATTTTCCAGCTCTTTTTCTAACTCTTTTTCCAGCTCTAAAAATAAATCTAAATCTATTAAAATCCCTATGGCGCCTTTATTCACAGCCTCTTGAATAAAATCAATAAAATTTAAATTTTTATTTTTATTTTTAAAACTAGGCAGCGCTATAAATATTTCACCTGGTTTAATATTTTTAGAATTTAAATTCAGTGCTTTTATTTTGACAGACGCATAAAGATCCAGATTTAAATCTTGAGACTTTTGAAAATAATTAAAAAGATCTAAAAAATTTTTCACGTGATTTTAAACTTTAAGCTCAAAATTTTAAGCTTTAACAAGCCTCTGCATCCAAGGAAGGCCCAATAGTGCAACGAGCATGACGATAAAGACAATAGAAGCAATTTCAAAAAAAGATCGTTGATAAATTAATCCTATATCTCGATGACTCAGAATTTTTAAAACTTGAGGATTAATTGCACTTAAATTAGCCATCATGGCGCCAATATAAGAAGAAAACGCACTAGATAATAACCAAAAGCCCATGAACGTTGCTTGAAGTCCGGCAGGGGCAAGATCACTGACCATGGAAGTAATACTAGGGAAAATAGCGAGCTCTCCCAAGCCCAAAATAAAATAACCCAATAAAAGAATATAAAGCGGCCAGTTCCAGCCAGAATTAACAGCAGAATTAACAGCAGAATTAAAATTTAAAATAGATGCTTGGGCAGATAAACCAAAAATCACAAAACTTAAAGCAGCAAAAAACAAACCAGCGACTACTAAGACCATGGCACTCGGCTGTTTTTTAATACGCAGGAGATAGCGCCAGAAGGGCGAGATAATAATTAAACTCAGCGCAATAAAAATAGGTTCAAAAGAAGCGAACCATTCAATAGGTAACTCATAGCCAAAAATATGGCGATTAATCGACCGGTCCAGAAATAACTCCAAAGAAGTATTAACCTGACGCGCGCAAGCAAAATAAAAAATGGAAAAAATAACAAAGAAAACAAAAGCCAAAATATGCCGTCTCTCTTGGTTACTTTTTCGCTGATAGGTAATCACACACAGAGCCATGAGCATCATGACAGCGAAGATCCAAACAAAGTCAGAGAAATATTGAGAGTGGGGAAACATCCAGGCAAAACCCCAGACACTTAGAATAATTAAAAAAACACAGAGCCATTGATAAGTGGGCTTTTTTTTAGAATTAATTTTTAATAAAAAATTTCCAAAATAACGATAAGCACTGACATACCAAAATAAACTCACGCTTAAGCTCAGAGCGCCAAAAATAAATCCCGCATGCCAGCCCCAAAGAAACACGGCGCCACCGAATACTAAAGGACCGGTTAGAGCCCCAATATTCATGCCCAAATAAAAAGTCGCAAAGGCCCCTTCTTTTCGAGTATCCCCCTGAGAATATAAAGTCCCCACTTGGCTAGTCACATTGGCTTTGAATAAACCAATTCCAGTGACCACTAAACTTAAGCCAAAATACACGGCGCTTAAACTAGAAAGACAAAGAACTAAATTGCCCAAGATCATTAAGATCGCACCCAAAATAATGGCATAGCGATAACCCAAAATTCGATCTGCAATCAAACCGCCTAAAACAGGCAGGCCAAATCCTAGCGTGCTATAAACGCCAGAAAGACTGTAAATCAATTGGTCGTTAAATAAGAAAACTTTGGCTAAATACAAAGTCATGACCGTCACGATGCCATAGTAAGCAAAGCGATCTGAAAGCTCGGAAAAGCTTAATATCCATAAGCCTTTGGGATGTCTTTCTGGATTTTTTTCTGGATTTTTTTCTGGAGTTTTTTTCATGGGATTTTTTAAATTTTGCAAGGCCATGCTCGGCATCTAGGTAATTTTTGAGGCGTGAATATAGAGGATCTGTTAAAGACATAAAAGAATTTAAAAGAATTTAAAAGAATTTAAAAAAAAATAAAAAAATTAATTTTAAACTTAAAAATTATAAATATATTTTAAAAAATTCTTGTACAAAGATTGAATATTTAAATTAAAAATTATTAAAATACGGAACTTATTTTTTATGATTTTTATTTAATTTTAATAACTTTAATTTAGGAAAAACCCAATCATGTTCAGCTCATTTAATAAAAAAACCGTGGAAGATCTTTGTCAGAATTTAAGCCAAAAATTGGCCGATATTTTACCTTCTGGCCTGAAAGACCGAACAGAACAATGCAAAGAAAAATATCAAGAGCAAATTAAATCTGTTTTGCTCTGTGCTTTTGAAAAACTAGAGCTAGTCACTCGCGAAGATTTCGATCTTCAGCTGAAAAAACTTCAGGCGCTGCAAAGCAAAGTCACTGAGCTCGAAGAAAAAGTCTCCAATCTGCTTCATACGCAGCATTAGTTTTTTAATTAACTTTTTTTAATTAATTTTTTTAATCTCGGGCTTCAAGCCAGGATGGGACGCACCCTTATGAATTTAAATTTAGAAGAATTAGAAGATCTGGAAAATTTAGAAAATCTGGAAAAAAAACCTAATCCGCTTTTGGAATTAGCTGATAAAACAGCAGCCCTAGCCATTATTAAAAGCCGCGCTCAGCAAGGCGTAGAAGCGATTCCAGTAGATATTGAAGTCCATCTCTCCATGGGCTTACCTGGAGTGACCGTTGTTGGGCTTCCTGAAAAAGCGGTGAAAGAAAGTCGTGAGCGCGTCAGATCAGCCATTATTAATAGCGGCTTTGAATTTCCAGCTCGAAAAATCATTATTAATCTGGCTCCCGCAGATTTACCTAAAGAGGGCGGAAGATTTGACTTAGCCATTGCGATTGGAATTCTTGCAGCTTCAGGACAAATTCCACTGAGCGCTACACAAGGCATCGAATTTGCAGGGGAATTAGCACTAGATGGGTCTCTAAGAGGCATCCCATCCGCACTGCCTTTTGCTTTTTATACTCAGAAAAATCAAAGAACTTTGATTCTTCCATCGGCTAATTCCGGCGAAGCGGTGTTAATAGAAAATTTAAATTGTTTTATTGCAGAGCATCTTTTAGAAGTCTGCGGGCATCTCTCAGGCCGCTTAGTATTAAAAAAACCAGAGGCTCAAATTTTTCAAAAATCCTTTTTATCACTACCCGATTTTTCTGAAGTCAAAGGCCAGATGCAGGCTAAAAGAGCTTTGGAAATAGCAGCTAGCGGGCATCACAATGTCTTATTTGTCGGGCCTCCAGGGACTGGGAAGTCCATGCTGGCCTCAAGAGTGACGGGTATTTTGCCACCCCTTTCTCCCGATGAGGCTCTAGAAGTTGCGACTATTGCGTCTATAAAAGGCCGCCCACGGCCCCCCGAATTTTTTTATGAGCGGCCGTTTAGACACCCTCATCATACGGCCTCTGCGATTTCTTTAATTGGTGGTGGCAGCTACCCCAAGCCCGGCGAGTTATCTTTAGCGCATCATGGTGTTTTATTTTTAGATGAGCTGCCTGAATTCGGCCGACAAGTCTTAGAAGTCATGAGGGAGCCTTTAGAAACTGGCCAAGTGTCCATTGCCAGAGCCAATGCCCATGTGACTTTTCCAGCAAAAGTCCAGCTCATTGCTGCGATGAATCCTTGCCCCTGCGGTTATGCGACCTCGAAATTAAAAGCCTGTACTTGCTCCAGTCAACAAGTTGAAAAATATCGCCATAAAATTTCAGGGCCTTTATTAGACCGTATTGACCTGCATCTTCATGTTCCCGAAATCGACCAAGAGACGCTTTTAAGCCAAGTCAGCTCTGAAAGTTCGGCGTCTATTCAAACCAGAGTCATTCAAGCGAGAAAAATCCAAATGGACCGACAGGGCAAACCCAATGCGGCGCTCACACCCCAAGAGTTAAATTTATATTGCTGTTTAAATACACAAGATCAGGCCTGGCTTTCTTCCGCTATGAACAAATTAAAACTTTCGGCCAGAAGCTTTCACCGCTTATTAAAAGTCGCCAGGACCATTGCAGATCTTGAACAAGCACTTTCTATTACTCAAAAACATTTAGCAGAGGCTATTTCACTTCGGGAAAGAAAATTAGGAGGCTAATTTGAATTACTCTACAAACTTGACCAACTTGACCAACACGCCAGGCTTCGATAAATTTCCTAAAATTAAAAATAAGCTATTTATTGGGAATATTTCTATGAAAAAATCGCCTCAGCAATTTAATATTTATGACGCAAAATCTCAGCTCTCTGACCTTGTAGAACGCGCCAGTCAGGGCGAAAGTTTTATTATTGCCAAAGCTGGTGAACCCAAAGCTTTGCTGTGCCCTCTTGAACCAAAAAAAAAAAGCAGGATTTCCTTTTGGGATTATGGAAGGCCAAATTACTATCTCTGACGATTTTGATGCGCCCCTACCCCCTGAAATCATTGCCTTATTTGAAGAAGGTCCGATTGAGCCTATTGAACCTATCAAATCTACTGAATCTGATGTCATAGAAAAATCTCAAAGCGCTAAAAAATCCAAAGGAAGAAAAAAATCATGAGACTCTTACTGGATACTAATATTCTCATATGGTCCCTATCCAATCCGGAAAAATTATCCAAAGAGGCTAAAAATTATTTAACCCAGGCTGATCTTATTTTCGTGAGCGCTATTTCCCTCTGGGAAATCCATATCAAAGCAAAATTGGGGAAAATACAAATGGAGACAGACAATCTCATTCCCTCTCTCCAGCAATCTAAGATCAAAGAACTTCCCATTACCTGGGAACATACCTTTGCAACACGCAATCTTCCTTTATATCACCAAGATCCTTTTGACCGCATGTTGATTGCCCAGGCCATGAGCGAACCCTTAATTTTATTAACCCATGATCAAGTACTGGTTCAATACGGAGATTTAGTAAAATATGTCTAGTTAACTTCACTTAATTCAACTCAATTCCTCCTTCACAAACCCCTGATCCTAGATACACTGGGGCCTTCTCAAAATTCAGGAGTTTTCTGTGTCTTTACTGGGCCCCCAATTAGATGCTTTCTTAGCCATTGTGAAACATAACACGGTCAATGCTGCCGCTGAGGCTCTGTTCTTAACTCAAACCGCCGTGACTCAAAGAATTAAAACTTTAGAAACCCAGCTTCGAACCACTTTATTTACCAGAACCCGCAGAGGCATGGTCTTAACTCAAGAAGGCCATGCCTTGGTGCTTTACTGCCAATCCGCCAAATTATTAGAAGGCGAAGTCTTAGCCAAAATTCAGGGCGCTGGGACAGAAACAATTGTCCAGATTTCTATTTCAGGCCCTTCTAGCATCATGCAATCTCGGGTCTTAAAAAATTTACCCCCTCTCTTAAATAAATTCCCCAAATTACGCTTTCAGTTTTGCTTTACCGACATTGAAATGCGTCATGTCGCACTCAAAGAAGGCCGTGTTGATTTTGCTTTTCTAGAAAAAGAAGACTTAGCCCCCGAGATGCAATCTAAAAATTTAGCCCCAGAAAATTATGTCCTAGTCGCAAGTTCTCAATGGAAAGATCGACCTTTAGATCAGATTCTTTCTCAAGAACCCATGATTGATTTTGACCCACAAGATCGCATGACTTTAAATTACTTAAAACACTACGGCTTAGACCAACATACTCAACACGCCAGACATTTCGCTAATGACACCGTTGCCTTGGCAAAATTAGCCTCTGCAGGCTTGGGCTATACCACCCTGACTGAAGAATTTGCGAAACCTTACGTTGACCAAGATCAATTAATTATTTTAAATCAGGGACAAATCTTCCAGCATGTGCTTTTTCTTGCCTGGTACGATCGCCCCGAACCCCCCGCTTATTTCAAGGCCATTATTCAGGCTGTTAATTAATAGTTTTAATTATTTTAATTAATTCAGGAACACTAAAAAAAATGCCCGCCACTCCAGCTATTACCCCATCTATTACTCCAGCAATCACCTGGAACCAACTAGCCGAACTGATCCACGCTGATATTTTTTTTCCCCAGTCAAATTCTCACATCATCCCTTATCAGGGCCTCAGCATCGACACCCGAACGATTCAAGAAAACCAAGCCTTCTGCTGCATCCAAGGCCCGAATTTTGATGGCCACGATTTCGCCCTGACAGCCTTCGAAAAAAAAGCGTCCTTATTAATTACTGAAAAAAAATTAGAGTTAAATATTCCCCAATTAATTACTTCTAATACCACTGAAACTTTAGGAAAACTTGCCCAGCAATACCGGCTTTTATTTAACATTCCAGTCCTTGCTTTAACCGGCAGCTGTGGCAAAACCGGCACCAAAGAAATGATGAGTGCCATTTGCCAATCCATCGGAAAAACTTTATCAACCCAGGGCAATTTAAATAACCAATTTGGCCTGCCTTTAACGCTCTTTCAGCTAGATCATTCTTATCAATTTGCTGTTCTAGAACTGGGCGCTAGTAGAACCGGTGATATCAAAAATTTAGTTAATATCGCCCAGCCAACCCTCAGCTTAATTACTAATATTCGCTATCAACACGCCGAGGGCATGGGGGACACTCAGTCTATTTCCCAGGAAAAATCAGAGATTTTTAATCTCAGCCCAAACACTACTTATCCACCTATAGCTTTACTTAATCTCGACGAATCTTTTTCATCTCAATGGCTTAAAAAACTAGAAAAACTAACGCATATTCAAATTCTCACTTTTGGGTTAAACCACTTAAATAAATTAAATAAAAAACCCAATATCACTGCCCAAGATATTTTAACAACCCCTACTCACACCGAATTTTTACTCATCACTCCTGCACCTAATTCCCCTATAAAAATATCTATTCCCTTACTAGGTCCCCATGTGATTCATAACGCCCTTGCCGCTTGTGCGGCAGGGTTTGCTTTAAAAATTCCTCTCGAAAAAATCAAAACTAGCTTAGAAAATTTAAAACCTATTCCAGGTCGGCTCTGTCCTCATGTTTTAAATCACTTCACCGTCATTGACGATACTTACAATGCTTCTCCAGCTGCCGTGAAATCCGCCATCGAATGCCTGACCCAATATCCCACGCATCATCAAAAAATCTTTATCATGTCCAACATGGCGCAGTTAGCAGATCAAGCGATTGCTTATCACAGACAAATGGGCGAATGGCTTCTGGAAGCTTTTAATCAAGATCAACTAGACCATGTTTTACTCTATGGCTCTCCAGATTTATTAATTCATACGGTCCAAGCCACTCATGGCCGTGCAAAATTATTTCAGTCTAAAACCGACCTGGAGACCTTTCTTTACACTCTACTTAAAGCCCCACTTAAAAATCCCCTTAAACCCAATAACTTGGTTTTAATCAAAGGCTCTCGCGGGAATCAAATGGAAAGTATTTTAAAAAATCTTTTGAATTTAAATAAATCATAAAAAACTAAAAACTAATAGGACCCTACCCATGCTTATTTGGCTCTGGACTTTAATTACTCAGCAAAATTTTGATGTTTTTTTAAATCATTATTTTTACTTTATTATTTTTGCTGCTTTTATTTTTTCTTTTTTTATTACTTTATTTTTAGGCAAAAAATTTATTCAAATACTCCAGCAATTACAGATGGGCCAAGTGATTAGAACAGACGGCCCCAGTACGCATCTTAGTAAAAAAGGCACCCCCACCATGGGCGGGGTTTTAATTATTTTTACAATTGTTTTTACAGCCTTATTACTAGGAAATATTCAAAATTCTAATTTATATCTTTTACTCTTTACTTTAATTTCTGCAGGTTTTATTGGCTTTTACGACGACTGGAAAAAAGTCATTTTAAAAAATCCAAAAGGATTATCCGGCCGGAAAAAAATGATGGGCTTAACCCTTATTTCTTTAATTTCTACCGCTTGGTTGATTCACTTACAGCACTCTACTTCCAGCTATCTAGCCCTCTATATTCCCATTATTCATACTTATCTTTATTTGGGCTGGTTCTTTTTTGTTTTCGCCTGGCTCGTTATCGTCGGCAGCTCTAATTCTGTGAATCTCACTGATGGTCTAGACGGCTTAGTCATCTTTCCAGTGATCTTAGTCGCTTTGGGACTCGGCCTACTGGCTTATTTTCATCAGTCTTTTACAAGCCATCTCACCAGCTTTCTAGTGACTGATATTCCCAATCATTCCAGCTTTGCCAATTTTAATCTTTTGATTTTTAGCGCCGCCATTATGGGCGCAGGGCTTGGGTTTTTATTTTTCAACGCTCACCCTGCCCAAGTATTTATGGGCGATGTGGGGGCTTTGGGTCTAGGGGCTTTGCTGTCCATGATGGCCCTGCTCTTAAATCAATCTTTAGTATTTGCACTGATGGGCCTGATTTTTATTCTGGAAGCGCTTTCCGTCATGCTCCAAGTCGGGTCTTATAAACTCAGAAAGAAAAGAATTTTCAAAATGGCCCCCATTCATCATCATTTTGAATTATTGGGCTGGAAAGAAACCCAAGTCACCACAAGGTTCTGGATTCTGGCAGTTTTATTTTTAATACTCGGCCTCTTCGTTGGCTTTATTTAAAAAAATAATTATTAAAAATATAAAAAATTAGGAGATCACGATGGCTCGAAGAGCAGGAGCAGGAACAGGTGGCACGGGCGAAGATTTCTATAAAGGACCCCTTGCAGAAGCACTGCTTCAAAAAGGCTATGAGGCAGATTCAGATGGTTCCCCCCGTCGCCCATCATTCCAACCTTTATTAATTGATAAGCATCGCCCTGCTTCAGCGAGCTCAATAACCCCAACTCCAGCGGCTCCAGCTAAAACTTCTTGTTTTAAACTCCGTATCAAAACCTATTGCGCTCTTTCTTGTCTTTCATCAGCCATTGTTTTTGCATATTTTATTTCCATCCGACAACTTTCACTGGATAACACGCATACCTCTGACTGCTTTGAGTCTTTAAAACTACCGTATGACGATCTTTGTAATGTATCTGATCAAGCTTATTGGCTCGCTGCCTGTAACCAAACTATCACGGCCTGTGTGAAGGCCTGCCTTCAAGAAAAACCACCCTCTTTAACGCCCTTCTGTAACCCTCATTACAAAGCCCTCACTGGAGCCTTCATTGCCTGTGCCGTTATATCCTTATCTTTTGGTGTTCTTTGCAGCGTCAGAAGCATTTCGAATTATTGCGAACGTAAATCTAAATCTTCCAACACTGTTCAAATCCAATACCCTGCTCTTGCTTTGAGGGTGGTTAATGCTGTAAGTCAACCAACAACAACGCCCGATCAAAGGCCCCATCATGGAATTGATAGAACCCACAGTGCGCCGGCTTACTGACCTTAATTAAAATAATCCCCCTCTCCCAATTTAATCCTTAAGCTGGCAAGCTTCGCGGCTGTGTATTTTTACCCCCTGTGACACCCATGTATTCCGTCTATTCCCTTAAATTTTTTAGATTTATTTTTCTATTTTTTTTAACTTTTTTAATTTTTATTTCTCAAGACTCCTGGGCCGAGACCCCTTTTACTCCAGCTAATACTCCAGCTATTAACCCGATCACTATTCCCAACACACTCCCCATTAATTACCGCATAGATTATTTACAGCTTCGCATTCCCGACCAAACCAATTCTCTGGGATTACTAGGTCTTCATGCCCAGGTCACGCCCTTTAAAAATACTCTTCCTTATTTTTATTCAGGCCTCGGCGGCTACGGCGCTGTAAGGGGCAATAACAGTGGCTTTTTTGCTCTTGGCCTAGAATCTGGCATTCAATATCCCTTCGCGTATTCCTGGGTTTTAGATTCGGGGTTATTTTTAGGCACAGGCGGTGGCCATGGGCTCTCAAGCTCCATTGGCGATGGGTCTTTCTTAGAATCTCACTTAGGCCTGGACTATAACTTTAACTATTTTTTACTGGGCTTAGCCTTCAGCCATTGGCAGTTTTTCGACGGTGAATTAAACAATCTCAATGACAATCAAATTTTATTAAATTTAACTATTCCAACGGATTTTTCTTACTGGCCCGGCTGGGCTAGCTTTCAAAATAATTTATTTAAAAATAATTTTTTAAATAATAACTATCAATTTTCTAAAAATTATTTTTCTATTACTTCCAGCTTTTATTTTCCCCATTTTTTTAACTCTCAGATTAAAAACATTTCAGGCGAAAAATTAACTAGTTCTATTGGCTTAGTGGGCTTTGAAATCGGTCATTATTTTAAACCCACTGAGCCTTATTTTATTTTTCTTACTTTTAATGGCGCCGTTTCTGGTAATAAAAACGGCTATGCAGAAGCCCTAGGCGGCCTAGGGGCAGAGTATGACTTATATCAAAACTCGCCTTTTTATCTTCTTTCTAAAATCAGCTTAGGGTCAGGCGGTGGTGGTGATATAGACACGGGTGGTGGTTTAATCATCAAGCCTGAACTGGGCCTGGAATATAAGCCCTTAGATCAGCTGGGTATTGCTCTGACGGGCGCTTATCTTTTCTCTCCAGGGTCCTCTTATCAAGTTTGGTCCCTGGGGCTTAATTTAAATTATTATTTTGATTTAGGTTATTTAGGGTCTTTAGAAAACACCCTATTTAAAAAAACACCCGACTATTTTGACTTTAATCATTTTAGAATTCGTCTAGGCAACCAGCTGTATATTCACCCACAGCACGAAGATTTAAATAATTCAAATAATTTAAATATTAATTTACTAGATTTAAAACTAGATTTTTTCTGTAATAAATTTATTTATCTCACTGGCCAAACGGCTTTTGCTTATACAGGCAATGCGGCGGGTTATTTCTCTGGATTAATCGGCCCTGGAATTCAAAGCGCAAGTTATCACCACACTTATATTTACGCTGAACTTTTAGCAGGCGCTGCTGGGGGTGCCGGCTTAGATATTGGAACTGGAAAGATGCTCGAGCCTTTAGTGGGCCTTGGGTATCAACTTACTCCTGCCTGGTCTATTTATAGCTCTTTTGGAGAGACACTTTCACCCAATAATAATCTGAGAACCAAAACAATTGATCTCGGTTTTGCCTATGGATTTTCAGCTTTGTCAGCACAAAATAATTAATAAAAAAATTAAAAAAATTAAAAAAATTAAAAACTGGTCAGACTGGCATCCCCTGCAGAAAATTTTTCCAGCTCTCCATTATTTTTTAAAATTAATAAAAATCCCTGCTCATCGATTCCTTGGGCAAGTCCAGAAATTATTTCTGAATCTTGAGTAATTAAGTGATGTTTTTTAATGCTAATTTTTTTATTTTTTAAATAATCTAAATCATCAAATATTTTCAAAAAATAACTCAAACCTTTTTGCTCAAAAATTTTTAAATCTTCCTGAATTTTTTTAATAACCCCAATCACCAAAGGGTTTCTGTCTAAAAATTCTGCTTTATTTTCTAAATTATTTGCCAAGACACTCACTTCTCGACCACTTAAATCTTTTGAAAAATCTGCGTCTAGTATCTGATTAATATTTAGCCCTACGCCAATCACCACTTTTGTTTTAGCTACTTTTGCTTGAGCCCTATTTCCAGCTTTAAGCTCAATTAAAATTCCACCCATTTTTTTACCGTCTAGATACAGATCATTGGGCCATTTAATTTGGATTTTATTTTTTAAATTTTTTAAATCTAAGCCTCTAATTACAGACGTTGCGATCACTAATCCCAGGCCATTTAAACTCGAAATTTCTTTTTCATAGGGATATAAATAAGACAGCAAAATATTCTGTCCAAAAGAAGACGCCCAAGACCGCCCCAAACGCCCACGGCCAGCTGTTTGAACTTCGGTGAGACACACTCGGTGCTGGAGATTAAATTCAACGTTTAATAAATAAGTATTAGTAGAATCTAAAGACTCGAAGACTTCTAAAAAAATCTCAGACCCAATGCCTGCTTGAATTTTTTCTGGGTTTAATAAAATCATCAGTCACTATTCAAATATTAAAATATAAAAATTAAAGCCGAATTGGCATGACAACGTAGACGCAAGACGAGTTATCTTGATCATGGATCAAAGCACTGGCATTAGAATTTAATACGGAGATTTTTACTTTTTTATTTAAGCTAGATAAGACTTCCAAGAGATAACTCACGTTAAAGCCAATTTCGATGGGCTCCCCGGTATAGCTCACAGCCACTTCATCTTGCGCTTCTTCTTGCTCGGGATTATTAGCAGAGAGCTGCAAGCAATTATTGTCTAATTTTAATCTCACGCCCCGGTACTGCTCATTGGCTAAAATAGCAGCTCTTGATAGAGCCCTTTTGATATCATCGACCTCTGCTAATAAGACATTTTTACTTTCAGCAGGAATCACACGGTTATAATCTGGATAGCGCCCATCAATTAATTTTGACGTAAATTGATAGTCTAATAATTCCACACGAATTCGATTAGGGCCCAGCAAAATTTTGACGGGGTCTTCCGAATCTTGAAGCAATCGCATTAACTCAATCACGGCTTTTCTGGGAATAATCACCTGCACAGGCGTGCTTAAATTCACCGCACTAATGGCTTGAGTGGCCATAGCTAAACGATGCCCATCGGTTGCCACGGCGCGCAACAAATCTTTACTGACTTCAAATAACATGCCATTTAAAAAATAACGGACATCTTGAGAGGCCATCGAAAAATAGGTTTTTTTCAGCAGGCTTAATAATTCTTTTTGAGATAAATTAATCGCGGTTTTTCCTAACTCTCCTTCAAAAGCAGGAAAGCTCTCCGCAGGCAGGCCCACTAAAGAAAATCGACTTTTTTCTGAGAGCACAATGGGTCGGCCCTTTTCGTCTAGATTAAAAGTCACCAATGCGTTTTCACCTAAAGAACGGCAAATATCAAATAATTTTCTAGCCGGAATCGTACAGGCCCCTTCTTGAATATTTCCAGCCCTATCTCCAGCGTCTAAGACCGCCGTTGAAACCAATTCAATTTCTAAATCTGTCGCGGTTAATTTTAATTGCGTGCCTTTAACTTCTAATAAAATATTGGCCAAAACCGGCATCGTATGGCGCTTTTCAACCACCCCCAATAAAAATTGCAGCCGCTTAAGTAAAACTTCTCTTTGTATGGAAAATTTCATGGGTATTAACTCTCGAATTTAAATAATTTAAAAATAAAAAATAATAAAACTAATAAAATTAAGTCGACAAGATTCTCAATAAATTCATGTAATCCTCTTGGACATCGACACTTTTCTCACGAAGTTCTGCAATCGTTCTACAAGCATGTAAGACCGTCGTATGATCCCGACCCCCAAAAGCATCGCCAATCTCTGGCAAAGAATGGTTAGTTAACTCTTTGGATAAAGCCATGGCGATTTGGCGAGGACGCGCAATCGACCGACTACGGCGCTTGGCTAATAAATCCGACATTTTTATTTTAAAATACTCAGCCACGGTCTTTTGAATATTATCCAAAGTCACTAATTTATCTTGCAAAGAAATCAGATCTTTCAAAGCTTCTTTAGCAAATTCAATCGTAATATCACTGCCGGTAAACTTCGCATTAGCAATGACCCGTTTTAAAGCCCCTTCGAGTTCTCGAACATTGGATCTAATTCTTTTGGCAATAAAAAACGCAACTTCATGCTGGAGTTCAATATGAGATTCTTTGGCTTTATTAATCAAAATAGCGACCCGAGTTTCTAGTTCTGGCGGTTCAATCGCAACGGTGAGACCCCAGCCAAAGCGAGATTTCAAGCGCTCTTCGAGCCCTTTAATTTCTTTAGGATAACGATCACAAGTCATGATCACTTGCTGATGACCTTCTAATAGCGCATTAAAAGTATGAAAAAACTCTTCTTGCGAACGGTCTTTTCCAGCAAAAAACTGAATATCGTCAATTAATAAAGCCCCGACTGATCGATAGTAATTTTTAAACTCACTAATCGTATTGCTCTGTAAAGCTTTAACCATGTCAGCAACGAAACGTTCTGAGTGTAAATAAACCACATTGCCATTGGGATTATGCTCAAGAATTAAATTGCCAATAGCGTGCATCAAATGGGTCTTACCTAGCCCTACTCCCCCATATAAAAATAAAGGGTTGTAAGCCACACCCGGATTCTCAGCGACTTGCTGAGCCGCCGCACGAGCCAATTGATTAGACTTACCCTCGACAAAGTTATCAAAAGTAAATTTGGGATTTAAATTAGAATCATGAACATAAAACGGTCTGTTATTAGAATTTTGGTTTTGATTGGCATATTGCTGATTGTGAAAAGAACCCTGAGCATTCTCATTATTTAAATTCTGATTATTTAAATTTTGGTTATTTATATTTGAATTACCGTAAGAAACCTGCTGCTGATTTTGATTAAAATTTTGGTTATTTAAATTTGAATTGGAATGGCCATGAGATTGATCTGAATAAGAAGGCTGAAAAGATTGAGAGGCCTGTGAAAATTGGGAAGATTGGGAAGATTGGGAAGATTGCGAAGAAGAAAGAGACGCGCGCTCACCTACTTTAATAAGCACTTGTAAATCCGGTCTTGATAGCTCAATCAAATGATTTTTTATCTTTTCTCGATAGCGCGAATTAACCCAATCCGCCACAAAACGGTTGGGGGCATAGAGAATTAAATCTGTTCTAGAAAGCTCTTCCTGTAAGGGCCGAATCCAAGTATTAAATTCTTGAACTGGCAACGAACTCTGCAACATATCCACACATTGTTGCCAGAGCGAAACATCCTGCAAAAGCTGCATATACGCCGACCTTGGATAAGTTATCCACAAAGCGCGCGAGGATACTCGTAAATATTTTCCCACGCAACACGAAGAATTGGCCCTGTGAATAACTCTGTTTAGAAGCCATGTATTCGCGCTTGGCATCCTGTCTCAAAGCATGGGATAAGTATGAACAAGTCCGGAAGGGTAAAAAATTATGCACAATGACGCACAAGATAAAAGACATCGGAACACAGGGCAGCTATGCTTGAAAATCTCTTAATTAACGCGGACTTGGGATGCTTACCCACAAAAAACCGCCTTGCTTATAACCATAACAAGTAAGAAAGAAGAGAATTAGTATTATTAAATACAAATTATAAAACCTCATGAAATAAAACTACGGAATCAAAAACTAGTTTTGTAATGAAACTACATTTCAAATTAACCCTCTCTTTTATTCTTTTTATTTATTTCTTTTAAAAAAAATCTAAAAAAGCGAAGGTCTTTCAGTCAAAGTCACTCAAAGACACCAAAAGTCATTGACCTTCGGCAATAGGCGACTTTATAATCGCGCCCTTTTTGAGAGCTCTCATATAATTTTTATATAAATTTTTAAGGACTAGATTCAGATGAAACACACTTTTCAACCCAGCAATATCAAACGTAAGAGAGATCATGGGTTTCGTGCTCGTATGGCAACCGTAGGTGGTCGCTTAGTGATTAAAAGAAGACGTGCCAAAGGTAGAAAGCGATTAACGGTCTAGATCAGAAATTAGCTTTAGGTTTTTTGAAGACCCACGGGCTTTCAAAAAGCGAGATAGAACAGGTGTTCAAGACAAACCAAAGGTTTTCTTCGAAACACCTGTTTTTTTTATTAAGAAAAAATCAAATTAATCACCCTCGTATTTGTTTTATCTTGGCAAAGAAAAAAACAAAATCAGCGGTCCAAAGAAATTTAATTAGAAGACTGGCTAAAGAATTTTTTAGATTGTCTCAATATGACTTTCCCTCTTGTGATATTGTTTTGCTCACTAATTTACAGACTAAGAAAGCCAGCAAGCAGGAATTAAACACATGTCTGCTTCAATTTTTTACTTACTTAAAAAATTTGAAAATTTAATTAAAAAACTATTTTTAATATTAATCAGGCTTTATCAGCTGACACTTAGCCCCTATATCGGCCAACACTGTCGGTTTTATCCCACCTGTTCTTGCTATGCCCAAGAAGCTTTAAAAACACAGGCTTTAATGAAAGCGCTTTTCTTGATTACACGACGTCTGGTACACTGCCGCCCTTTTGGGAAAAGCGGTTACGATCCCGTGCCAATAAGCTCTTCTCAGACCCCTCATATTACTCAGACCCACAGAGATTAAAGAGATTAATTCCCCATGTTGAACCTTCAAAATTTAAAGCTGATATTCATTATTGGCATTGTTGCCGTTTTATCTGTCCTGATTCACAAATGGAATGTGAAATATGAACTGCAAGATCAAGTTCAAATTCAAAATACCCAGCTCAGTGATTTAAATAGCAATCCCATTGAACCTGATTTTTCTAATCAGAGCCAAAACCAAAATCAGCCAAGCCAAGATCTTAACCCCTTGAGTAATGCTCTGAATCATTCCCTGAATACAGAATTTCATACCGATGGAAAGCTTATTACCGTCAATACTGATTTAATGACGGCCCAGATTAATCTCCAGGGCGGGAATTTAATTCACACCGCTTTATTAAATTATCCAGTGAGCACGACAGATAAGACCCCGATTGATCTTTTAAATAATCAAGCTAATAGCTTTTATGTCGCACAAAGTGGCTTGATTGGTGAGGGTTTGCCTACTGGGTCTTGGACTTATCAGACTAGTCAGCAAGTTTATAATCTGGATTCGAAAGATTTAAATAAAGATTTAAAAGTTAATCTTTATTTTAAAAATAATTCAGGTCTTGAGATTATTAAGCAATATGTTTTTCATCCCCATAGCTATTTAATTTCTGTGAATTATTTAATTAAAAATAGTACTGGGAAGCCTTGGTCTGGCAGGTTTTATGGGCAATTACTGAGAGTGCCTCCAGCGGCTCAAAATCATAATTTACTCATGTCCTATTCGACGTTTACAGGCGGCGCTTATTCGTCTTCGAGTACGCGTTTTGAGAAATTATCTTTTTCTAATATGGCTAATAATAATTTGAAAGAAAGCTCTACAGGCGGTTGGGTTTCCATGGTTCAGCATTATTTTATTTCTGCCTGGATTCCTGCTAATCAAAACCAAAATACCTTGCTGTATTCCCGCGTTTTTTCTAATTCAGCGGACAACAGTGCTATCTACGCTGTGGGCATGGCCAATCCAGAAATTACTATCTCTGCCGGTCAACTAGCTAGTACAGGTGCGAATATTTACGTCGGGCCGACGATTTCGAAAGATCTGGAAGCCGCAGCGCCCAATTTAAATTTAACTATTGATTACGGCTGGCTCTGGTTTATTTCAGAATTATTATTCTGGGTCATGGCGCATATTCAGCATTTTGTGGGGAACTGGGGTCTTTCCATTATTGCCGTAACAGTACTAATCAAATTAGTTTTTTACCCCTTGTCTGCCAAGAGTTTTAGATCAATGGGTAAGATGAGATTACTTCAGCCCAAGATGCAAGAATTAAAAAAACAATACGGCGATGATCGTCAAGCCATTGGCCGGGCGACCATGGAGTTATACAAAAAAGAAGGGGTGAATCCTCTCTCAGGCTGCCTGCCTATTTTAATCCAAATCCCGGTTTTTATTGGCCTGTACTGGATGCTGATGGCGTCTGTTGAGCTAAGACAGGCACCGTTTATTTTCTGGATTAAAGATTTGTCTTTACATGACCCTTATTTTATTTTGCCGGTCTTAATGGGCCTTTCTATGTTTGTTCAGCAAAAATTAAATCCAAAGCCTGCGGATCCTACTCAGGCCAAAGTCATGATGTTTCTGCCCATTATTTTCACTGCTTTGTTTTTAGGCTTTCCAGCCGGTTTAGTTCTTTACTGGATTGTGAATAACTGCGTTGGAATTCTTCAACAATGGTTTGTTTTAAGCCGCATGGCCAAAGAGAAAAATATAATCAAAAAATGAAGAGAGTGATTAAGACAGAGATTAAGACAGAGACTATTGCAGCAATTGCCACAGCGCCTGGAAAAGGCGGGGTGGGAATTATTAGAATCTCTGGAGAGTTATCTAGATTAATTGCTGGAAAAATTTTAAGACGACCCCCGAAACTTTCTGGAAATAGCGCTGGAAATAACCCTGAAAATAACAAAGCGATTTATTCTGATTTTTTAAAATTAGATTTATTAAATCAGCAAGAAATAGGCGTGATTGACGCGGGGATTTCTATCTTTTTTCAAGCGCCTAATTCTTTTACAGGCGAAGATGTTTTAGAGCTTCAGGGACACGGCGGGCCCGTAGTACTGGGCATGTTGTTAGATCAAGTGTTGGCGCTGGGCGCAAGATTGGCCAAGCCGGGCGAATTTACAGAGCGGGCGTTTTTAAATCATAAATTAGATTTAGCAGAGGCTGAGGCTGTCGCAGATTTAATTAATGCCCAGTCAGAAGAAGCGGCTAAATCAGCGATGAAATCTTTGCAGGGTTATTTTTCCAAAGAAATAAATCTACTAGTCGAAGAATTAATTAAATTAAGACTCTACGTTGAAGCCGCTATAGATTTTCCAGAAGAAGAAATTGATTTTTTAACTAACAGCCATGTTTTAAAAAATTCAGAAGATTTATTAAAAAATTTACAAAAATTATTACACCAGGCTAAGAAAGGCGAATTATTACAAACCGGCATGAGTGTTGTTTTGGCAGGTCGACCCAATGCGGGGAAATCTTCGCTTTTAAATTTACTCTCTGGCAAAGACTCGGCCATCGTGACGCCTATTCCAGGAACCACTCGGGATGTATTGAAAGAGTCGATCGCAATAGAGGGGGTTCCTCTGCATATTTTGGACACGGCAGGTATTCGTGTCACCCAAGATCTTATCGAGCAGGAGGGGGTCAAACGGGCCCATAAAGCGATTGGGCAAGCTGATCGAGTTTTGCTCATGATTGATGCTTTGGATTTATTTAAAAATAAATTTGATCTGGAAAAAATCAGACAGGAAATTCTTCCTGTGATAAATATTCCAATCACTTATGTGATTAATAAAATCGACCAATTAGATTCCGACCAGATTCAAGAATTAAATTTAAAAATAAATAACCCAGAAAATAAAATTATAAAAATCTCTGCCAAAACTGCTGAGGGTTTAGAAAATTTAAAAAAACATTTATTAATTTGCATGGGCTTGGATTTAAACCAGGAAAATATCTTCTCAGCCCGTAAGAGACATCTGGTTTGTATCGAACAAGCGATTGATTATTTAAATCAAGCTATTTCCCAATTAAAACATCACCAAGCTGGAGAGCTATTTGCTGAAGATTGCCGTCTAGCTCAAGAAGCTCTCAATCAAATTACGGGTGAATTTACCTCGGATGATTTACTGGGAAGAATCTTTTCGAGTTTTTGTATTGGGAAGTAAAGCTGAAGTTCTCGCAGTCAGTATTAAGTTTTTTAGCCAAAATTTTCTTGAATTTTCTTAAATTTTTTTAATCTTAAAATAGTTCTAAAAATAATAATAATTTATATTTTTCAATAAGTTAAAATATCTAACTTTCTAAACGTTCAAAGATCTAACTTTTAGGAAGTTAGATAAATAATTTTGAATTTAAATCGCTAAAAATAACTATTTTTTAAGCCATTAAATCCGTACAATTCGCCCCCTAAAAATTATTATAAAAATATAAAAAATAGGTTTGAAATTTGTATGATCTATCCAGAAAATTTCGATGTCATTGTTATCGGCGGCGGTCATGCGGGGACAGAAGCCTGTGCGGCGGCAGCCAGAATGGGCGCCAAGACTTTATTGCTCACTCACAATATTGAAACTTTGGGCCAGATGTCCTGTAACCCAGCGATTGGGGGAATTGGAAAAGGACATTTAGTTAAAGAAATCGACGCCATGGGTGGTTTAATGGCTGAGGCAGCGGACGAAGCCGGGATTCAATTTAGAATTTTAAACGCCCGAAAAGGTCCAGCAGTCAGGGCTACAAGGGTTCAGGCGGATCGGGCTTTATACAAAGCAGCGATTAGAAAAAAATTAGAGAATCAGAAAAATCTGAGCATATTCCAGCAAGAAGTGATTGATTTAATTTTAAATAATAATAACCAGGTCACTGGGGTAATTACTAAGATGGGCCTGGTTTTTCAAGCTAAAAGTGTTGTGCTGACCGCTGGGACTTTTTTATCGGGAAAAATTCATATTGGCGATGTGAATTTCTCTGGAGGACGCGCTGGCGATATGCCGTCAATTTTATTAGCGGACCAATTAAAAACTTTAAATCTCAGAGTGGGAAGATTAAAAACGGGTACACCGCCCCGTATAGACGCCCGAACCGTCGATTTTTCAGTGATGGGGGTGCAGCCTGGAGATAACCCCCGGCCTGTTTTTTCTTTTATGGGGAATTTAAATCAGCATCCCCAGCAGATTAATTGCCACATGACTTATACCAATGAAAAAACCCATGAAATTATTCGAAGAAATTTAAATAGATCGGCCATGTATGGTGGTTTTATAGAAGGCGTGGGGCCCAGGTATTGCCCCTCCATAGAAGACAAAATTGTGAGATTCGCGGATAAAAATCAGCACCAAATCTTTGTCGAACCCGAGGGTTTAAATACCCATGAGCTCTATCCCAATGGCATGTCGACGTCCTTACCGTTTGATGTCCAGTTAGAATTTATTAGGTCTATTAAAGGCTTTGAGAATGCTCATATTACAAGGCCCGGTTATGCCATTGAATATGATTACTTTGACCCGAGAGATTTAAAAAGCAGTTTAGAAACTAAAAATATTTCTGGATTATTTTTCGCAGGACAAATCAATGGAACGACGGGGTATGAAGAAGCCGCAGCCCAGGGTTTATTAGCGGGGATTAACGCCGCTTGTAAAATTTTAAATAAGCCCAGCTGGAGTCCATCAAGAGATCAGGCTTATATCGGTGTGTTAGTCGATGATTTAATTACAAAAGGGACATCAGAGCCCTACAGAATGTTTACGTCCAGAGCGGAATATAGATTGACCCTGAGGGAAGATAACGCGGATGAAAGATTAACCCCCATCGCCCAAGAACTGGGTTTAATTAGTGATTTGAGATATGAAAGATTTTGCGAGAAACAAGAAAAAATTATTCAAGAAACTAAAAGATTAAAAAGTATATTTATTTACCCCAACACCCCTGAATCAGATGTTTTAAACCATTTAATTTCTGACCCAATTTCCAGGGAATATAACTTAATGGATTTATTAAAACGCCCAGAGATTACTTATGAAACTTTAATGGGAATAAGTGCTTTTGGGCCTGGAGTTTTTCAAGATTCAGAGGTTAATACGCAAATAGAAATTAAAGCCAGATACACGGGCTATATCAGTCGTCAGCAGGACGAAATTGAGCGATCTAAATATTTTGAAGACTTAAAAATTCCCAATGATTTCGATTATGAATTGGTTAAAAGCTTATCGAACGAAGTCAGGCAAAAATTAAAAAATCATCGGCCAGAAACCCTAGGTCAGGCGTCGAGAATCTCTGGCTTAACCCCCGCTGCTATTTCTATTTTATTAATTTATTTAAAAAAGTAGCTAAATTCAGCGCCTGTTTATTTTTAATCAAATCAAAACAAAGCAAAAAAAGGTGAGTCATGAAATATCAATTACAAGACGGTGAGACAGTACTAATGGAACTCAAACCGGCGGACAGAGCGGCGTGGTATTTTATGGTTTCCAGAGCTTGGCATTTTCTATTAGTGATTGTTGTTCTATGTGTTTGGACATTGATGGTCTCTGCTCAAAACCCAGAGGCCAGCCATAGTTTTTCGAGAATATTAAACATGATAACGCAAGGGTTTTTTCAGCGAGCTGGACTGGAAAATTTTTCTAATCTGGTATTTATAGTGCTTCTTTTTTTAATTCTTGGACTGATGTACGTCTATTTTCTTTTTGCAGTTCGAGGGTATTCCTATGTGGTTACCAATCAAAGATTGATTATCAGCTATGGATTTATTGTCCTAAATCATCGAATTATTCCTCTAGAAAAAATTAATGATTTGAATATGAACGCGACGCTTTTTGAAAGAATTTTTGGACTGGGTTCTGTATACATTGCCACTTTAGGCACTTTGTTTTCTGGATTTAATGGCTCAGGCGGACGCGGGATGATGGGTAGTAATCGAAGTGGTTTTTCCAATAATACCACGCGCTTAGAGTGTCTAAGTTTGGCTCAGTGTGATGAAGTCATGGCTGTGATTTCTAAAGCGATGAAGCAGGTTGGAATAAAGGCAGAGTAAAAAGAGAGAGGGAATTATAAAAATAAAAAACCCAGAGCTTGTTTAAAAACTCTGGGAAAAAATTTAGATAAATTTTTGATTAAGACCGCAGTGAATTAATTACAAGTGAATTAATTACACTAGGGTTGTTGGGGGGCGGATTGTGCATCAGTGCCCATCAAAAGCGCTAGCTGGTTTATGGCATATAGCATCTAATGCTTTACCACAACATTTCCAAGCCAGAGCAAGAAATGCAGCACCAAAAGTGATTGCAACAGCAGAAACTGTAATCATTCCAGTGAGGTTATCTGTGTGGGCATTGTTTGAAAAGTTATTCATGATATTTCTCCGTTTTTTATTTATTTAATTTCTAGTTTTTTAAAATTTGTCTCGAGGGACAAAACGGAGGTTAAATAAGTTTTTTAATGAATAAAGTGAATTGATTTTATGTTTTAATGATTTTAATTGAGTTAACTGGTTTGTTTTGGGTTTATTTTTTTATTTCAGCCCTTTTCACCCGCGCCTCTAATCTTTCAATGTCTAATTTTAAATCTCTTAGATCATCATAAAAATCTTGGACTTCTTGTTTAGACGGCAACACTTTAATTTCTTCTGTTAAATATTCAGAAAAATCTTGAACGCTGGAGTGAAAAGATTTTTGGTGAAATTGCTTAGATTCTCTCGCCATTTTGCCAATTTCAGCGGCGGCTAATGGCCCGATTAAATCAGCCAAACGGGACTCCCAGTCCAGATTTAAATTCGCGGCAAATTCTTGATACGCCTGGAGAATGCCCACCTCGCCTTGGAGATTAATTAATTTGGAAGCCAGCATGGCTTGGGGGGTTTTAGAAAAAATAAGTTTTAATAAATTAATTAAATCGCCAGAGACTACTGCGCTGTTTTTATGATTATTTTCTAGCCCTAACTCTGAATTCATGATTACTTCGAGTTTATTTTCCCTGCCAATAAAAATAATAGATAAATCAAAGTCTTGTATGCCTATCTCCAGGTATTTTTGGTGAATTATTTTTAATAAATTTAAATAATCAGGGTCTGTTTTGAGGGCGGTGTTTATTATTTTCTCGAGAAAGATCCCTAAAGCTGTTTTGAATAATTTCAAGATTTTTTCTCCCCTTTTTCACCCACATGAACCGCAACGATTCCCCCGGTGAGATTATGAAAATTGACTTGGCAAAATCCAGCTTCGAGCATGTGATTTTTTAGCTGAATCTGATCGGGGTGTTTTCTAATAGACTCGGCTAAATATTGATAAGAATTTTCATCTTTTGCGACTAGTTTTCCAATTTTGGGAAGTATCTTAAAAGAATAAAAATCATAAATTTTTGAAAAAATAGGCTGGGTGGGCTTTGAAAATTCTAAGATAAAGACTTTCCCCGTAGGTTTTAAAACCCGGCAGAGTTCTTGTAAAGCCAGATTTTTATCTCGGACGTTTCGTAAGCCAAAACCCATGGTAATCACATCAAAATAATCATCTGGAAAAGGCAGAGATTCAGCATTGAGCTGACATAAAGAAATATTCTGAAATAACCCTTTGGTATCCAGCCTTTTTTGGCCTTCTTTCAGCATGTGGATATTAATATCGGCTAAGACCACTTGGCCGGTTTTATTAGAATGATTCGGGTTAATAATCTGGGGCAAAAAAGCCTGAGCTAAATCCCCCGTTCCCCCTGCAAGATCCAAAATTTGATCACCCGGTTTGGCTTGCGCTAGGTCAATGACAAAGCGCTTCCAGAGCCGGTGTAAACCGCCAGACATTAAGTCATTCATTAAGTCATAGTTCTTGGCGACGGAGTCAAAGACCTGGTTTACTAAACCTTGTTTTTGTTCCCAAGCGACGTCTTTGAAGCCGAAGTGGGTTTCTTTTTTTTTGGAATTTTCTGAATCTGTTGGCATGAGGGGCTCCAGTTGGGTTTTATTTTCCCCCTCTCTGGCCCTTCGGGCCTGTCTCTCCCGCGAGGGGAGAGACGATAAGCAAAGAGGATAGAAAACATACAAAATTAAAGAATATATCTCGAAAGATCCTCATCTTTAGCTAAGTCTACCAAGGCATTGTCGACATAATCTCCAGTGACTTGGAATTCAGAACCTGCCTTTTCAGACGCTTCGAAAGAAATATTTTCTAATAGTTTTTCTAAGACCGTATGCAATCTTCGAGCGCCGATATTTTCAATACGCTCGTTCACTTGATAGGCAATTTCTGCGATGCGCTTTATAGCCTCTTGAGTAAAAGATAATTCCACCCCTTCCGTTTGCATCAGGGCAATATATTGTTCGGTTAGAGACGCATTGGGCTCGGTCAGAATTTTAATAAAATCATCGACCGTCAGGGCTTTTAATTCGACGCGAATAGGTAATCTGCCCTGGAGTTCGGCAATTAAATCAGAGGGCTTGGACATATGAAAAGCGCCCGAAGTAATAAACAAAATATAATCTGTTTTAACCATGCCATGTTTAGTTGACACGGTGGTTCCTTCGATAATGGGTAGCAAATCTCTTTGCACGCCTTCGCGAGACACATCACCACCGCCGGAATGGCTATCAGAACGTCGGCAGACTTTGTCGATTTCGTCGATAAAAACAATGCCGTTTTGTTCGACGTTTTCTATGGCTGATAATTTGGTTTCGTCTTCGTTGATTAACTTAGAAGCCTCTTCGTCTTGTAAGATTTTCTTCGCGTCTTTTATTAATAATTTTCTCTTTTTGGGCTTGCCAGCACCGACGTTTTGAAACATCTCTTGCAGCTGCGAAGTCATTTCTTCCATACCTGGAGGGCCCATGATTTCCATCGGGCCACCGCCAAAAATAAGAGACTCAATTTCAATTTCAGTTTGATCTAATTCGCCTTTTAATAATTTCTCACGAAACATTTTTCTAGCGGGTGTGTCTTCTCTTTTTGGCTCCAGTCCAGAACTTTCTAAATCTAAATGATCTGGAATTGACACTTCAGCGACGGGCTCATTGGCAAAACCAATACTCTGGGCCTTGAGTTCTTTTTTAGATTTAGACGGCGGGACCAAAATATCTAAGATTCGTTCGATAGCTGCTTTTTTGGCCCGTTCTTGGACCCCTTCTTTGGCCACATGACGTGCCATTTTCACAGAAATATCGACTAAATCCCGAATAATAGATTCAACATCACGACCGACATAACCCACTTCTGTGAACTTCGTCGCCTCAACTTTAATAAAAGGCGCATTCGCCAATTTAGCCAAGCGGCGGGCTATTTCTGTTTTACCCACGCCTGTCGGTCCGATCATTAGGATATTTTTAGGGGTAATCTCTTGTCTTAATTCTTCGTTTAATTGCATGCGTCTCCAGCGATTTCTTAAAGCAATCGCCACGGATTTTTTAGCATTGGCTTGACCGACAATATGTTTATCAAGCTCTAAGACAATTTCTTGCGGGGTTTTAATTTTAAGTGGTGAAGACATGAAGCAAGTTCCTTAATTTTTAATTTTTTATATTTTTAAATTTTTTTAATATTGTGAAGCTGTTCGAAAATAAAGTTGTGATTGGTGTAAATACAAATATCAGCCGCGATATTCATGCTTTTTTCAGCAATTTCTCGGGCAGATAAATCCGTATTTTGAACCAAAGCCCTTGCAGCGGCTTTGGCATAAGAAGACCCGGAGCCAATCGACATGACCCCATTAGGATCTTCGCCCATGACATCGCCATTACCAGAAATTAATAAAGTGCCCGTATGGTCTGCCACTAAAAGCATGGCCTCTAAGCGTCTGAGAATTTTATCGGTTCTCCAGTCTCGAACTAATTGAACTGCCGCGCGTTCTAGATGCCCCTGGTATAAATCTAATTTGGCCTCGAATAATTCAAATAAAGTAAACGCATCCGCCGTCGCGCCTGCAAAGCCTGCTAAGACTTTGTCATGGTGAATTTTTCGAACTTTCACAATATTGTCTTTCGCCACTTGATCGCCCATGGTCGCCTGACCATCACCGACGATGACGACTGAGTCGCCTTTTCTCACTGCCAAAATGGTTGTTCCGTGAATGGGGACCATGAGTTCATATCCTTCTTGTTTATTAAGTCATCCTAAAAAAATAAGCCGCCGGAAGTGGGGCTGTGGGGGCATATTTCAAGAGCAAAAAAAAACCAAAAAAAACCAAAAAAAAAGCCCCGAGGGGCTTTTGTTAAGTAACTCATGTTTTTATAAAAATGATTTATAGATGATTACTAAAATTTATTAAGACATTCGTTACTTGGCCGAGGGGGGCTGCGCAGGCAGTGCCCGATGTTGAATTTATCTCAATGGGTTGGCCATTACAAAAGACAGAGACGTAAGCATCATAGGGTGAACCCGCCAACTGAATATTTAGTTGGTTTTGATTAGAGGTATAAACCATAACGATTGGGATTCCTTGAGGGTAACGCTGGAGCGAGTTCGAGCGGCTTGACTGATTAAAAGTCAGGCCACATTCGTTTGCTTTCGTAAAGTCACTTTGAAGATAATTCGCTTGTATGACTGGCCCTGAGATCGAAGGAGCAGGAAAGGCCACCCCAAATGGAAGAGCTTGTTGACTAGGGCATGGAACTGTGACGAAGTTGTTAGGGTTATAAGGGGCAAGAAGGACAGCATATGACATTTCCTTATTATGACTAATAAATTTATTAGTCATATTGTTATAAACAGAAACCGTTGCCACTATGGGACTATTTGGAATATCAGCAAACGCAGAATTTCCTGCAGCGGATAATAAGCTAATTGCTAAAACAGATAGTGCACTTGATTTTCTCATGATGACTCCTTGGTTTTTTAGGTTTTTAAGTTTTATTTAGGGTTTTCTGGGTGTTAATTATTTATTTTTTTATAATTTTTAGAGCGGTAAAATATAGACAATTTAATTTGTTTTGTTTTTTAAATAGCCATTTAAGACTTATCTATCCTCTCCCGTCTTGCGCCTATCCTGCCCCATCTCTTAAGATCCCCGCCCTGTGATTTTTTATGATTTTTAGGGCTAGGGAAAACAAGATGAGTAGTAAAAAAGAGATTTCTTTATTGGGCCGCAAAAGAACGAAAGAGCTGGAGTTGGATCAAGCCCAGCCAGGCCAGCTAGACAAAACTCAGCTAGATAAAATTCAGCCAGATAAAACAGACAAAAAAGAGCAGTTAATTTCACTCATGAATTCAGAAATTATTCCAGAAACTATTCCAGAACCCTCCGTAGGGCCGGCGGTTATTTATGAAAAAGAAGTCAAAGCGGCTGTGAACATGTTGATCAAGATGCATACCCAAATGAGAGAGGCAGGGACGTCTAACAGACGCGAGTATTCTTTCTATGAGCAAAATAGAAAATTAATTAATGAAATTAGGGGCTTATTAGCTGAAAAAGCGGATTTTTATGAATCCAAAGGCCTAAACGACGAAGATAACAGACGGGCTTGTCAGCAATATATTAATGACATCCGGGCGGGTTTGGGGGCCGTAGGGATTTTGGTGAATTATCTGGAAGTCCGGCCGGTTAAAAATCCCGCTTAGATTTTATAAACAACCCAAAAAAAAACCACCCGAAGGTGGTTTTTTTATAAGCTTAAAAATATAAAAAACTAAACAGCGGCTTGGCTGCTAGCGCCAGCTAAGGCTCTGATTTTTGCAGTAAGTCTTGATTTATGACGTGCTGCTTTATTTTTATGGATTAAACCTTTGCGAGCGTAGTTATCTAAAACGCTCTCTGCTTTTTTGAATGCTTCAGACGCAACAGCAGCATCTTTCGCTTCCAGTGCATGTCCGACTTTTTTAACCATCGTACGCATCATGGAACGCATGCTCATGTTGTGAGCGCGGCTACGTACTGACTGACGAGCCCGTTTTTTAGCAGATTTAATATTGGCCAAGATTTTTCTCCAAAATTCACGAATTTACCCAAAATTTGAGCGCGCGATGATGCCGCAGGGCCTGGAAGATGTCAATTTAATTTGGAATTTTTAATTTGGAATTTTATTGGGGTGCAGGGCCTGCAGCTCCAGCTCCAGCTCCAGCTCCAGCTCCAGCTCCAGCTCCAGCTCGGCCCGGTGCCATGACCGTCGCGGGTCTTAAGGTAGCTCTTGCAACGGCCGTAGACCAAGCAGCTCGGTCTGTTGACCATCTGCGGGAGCTGCTCATCGTAGTATCAAAATCAGCTTGCTCTATAGCTTCCAAAATCCCGCGCACGCCCATTATTAGCTCGTCATTGCTTTCTGAGCTAACTAAGAAATCTGTCAGATCTGCCATGTGTACGCCTAAAATTTCATGTCTTAAAAAAACAAGGTCTTCGGCATTTCGTACACCCAAAAGACAGATGGGGGTTGCTTTGAGATGAGCGACTGCAAATGTCTTAGCGTGTACATGTAAAGAGGTCACTTGGAAGGTGCTTATAAAATTTTTGATATCTAGCCACGATGATAAAATTTTATTCGGATTTTTTTTAATTTTCCCCAATGCTGAGTCGACGGCTCTTGCCTCTAAAACGGTTCCTCTGAGCTCTGTCATAATTGAGCTGAGATTTTTCCATCTATTCGGACGACTTTTAATTTTCTCCACCAAAAGGGCATTCAGGAAGAGGGACAATGTATTAATCTCATTGAAGACGCTTAACAAAATTTTGAGATCGCGAGCTTGGGCTATAAAAATATTTTTATTGGAGCGAACGAATTCTTTTAACCAAGTCATTGCTTTCGTCTGGTGCTCAAAAATTTCTTTAAAAGATCGAATAGAGTCGAGTGATTTTAGAAGAGAAGCCGAGTTTTCTGTGACATAGGAAAATAGCCAGCTCATCATTTCAGGCAGCATTCCAAAGTTTTTTTGAAAAGTTTTAAGCTGATTCCAATCGCTTAGAAAAAAGGGGGGGGTTTCTTGAATTTTTCTGAGTAGGCCGGGCATGGCCTCATGAGACTCATAAAATTTTTGCTTATAAAGATCAACCAAGCTCCATGCCTGTAAGCATGACTTTGGTGTGCTCAGAATTGTTTCAACTGACTGTCCATCAAAAGGATTGGGCACTGAAAAGACACTCGCGGCACTAGCCCCAGCACTGAATAGATCTCCAGACATAAACCTCTCCAAAAAATTAAAGTTAATAAAAAAGACGCGGAGCTTAAAAAGCCTAGCTTAGGGGTTTGTTAAGGGGATTTATACGAAATAAATTGGACGATTTCATCTTCTTGGCAAGGCTCTGCCGTAAAGGGACATGTAGGGGCGGACACACAGGTCCGCCCCTACAGGAACATCAAATTAATTAAAATCGGCTACTTAACCTTCTGCTTCAAAATAATCTTGTCATCTTCATGGGTGAAACTCTTTTTTATGCGCTTCAATAGAGCGAATTTCACGTTTCAGCTCCAACTCCAGTTCTTGCTCGGTTGGTAGATGAAATTGATAAGTACTTGCAAAAATTTGCTTAGCCTTATCGCCTAATAAATATTTGACCATGCCATCATGTTTAGCTGTACAAAGAACAAGGCCAATCGTTGGATTATCGTTTTCCATTTTAAGTTCTTGATCAAAGTAATTAACGTAAAGCAGCATCTGACCAAGATCACCATGGGTCAGGGGTTTTGTCTTTAAGTCCACAATAACGTAGCACTTTAAGATCATGTGATAAAAAACGAGGTCACAGTAATAGTGATTATTATCAAAAGTGATTCTTTTTTGTCTTTTGACAAAGGCGAAACCTTTGCCAAGTTCCAGTAAAAAATCCTGCAGATTATTAATGATGGCTGTTTCCAAGTCTGTTTCAGAAAGTTTGTGCGGTTCTGGAGCGCCTAAAAATTCTAAAACTAGTGGTTCTTTTATAGCGTCTTCAGGGGTGTTAATTTCATGGCCTTGATAAGCCATCTGAAGAATTGAATCTTTATCTTTTGCTTTTAATAACCTGTCATATAAAAAAGAATCAATTTGACGTCGAAGCTCACGAACATTCCAAGCGTTTTTACTCGCTTCGATGGCGTAAAAATCTCTAGCTTCAGGTCGTGTAATTTTGATTAGCTCAACGTAATGAGACCAAGAAAGATTCAGATGTACTGGTAATTTCCGCGACAGCGTCGCGGATTTTGTTGAGCTTTCTTCTGGTAGGTATGAGAGATAAAATTTTCTTGATTTTTCAAGGGTGTCAACGCTAAAGCCATTTTTATACTTAGCCTGAAGTCTGTTTGATAAAGCTTTCAAAATGGCTTTGCCATAGCCTGCTTTTTCTTGGCCGTCTTGTTCTAATTCGACAATGTCTTTTCCAATTAACCAGTAAGCCTCGACCATTTCTGCATTGATGCTTTTTTGAACCGCTAGGCGAGCTTTTTCTATGTGATTTGATGCTTTCTGATACAGATTATTTAATTGCAATTCCTGATGGATGTTGGAGGGCAGCATGTTTTATCTCTATAAAATTAAGGCGGCAAGAATATGAGGCCTGAGTGCGTATATCAATTTTAAATTAACCCTATTTAACCTTCTGCTTCAAAATAATCTTGTCATCTTCATGGGTGAAACTTAATTTTCTCAAGGCACTCATGCCCAATAAAATAGTATTGGTGCGGTCCGCCGGATTAATTAAAGCGCTGATATGAGTGAGTTTAATGGGTCCAATTTCGAGGGTGTCTAGTAAAACTTCATGGGTTTGAACGGTGCCACTGGCGGTTTGGACTTGCATGACTCTTCCCGTTGATTTTAGCCCTAAGCTTCTAGCCACTCTTTCTGGAATAGAAACCTGGCTTGCCCCTGTATCTAATAAAAATTCGACGGGCTGAGTGTTAATTTTGCCGCGAGTAATAAATGCATTGCTGTGATTTCTAAGTAAAACAACTTCAGCGGATCCGTCAGCATATTGGGTGGACTGGGGTTGAATATTCGGATTATTGCGATTGTGCTGACGAGACTCTTCAAAACTGGGCCCGCCGCGAGTATCTGGCATGGAAGTGCCCCCTGGAGAAGGCCCAATGTTTAAGCCCATTTCAGCATCCATCGCGGCCACATAGCCCTGCATTTCTCTGACTAAAGCCGAAGCATTAGCAGGCGCATAAGCCCGGCCTGGGCTCATTGCTGCTAAGCCTGAAGCCATGGGTAAAGAGGTATTGAATTTATCTCCAGCGCCGCCGTCTTCGCCATTGTTTTTGATATCTCTTAAGCGTTTTAAAAACTTTTTAGGATCTAAATTTTTAGAATCTGAATCACTCATATTTATCCATCTTTTTTATATTTATCCCCGCGCCCCAAATAATTTTGTGCCAATTCGAATCATGCTTGCGCCTTCCAAAATAGCCTCTTTAAAATCCCCACTCATGCCCATGGAGAGTGTTTTTAGATTTAACCCTAATTCTGAGTTCAGCTGATCTAATAGGTTTTTAAGCTGGCTGAAAGAGGTTTGAGACTCTTGGGTTTTATTAAGATTATTTTCTGGAATGCACATTAAGCCCATGAGGGTTAAATTGGGTAATTTTAAAATCTCTTGGGCTAAGTTTTTTAAGTCTTGAAAATTTGTCAGGCCAGATTTGCTGGGCTCTTGGTTAATATTAATTTGAATGCAAAGTTTTAATTTGGGGAGATCTTGGGGTCTTTGCTTAGATAATCTTTCAGCAATTTTTAAGCTGGAGACGCTGTGAACCCAGTCAAAATTTTCAGCGATTAATTTGGTTTTATTGGATTGGATAGGGCCAAGAAAATGCCAGATTATTTTTTCTGCCCCCTCTCTGAAATTATAAAAAGCCTGAATTTTTGGGAGGGCCTCTTGGACATAATTTTCGCCAAAGTTTTTTATTCCCAGATCATAGAGTTCCATGATTTTTTCAATGGGCTGAGTTTTGCTGACGGCGATTAGAGTTAAAGATTCGGTGGATCTATGGGATTGTTTTAGCGCTGCTTGAATTTCTTCATGGACCTGCTGAAGGGCGAATACAAGATTCGCCCCTACACCTTCTTTTAAGAAAGATTGTTCCGCATCAAGACAAGGCTTGGGTGATTCGTTCACAGGCCGTCTCCAGTGTTTTTAGATCTGTTGCATAGGACAGTCTGATATAACCGGGCATGCCAAAAGCAGAGCCAGGAACCGCGGCGACTAAGGCTTTTTCCAGTAAAAATTCGCAAAATTTAACATCGTCATTAGGGTTTAAATTTAAATTTAAAATAGCCTGTTTGATATTCACAAAAGCATAAAACGCCCCTTCGGCGCCATTAAAAATAAACCCTGGAATTTGATTTAGTTTTTCAAATAAAAATTCTTGCCGCGTTTTATACGCCTGGACCATGACTGGAATATGATCCTGATTGCCTAGCAAAGCTGCGACAGCGCCCGCTTGGGCAACCGAGCAAGGATTGGAAGTCGACTGCCCCTGAATTTTACTCATGGCTTTTATAATCTCTTTGGGCCCGGCGGCGTAACCAATTCTTAGACCCGTCATCGCATGGCTCTTGGACACCCCATTGATCACAATGGTTTGGTCATAAAGCTCTGGGTTGGTATTTAAAATATTGTGAAATTTTTGATTAGATTTTTGATTAGACCAGATAATTTTTTCATAAATATCATCACTAGCTATGAGAATATTTTTGTTATTTTTCAATAGATTGCCAATCCTCTCCAGCTCTTCTTTGCTATAAATTTCCCCCGTTGGATTAGAGGGTGAATTTAAAACTAAAAGCTTGGTTTTAGGGGTAATAGCCTGCTGAATTTGTTCGGCTTGGACTTTGAGATTGGGAGCATTTTCTGGGGGGGTTAAAATAATGGGGACGGCGCCCATTAATTTTGCTATAGCCGGGTAAGACACCCAGTAGGGGGCGAGAATAATTACTTCATCGCCTGGATTTAATACAGCAGAAAATAAATTATAAAAACTGTGCTTAGCCCCTACGGAGACTAAGATTTGGTCGGTTTTATAATTTAAACCATTGTCTTGTAATAGTTTCTGAGCAATGGCTTGTTTTAACTCAGGCGTGCCATCTAGCTCTGTATATTTAGTCTGATGATTTTGAATAGCCTGAATCATGGCTTGTGCAATATGTTCAGCGACGGGGAAATCGGGCTCTCCTGCTGACAGGCTAATAATATCTAAGCCCTGTTTTTTTAATTGCATCGCTTTAGTCGAAATAGCGACAGTGGCAGAAGGTTCAATGGACTGGACGCGATCAGACAAAAAATTCATATAGAAAAATCCAAAAATTAAAGCCTAGAAATTAAGAGGCGCGGATTTTGCCAAAATTTATGGATTCTAGCGAGGGCTAGTTAGTAAGCTTCGCCTGTTTTAAATAATGTTTATTAATTTTTGTATTGGAGTAAAAAATGTCAGGAAAACCAGAAGCACCAAAAAGACCAGAATGGCTACAGGACCTTGTGAATCGCGGGTCGGTTACGGTGCCTTCGAAATATAAGCTACCGCCAGGATTCAAGTCAGAATTCAAAGCTGTTAAAACTAAGAGCGATACGCACTTAAAAGCCCCCCCAGCCAAAGTGCCAGAAGTGGTTGAGGCACCTCCTGAGCCAGAAAAGTTCTTTCTTAGGCCCGAGTTTTGCCTGATTAGCAGCGCTATCTCTTTTTGGCAGGGATTTAATGCAGGACTCCAGGCTCAAATTCTTCATTATGGTACGGGGTGTGTGTTTTTTATTTGTAGTTTTTTCGCGCCTATTCCTCTAAAAACAGTAATCAAGGCCGTCCTCATCAATTTTGCGAGTTCTGCTGCTTTCATGTTTTGCCTTCACAGTTTGGATAGGGTGAGTCCCGATTTGGAGGGGACTGCAAGTCGTCCCGCATCTGGTCTGTAAATCTCTCATCTCACCAGATTAAAATGTGCAGCCTGGGCTATTTTGTGAGTGTTCAGGTTGATTTTTAAAAGGAGCGGAGAGGATGCCCAGAATTTTTTGTATTGGAAGAAACTATGGGGCTCATGCTAAAGAGCTGGGAAATAATGTCCCCAGTTCTCCCATTATTTTTATGAAACCCTGGAGTAGCTTAGTTTTTGAGGCTGAATCAAGACCTTTTCCAAAACAGGGCAAGATTTTAAATTATGAGCTGGAGCTAGTTTTAGAAATTTCACAATCCCCCAAAGATCACTCAGACCAGGCGGTAATAGATTCTATTGGAGGTGTGACTTTGGGGATTGATTTAACTTTTAGAGATCTCCAAGCCGAACTTAAAGCAGCCGGATTACCTTGGGAAAAAGCGAAGTCTTTTGATGGCTCGGCTTTATTGGGCAAGATTAAAAAAATTAAAGATTTAGATAAAAATAAGTTAAATCTTTTTGATTTAAATTTTGATTTAAAAATCAATGGGGTCTTAAAACAATCTGGGAATACTAAAAATATGCTTTTCCCTATTTCTAAGCTCATTCAAGAACTTAATTTTTTCTGGAAATTAAGCCCTGGAGATTTGATTTACACAGGGACTCCAGAGGGCGTGGGGCAGTTGTTTCCAGGTGATAAATTAGAAGCGAGTTCAGATCAGCTGGGTGAGTTTTTCTGGGAGATGGGGGTGTGAGATTTTGATATTGCATGGATGAAAATTCATCTTTGCAATATTTTTTCGTCAGCTATGCTTAGTTAAATAAACATGTTTTTAAGTGATATTTTTTATATTAAAAAACAGGAGAAAATTCTCATGAATTGTTTAACTAAAACTGGTTTAAAAATAGGGTTAATTACTCTGGCTGGGTGCAGTGCTTTGTTTATCATGCATGGTTTTGCAGTGAGTCATACTAGTAATAACCAGGCTAGCCCGGGCCTTGTGGCTGTTAATAGAACTGTGGATCTTCAGCTGGATCAAAATTTAACTTTTAGTGCCCAAGGTGCCAATGGGCAATGGCATAGCTCGGCGAATTTTAAAGATAATTTAATCCCATTATCTTTGGGGTCTAGCTCGACTTTCCAGGTCAAATATCAAAGTCATGAATATCAATGCAGCTTAGATTCTCAATATCCTAATGGCTTAACCACAGTGACATTGCCTAGCAATGGAAATTTTGAGAATGCTAATTTAAATGGAATCTCCTGTGTCCTAAAAAAATAAAAAAAATAATTATAAAAATACTTGTTTAATGCCCTCTCCCTCTATCTATAAGCCAGGTCCGACCTGGCTTTTTTTTTGTATTTTTTGTATTTTTAGCAAAGTTCTTAAAAGTTCTTAAATGGTTTAAGAAGATTTAAGAAGTTTTAAGAAGATTTAATTTTAATTAAGGCCTCAGCATGAAACAAAAAATAAACGATTGGCATTATTCTCGCCCTAATTTGGCTAAGTCTTATCTTGATTTGTTTTCAATTGGGCTGACTTCTGCAAGGGGTTTATTCGCAAGGCGCAGAATGGGAAAAACAGAATTTTTAAAAAAAGATCTGATTCCATCGGCGGAATCTCAGGGTTATGTGACTGTCTATGTGAATTTATGGGATCTAGAAACGGATCCAGCGACGGCGATTATTTCTGAATTTTATAAAACCATTAAGCCCAAAGGCTTTAGTAAAATTTTGGATAATTTAAAAAAACCGGTTAAAAAATTGAAAGCTAGTGGCAAAATCTTAGGAGTGGGTGAGGGATCTCTGGAGGCGGAGTTTCAGCATGAAAATAGATTGCTGGGGACTTTATTGATGGAGGCCATGAAAGCTTTTGATCAGACCAAAGGTTTATTGATGCTGGTAATCGATGAGGCGCAAGTATTAGCCTATGAATCTAATTCGCATTTTGCGCATGCGTTAAGATCGGCTTTAGATGTTCGTAAAGAGCGCATTAAAGTCATTTTTGCAGGGAGTTCTGAAACAACTTTAAGAAAAATGTTTGGCGTGGCCTCAGAGCCTTTTTATAACTGGGCGCCTTTGGAGCCGTTTGAATTACTCGGTGAAGATTTTGTGCGATCCATGGTCAATAAAGTTAATCATATTTCTCAATATTTTTTAGATATTCAGGACGCCCAGCAGGCGTTTATAGCGTTAAAAAATACCCCAGAGTTTTTTAGGCGTTATATAGAACACTATGTGACACACCCAGAAAATGGTGCTCTCGAGGCTTTGGAGCATACAAAATTAACCGTATTTCATGATGGTAATTTCAAACGCCAGTGGGATGGTCTTTTAGCGGCTGATCAAGTGGTCTTATCCATGATGGCCGAAGGGGTCGTTGATCTTCATAGCAAAATAGCCTTGGAACGCATTGGATCTGAGCTGGGATTAGGCGATGCGGCAAATAAAAACACCTCGCATAATGCCTTAAGGCGCTTAGTGGCCAAACATATTATTACGAAGATGGATTATGCCTCTTATCAATTTGAAGATGAGAGTTTCGCAGATTGGATTAGGCATCAGGAATAAACGAATGGACAGTTTTCACTATCATTTAATCGGCATCGGCGGCTGCGGCATGGCAGGCCTTGCCCAGCTATTAAAACAAAAGGGTTTTGAAGTCTCAGGGTCTGATCAGACTGATTCTTTGGTTTTAGATCAATTAAGAGATTTAGGAATAACAATTTTTATAGGGCATCAGGCATCCCAAATCACTGGCGCTGGAAAAATAATTCTTTCTTCAGCCATTAAATTTAATAACCCTGAAGTTTTAGAGGCCCAAAAATTAGGTATTTCTATCATTCACCGAGCCCAAGGTTTGTCAGAGCTAAGTCATGACAAAAAACTGGTATTAATTTTGGGCTCTCATGGCAAGACCACGACGACTGGTTTGTTAATTAGTTTATTAAGAGCAGGAAATAAAAACCCTTCTTATGCCATTGGTGCGACTTATTATGAGACTGGGTTAAATGCTTATTTAGATCCCGCTGGAGAGAGCTTTATTATTGAAGGCGATGAGTCCGATCATTCTTTTAGATATTTTTGCCCTGAAATAATAATTTTAAATAATATCGATCATGATCATCTGGAAACCTATGGGCATGATTTAGAAAATTTAAAAAAAGCTTATTTAGATTTTATAAAGAGAGTCTTAGCTCAAAAGCCCCATTTATTAGTGATTTTTAATCAAGAAGACCTGCACTGTCAGGATTTAATTTTAAAAATTAAAACTTGGGACAATCAGCCAAAAATTAAAACTTATGGATATAAAAAATCAGACGCGGAAATTTCAGAAATTTTAATTAAAAAAATTCAAACAGAATTTAAATTTAATTATTTAAATATTTCTCAAAATTTTATTTTAAATATGCCTGGCGCTCACAATGCTGAAAATGCTGCAGGGGCTTTACTAGCTGGGATTGAGCTGGGCTTAGATTTAAATACGGCCCAGCTGGGTTTGAAAAATTATCAGGGGGCTTCGAGGCGCTGTGAAATTTATGGAGAGTTTGTTTTAGAAGATAAGAATTTTTTGTTGATTGAAGATTACGGGCATCATCCCGTTGAAATTAAAGTGACTTTAGAGGCTTTAAAATTAGCGTATCCAGATCGCAGATTAGTCTTAGTTTTTCAGCCTCATAGATATACAAGAACCAGAGATTTATTCGACGATTTTGCGAAGATTTTAAGCAGTCCAGAGTGTTTAATTTTATTAGAAATTTATGCGGCCTCTGAGAAAAAAATAGAAGGGGTGAGTGCTGAAAATTTATTATTAAAAATAAGAGAGTTTAAAAATAATAAAGATTTTGGAGTCTTGGCTAATTTAAATAATTTTTTAGAAGTTTTAAGAAAAATTATAAAACCTAATGATCTGGTGTTAATTCAGGGCGCGGGAGATGTTCATGAGTGTGTGGGGCAGTTGAAACGCGGGTCTTTAGAAAAGGTCTGAATGAGAGCCTGTTCTTGCTAACCATAAATTCTCATTATCTGCTCGGTAAATGATCAGCCAATCAGGCTCAAGATGTAAGTCACGATAACCTTTCCAGGAGCCTTTGAGGGGGTGATCATTAAGTTTGTTTGGCAAGGGCTTTTTTTCAACTAGTAGATCAATAACTTCTTTTAATTTTTCTAAATCGCTCCCCCGCTTTTTTGCCTGGAGGACCTCTTTTTCAAATTTCGTAGTGGTATGTACCTGACGAAATTGCATTAAATTCCCAATTTTCGATAAAGCAATTCCGCCGTTTTATAAGTGTTGATATTGCCATCTTCAATATCTTGAATTGCTTTGATTGTTTCACTATTCGGTTGTTCATGCGTTGCAATGAAGGCGCGCATCATTTCTCGAATAATCTGCGCTGCTGGGCGATGCAACTTATCTGCGATTTCCATGAATTGGGCTCGAAGATCAGATTCTAGTTTGATGGACATTTGGACTTCTTTTACCATGACGATCTCTTTTGCTTTTATGTTGACTATTTATTTGTGAAGCAGTCTAATGAATGTTACTTGTATATTCAATAAGTATTTATTTGGTATTCTATTGGTATCCATAAGATACCTGATAACTACACCCAATAATACTTAAAAAAAGTATATCTCGTATTCATCCAGGCGAGTTTCAGGCCCATTATTCCATCTAAAAAACCTAGCTTAAATAAATAACCCCGAAGAAAAGTGAAGCTGGATTTAATTAAAGCTAAATAGAAGCCGCCTGCTTTTCCTTTTTCTCTTAATTGCTGGGCTGAAAGACGGGCATAGTGGGTAATTTTTTTCTCAATATCTGATTGTTTTCTATACGAAAAATGAATAATGGGATGTTTTAATTTTTGTATTTTTCCCGTGATTTTTAAATTTTCATGGACCAGAGCTTGGTCAAATAGGCCCTGATTTTTTTTAAATAAACAGGCCTGATGATCACCTCTCCAGTCCCCAAATTTTATTTTCGTACCCAGAAAATAAGACTGAAAAGTAATGTCAAAAGCGGAGATAGCAGGGTCTGGGTTATTTAAATTATTTTTTATTTCTTGGGCTAACTCTGGCGACACTCTTTCATCGGCATCTAAAGACAAAACCCAATCTTTACTGGCATAGCTCAGAGCGCGATTTTTCTGGGCACCAAAACCAGGCCAGTCTTGAGTTTGATAAATATGAGCGGTGTATTTTTTGGCTATTTCTAGGGTTCTGTCCGTACTGCCCGAATCTAAAATAATAATCTCCAGGTCGGGGCTGATTAATAGGGCCGATTTTAAGCAGTCTTCCAGCATCTCTTCTTCGTTTTTGCAAATTAAAATTAAAGACAAAGAAATAGTCATAAGAGTGCAGGCTCCAGGAGTTCCGTAATTTCCGTAATTTCCGTAATTTTTAGAGTTTTTAGGGTGTCTAGAATTTTTTTAGATTCCAGAATTTTTTTAATTTTAGAAACAATCAATTCTGGAGAAATATCAGCGCAGGGCCCAGTAGGATTAGAAATCACCAGGTCTTGCATGCCCCAAGGATGCCAGCGGGAAATTTTATCATGGGCCATCAGCGTCATCGTTTGAATCCCTAAAGCTGGAAACACATGCGCTAAACCACCATCCAGGGTTAAAACTAAGGGGCATTGTGAGAATACGGCGGCGGCCTCTAAGAAAGAGTTAGTTTTAGTAAACAAGACTCCTGGAATTTGTGCCAAATTTTCAGCCATAGGAATTTCTTTAGAGGCGCAGGTTAAGACTAGGGAAAGATGAGGTAATTCTTGGCGGAGTTTTTTAATTAAAATTAAAAATTGGCTTTCAGGATATAAATTTTTTTCCAGTCTGGTTGAAATATGAATACCCAGAGAGTTTTTATATAAAACCCCTAATTTTTTTAAATTTTCTGGCAGATAAAAATTAGTTTTTAAATTTTTTAGAGTTTTTTGAATAGGGTCTTGGGAATAAATAATTCCTAATGGCTTTAATAACTCCAGGCAAAATAAGGCCTCATGAAGATTCGAATTAAAGTTTTTACTGGGGATGACCGGGTGAGTAAATCTCGGATTAGTCCCAATGGTTTTCTTCGCCTGCATCCAGCAGAGGCTGTTTTTAGAGAGATCAAAACGAAAGAAAATCGCCCAGTCATAATGATTTTTTTTGAGTTTTTTAATTAAAACTAATTTATTAAAAACAGATTTTAATTTTTTAATAAAACCAGCGACATGCTTAGATTTTGTATAAGTATAAATATTATTAATACTGAGGTTATTAAAAATCGCACACTGATTTTCTGAGTTAACCAAGATGTCTATTTGAGCTTTTGGATAAGCTTGTCTTAAAGCGAAAATAGCGGGTGTGGTGTTAATTAAGACCCCAATATTGTCATTACGAACCAGTAAGATTTTCATGTTTTTTATATTTTTTTATTATTTTTATTTCTATAAAAATAACTCAAAGCCAGACCCAGGATCAGCATGCTTAATAAAGCATGGGCATGATGGATGGTGGTATTCACCAGGCCAATACCAGTATCTGTAATAAAAGCGCATGAAGCCGACGCCCAGAGGGCCATGGCCAGATGGTCTGAATTAGGTTTGAAATTAATTTTTGCCCGGGGGTAATATTTAATTAAAAATCCAAGCCAGCTGAATAAAAATAAAAGCAAAGCCCCAAAGCCAATTAAACCCATCTCCGCCAAGGTATTTAAATAAAGATTGTGGGCGTGAGGTGCAAAGCCAAAGCAGGGGCGGGTTTGAGCATTGGGATATTTGAGCTCAGACCAAGCTTGAACATGGGTATTACTGGCTGCAAAACGGTATTGATGGCTGCCAAAGCCTGTGAGGGGCGATTGCTCAAAAGTTAAAATAGCCGTATGGCGAATGCATTCACGCGGGTCGGTGCCCATATGTTCCCAAGCTTCTTGTCTTTGCAGGACCAAAGGATGAAAAATTAAAGTGCTGACAGAGGCCAAGATAATTAAGCTAATTAAAATAACACTGGTCATTTTGGATCTGGAATAAAACGCCAGAGCTAAAAATAAACTCATGGCAAAAGCGGCGCCAAATGAGGCTCTCGAAGCCCCTGCTAATAAGCCCAGAGATAAAATAATGAGAATAATGATGCCTAGAACTCTCAGGAAATAATTAGTTTTTTGCCAAAAAGCTAAGAGAAAGCTGAAGACCATCCCAAAGATTAAATCAATATAAATGGCGGTGTGATTTCTTTGGCCCAGGGTTTTTAAATTAAATTGATCAATGTTGTAGTGGGAAGTGAGATAGGCATGAAAAGCAAAAGCCATGCCGCCCAGAGTGCCTAAGAGTGCAATGATTAAAATAGAAATTAATTTCTTGGGAGAGTAAGAGCTTCTGGAGATCATCCATAAAACAGAGCTATATCTTAGTAAATCTATTCCACCTAAAAGCCCTGCTGGGCTGTGAGAGTGATAAAGGGCTGCCAGATTAATAAAAATATCTGCGAGCATGCCGATTAAAATCACGCTATCAAACCATCTCCAGGGGCCACCCCAGTGTTTAGATTTTGAGTGATTTAATAGCCAGCTGAGTAAAAATAATCCGTAAAAAATATTGCTAAGCGCTTCGAAATTAGGAATGCAGATTAAAAATAAACTGAGAATTATTAATTCAAAATATTGGAAATAATTTTTACAAGAATTTGCAGTAGACATAGTGAGCTTAGATCTCGGCTGGTGTTAAGAAGGCGGTGAGATTAATGAACTTGGGGTGGGGGTGCAAATGGTTTAGGGGCTTGGTTTTATTTTTATATTTTTTTAATGAAAACAGCGAAAGTAATAACTGACGGCAGGATCTAAGACTCTATAAAAAGCATGCTCATCTTCAAAAATAATGTCGTTTAATAAAAGCGCTTCAAAAGCCCGGCGGATACTGGCGGAAGAAATACCTGTTTTGATTAAAAAAGCCGCGCCATAGGGGGTGTTTTCGGGATTGAGCGATAAGGCTTTAATCAGTTTTTTTTGATTCAGAGGCAGGCTCAGTACTTCAGCCACAATCGTGCTTTTATTTCGAATCATGTAAGTCCGCCAAGTGGATTCAATAAATTCAATGGAGTCTGGGGGTGTGTGATTGAGCCAGAGTTCATTACATAAGGCGTTGACGTAAAAAGAGTGGCATTCGGTGAGTTCTAATATTTTCAAAATCAAATCTTCAGAGAGATCGATGGCCCAACGCACTTGGGCAGCTTGGCGAATAAAAGAAAGATATTCAGAGGGTTGAATGCGTTCAATTTGCATCACTGTACAGAGGCGATAAAGCGGTCTGTTTTTGTGGCTGAACATTTCTTTGAGCAAATGCCGTCTGCTGCCAGAGAATAAATAAGTAATCGCTTTGCTGCGTTCGACCGCATGTCGAATCAGCGCTTCGATCGAGAGCGTCTCTTCCAGTTCGCTAATTTGTTGAAATTCGTCGAAAACAAGAACTGCTTTTTTTTCTACTTTTTGAGCGTACTGATCAAGCTGGGTTAATAGCTGATCAATCGGTGTTTTATCATCAGACGATAGATGCAGGGTCAGCGTTTGGCCCATGACACCGACGTTTAATTCGGGAGACATGGCTTTAATTTTATCTAATGCCTGCATCTGTAATTTTTTGAGGTCTGGAGATAAGGCTAAAAGTAAGGTTTTAGCGGCTGCTCGGATTTTCTCTTCAACTTCGGCCTTGGTGGTCACGGATAAAAAATCGACCCAGGCATAGTCAGACTGATTATCAAGAATCACTTGAGTGATTAAGCTGGATTTTCCGTAACGCCGAGGGGCCATAATGACCGTTGGCTGAACATTATTAATATATTGTTTTAACCGTGTTCGCTCTTCAGTGCGATTACAAAAAGCTTGGCCTTCAGCGATTCCAGAGGGGAAAAGTCTCATAATAATTCCTGTTTAAATAGGATGAATTTCAGAAATAGTACGGGTTAAAAAAAATGTTGCAAGTTTGCACATTGCACTATTGCACATTGCATTCTTGCAATATTAAGAAAATTATTATTTATTAATAAGTTATTATATATTTGTAGGGTTTTTTATTATTTATAATTGGCCCAGTCTCGAACAATTTTTAAGACCTGAGAGACTTCTATTAAGCCCACACAGCGACATCGAGAAAGATCTCGGCAGTCAGAGCAATCTTTATGTAAAGACAAAACCTGGGCTTTGGCGCCTACAGGCCCCCAGCGTCCTGCATGAAAAGGTTTAATAGGTGCATATAAACCCAGGGTGCGTTTATTAAAAGCGGCGGCTAGGTGAACAGGACCCGTACTAGAGCAAATTAAGCCGTCTATTTGGGATAAAAAATAAATCAGGGTGTTTAAGTCAAATTTCCCTGTCAGGTCAATAATATTTTTATTTTTTTGAGAATTTTGAGAATTTTGAGAATTTAAAAAAGGCTGAATTAACGCAGGTCTGATTTCTTGGCCTTCTTGTTCTGATCCAGTAATAAAAATATTAAATTTTTCAGGGTCTAAATATTTTATTAATTCTTGGTAATGCTGGAGAGGCCATTCGATATGCCGGCCGCGGGTTAGGGGATGCAAAACCAGATTGAATTTTTTTGGATTTAATAAATTTTGAATTTTATTTTTGATCTCTGGTGAAATATTAAATTGCTCTTTAAATCGCCGCATCGGAATAATTTCAGCCAGGGTGTATGCGAATTTTAAGCCCAGGGGTTTTAATAACTGCAAATCTAATTGGGTCTCATGAAGCGCTGAATTTTTGCGTTTTATAGACACAAGTTTATTGCAGTAAAGCCAATGAAAAATTCGATGAGAAGTGCCAATTCTTATTGGAATACCAGCTTGCTTGGCGAGTTTAGCAATATCTTTTTGAGGATAAATATGAATAAAAATGTCAATATTTTGCTTTTTTAAAAAACTAATTTGATCTGAAATATTTAATTTTTTAATGTCTTCCCAGTCTAAAAAATTATCAATATCGACGCATTGATTAATTAAGCCCTGGGTATAAGTCCGGCCTAGGAAAATAACACGACAGCTGGGCTCGGCTTGTTTTAAAGCATAAGCCAAGGGTAAAGCAAAAATGACATCGCCTATTTGATTAGTTTTGCTTAATAAAATGGTTTTATTTTTTAAATTAATTTTTATAGCTCCCTGATTTTTATATATTTTTTATATATTTTTTAAGATCAAATCCAAAGTCTGATCCGCTGTTTTTTCAATAGAATATTGCTGGGCAATAGAGCACTGGAGTGTTTGGGCTTTGCTTAATAACACAGGATTTTCCAGTAGAGAATTAATGAAAAAAATAGAGTTTGGATTTTGAGTCAAATTAAATTCAGGCGGTAAGATTTCAGCCGCGCCGTTATGGTCATTAGTAAACGCTACACAGCCATGAGCCATCGCTTCCAAGATGACGTTAGAGAAGGGTTCATAGGCGGGGGGGTAAATAAACAAGCGGGAGGCTAAGTAAAAATCAGCGACATCTTTGCGCTGGCCCGTAAAAGTAATTTGGTGAGAAATATTTAAATCAGCGGCTAGTTTTTGATAAAAATTTAAGTTTTTCTCTTTACCCAAAATAAACGCATGAAAGGGCGTTTTTATCTGGGCAATTATTTTTAAAAATTGGCCAAGACCTTTGCGTTTAAATCCAGAGCCGACAAATAAAATAAAGGGAAGTTGAGCATTAATTTTAAATTCTTGTGCGATTTTATCTTTAATTCTTAAAGCCTGTTCTGGGTTTTTTAAAGAATTAATTGGAATCTCTGAAAATAAGAGGCCGTTAGGAATAATAACAATTTTTTCTGGATTGATTTTATAAAATTTAATAATTTCTTGTTTGGTCTTTTGGGAATTAGCAATAATTTTTTGAGAATTTTTAAAACATAATTTTTCTAAAATTAAATAAGAAATATGTAATGGGTTTAAGCTGAAATTTTTGGTTTTTAAATAGGCTTTGTGAACCCCATCTCCAGCTCTGTAAATATCCGCGGAGCTAATGCGGTCTAGAGAAAAATAAAATAAGTTTTTGTTTTTTTTAAACCAATTTTTTTTAAAGCTAGTTTCAAAATTAAACCACCAGGCTTTAATCCAAGAAGGTAAAAATTTGGGAGCACTGGAGTGCCAGATTTCGAAAGCAATATTTTTTTGAGTTAAAGCTTGAGTGAGTCTTGATAGAAATACTTCAGCACCACCAAAAGTAGTGTGAATAGAGCGCAGGAAGATAATTTTTTTATTGTTAAGCATGAGATTTATCTTTTTAAAATTTGATTAATGAAAGTGATAACTTTTTTTTCTGAAAGATCCGTCATGCAAAAATTGTTTTTATATAAGCACTGAGAACGACGGCAATTAGATACCCCAGGGATTTTGTTTTTAAATAAAGTGTCCATGTTTTGGCAGCTTAAGGGTTGATCTTGATTTTGGTTTTGATTTTGAGTGACTGAGAGTGATTTAGTAATTTTTAAATCATGAAATTGCGGGTGGGGGCCATAAATCAGGGCTTGGGTGGGGCCCATCAAAGTAATCGACGGGATATTTAAAGTTCGTGTGAGATGTAAAACGCCCGTATCGGGACCTAAGACTAATTGGGCGCCAGAAATTAAGGTCAGTAATTCATGAAGCTTGGTTTTTCCAGCAAGATTAATAGTGGGCTGAGTGATGGTCTGAGAGATTTTATCACTAATCTCTTGAGTTAATCTTTGCTCTGGCAAAGTGCCGGTGAGAATAACTTGATAGCCGAGAGAGATTAAATAATGAGCTATTTGAGCATAATTTTTAGCGCCCCAGTATTTTGTAGGGCTGCTGGCACCAGGGTGAATTAAAATATAAGAGCTGGAAATCAGATCAGAGAGAGAGGAAGGCAGCTTATTTTTTTGTATTTTTTCTAGATCAAAATGGGGCGCTGGATAAGATTTTTGTGTAGGTGATGAGTGTGATGAGAGAGCCAGGGTCATTAAAGAAAAATAGTCGGCTTGCTGGGGTAAATTAATTTTCTGATGGATTCTGTAGGGCTTTCTATTTTTAGGGTCGGGAAAAGAGCGAATCTGACTAATACCCAGGGCATAAAATAAATTAATACTGGCGTAGGACCAGGGGATAACACCCAACTGCCAGCGATTTTTATGATTTTTTTTAAATAAATTAAGCCATTTTGGATTATTTTTTTGATGCTCAAAAACCTGATCAATAGCTTTAAAATACTGCGCAAATATTTTCCAACCTTCGGGGACTAAGAGTTCAATAGAGGCCTCTGGAAATTCTTGTTTTAAAGCTTGAAATAAAGGCGAAATTAAGACCAAATCTCCTAATAAAACCAATCCGCTAATTAAGATTTTTTGGGGGGGCTTATTTTGATTTTTTTTAAAATTAAAAATACCCCACAGGGTTTTAATATCTCGAGACAGGCCAAGAAAAAAAAGCTGGAGTCGATAGCGAAATTTGGGAATATTCATGGGGTTTAAAATAAGCTCAAGAGGGTTGTTAATACAGTTGTTAATATAAAACTTTGCCAGTGTAACAAGAGAGAGTGAAAGAACGAATGGAAGCGACTGAATATACGGACTTGTTTGAAAATTATTTTAAAAAGCAGTTTTGGGGTAATAAAGACGGCTCTTCAGGGCCTAATTCGGCTTATGCAGAAACGCCTGTTCTTAGAAAAAATTTGAGTGATTTAATTTTAGATTTAAATATAGAAAGCTTATTCGACGCCGGTTGTGGGGATTTGAATTTAATTAAATATTTAGATCCCAAAGCTTTATTGCAAATTAAAAACTATTTGGGTGCTGAGTGTGTTCGTGAATTAACAGAGCAAAATAAAACTAAGTATCTAAAAGATAGTAAATTTAGTTTTGGCTTTGATTTTATAACCATGGATATTATAAAAGACCCTATTCCGTGTATGGACTTAATTCTTTGTCGAGATGTGGTTCACTACTGGCCCAATGAAAGTATCTTTAATTTTTTAGAAAATTGTCAGCGCTCTGGGTCGAAATATTTATTAATTACCCATAATACGCATGCGCCTATTTCAGCGAATTCAGAGACAGATTTTGGGATATTTAGGCCGGTGAATTTGACACAGAAGCCGTTTTATTTAGAGGGATTAAAGCGCACTATTTCAGAAGATTTTATAGCAAAAGAATTGGCTCTATTTGAATTGTAATCTTAAATAAAATTTGGACTGTGATCGCTGTTTTGTTTGAATAGCGGCTCTGACATAATCCGCCCCGAACCTGGTTGCTGCACCGCACGCAGGCCCTCGGATATCCTGACAGTCCCGTGGGTCTACGCGATAAGTGAGATCTTATTGGCCACCAGGTTTATTTATTTTCATTTTGATCACTCCTCATATTAAAAAGGCAGTTTCCACACTGCCTATTTTTTTATTTTTTATTTTTTATTTCTGGCTAGTAAATAACTTTCTCGAGAGCGATCTCTGGAAGCCTCTGGTTTTTTCATCGCGACTTGCTGATATTTGGCACGGCAATTTTTTAATAGATCATCAAAACCTTCACCATGAAATAATTTCATGAGTAAGTCCCCGCCAGGTTTTAATGTTTTATCAGCAAAATCCATGGCGAGTTCCAGTAAATACATTAATTTCGCCTGATCTACGCTGCGGGTTCCGCTCATATTGGGCGCCATATCAGAAAGAATAATATCAACAGGGCGGCCATCTAAAATTTCTAAAAGCTTTTCTTCTGTTGAAATCTCAGTGAAATCTCCCTGTAAAAAAGTGACTTTGTCCAAAGGCTCCATGGGCAAAATATCCATGGCAATGACTTCGCCTTTGTGTCCAACCCACTGTCTGGCTAGTTGTGACCAGCTGCCAGGGGCGGCTCCAAGATCGACAACGACCATGGAAGGTCGAATAATTTTGTGGGCTTCTTGAATTTCTAATAATTTATAAGCGGCTCGAGAGCGGTAGCCATCTTTCCATGATTGCTGGACATAAGGGTCTTCGAAGTGCTCTTTGAGCCAAGATCGACTGGATTTTGTACGCATAATTTTTATTTAAATCTTTCTTAATTTTTAGTTTTTTTATTATAAAAATTTCGCTGCTCTTTATCACGTTAAATATGGACTTACGATAATTAGGTCGGGTAATATGATTTAACTCTTATAGTTATTTTATGGTTATTTTATATAAGAGTGATGGACGAGTGGGAGGACAAATTCATGAGTCGTTTTGAGCTAATACGAGAGATTTTTAATAAAATTCCAGGGGGAAGACGGGGGATAAACAAGTTAGGTTACCATGTGGTATCCGTGGCCTGTAATCAAATTCCCATGTACGCCACTTTAGAAAAATTATCTGGCTCTAAGCTGGAAAAGCTAGCCCATCAGTTGGGTGTTTTAGAAGTTTCTGAATAAATTAAAAAATAGAATTAAAAATTAAGCCCGCGTCTAGCGGGTTTTTTTATGATAAAAATTTTTTTATATCTTCAAACGCATAAGTAATAATTAAATCTGCTCCAGCTCTTTTAATCGCTAAGAGGCTTTCAAATAAGACCGCCGGTCCATCGATCCAATTTTTCTCAGCTGCCGCTTTGACCATGGAGTACTCTCCACTGACTTGATAGGCGCAAATCGGCTGGTTAAATTTATTTTTGAGCTGGTAAATAATATCCAGATAAGCCAACGCTGGCTTGACCATTAAGATATCCGCGCCTTCTTGAGCGTCTAACTCCGCTTCTAATAGAGCCTCGCGGCTATTAGCCGGATTAAGCTGATAGGTCTGCCGATCATGAATTTTTAAACTTAATCCAGACGCCGTGGTTTTTTGAGGGGCAGAGTCTGCAACTTCTCTAAAAGGGCCATAGAAACTTGAGGCATATTTCACGGCATAAGATAATAAGCCGATAGAGTTAAAATTATTGTGATCTAGGGCGGTTCTCATGAATTTAATCATGCCATCAGCCATGCCACTGGGGGCCACAAGATCTGCTCCAGCCTTCGCATGAGAGACGGCAATTTTGGCAAAAATTTCACAGCTGGCGTCATTGTCTAGTAAACCCGTATGGGGATGAATTACGCCGCAATGGCCCGTGTCTGTATAACTACAAAGACAGACGTCTGTAATAACTAAAAGCTCTGGAACAGCTTGTTTTAAAGCCCTAATAGCCCTTTGAACTAAGCCTTGCTCTGAGTAACTTTCAGAGCCTAAAGAATCTTTGTGTTTTGGCAGGCCAAATAATAAAACAGCTAGAACACCCGCTTGAAATAAGTCCTGAGCTTTAATAATTAAACGATCAATAGAGTATTGAAACTGGCCAGGCATAGCTTGAATGGGCTTTTCTAGATTTTCGCCATGGATAATAAACAAGGGAATAATTAAATCTTGAGTAGATAAAACATTCTCTTGAGTTAAAGCCCTGAGAGCTTTACTAGCTCTCAGCCTGGTTAGTCTTTGTATTGGAAAATAAGCGGACATATTTTTAATCTTTAATTTTTTAATTTTTACTCAGGCTTCGAGCGATACAGCGTCACGGTGTGGCCCATGGATTGAATTAATTCAGAGCCTGTTTTTTCTAAAACAGCTTGTGTTGTGAGTGCTTGAGTATTTTTATCTTGGCCTGAAATTTTAATTTTAATTAATTCATGAATGCTCAAAGCCTGATTAATTTCTAAAATCACAGAGTCTGTGAGGCCCTTATTTCCGAGTAGTACAATAGGTTTTAAGCTATGGGCTTTTGCTTTGAATTCAGAGCGAATTTGTGTCGGATTTTCAGTGTCAGCAATTTTAATAGAAGGCTTAATAATTCCAGAGCTTAAAGGGCGTTTGTTTTGCTTAATTTTTTTAGTTTTTTTAGCGAGCTGGGCTTTTTGAGAGCGAATGGGGTTTTTCATAGTGGGGGGAATAATCCTGTGGTTTATAAAAAAATAAATTTAAAAATAAATTTAAACATGTTTCTGGGCGAGCTTTATATAGCTTGCGGCGCTGTATTTCAAAAATTCTAATTCTTGAGGGTTTAATTTTCGGGCCTGTTTAGCTGGAGAGCCCATATATAAGTAACCGCTCTCCAGTGTTTTCCCCGGTGGGACTAAAGAGCCCGCACCTAAAATGACATCATCTTGAATCACGGCCTTGTCTAAGACAGTCGCGTTCATGCCAATTAAAACACGGTTTCCCAAAGTACACGCATGGCAGATGGCCCCGTGGCCAATGGTTACATCATCGCCGATGGTGAGCCCCGCGCCTGTAAAAAAAGTACTGGAGTGGGTGGTGTGTAAAACAGCGTTATCTTGAATATTAGATCTAGCGCCAATGTGAATAGGCATCAGATCACCCCGGATAGACGCAAAAGGCCAGACGGATACTTGATCTCCCAGCGTCACATCGCCTGACACACAAGCAAAGGGGTCAATAAAACAATCTTGACCGAGTTGGGGTGTTTTATCCCCGATGGTTCGAATATTTAATTTTTTTTGCATATTTTTTATTTATTTATTTTTTAGTTTCAAAGAATTTTTTAACACTTTCGAACCAATGAGAAGCTTTGGGATTATGTTTTTGATTTTTATCTTGATTTTTATCTAGTAAAGCTTGCTCAAAAGAATCTAAAAGCGCTTTTTGTTCTGAATTTAAATTCACTGGGGTTTCAATAACGATATGGCACATTAGATCCCCCGTCGCTCCGCCTCTTAATGGCTTGATCCCATGACCTCGAACACGCAAGATTTTTCCAGACTGAGTTTCTGCAGGAATTTTTAATTTCACACGGCCTTCTAAAGTCGGGATTTCGATCTCGCCGCCTAAGCAGGCTTTGGTGAAACTAATGGGCACTTCGCAGTGTAAATTAGACCCTTCGCGCTGAAATAATTCATGCTCTTTAATGGCAAATTCGACGTATAGATCTCCTGGACTGGCGCCTTTCTCTCCAGCCTCGCCTTCTCCAGAAAGTCTAATTCGATCGCCGTTATCCACTCCAGCTGGGATTTTGACAGAGAGCTGTTTGGTTTCTTGAACACGGCCTTGGCCATGACAAGGTTTGCAGGGGTCTTTGTTCATTTGACCCGCGCCATGACATTGAGGGCAGGTTTGCTGGACCGAGAAAAACCCTTGCTGCATGCGCACAGCCCCATGGCCTTGGCAGGTCGTACAAGTGGTTTTACTGGAGCCGGGTTTAGCGCCAGAGCCCGCGCAAGTTTTACAGTGAATTAAAGTAGGAACAGAGATATTTTTAGTCGTCCCGTGAATGGCTTCTTCTAAGGTCAAAGTCATACGAAAACGCAAATCAGCCCCACGTTCAGGCTGACGAGATCTTGATTGACTACTTTGACCATGACCACCGCGACCGCCACCAAATAAATCACCAAAAATATCACCAAAGACATCTCCAAAGCCGGCCCCTCCAGCGCCACCAAAGCCGCCGCCTTGGCTGCCGTCTACGCCTGCATGACCAAATTGGTCATAGGTTTGGCGTTTTTTAGGGTCGCTTAGAACATCGTAGGCCTCGCTGATTTCTTTAAATTTCGCTTCAGCCGTCTTGTCATCGGGATTTCTGTCTGGATGATGCTTCATGGCCAAGCGTCGAAACGCTTTTTTAATATCAGCCTCTGAGGCGCCTTTTTCGACGCCTAGGAGTTCGTAGTAGTCTTGCTTCTTAGCCATCTTGAATTATTCCCATCAGCGCAAGGGCGAATACAAGATTCGCCCCTACGTTTTTATGTTTATTTATTTTTTATTTTTTATTATTTTTTCTTATTTTTTCTTATCGTCTTTCACTTCTTCGAACTCAGCATCAATCGCATCGTCTTTTTGGGTAGATCCAGACTCAGCGCCAGCTTCAGCTCCAGCTCCAGCTCCAGATTCTGACTGCGCTTGACCGTCTTGATTCTGGCTGTAAAGCATCTGCGCTAATTTTTCAGAAGCGTCAGATAAGACTTTGGTTTTGGCTTCAATGACTTCTTTATCTGTATTTTTTAATACTTCTTCTAGGTCTTTTATAGCCTGCTCGATGGCTGATTTATCTTCACTGGGGACCTTGTCACCTAGCTCTGCTAAAGATTTTTTAGACGCATGAATTAAGTTATCTCCGGTATTTCTAGCAGTTACTAATTCATGGAATTTTTTATCTTCGGCTGAATTAATTTCAGCATCTTTGACCATTTGATTCACTTCGTCTTCAGACAAGCCACTGGCAGCACGAATAACAATGGATTGGCTTTTTCCAGAGGCTTTATCTTTCGCTGAAACATTCAAAATACCATTCGCGTCAATGTCAAAAGTCACTTCGACTTGAGGCATGCCACGAGGTGCTGGAGGAATGCCGGTTAAATCAAAGCGGCCTAAAGATTTATTCGCACTGGCCATTTCCCGCTCACCCTGTAAAACATGAATAGTGACAGCGGCCTGATTATCTTCAGCGGTTGAGAAAGTCTGAGATTTCTTAGTCGGAATAGTCGTATTACGCTCTATTAACTTGGTCATGACACCACCCATGGTCTCAATGCCCAGAGATAAAGGCGTGACGTCTAGTAATAAAACATCTTTGACTTCACCGGATAAGACACCGCCCTGAATGGCCGCACCAATGGCAACCGCTTCGTCTGGGTTGACATCACGACGAGGCTCTTTGCCAAAGAAGTTTTTAACTGCTTGCTGAACTTTAGGCATGCGAGTCTGACCGCCGACTAAAATTACTTCGGAGATTTGTGAAGTAGATAAGCCCGCATCTTTCAAGGCTTTTTTACAGGGCTCAATGGTTCTGTTAATTAAATCTTCGACTAAAGACTCAAATTTGGCCCGTGTAATTTTAATATGTAAATGCTTAGGCCCAGAGCTATCGGCTGTAATATAAGGCAAGTTGATTTCAGTCTGTTCTGACGAAGAAAGCTCGATTTTTGCAGTCTCAGCGGCTTCTTTTAATCTTTGCATGGCCAATGGGTCTTTATGTAAATCAAAGCCATTAGAATTTTTAAAATCGTTGATTAAATAGTCCATTAAGACTCTGTCGAAATCTTCGCCGCCTAAGAAAGTATCGCCATTGGTAGCTAACACTTCGATTTGGCTGTCGCCGTCTACTAAGCCAATTTCGATAACAGATACGTCAAAAGTCCCACCGCCTAAGTCATAGACCACAATGGTTTGGTCGCCTTTGCCTTTGTCCATGCCATAAGCCAGGGCTGCAGCAGTAGGCTCGTTAATAATTCTACGAACTTCTAGGCCTGCAATTTTTCCAGCATCTTTCGTCGCCTGACGTTGAGCGTCGTTGAAATAAGCGGGTACTGTAATAACCGCTTCAGTGACGGGTTCGCCTAAATAATCTTCAGCGGTTTTTTTCATTTTTCTTAAAACATCTGCAGAAATTTGAGGGGGTGCTTTTTTCTCGCCATTCACTTCAATCCACGCGTCGCCGTTATCAGCTTGGACGACTTTATAGGGGACTTTCGCAATAACTTTTTGTTGAATTTCAAGGTCTTTAAATAAGCGACCGATTAATCTCTTAGCTGCATAGATCGTATTAAACGGATTGGTCACGCCCTGACGCTTAGCTGATTCACCAACCAAGATATTTCCTTCTTTATCCACAGCGACAATAGACGGCGTGGTGCGACGACCTTCAGAGTTTTCAATCACACGGGCTGTTCCGCCTTCCATGACAGCGACACAGCTGTTGGTGGTTCCTAAATCGATACCGATAATTTTACTAGCCATCTTGAGCTCCTAATATTTTTGTAAGTTTGAAAATTTTGCGGGCCCGGAAGTGGGGCGCCAGTTCGTAATTTCAAGTTATTTTTTTTATTTTTTAAAAATAATTAACTCGCCACAATCACTCGAGCCGGGCGAACCAAGCGGCCATTCAGCTGATACCCCCGCTGATAAACCATCGTGACGGTATTGCTAGGCACGCCGTCCATAGGCTGCATACTCATGGCCTCATGAAGTTCGGGGTTAAATAACTGATCTTTTGGATCAATGCGAACCACACCAAATTTACTTAAAGTATTAATAAACATGGACAGGGTCATTTCGATACCCTGAGATAGTGGAGAAATAATGGGTGAAGTAAGCGCGTTATTTTTATCTTTATTAATATTTTCTAGAGCCTGGTCCAGGCTGTCTATCACTGGAATTAATTGGTTTAAGCATTTTTCCAGAGAAAATTTATGGGCATGTTCGATATCTATTTGGGCCCGTCTTTTAATATTTTCCAGCTCAGCCAAGGTATATAAAACTTTATCTTGAGATTCTTTATTTTTCTTTTCAGATAAATCTAATTTTTCTCTCAAATTTTCTATTTGCTTAATTAATTCTTGAATACTTGAATCTTTAATTTCAGATTTTTTATTAAGATTATTATCAAGATTATCTTCACCATTATTTTCTAAATCTTGATCTAAATTTTCTGGCCCCATGAGCATCTCCTGTATTTATTTGAGTATGTGAAAAAAAGAAGGCCCGCGAAGTGGGGATGGGGGTTTTGATTTCAAGATGGAAATTTTTTATTCCCAGTCATCTGGTTCAAGCCCATCTCCAGTGGTTTGCTCCCACAAATTAATTTCTTCAAAAGATTCAGGGTTTTTTTCTAATTCTTCCTGAGCTTGTCTGTAATATTTTTTGAGTTCGAGAGGTGTGATTTTTCCAGTTTGATGCGGATCAATGCTTAAATCTTTCCCGATAGAAATCATGTTTTTTAGCCCTATAAAATTTGACCGGGCATGTTAATTCTTTAGAAGAAAAATTTAAATATTTTTAAATTCCCCCTTGCCTGCTCTTCGCTATTCATGATAATTTCCCCGTCCGTTGGAGATATCATAAAAATATATAAAACACTGAGTCGAAATCCCAACCACCTGCTCATTCAATAGATCCTAGGATGGATCTAATCCCCCTGTTAGCTGCCAGTTTTTTAAGATGGAATTTTGAATCTTTGGCGCGTTTAACAAGAGGTGGAAATCACATGTCATTATTTAAAGATTTATTTAAAAGAGCTGATTCGGGATCAAAAATTAGCCCGGCTTTACCAGCGCTGCTGTCCACTCCAGAGGCCTTTGTTTTGGCGGTTCCTGGAGAAAAATCAGAAAAATCAGAAAAACAAGTTCATCCGCGACTTAAGGCTTTGAGACAACAAGCTTGTCTAGATCAAGCAGAAGGTCTTGAGGCTTCCAGCACTGTATTTAGCCGGTCAAAATTTGTTGCTAGAGACATATCTCCAGTGTCTATAGAAAAATTCTTAGCAGAAGTTTCAGTCGATGAATCAAGACTAAAAACAAGACCAGCGGGGACTTCTTTATTATTTAGGACTGCTCCAGATCGTTCTTTATTCCAATCTCCAGGTCTTGTAGGCCCCGCGCATTAGCTCTGCTTCTGTTGAGAAATTTAAAATTTAAAATTTAAAAAATATTAAAAATTACGAGTCGAAATTAAATTATTTAAATAAATATTGCTCATGAAAAATAAGCCCAAGAAGGGCTTAATCCCCTTTTGCTAATTAGAAATTTTCATACGGACATGAAATTTTTAATAACTAGTAAAAGGTGAATATCATGTCTGATCATACAAATAGAGTTGTAGAAATAAAAAAAGAAAGTGCTGAAGAGAGTTCAAGATTTTTGGATTATTTAGACCCAATGGCTGTTTTGAGTTCTCGTGAGAAAATTTTAAAAGCTATAAAAAAGCGGGCTTTGAGTCGTAGGAAATCTTTTTTATCTCGCGCTGCATTTGTTTCTCAAGATAGAGCTTTGGATCCGTTGATCGTCGATGCTTTTTGGGGTGGGTCTGATCATCAAGTGAGACCAAGGGATATGGCTGGTTTAAAACAACTCATGAGCCCCAAGAAAAAAATAAGCTCGCCTTTAGCAGCGGGTGCTAAGCCCGTTTTTTTGGAGTCTGATACTGGAGCGGCTGAAGGCAATTCAGCGGACACTGTTGTTTCTGTGGATTTGAAAAAATCACCGGAAGAAAAGCTTAGAAAAATTCGTCCAAAAATTACCAGGATTCAAACAGACTTTGGATCAAGCTTTGGGTCTGATGAAAAATATCCAAAGCTTAGTGCGACTAGTGTTAGCACAAGTGGTGAAGGACTATTTTCTCCAGCACCAAACACGCGTATTATTCCGGCGAAATTAGTGGCCGCTGCTAGTAGTCCTCCTCCCAGTGTTCAGTTTATGCGTCGAAGTAGTTTGACGGCAGCTCCTCTTCAATTGGTCAGAGATGCAAAAAAAGAAGGTCTTATGTTAGGAACTTATACCCCTCCTCTAACACCCGCTTCTGCTAGTTCAGAAAGCGCAATGAGTGCAGTGCGTTTAATGCGCTCGCCTTCAGTGGACAGTTTGCCTCAAGCTCCATCTCGTTTACAAATACAAAATATGAGACGGCGTGTTGAAGAAGTTACAAGGGCGGCTTCTTTAGGCGCTTCCTCAGGTCAAGATTCCGTGCTGATTAATGCAGAGCAATTAAAGAAAAAAGGCGAGGCTTTGGCGCTGGCTTTAGCGTCTAGTTCTGAGCCTGCTTCAGCCGATTATTTAGATTGGATTTTAACGTCGTACCACACACCAGAAACTTATCTTAAAGAAGCCCGTGATTTATTGTTGGCCAGAGAAGTTGCTGAAAAGCGTCTAGAGGTGATGACAAAACTTAACGCAGAAATGGATAGGGATCTGTCCTTTAAGAAAATTACAGACTTACTAAGCTCAAGGATCGATGCATTTGAAGTGGGGTTAAAGTTTGGTTGGGATGTCTCTCAGGCGCTTTATGCCGGTTCAGATTTAGATGGCAGTGGTGAAAGCCTGGATGCTATTACGGCTGCAGTTCATAAAGCGCGTTCGGATTTAATTTTAGAATTTCGATGTTTATTAATTCTTTTTGAAGGGTCTTACGTTGCGAGTCAGACGCTGGCGTCTTTTGGCGCATCTAGGGAAGATCCTCTTGCGTACTATGAGCGAGAGCTAAGCAAAGCTTATGTCAGTGCTAACTTGAGGCTTCAGGAGCTCAATGATGCCTGGATTTTTAATGACGAAAGTCCCGCTGTTAAAGTCGCGGAGCAAACAGAACTACATAAAAGAATGGCTTCAGAATTGGCCGTATTAGCGCCTCAATTAGGGGTCGATATTTCTGAAAGAGATTTGCTGGAGCTGCATCGTTTTGCGATAGATGAAAAGACAACTGAAGCCTTGCCCAGCAAGCTTCGCGCTTTGTCTCAAGAGCCACTTGATTCTCCTAGTATTATCGAACGTGCTGTGAGTGCTCATGAGTTAGGCTCGCGCTCTTTAAGTGAGAGTTTCTCACCTACAGAAGTGTTTGACGAATTGGATATTTCTTTGGGTTTAGATGCTGATACTTCTGCTAGTTCTCAGGCTATTTCTTTATCTCCAGCTCGGTCTCCAGCTCGGTCTCCAGCTCGGTCTCCAGCTCGGTCTCCAGCTCAATCAGCCGCTTCCAGTGATCATGATGCTGCTGAAGAGAAAGTATCGGGTCGTTCGCTTTTAAAAATCGCTGTGGATTCTGGAAATTATCACGCTGCTTTTATCATAAGAGCTCATGGCGCTGATTTTGTTCAAGATAGCCAAGGTGAATTTCCAAGATTGCATCAAATCCGGATTTCCAGAGAGCTGGTTCAAAAAGCCTTAAAAGATTACGAAACGGATCATGATAATTTATTTCGCATGCAAAATTATCGTGAATTAGAAGCGCTTTTGGCGACGGGTCGTGAGATTCAAATGGGAGATCTCATGAAAATCTTGCTTTGCAATGAAGGAGAGATGACGGGGCGGTCTATGAAAACCTTGTTGGCCGTTTGTTTAAATATCCCAGGGATTAGTGTCTATAGCGCCCAAAATCCTTCCCCGGCAAAAATGCAAGAAATGATGGGCCATTGGTGCGCTCAAATGATTTATTTAAAGCTAGGTATTCCAGTGAGTGGTTTTTCGGAATCAAAAGCTTTACTGGAATTATTAATTAAATCGGCTCTAAAAGACTTAAATCAAAGAGAAAATGTGATTTTATTAAATAACCTATTTTCAAGTGCTGGTTTTAAAGCTTTAAGCAGAGGTACTCATACGGATCAAAATCTTGCTGGGAATCTTAAAGAAAAATTTGCTGCGTATTTGCCTCAAGATATGGCAAAGACAGCACCCAAAAAAGAGGTCTTGACAGACTCCCGGAAAATTCTGGATCAGGTTCTCAAAAGCTATAAAGAAAATCATAGATTTTTAAATTTTAAAACTAATTATCGAAGGGCTTTTAATTTAAGAAAAAGTGAAAAAACGGCCTCAGAAAATTTACCTTTGGGTGATTTAATGGCCATTTTCCATAGTAAATCGGGCGAATTTTCTGAGCATTCTTTTAAACGATTATTAGCCAAAGATCTTGGAATTTCAGGGTTTGAGGTTCCAGAGAACCAATCACGAGCAGAGGCTTTAGAGTTAATTGATCGATGGGCCCAGGGTGCTTTAATTGAGCAAATTTTGGGGAAAGATCATCATTTTCTAAGGTCTCAATTATTTCTAGATCTTATGATTAATAAAGCCCTGGCTTATTTAGATCAGCCTAATGGTTTGAATAAAGCACGAGATATTTTAAATGCCTTGGGGGCTTTGGATACCTTGGATTTCAGAGCCGTAGGTTATGAAAATTCGACATTGACGGATCAAAAAATCTGCCAATTTTTACAGTCGCAATTAAATATCAAGCCAGATCTTAAAGCACAAGACGTGCCGCAACCCGCTCTGGCCCGTGCCTTTTCTCAACCTCGAAATATTTTTGGAAAAGACTCCAGCGCCGCCAAAGATGTTTTGACTCAGTCTCAAAGAATCTTAGAGACGGTCTCCGCTGCTGCTGCTTAGAACACATGCGCATGGATGCGCTAGTTTTCTAATTCTCAAAATCTTCTGAATTAATCAAGATCCAATTTTTAAAATTGGGATCATCAATAAAATAAGCCGCTCTCTCTTCTGATTTTCCGACAATGCCCTGTCTCAATAATTTTTTAACAGGGGCTTGCAGTGTATAAATTGGCAAGTCTTCTAGATTAATTTTCTCTGCAAAACTCTTTCTAGTCTCCGCTGAGAAAAGCTGCGTCACATCATGAGTAATAGCGATTAAAAGATGCCTTTCTAAGTCAGAAAAATTGTCCCAGCGTTCTTTAAATTCCCGATTCCCAAAAATTTCTGCCTTCAGTTCTGCTTGTGCGTCTTTAATAGAGAGGCCTGGATTGAGTGCCATTCTTTCAACCACGCTTCTGATTAATAAGGGGACCCGGTCCATCTCTAAGAAGATTTCCCATAATTTTTGAGGGTCAATATTTCTTGTGGTGGCTAATTTAAACACTTTGCATAAATGGTCTGTAAATTTCTGATCTAACTCAGGGAAGTTTAAATTCTGCCCAAAATGAAAAAACGGCGCTTTGGCCTGAGAAAACATTTTCCTAAGACCAGACTGAGAAGAGCCTGTGAAAATAACTTTAATATTGTCTTTGTGAATATCTAGAGCCGTCCTAAAACTGGCGATAAACACATCATTTTTTTTATGAGCCGCCAAGGCTTGAACTTCGTCCATTAATAACAAAGTATTACCCATTCGTGCCAAGGTCCCCAAGAGCTCTTTGATATCTAAATCAACTTTTTCAGGCTGATTAAATTCAAGGCCGGCATTTACTTTTGAAATTCCAGCGTTGATTTTTGATATTTTTTTAGCGGCTGTTTTGATTTTTGAAATAATCCCCCGGTTATTAATATATTTTTCCAGGGCTTTTCTAAATTGATCGACGGGTTTATCCGCCGCATCCAGAAAACTAAAATATAAGACATTCCAGCCCTTGGACTCAGCCACTGGCAACATGTCTTTTCTTAGAAACTCTGTCTTCCCCATTCTTCTTTGAGCAAAGAAAATAAAAGAGGACGAAAGGCCATTTTCAAACAGGGCCATAATTTGATTTGCTAACTCTTTTCTCGGGTAATGCCAGAGATCTTTCTTTTCGTTCATGATTTGAAATATCCATGATTATTTGACAATGGATATATATAACAAGTGCTTATAATCTTGTCTATTAAATCTTATTTGATTTTATTAAATCTTTGTTTTTCATAAAATTTATTAAAAATTAATATTTTTCAGCCTTCTCTTTTGTTAAAGTCGCCGGCATTTTTCAACAGCCTAAATCAATACAGACTTTACTTATGACTGATTCACACTCCAGCTTAAATCTTGGCTCAAATTCAAATTCTTTCTCTTCTGAATTAATCCACCAGCACCCAAGGCTCCCCGCCCGATCTATGAAAGTTCACACCCCCCATGGTGAATTTATAACCCCTACTTTTATGCCCGTAGGAACAAGAGCGGCGGTGAATTGCATGGATTCGCCCCAATTAAAATCTTCTGGCTCACAAATTATTTTGGGTGGTAATACTTACCACATGCTCGTCGCCCCGGGGACTGAGATTATTAATTCTTTAGGCGGCATGCACCAGATGATGAACTGGCATGCGCCCATGCTGACAGATAGCGGTGGTTTTCAAGTATTTAGTCTGTCCCAGAATAAAAAAATCTGTGTCATAGACGAACAGGGTGGCCATTTTAAGCATCCCACTAATGGCAAATTAATTCATATGACTCCCGAGATTTCTATACAAACTCAGAAAACGATTGGGGCCGATATTATTATGGCTTTTGATCAATGCACGCCTGAAGAAGGCGGTGAAGTCATGGCTTTGAAAGCCATGGAAAGAACCCATCGATGGCTTCGAGAATCGATTGAAACGCATCAGAAACAAATACAGAGCGACTATGGGTTTAAACAGGCTTTATTTGGAATTATTCAAGGCGGTAGTTTTAGAAAGCTAAGAGAAGCCTGTGCAGAAGATTTAGTAAACTTAGCTGAGCAGGATTTACTAGATGGCTTAGCCATCGGCGGTGAAATCATTGGTTTTGATATGGCTAAAACGATTGAAATTATTGACTGGGTGAGACCCTTTTTGTCTAGCCAAAAAATCAGTCAAAAAATTAGATACACCATGGGGGTGGGCTTAAATCCACAAGATTTAATAGAAGTGGTTGGTGCTGGAATTGATATCTTTGACTGTGTGGCGCCGACTCGAAATGCCCGTCATGGGTCTTTGTATTGTGGCAGTGCCGTGAGAGCTGGAGATTGGGTGAAATTTGAAAATGCAGGTGAAGAAGAAAATAAGAGCGGCGAAAAAACAGGGCGCTTATTAATTAAAAAAAGCATCTATGCCAGAGATAACAACCCCATTGATTTAAACTGTGATTGTGAGACTTGTCAGAATTATTCACGCGGTTATTTACATTATTTATTTAAGCAAAATCAGGGCCTGTATTTTACGCTGGCCTGTATTCACAATATTCGAGTGATGCAGAAAACTTGTGAATTAATGAGAGAGATCTTGGCGGGTGAGTAATATTTCATGACTAATATTTTAATTTTAGGTCTGGGTATTTCAGGTCAGGCTGTTTTAAATTTTTATAAAAAATTTTTTAAAAATAAAAATTATAAAATTAATGTCTATGACAAAACTATTTTGGGTTCTGAGAAAGAACTAGAGCTGGAAAATTTTAAAAAAAATCAAATTATTTTCGCTAGTCCTGGCTTTGATATTAACGGCGAGATCTTAAAAAAAGCTCAAGATTTAAAACTAAAAATTAGCTCGGATATTGATTTATTTGGGGAGTTAGCTGGATTAAATAAAAATATCAAAATCATTGGAATCACTGGAAGCAATGGCAAAAGCACGGTGACTAAAATGGTTTTTGAAATGATTCAGGCCTGTGGCAAAAAAGTGGTTATGGGCGGGAATATTGGAACTTCGCCTTTGGATTTTTTGGAGGCTCAGGCTCAGGAAGAAATATTTTATGTCCTGGAAATCTCCAGTTTTCAAATGGAACTTGCCAATAATTTAAAGCCCACTGTTGGTGTGTTTTTAAATTTAAGCCCGAACCATTTAGATCGACACAAGACCATGGAGATTTATGGGGGATTAAAACAAAAATTATTGGATCAGTCTGAGTTTAAAATTTTAGGATTTGATCTCGTCTCTCCCCTCGCGGGGAGAGATGAAAAGCATGAGATAGTTTTTGGGTTAACCCATGGTGATTTTTATTTAAGTCCCAATAATTTTTTAAAATATAAAGACAAAAATTTAATTTCTAGATCTGATTTAGCTAATCCAGAAGCTCATAATATTTTGAATGCACTGGCGGCATTAGCTGTGATCAAAACTTTAAATCTAGATCTAGAAAAAGCCTGTGAGGTTTTAAAAATTTATAAACCCTTACCCCATCGAACAGAACTGGTCTGTGAAATAAATAGCGTTAAATATATTGATGATTCGAAAGCAACGACCATTGGCGCGACGGAAGCGGCGCTTGTAGGGGCGAATAAAAATATTATTTTATTACTCGGTGGGCAGTCTAAGGGCCAAGATTTTAAAGACTTAAAACAATCCGTGGATCACTGTGTTAAACAAGTTTTTATTTTTGGCCAAGATAAAAATTTAATTTTCGAAGGCTTGGGTCATCAGGGTGTTTTATTAAATAATTTAAAAGAAGCGGTGGATCAGGCGTATTTACTAGCCCAGCCTGGCGATATTGTTTTGCTATCTCCCGCTTGTGCCAGTCTTGATCAGTTTAAAAATTACGAAGAACGCGGGGCGTGTTTTAAAAATTATGTGCAGGGGCTGGCTAAATAAATTTGAGAATTTAATTATATTTTTATCTTGAACAGGTCTTGTCAATTCCCTACAATGCCAAAAAATTTTGTTGATTGGATTTTCTTAAGTGCCGACTATTAGCGCGTTTTATGGGATCATTATTCAAATGTTCTGGAACGAACATTCTCCACCACATTTTCATGCAAGGTACGACAAGTACAAAATTGCGATAAGCATTAAAACATTAGAGGTCTTGAGCGGAAAAATGCCAAAACGTGCTTTGAGTCTTATCTTGGAATGGGCCTCTTCAAATCGAGAACAGCTATTAGAGGATTGGGATCTATGCCAGAAAAATCAGCCGCCAAAAAGAATACAAGCGCTCAAATAGTTTGTAAAAGTCCAGATGATGTAAAGAAGGTAAAGCCTTTAGCCGATTACTGTTTAGAGGTGCATTTTATGGATAAAACAGTCGGAAAAGTCTTTATGAAAGATTTGATTTTTAGCTCTAAAGCGGGCGTTTTTTCTGCATTGAGAGATTCTGATTTATTTAATCAAGTTTTTATTGAATACGGCGTCACCACTTGGCCAGGTGAGATTGATCTTGCGCCTGACGTCATGTACGACACCATAAAAAAGCATGGCAAATGGGTGCTCCATTAGAAGCGATATTTTGGTTTTTTTGCCTCTTATTTGTGCTTAATTGAATTCAATCCAATTAAGCACAAACTTGCGAAAATATGTCCGGTTTGTTCTTGATTGAGTAATCAACTTCAGGCTGGAAAAATAAAAAAATAGGAAAAAAGATTCATATGTACGCTTACTTATTTAAACCTGAATGGCTGGAAGTTTTAAAATTAGAATTAGAACTTGCGGGGGCCCAGATTATTAACCAGACAGACACTTTGTTTTTAGTCGAACATGAAGTTTTTCCAGCACCGGCTTTTTGCATAGATATTTGGCCGGATGTTCAAAAAAGATCTTTCGAGAGTATTAGTCAGGCCGCTGAGATTTTAAAAAAAGCAGGGAAGATCTGGAGTCACTATCCGATTAGCCATGTGAGACGGGCTGGGTTAATTCAAGAAAAATTAAGAACACCTAAAAAATTCTCCCCTATTAGTTTCCCCTTAAGTCCAGAGCTGGAGACGCATTTAAGATCCGTGAGTGTGTTTAGTTTGCTAGACCAGAATCAATTAATTTTTTGCGAGCATGCTGAGAATATTATTCCAGGCGGTGTTTGTGAATTTGTAGAAAATAAAACTATTCCCCCTAATCGGGCCTATTTAAAACTCTGGGAGGCGCTGATTTATTTTGGAGAAACCCCAGAGAAAAATAATGTTTGTATGGACTTAGGGGCCTGCCCTGGCGGCTGGACCTGGGTTTTGCAATCTTTCGGGTCAAAAGTGATCGCGGTAGACAAAGCACCTTTGGATAAAAATATCAGCCAATTACCAGGTGTTTATTTTCTAGAACAAAGCGCGTTTGCTTTGGATTTTAAGAATCTTGCTTGCTTGAATCTCGTCTCTCCCTCAGCCCCTAAAATATCTCAAGGTGTAGGGGCGAATCTTGTATTCGCCCGTGATCAAGAAATAGATCTATTAGTCTGCGACATCGCCTGCTATCCCGATAAATTACTCACCCAATTATTAAAATGGATCGAGTCTGGGAAGATCAAAAAAATTATTAGCACTATAAAACTACAGGGCCAGATTGATGAAAAAATCTTGGAAGATTTAAATAATTTTAAAAATATTCCCAATATCAAAATCAAACAGCTTTGGCAGAACAAGCATGAGCTGACTTTGTTTTGGCGGAGTTAAGAAGCGGTTAGTTTTCGACCAATGCCTTCGGCTAAAAGAGTGGCTGAAAAAGTATTTAAGCTCACGCCTTCTTCTTTGGCCTGGAGAGCGAGTGCGGCATGTAAAGATTTGGGGACTCGTAATCTCCACTGGCCGCTGTAATTTTCCGCAATACTGGCTTTTGGAATAGGGTCGCCAAATTCTTCGGCGGTTTTAATCCAGGATTTGATGGCTAATTTGATCTCTGAAAGGGCTTCTTCGACGGACTCGCCATCAGCAATGCAGCCTGGTAAATCTAAAGCTTCAGCCACATAGCCGCCGCCGTCCTCTTTTGAGAGGGGGCGGATTGAAATGGGGTAGTCAAATTTTTTCATGGCTCGTACCAGGTTGTCGATGATCGATGCCGAATTTTTTCCCAATTATTTTGAGGTCTTCAATGCACCAATCGCGAGGATTGGTTCTCATTTTTTCTAGTTGTTTGTCAAATTTACTCATGCTTATGATGGTACCGTATGAGGAACCAGTTTTCAAGTGTAAAATTTTTTTTGAAATGGGATAGTCGAATTCTTTTAGGCTTGATTATTAATTGTCCAAGTCTCTGCTGCGGTCAGTCCGCAATCACTGCCACTAGAGCATGTTGTATCTTGGCTATTTCTTAGCGCATCTCCGTAGCAAGGAGATCTGTAGCCTGGACCCATGGCCCCACCCCCTACGCTGACCAATTCAAATTGTAATGTACCAGCAGCTAGAGAAGAGCAAACGCTGGGGGCGCCAAATGGAGGTGTGGAACAAAAGGCATACCAAGCATTAGAAGTCGTTGTGTAGGTTACTCCCGCTTTTAGCGTGACAGGGCTCGATAAGTTGGTTCTTAAAAAACTATTTTGGGTACATGAACCGTAGTAAACCCGAAGCCCTGCGACGTTCGACACATCAGCAGTGAGGGTCATTGTCAGTTGGTGTACGGTAATGTCTGAAAGAGATTCTCCCAGGGTTTCTGGTACAAGAAATCCATCAAAGATGCTGTTAGCTAGGGGTTCTTGGGCTGCGGATATTCCAGAAATTAATAATAGAAATAGTCCTGAAAGAAGTTTCATGTAGAGGTCCTTTGAGTGTTTTCTGAAATTAAATCGGGAGCTAACTTAGTTAGTAATTTTTTTAAATACTATGTTTTTTAAAAATGTTTTTTTGAGTTTTTCTACTAAGTTTGTCGCTCAATAAGACTTACTATGTTTAAGCACTATGAGTTCAATTTCTGATGTTCAAAAGATTCTCAAATCAGCTGGCAATTTTGATTTAGAGTTTGAAAAATTGGTTTTTCATAAACCTAAAATAACTCAGCTGCCTTGCAGGTTATATACCTTGGGCGGCAATGGAGGCATTGTTGAATCAGCGAATGCCGGCATGTTTAATAGCAATTAGTGGCGCTTTGTGAATTTCCATTGAATTTCAAGATCAATATTCCAATCCAATCATATATACTCCGCCGTCTTTTTTTCCCCCTCTCTGACCCTTCGGGTCTGTCTCTCCCTCCAGGGGAGAGACGATGTCGAAAGATGTCAGGGTGGGTGTATTTGAATTAAAACATGGATGAGATTTATGAGCCGTAAGATTATCCCAGGTGAGTTGTATAAAAACATAGAGCTAGATGGATTAACCACTTGGAAGATGGGCGGCAAAGCCGAAAGACTATATAGACCTAAGAATCTTGAAGATTTAAAAAATTTTTTAAAAAAACTAGAGCAAGAATTTCCCGCTCAGCCAATTATTTTTTTAGGCATGGGATCCAATATTTTAATTCGAGATGGTGGTATCAAAGGGACGGTTATATTAACCCAGGGTGGTCTAGTAGATTTGAGCTGTGATGGGGATTTAATTAGAGCAGAAGCGGGCGTGGCTTCGGCTCAAGTTGCCCGATTTGCGGCAAAAAATAATTTAACCCAAGGGGAATTTTTAGCGGGTGTCCCAGGAAGTATCGGCGGGGCTTTAATCATGAACGCGGGGGCCTTTGGGGGTGAGACCTGGAAATGGGTTCAAGAAGTCGAAGTAATTAATAGATTGGGTGAGATCAGTATTAAAAAACCCAGTGATTTTAAGCCCCAATACAGGCAAGTGGATGGGTTAAAACAAGACCAATGGTTTGTCGCCGGAATTTTTAAATTCGAAGAAGGCGATGGGCAAGAGGGTTTAGAGAAAATCAAAAATTTATTAGCCAAGCGCGCTGAGACCCAGCCCACTGGAGAGCCCTGTTGCGGGTCTGTTTTTAGAAACCCCCCTGGAAATTACGCGGCGAAATTAATTGAAAGCTGTGGCTTAAAAAATTTTAGATTAGGCGGAATGCAAATATCCCAAAAGCATGCCAATTTTTTTATTAATACTGGGGGTGCAAAAGCTTCAGAAGCTGAAGAGTTAATAAAACTAGTTCAAGAAAAAGTGTTAAATACCTATGGGATTAATTTACACCCCGAAGTGAAATTTATCGGCGAAGAAGTTAAAAAAATTAAACCAACACCCTTTGGCAAAGTGGGGGTTTTGATGGGCGGCAATTCAGCAGAGCGAGAGATTTCTCTCAGATCTGGAAGCGGGGTTCTCCAGGCTTTAATTAATTTAGGCATAGATGCTCATGGCATTGATGTCGGTGAGGACATTGTCGAAGTTTTACAGGCAGGAAAATTTGATCGCTTATTTAATGTCCTACACGGGCCTTTGGGCGAAGATGGGACCATGAATGGCTTGTTAAAATTTTTGAAAATCCCGGTCACTGGAAGTGATGTCTTAGGCGCGGCTTTGTCGATGGATAAAATGCGGTCTAAGCAAATTTGGCAGGCTTTGAAATTACCCACGGCGCCTTATGTTTTATTAGAAGATAGTTTTTCTGAGTCTGAATTGGCTGATTTGCTTAGTTTTCCCATGGCCATCAAGCCAGTCTATGAAGGGTCTTCTATTGGCGTTCATAAAGTCACGGAATATTCAGGGATTCGACCTGCGTATGAATCAGCTAAAAAATATGGCTTAGTTATGGCTGAAAAATGGATTCTGGGCAAAGAATTTTCGGTCCCCATTGTGGGCGAACAAGTCTTGCCGTCTATTTATATTCAGCCGGATAAGAGCAAAGATTTTTATGATTACGAGGCGAAATATATTTTAAAAAATACCCAGTATCACTGCCCTAGTGGCTTAGATGACGCGAAAGAGCTGGAGATACAAGCCTTGGCTTACAATGCTTTTAAAGCCTTAGGGTGCTCGGGCTGGGGGAGAGTTGATATTTTGCAAGATTTTCTAGGTGAGTTTTATCTCATGGAAATTAATCCCGCACCGGGCATGACAGAAAGTTCTCTGGTTCCAAAAGGGGCTAAGCAATTTGGTTGGAGTTATGAGCAGGTGGTTTTAAAAATTTTAGAAAAAACTTTGGCGCCAGATTTCGTCTCTCCCCTTGTCGAGGAATTAATCTCTTGAAGTACTGGAAACACTGGCAACGCAATCTTTCTATTTTTTCTATTTTAATTTTATTGGGGCTGTTTACCTGGGGCTGGATTTTTTGCCATCAGCCCAATCGTTTTCCTATTCGAATAGTTCAAATTAATCCTACCCAAAATATTTTACATTTTGTGAGTCAGTCAACGATTCAGACCATTGTCACGCCTTATATTTCACAGGGATTTTTTAATATCCCCGTGTCAAAACTCAGAATGGCTTTATTAGCCCAGCCTGGAATTTCACAAGTGGAAGTGACAAGAAGATTCCCAGATCAAGTTAAAATAGAAATCACGGAAGATCAGCCGGTGGCTTTGTATGACCATGATAGTTTTATTGATCAGCAGGGTTTGATTGTTACCCCCGAGTTATTATTTGGATTTGCTGGAATGAATAATCTGCCGGTTTTTTTAGGCCCTGCGGATCAGATGCCCCAGATGGTGGATGAGTATGAAAGTTTTATAAAAATATTTAAAAATTTTAAAAATTTAAATATTAAAATAACTCAGCTTTCTTTAGATAATTTTGCGCAGTGGGAGTTAATTATTAATATTAATAATACTAATAATTTAGTGATTGATTGTGGAAATCAGGATGTCTTAAATCGCCTAAGTAATTTCTTAAAAGCGTATCCTGATTTATTACCCCCTAATCAAGGCCAAAATAAAAATCAAACTCAAGCCCAAACTTTAGTCTCAGTGGATTTAAGATATTCCGAAGGTTTTGCCCTGCGTTGGACGTCTTAAATTAAAGCGTCATCTCGCTCATTTGAATTCAAAATCTTTATGCTAAATTGCCGCGAATGGGTTACAATCGCCCGCATTTTTTTTAGCCTGATCGGGAGCGCACGAGGATATGTCTACGGGTCCACAGCACGGAATTTTAACTGCCCTGGATATTGGTACTTCAAAAGTCACTGCGATGATTGCAAGAATCAATGATGAAGAAAAACTTCAAGTCATTGGGATGGGAACACAGCCTTCTTATGGCATGAAAAAAGGGGTCGTGGTTAATATCGAAGCGACCATTACGGCGATTCAAAAAGCCATGACGGATGCGCAAAATATGGCAGGCGTTCCAGTGAAATCAGTCGTTGTTGGAATTTCTGGCGCACATATTCATAGCTTTAATTCAACAGGCGTTGTGGCGATTGCTCATCATGAAGTGAGCGAACAAGATATTGACAGAGTGATTGAAGCCGCTCAAGCCGTTGCGATTCCAGCAGATCAAAGAATTTTACACATCCTGCCCCAGGAATTTATTATTGATAAACAAGAGGGAATAAAAGACCCTTTAGGCATGTCGGGTGTCAGACTCGAAGCAAAAGTTCACATGGTGACAGGCTCTGTCAGCGCTGCACAAAATAATATTAAATGCATCCGTCATTGTGGCCTGGAAGTGTCGGATATTATTTTGGCGCCTTTAGCCTCTAGTTATGCTGTTTTGATAGACGATGAAAAAGAGCTCGGCGTCTGCATGATTGATATCGGTGCCGGGACGACTGACATTGCGGTATTTATTGACGGGGCCATTGCGCATACCGCGGTTTTGCCAATCGGGGGCACGCAAGTGTCTAATGACTTAGCCCATGCTTTAAGATCTTCTTTGCAATTTGCGGAAGATATTAAATTAAATTACGGGGCGGCTTTGGCTTCTCATGTTCATCCAGAAGATTCGATTGAAGTCCCTGGAATGGCGGATCGACCTGGAAAAGTGTTTACCCTGCAAGCTTTGGCCGAAGTGATTCAATCTCGATATGAAGAATTATTTACTTTAATTAAACAAGATCTCGAGCGTGCCGGATTTAAAGAAAATCTAGCGGCAGGTTTTGTTTTAACAGGGGGCGGATCTAAGCCACAGGGTTTAGTAGAACTCGCAGAGTTAACTTTTGTCAGTCCTGTTAGGTTAGGCGCACCGGATCATGAAAATATTTTAGGCTTAAGAGAAGTGATTTCAGATCCTGCTTATTCCAGTAGTACGGGTTTATTAATTTATACCCATCAGCAGATGGCAGAGACTCACGGTTTAGATCTCGAATCTTATGTGGGTGTGGGTGCAGATTTAGGGGTGGCTGGCGCTGGAGCTCAGCAGGCGAATCATAATTATTTAAAATCTTATTCTCATGCGCACTCACAATCTGGTTCCCAATCTCAATCTAATTCTAATTCCAATCAGGCCAGGCCAAGATTACAAAAATTGGCCAAAGTAAAATCTTGGTTTTCGAAATATTTTTAATTTTTTATTTTTTTATTTTTATTTAAGGGTAATTACTTATGAATTCTAAATTTGATCTCTCAGAGTCATTAGCAGATAACGCTGTTATCAAAGTGATTGGTGTCGGTGGCGGAGGCTGTAATGCCATTGCGCACATGCTCAAGCAAAATATCGAAGGGGTAGAGTTTATCTGTGCGAATACAGACGCACAGGCTTTGCGTAATTCAGAAGCGCGCCATGTGATTCAACTGGGGCCTGAATTAACCAAAGGCTTGGGTGCTGGAGCGAATCCTGAAATTGGCAAAAGAGCAGCTCAAGAAGACCGGATGCGCATTCAAGAAATGTTGGCTGGGTCTGACATGATTTTTATTACTGCTGGAATGGGTGGTGGAACAGGGACAGGTGCCGCGCCAGTGATTGCTGAAATTGCGCGTGATTTAGGTATTCTCACTGTTGCTGTTGTCACTCGTCCCTTCCCCTTTGAAGGCCGTAAACGTAGCCAAGTCGCTGAGGCTGGAATTATTGAATTAGCACAAAGAGTGGATTCTTTAATTACTATTCCGAATGAAAAATTGCTCACTGTTTTGGGTAAAAATATTAGTTTATTAGATGCGTTTAGAGCCGCTAATAATGTCTTACAAGGCGCAGTCCAAGGAATCTCAGAATTAATTACACGTCCTGGTTTGATCAACGTCGACTTTGCGGATGTCCGTACCGTTATGTCTGAAATGGGCATGGCGATGATGGGAACGGCTTCTGCTCGTGGTGAAAATCGTGCGCAATTAGCTGCTGAAGCCGCGGTTGCGAGTCCTTTATTAGAAGACATTGCGCTTTCTGGCGCCAAAGGGGTGTTGGTAAATATTACCGCTGGCATGGATATGACCATTGGTGAGTTTGAAGAAGTCGGCGAAGTGATTAAATCTTTCACTTCAGATCAAGCAACAGTCGTTGTTGGGACAGTCATTGATCCTGAAATGTCCGACGAACTTCGTGTGACCATCGTAGTAACAGGTCTAAGTGCCATGCAGGGAGATCGTTTCCAGGCAAAAGCACAGCCTGCTGTGCACCAAACAGGACGTCCTTCGGTGATGCGTCGTCATGTGAGTTCTCATAATCCTCAAGGTGCGCCAGTGCCTGTAGCGCCCACTCATCATGCCACTCATACCACTCATGCGACTCATGCGGTTCCTGAGCGTGTCGGTGTCGATACGGGTGTAGGTGGCGTGGGGTCTGATTATTTAGACATCCCCACTTTCTTACGTCGTCAGTCTGACTAGAAAAATAATGTCTATCGCCATGCAAAAAACCATCAAAAGACCGATCCATGTTCAGGGGGTCGGTCTGCATTCTGGAAAATTAGTCAAGATGCGTGCGCTTCCAGCGCCAGCGGGCTCAGGGATTATTTTTAAAAGAATCGATCTGGAAATCCCTATTTTAATTCCTGTCAAAGTCGATGCCATCGAAGAGGCGCTGTTGTGCACTCGTCTTTCTTCACAAGCTTCACAAGCCTCACAAGGTAGCGCCCAAGAAGGGCGTGTGAGTGTTTCGACTATTGAACATTTGCTCTCGGCTTTGTGTGCTTTAGAAATCGACAATATTTTATTTGAGATCGACGCCGACGAAGTGCCCATTATGGACGGCAGTGCGTCTTCTTATATTTTTTTACTCCAATCAGCGGGTATTACAGAGCAAGAAGAAAATCGACGGTTTTTAAAAATTAAAAATACAATTCGCATCGAAGACCCTCAAGATAAAAATAAATATGCTGAATTTTCGCCTACCCAAAAAGGCCTAGAGATTCAATACAGTATTGATTTTGAACACCCGATTATTTCTAGTACGGCCCAATCTATTCATATTTATTTTCAGCCCACGACTTATATTAAAGAAATTTCGAGAGCGCGAACCTTTGGCTTTATTAAAGATCTCGAGATGCTCCAGGCGAATAATTTAGCCCGAGGAGCCAGCTTAGAAAATGCCATTGGCTTGACTGACGATGCCGTCATGAACCCCGAAGGTTTGAGATATCAAGACGAATTTGTAAGACATAAATTATTAGATGCCATTGGGGATCTTTATGTCGCGGGGCCCATACTAGGTAAATTTACGGGGCATAAAACATCGCATACTTTGAATAATCAGTTATTACGAAAATTATTATCTAGCCCAGATAATTATGAGTGGGTCTCATAGAAGTTCCGGTCAATGGCTGACTGGATAACGGGAACTTGTGAAGCCAATGGAATTGACCTGCACTACCTCCGAACTGGTGGTGACAAACCTCCTGTCGTTCTGTTGCACGGGCTCATGTTGAGTGCCGCGTGCTGGACTCCTTTGGCGCGAGCGCTGGAGGAAAATTATGACCTTGTCATGCCAGATGCTCGAGGCCACGGGTATTCCAGTGTTCCGGACCATGGTTATTGTTATAACAACCTTGCCACCGATGTCGTGAGCCTTATTGACACACTCGGACTCGAATCTCCAGTACTACTTGGTCATTCTATGGGCGGCATGACAGCGGCTGTGGTTGCCAGCCGGATCCCTCATAACTTGCGGGGGCTGATCTTGGCTGATCCAACTTTTCTGACGCCAAAAATTCAGCAAGAAGTTTATGAGAGTGATGTCGCGGATCAGCATCGTCAAATTCTCAATCGACCTAAAGAGAAGTACTTAGCTGAAGTCCTAGTTCGACATAGTCACCGATCGCGAGAGATCATTGAGCTATTCGCGCAAGCAAGATTTCAAACCAGTATGCATGCCTTCGATATTTTAACGCCACCGAATCCTGACTATATACAGCTGATCAAAGCCCTTGATGTTCCAAGCCTCCTTGTTATCGGTGATCTTGGTTTAGTAGTTTCCACTGAGATGGCCACAGAACTGGCTGATCTCAATCAACATTTGAAAGTTGCCCAGATCGCAGAAGCGGGTCATGCGGTTCCTTATGATCAACCAGAGCGCTTTGCGGCTATCGTTCAAACTTTTTTACGATTATTTTTATAGTGCGACGAGTGCAAGCAACTACTTAAAGGTCGGTGAATTTCACTGAGCATATTTCAATAGCTTTTCCAGCTGTTTTTTAATTTTTTCATCTTGGCAAGATTGAATAGTTTGATTTAATAATTCTGAAGATTGCTTAGAGAATTTTTTATTTTTATTTAAATTATTTTTATTTAAATCTTTATTTAAATCTTGGTTTAAATTTTGAGCAAAAACACTGGGGTCTATTTTAATATCTATAGAACTAATCCCTGCAAAAACGGGATTGGCTCTTAAATTAACTAATAAATTAGCTTTTAAATAATGCCATTTAGCCGCCATGGCACTGGAGCTGACAACTAGATTAATTTTACCCAGAGCTGGGTCAAAATAAGCCAGCTTGCAATGGGGCTGTAAAAAGCTGGGAATATTTAACTTTAATTGCTTGTCTAAATATTCAAATTTTTTAATTTGAGAGATTAAATTTCTTAATGGATTTTCAGACCCCTGAGAAATCTGAGTATTTAAAATTAATTTAGTTAATTCTGGTTTTTCTAATTTTTTAATACTCATATTTTTTTCTTATTTTTTCTTATTTCTTTTAGCTTTTTTTAATTCCCCTCTGTGCAGAGGGGTCTTTGCGGCGGGGTCTTTGTGTATACTCTGCGGCTTTTATTTTTGAGCTTTATTTTAGCCGATAGACCGGGGTCAGAAACAACTATGTCCGCTTTTTTACAAAAAATATTTGGAAGTCGAAACGAGAGATTAATTAGCCAGCTAGGCAAGAAAGTAGTGAAAATAAATCAGCTGGAAAAATCCATGCAAGATTTAAGTGCTGAGGGGTTAATTAATAAAACACAAGAATTAAAATCCAGAGTCCAAGCGGGAGAAAATCTAGATTCTGTTTTACCAGAAGCGTTTGCTTTAGTTCGTGAGGCGTCTTCTCGGGTTTTGGGCATGAGACATTTTGATGTGCAGTTAATTGGCGGCATGGTCTTACACCAGGGCAAGATTGCAGAAATGCGAACTGGGGAAGGCAAAACCCTAGTGGCTACTTTGCCTGCTTTTTTAAATGCCCTGACGGGGAATGGCGTTCATGTCATTACCGTCAATGATTATTTAGTCCAGCGGGATGCGGCTGAGATGGGGAAATTATTTTCAGCCTTGGGTTTAAGCACGGGGATTATTATTAATAATCTATCTCCAGAAGAGAGAAAAAAAGCTTACAGCTGCGATATTACCTATGGGACTAATAACGAATTTGGCTTTGATTATTTAAGAGACAATATGACTTTCTCGAAAGATCAGCAGGTCCAGAGAAAATTAAACTATGCCATTATCGATGAAGTGGATTCTATTTTAATTGACGAAGCCAGAACGCCCTTGGTTATTTCAGGCCCCGCGGAAGACAGTTCAGAGTTATACAAAGCTTTAACTTTATTAGTTAAAAAATTAAAGCCCAGAGAGGGCGAAACAGGGCCTGGAGATTATTATCTAGACGAAAAATCCAAGCAGGCTTTTCTCACAGAAGATGGTCATCATCATATGGAAAATTTACTAGCTGAGGCTGGTTTACTAAGCCCTGGAGAAAGTCTTTATGCGGCTGAGAATGTCTCCAAGATGCATTATATTAGCGCCGTTCTAAGAGCCAATTTTTTATATGCTTTAGATACGCACTATATGATTAAAAATGGCGAAGTTTTAATTGTCGATGAGCATACAGGGCGTGCCATGCAAGGCCGTCGTTGGTCCGATGGATTACACCAGGCTATTGAAGCGAAAGAAGGGGTAAAAATTCAGAACGAAAATCAGACCCTCGCGTCAATTACTTTCCAGAATTTTTTCAGACAATACACAAAAATTTCTGGTATGACTGGAACGGCTGATACAGAGGCCTATGAGTTTCATCAGATTTATGGCCTGGAAGTCATTGTGATTCCTACTAATAAACCCATGGTGAGATTGGATTACCCCGATGTCGTGTATCTTACAGAGCAAGAAAAATTTGAAGCCATTGTCAAAGAAATCGAAGTCTGTCATGCAAGACAGCAGCCTGTTTTAGTCGGAACGACGTCGATAGAAAACTCTGAAAAATTAGCGCATTTATTAAATCAAAAAAATATTCCTCATGATGTTTTAAACGCCAAACAGCACGAACGCGAAGCGCATATTATTGCCCAAGCAGGTCGACCTGGAGCCGTGACTATTGCGACCAATATGGCCGGTCGTGGGACAGATATTATGCTGGGGGGTAATTACAAGGCTGAGATAGAAAATAAAAAAATAGAATTAAATTTAGAAAATCTAGAGCCAGAATTAATTAAAAAAATCAAACAAGAATGGATGGCTCAGCATCAGCAGGTCTTACAAGCGGGTGGTTTATATATTTTAGGCACCGAGCGTCATGAATCTCGACGTGTAGATAACCAGCTCAGAGGTCGGGCAGGGCGTCAGGGCGACCCTGGAGTGAGTCGTTTTTATTTATCTCTCGAAGACCATCTATTAAGAATCTTCGCAGGCCCTTGGGTTAAAACATTAATGTCTAGAATCGGCATGGGGCGCGGTGAGGCTATTGAGAGTCGCATGGTCTCTAATCAAATTGCCAAGGCGCAAAAAAGAGTCGAAAACCATCACTTTGATATTCGAAAAGCCCTTTTAGAATTTGACAATGTGGCGAATGATCAGCGCCAGGTAATTTATAAAGAACGTCAAATTTTAATTGACAGCCAAGACATGACTGAAACCATTGAAGCCATGCGAGATAAAGTCGCTGAGAGTTTGATTTTTCAGCATATGCCGCCGCATACCCTGGAAGCCCAGTGGGATATTCCAGGTTTAGAGCGGGCTTTATTAGGCGATTTTGGTCTGAGTATTCCTATTCGTGAGTGGCTAGATCAAGACCAGACCCTGACAGAGCAAGAAGTTTTGCCCAGGGTTTTAAATTTATTACAAGAAAATTATAAAAATAAAAAATCAAAATTAGATCTTGTGAGTATTAATCAATTAGAAAAAACCATTGTTTTACAAATCTTAGATAATTACTGGCGAGAGCATTTAGGCCAGATGGATCATTTAAGACATAGCGTGAATTTACGGGGCTATGCCATGAAAGATCCTAAGCAAGAATATAAACGCGAGTCTTTTAATTTATTTAGCAAAATGCTGGAAAGATTTAGATACGAGGTCATTGGGACTTTGTCTAAATTGCAAATTAACCCGGTTAATAACCCAGTTAATAACCCTCCTAATAATTCAGCAACTAATCCAACTCCAGAAAATAGGGTGACCTTACAAAAGCCCAGAGAAGATAATCAAAAACATATGGGCGTCATGAATTTTCAGCAGGCGTCTTTAACCCATCTAGGCACTCAAGTGGATCTACCGCTGAGGGACTCTGCGGTGATAAAACCTAATGAAGCGCATTTAGCCCAAGAAAAAATCATCAGCCGTAACGAGCCCTGTCCTTGTGGTTCTGGGGAAAAATTTAAGCACTGTCATGGAAAATTAGAGTAAAAAATAATGGCTAAGAAAAATATTCAGGCGCTGATTTTTGATTTCGATGGTGTTTTATTTGACAGCAGCCGGCTGCATTTTGACGCAATGCAGATTGTTTTGTCAGAGCTGGAGATTGATCTTTCTTATGAGACCTATCGCCAAAAATATTTTGGTGTTAATGACCTCGTTATTTTTCAAAATTTATTACCCAAAGTTTATTCAGATCCTGTGTTTATTAGATCTTTATTACAAAAGAAAATAAAAATTTTCTTAGAAAAAGTTCATCATGATTTAACTATTCCAGCGATTCCGGGGGTTTTAGATTTTTTAAAAAATATAGAAAATATGATTTTTTCCAGGGCCATTTTCAGCAATGGTAATGGCCTGGAAGTTAATTCTATTTTAGAAAAATTAGAGTGCGGCGAATTAAAATCTTACTTTCAATTTGTCACGACCATTGATGATGTGACTTATGGCAAGCCCAACCCAGAGGGTTATTTATTAAGCGCGAAAAAATTAAAAATAAATCCAGAGCATTGCTTAGTGATTGAAGATTCTTTAGAGGGCCTTCGTGCGGGGAAATCAGCAGGAATGACAGTGATTGGACTCGCGACGACGTATGAGAAAAAAATATTAAAACCCCATGCTGACTTTGTTGCAGAGAGTTATAAAGATGCCTGGGAGTTTGTGTCAAATCAGACTAGATAGACTAGATAATTGGCGCGCCCGGAGAGATTCGAACTCCCGACCACCTGGTTCGTAGCCAGGTACTCTATCCAGCTGAGCTACGGGCGCTGAAAAGAGGCGCAATTGTATGGATGCCCCTGGGGTGGTGTCAATAGTTTTGGAAGGGCTTTGGAAGAAATGTATTCGCCTTGACTGGTTTTGCTCGCAACCCTAGTATCGGGCCCTCTTTGGAGACCCTTGTGATTATTTTTTAGATTATTTTTGATTAATAAATAGGAAAAACTTGTATGAAATTTTTACCAAAATTATTGCCTGTTGTTTTACTCGTAGCGGCTGGTACCAGCTTTGCTGCAAGCACCCCAACTTACACGACTCAGGATCAACAATTAGGTTATACCTTAGGGTATGACATGGGCAAAGGCCTGAAGCAACAGGGTGTTTCTGTTGATATCACTGCTTTCAATGCCGGATATACCGCCGCAAATTCCAATGCCACACCGGCTTTAAGCGCTGATCAAATGAAAGCAGCGACAGATCAATATCGCCAAGTGGTCATGGCCAGCATGAAAAAAGAACAAGCTGCTCAGCAAGCCAAAATAGATGCTCAAGCGACGACGAATGCGACCGCTAGCCAAGCATTTATAACCAAGACTTCTAAGCAAGATGGCGTCATGAAATTATCCGATGGTGTTTATTATAAAGTGATCACTATGGGTAAAGGCCCGATGCCTAAAGCGACTGACACAGTGACTGTCAATTACGAAGGGTCTTTAATGGACGGTAAAGTATTTGATAGCTCTTATGCTCGTCATACCCCAGCCTCTATTCCATTGAATGCCGTCATTCCTGGTTGGACAACAGCGCTGACTCATATGCCCGTCGGCTCTACCTGGACTTTATATCTCTCCCCAGACCAAGCCTATGGTAAATATGCGCCTCCAGTGATTGGCCCTAACCAAGCTTTAGTATTCAAAGTTGAATTAATTAAAATCGACGCCCCTGCTGCTAAAAGCTAGGTGTGATTTGAATTAAGAGTGAAATTAAAAAAAGCCAAGATTTTTAAATTTTGGCTTTTTTTTTAAATTTTAAATTTTTTATTTTTATTTTTATTTTTTTTATTTATTTTTTAGGAGAACTAAATCATGAAATTAAGCACTGCTCTTGTTTCCATGGTCCTTGTTGGTGCTGTCTGCATTGGTGGAACAGCGTTTTATTTTCAAAAACATAATGCAAATTCTAATTTAGCTTCAGCCAGTAATCTTAATTCTACTCAAGCGGCTAAGGCTTTAATCGCCAAAGCAACCGGTGGACGAGCTGTTGTTTTACAAACTTTTATGAGTGGACCGTTCCAGGGATTTATTTTAAAAGGGACCGAGGCTAATTCTCCCGAAGGGATTTTATTTACCTATATAGATCCTACTACCGGCCCCTATTTAATCAGCGGTAATCTTATGAACAGCCAATTGAAAAGCTTAACCGAGCAAGCTTTTGATCAATATATTAGCCCCGGCAAAGCCAAAGCCGCTTGGGATAGTATTGGCGCTGTAAGCTATGTCTCCATGGGTTCAGATTCAGCCCCTCATAAACTTTATGTCGTTGCAGATCCCAACTGTGTTTTCTGTCATCAGTTTTATACGGCTTCTAAATCTTATGTCGACTCAGGTCAGTTACAAATTCGCTGGATCTTGGGTGCATTCTTGAAAGACTCCAGCAAAGGCCGTGCAGCCGCTATTTTGGGTGCTGCTAATCCTGCTGCGGCGTTTACGCAAAACGAACAAGGCTTTAACGACGCTGGAGAAGAAGGCGGAATCACGCCTGCTTCTACTATATCTCCAGCAGTGACGGCACAGATCAAAGCCAATATGGACTTCATGATTAAAAATCAATTTATGCAGACCCCAACTTTGATTTATAAAAACATGGGCAATACCCCCATGATGTACACAGGTCTTCCAGATGCTGATCAGCTGAAGGTCTTGGTTAATTCCATGGGATCTAGTTTCTAGAAATTATTATTGATTAAAAATAATAGAAATTAGGGTGTAGGGGCGAATCTTGTATTCGCCCTTATTTTTTGATGAGCGGCTTCACAAGATTGGTTATTTTTAAAACCAAAACTGAACAAATATAAGTCAGCGCTAATACTAAAATTAAGATTAATAAATAAGTTAAAAAATTAATATTTTTAGCTTTCAGCCAAATAATAAAATAAATATAAATATACCCATGGACTAAAAAACCGGGGGCTATTAACTCTCGAAGATGGTTGATAAATCTAGATCTCTCCAGCTTTTCAAAGCCCCATAGTTTCATGCCTACTAATAAAATTCCCAGTAATCCCAGCCCCAATAAGCTATTAGCTATGGGCCAAGTATAAAAATTAATTTGAGCGAGAAAAAATAGAGCTAAAAATAAGAGAGATAATAAAATAACTAAAAAATTATTTATTTTTAAAATCTTAAAATTTTCTGCGCGAGCTAAAACTAAGCCTATAGCAATAGGCATCAGTGCAGACACCGGCGTGAGATTTAAATTCAAACCCCAGGAATTAGTCCAAGGATTAATAAAAACTTGGGTGAAATATTGAATAAAAATTAAACATAAAATTAACTTAAAACCATATTTTTTATAGCTGGATAAAATTATTGGGAAAATTAAATACAGCTCAAAAATCATTCCAATAAACCACCAGGGGCCTAAGAGCATATCTTGATCAGGCGGGATCCAAAGCTGAATGCTTGAGAAAATTAAAATCCAGTGAAATAAGCTGGGTGAATGAGCCATGTTGCATTCGATCCAAAGCGATGTCACAAGCCAGGGAATTAATAAATAAACTAAGCGATTTTTAAAATAAGGCAGAAATTCCAAAGGGGTATTTTCATAGCGTTTATATAAGCCATAGCCTGTCAGAATTAAAAAACTCGCAACGGCGGTGTAGCCTAGGCTGTTAATTAATAGGGGTATGAATCTCCAGGTCAAAAAAGTTTGATGGAGCAATATTTGATATAAGTTTAAATAATTAGATTGCCAGTAAAATTCACTCAAGGGCCAATGGGTTGCTGGGCTGATTAAATTAGTACTGGTGTTATGAATAATGATTAAGATCATCAGGAATATTTGAAATAATTGGGTTTGAAGACGTGTCATAGTTTTCCATTGAGTTAGCAGAGTTTTCTTTAGCCGTATCCGTCTAATTATTAGCCGGATAGGCATTTCTGGCGTTTGGAGTAATTAAGACACCAGTGGTCCATTGCTATTATTAGATTCAATGGCCTCAGGATCCCCACCGCCAGTGTAAAGAGCAGCGAGGAGAGTAAGGGTGGGGCGATGCCAAGGAGATTGGGAGATCATGAGCGTTTCCTATCCTGAGTTTATGCTGCAGTTAGCTGGATCTGCGATGAAACTAACCGTTGCTGAGCTGTCTCCCACGTAAGAACTAACACTAACGTTCGCAGTGACGTTGTTATAACAATGACAGAACTCAGTGTTATCAGTTCCCCAATCTCCTTGAATACCCCCATCTGCGTAACCGTAGTAAGAAATAGAAAAGGCCCGAACTGAGGCTGGATCTAGATCAGGGATATTGCTTGCAATCGTATAAAGTTTGGCTCCATCAATATTATAGGCTGAGCTTCCAGGTGAAAAAGAAAAACTAGCGTGATTAATAGTAGGAGTTTCGCCCATATATCCGGCTGCACAGTTTGAGGTGCTATAGAAAGCAAATATGGCGTTGGTGATAGGGTGCCCGCTCCAAGTGTTATTAAAAGTAATCGTTCCTGCTGAGGGGTCCGTGCCCAATGCGCCTGTCCCCGCAGGTTTTAAAATATTTCCCAGAGAAAAACTGGGATTCGCGGCAAATAAATAGGCTGAAAAAGCAAGGCTGAATAAGCCCAATCCCAATGCAAAGGCCGATTTTTTAAGCAAGATTCTCATCACTAGTTTTTCTCGAGAGCGCTAAAAATAATAAGGGCGTAAATTTAGCTGAGGATTTCAGTTTTTGGGTATTCATCTTTTAAAAAGTAACCGATTTTTTTATCCCAATTTTTGATAAAGATTTTTAATTATTTTTAAATAATTTCTCCACCTCAGTCCGGCTAAATGCATAGTTGCGTTGGCAAAATTCGCACAGGACTTCGATCGAATCTTTTCCATCAGCACCGTCTAAAATTTTAAAACTTTCTTCTCGGCCCATGAGTAAAATCGCATTGCGCATTTTGTCGATAGAGCAAGTACAGCCGAAATAAAGCGTTCTGGGTTCAAAGGCTAAGATAGGATCTTCGTTGAATAGTTTATAAAGCAAATTTTCAGGGCGGTCTTCTAATAATTCTTGATCTGTGAGGGTATTGGCCAAAACAGAGACATGAGCAAAATGATCTTCGTTTTCTAGATTTTCCAGCGTATTAATATCAGGCATGCGTTGTAATAAAATCCCAGCGGCTTTTTGACCTGCTTGATTTTTTTGATTTGACACACTGATTTTTAAAAAAGTCTGGAGCTGATCGGATTGGCAAAAATAAGCCCGCATGGAATCACTTAAAGAATCACCTGTTAGGGGGATAATGCTCTGAAAGCGGTCCATCGAAGATTCAGACTGATAAGTCATGACTAGTTTTCCATCGGGGCCTAAGAGCTCTAAAAAAGATAAGTCAGCAGGGGGTGAGTTTGTCCATTGGGCGAGGGCTCTCAGCTTGCAATCATGAGTGCATTGAACAGACAGTAATTGAATAAAGCTGGTGCTGTTGTTTTGTTCCCGATTATTCTGGTTATTTTGATTATTTTGGAACTGGAGCGTTATTTTTCCGCGCTCTTTCGACAGATTAAATAATAAGACCACGGCCACTAAAGCTTCAGACAGCAAAGTTTGAATAGCGGGTGGGTAATCTCTTTGGGCCAAGATAGTTTTTATCACTTGGTCGAGTTTAACCATAACGCCGCGGATGGGTCTTTGGTTAAAAATAAAGCTGAATAAAAGGTCAGAAGAGTTTGAGAGATCTTGAGTCATGTTTTTCTTAATTTATTTAATTTATTTAATTTATTTATTTACTTATTTATTTACTTATTTATTTATTTTTAATGAATAGCGAGGGAGGGATAAGCCGTATCGCTTGGTAATAAATTACATCGCCAGTATTCCATAGTGGACACCACTTGAAACCCCAGATTTTTATAAAGCTTCATTTCGATGATTTCGTTAGAACCCACCAGTGTTTTAACTTGCTGGGCGGGTTTTGTTCGTACTTGAAAAGCAGCCGCTAAGACGAGTTTTAAAAATTCAGCCGCCAGAGTGTTATTAGTTTTATTTTTATTTTTATCTTTATCTTTATCTTTATTTTCTACAAGCACACAAAAATCATGTAATAAGACAATTTGATTATTTTTAATCAAGTGCACTTTTCCTATTGGGCCTATTGGGTTTTTTAAGGGTTCTTTTAATAAATTATTTTCAGGGAAGGCTAGAAAAGCAGAACGGCAGGGCTCTTCCAGTATCACCATAATGCGTGCAAGTTCTTCAGAATAAGAAGATTTAAAAGCTTCTGCGCCCAGGCGTGCCAAGGTTTCAGCATCGCTTTTTTTGGCTTTTTTAATCTGAATGGGTGCTGGATTAGTTAAATCAGCAGAATAGAGATCAAAATAAGCTTCTCGATCAATGGCCATATTGCTTTCACTAGATTGATAGACGGCTTGATAGCGTTTTAATAATTTTTTGGCATACACAGACTCTTTGGGGCAGCAAAAAATACAGTAGTCGAGCTGGAGTAGAGAAAGCTCAATTTGGGCCTCACCAAATAGCCGCGTGAAATAGCCCTTTTTTCGATAGCTGGGATGCGTGAGGGCGCAAATTTCGACAAAGTTGTCGCCAAACATAAAAAAAGAGACACAGGCGGCCAATTGATTATCAGAGTAAAGCAAATAATCCGTGATGGCCCCATTGCCCCGATTGACCATGGAGTTCACGTAAAAGTGAGTAGAGAAGCCATCAATGGCTTCTGACTGAGTTATTAATTCTGATATTTCAGAAAGTTCAGCTTCAGATAATTGAGTAGTTTTAATAATTCGAATCACAGTTTAAAAAACGCTCTTATTTTTAATAGTTGATCTCGAATCTGAACGGCTTGTTCAAATTCAAGATTTTCCGCATGTCGACGCATGGCCTTTTCGAGGGTCGTTATTGTCTGTTTTGCCTGTGCAGGGGTCAATGCATCAAGGGCGATATCCTTATGGATATTTTGATTTTTATCCGTGATTTTTTCTCGGGTACTGCGGGTATCTTGCGTATTTCTATAACCCTCTTGGGTCAAAATATTATCCACTGATTTGTGAATCCCCTGGGGAGTAATTCCATGAATTTGATTGAATTCGATTTGTTTATTTCTGCGTCTATTAGTTTCATCGATGGCTCTTTGCATGGAATTTGTGATTCTATCGGCATATAAAATCGCTCGGCCATTAATATGTCTGGCTGCTCGCCCAATCGTTTGAATTAAAGCGCGATCGGATCTTAAAAACCCTTCTTTATCCGCGTCGAAAATAGCGACTGTAGAAACTTCCGGCATGTCTAAGCCTTCTCTGAGTAAATTAATGCCAATTAAAACATCAAATATACCAGCTCTTAAGTCTTGAATAATTTCAATGCGCTCAACGGTTTCAATATCCGAGTGTAAATATCTGACTTTAATACCATGGTCTAATAAAAAATCAGCGAGATCTTCCGCCATTCTTTTAGTGAGCGTTGTAATTAAAACGCGTTCTTGTTTTTCAGTGGCTAATTTAATTTCCTGCATGACATCGTCTACTTGGGAGCCAGCCGGTTTAATTTGAATAACGGGGTCGATTAAACCAGTGGGTCTGACTAATTGTTCTGCAATGGCGCTGGCTTTTTCTAGTTCGAAATTTCCAGGTGTTGCTGAGACATAAATAGTCTGAGGCATGAGGTTTAAAAATTCTTCAAATTTTAAGGGCCTGTTATCCATGGCGCTGGGTAATCTAAAGCCATAATTAACCAAATTTTCTTTGCGCGCTCGATCGCCTTTGTACATAGCGCCTAGCTGCGGAATAGTGACATGGGATTCGTCGATAAATAACAAAGCATCTTTAGGTAAGTAGTCTATTAAAGTGGGTGGGGGCTCTCCAGAAGATCTTCCTGATAAATAGCTGGAATAATTTTCTATCCCAGTGCAGTAGCCCATTTCGACCATCATCTCCAGGTCAAAATAAGTTCTTTGTTTGAGTCTTGCGGCTTCTAAGATTTTATCTTGCGACTCCAGCTCTTTGACTCTTTGAGCCAGCTCTAATTTCACATCGTCGATAATTTCTAGAATTCGTTCTTTGGGCGTCACATAGTGAGATTTTGGGTAAATAGTTAACCTGGAAACTTTTTGGCTGATCTTTCCAGTCAGAGGGTCAAAGTAAGAAAGAGATTCTATTTGATCGTCGAATAACTCTATGCGAATAGACTCTTTTTCAGAATCTGCTGGGAAAATATCTATTAAATCTCCCCGTACTCTAAAAGACCCCCGGTCTAAAACCACATCATTGCGCTCGTATTGCATCTTGCTTAATTTTTTTAAAATTTCCCGCTGATCTAATTTATCTTTTAAATTTAAATGCAAGACCATGGATAAATAAGTCTCGGGGTCTCCCAAGCCATAAATAGCAGAGACGGTCGCAACAATAATAGTGTCATGGCGCTCTAAAATAGCTTTGGTGGCTGACAGTCTCATCTGTTCAATGTGCTCATTAATAGACGCATCTTTTTCTATAAAAGTATCTGACTGGGGGACGTAAGCTTCGGGCTGATAATAATCATAATAAGACACGAAATATTCGACGGAATTCTCTGGAAAAAAGCTTCGCATCTCGCCATAGAGCTGGGCTGCGAGGGTTTTATTATGGGCCAGGATTAAAGCGGGTCTTTGAGTATTTTTAATTAAATTAGCCATGGTAAAAGTCTTACCCGACCCCGTAACGCCTAATAACACTTGATGCATTAAGCCATTATTTAAACCTTGTTCTAATAATTTTATAGCACTGGGCTGATCTCCAGCAGGGCTGTGAGGTGAGTGTAAAACAAAGGGCTTAATTGAATTTAACAAGGCATCTCTCTTCTTGAATACCTGGAACTTGAATTAAAATTTTCTCAATATTGTTAATTTTTATATTTTTATTATTTAAATTTTTAAGCTCAGTAATTTCTAAATCAGTCTCGAGATACTTGCCTTTCATGGCCAGAAAAAAATTGGGAGAGGGGGTGTCAGAAGGGGGGTCAGAGGGTTTGATTAATAAATTTTGGCAAGCCAGAAACATATCTATTAAAGAGCTAAAAGCTCTGGAAATAATGATATTAAATTGATTTTTATATTTTAAATTTTCTCCCGCTTCTTCAGCTCTTAAATTTAAAACTTCGCAATTTTTTAAATCTAATTCATAGATAACTTGCGTTAAAAATCTGGTTTTCTTCCCATTGCTGTCTAGCAAACTAAAAAATTTGCCAGGACAGGAGTCAGAGTAAGCAATAGCTAAAATTAATCCTGGGATTCCAGCACCTGTGCCAATATCAATAATTTTGGTTAATTTATTTTCTGGGTTTTTATTTTCTAGATATTTAATAACACTGAGCGAATCTAAAACATGATGGGTCAGCATTTTTTTGGGGTCTGTTATGGCCGTTAAGTTATAAGTTTTATTCCATTTATATAATAAATTTAAATAGGCCAAGAGCTGATTAATTTGGGTGTCTGATAAATTTAAATCTAATGCTTTAACGCCCGCTCGGAGAGGCTGCTCCAGTGTTTTAAAATCCATGGTTATTTTAATCATCTCTTAGCTGAAAAAGCGGGTATTGTACTGGAGATGCAGCTAGAAAAAACCTAGAAAATAGCGAATTTTAAGAGGGGCTTTGTTCAGGAATACAAGGTAAATTATCACCTAGTAAATGCAGTTTTTGGGCTTTCTGCAAGGCAAAGATTTTTGTCCAAAAGTCTTGCTCAATATCGCGATGATTAATGGGGTAGCAGAAAAAAATAATACTAATTTTTATGCCCTTCTCACCCTCTCCAGCAGGCTCAGCACGGACTTTAGGATGTAGGTCAATTAATTTAGCCAGCTCTTTATTATGATCTTTGATATACCGATGGCAGTAGGTCTTATCGTCTTTATAGCAATCATGTAGCACTTCGCTAATGGCTTTGGCAAACAAGTCTTTAATAGGATTTAAATCAGAATCATAGGGAATTAAACACTCGGTTTTATAGCGACACAAATTAGTATCTGGAGAGTAAGTAATAATGGGCTTGGTAATAATCAAACCATTGGGGATTTTGATAGATTTTCCAGTGGTTTGCCTAATGCCAATTTCATCCGCTTCGTAGATTTTAAAAAACAGGGGGCCAATCGTATGGACATAACCACTGAGCTCTTCGATTTTTATATAGTCACCTTCTACAAATATTCCACGCCAGTTAATAATTAACCAGCCGACAAAGTTCATGATGGTTTCTTTATTCGTAATCACTAAGCCTGCCGCGACGATACTTAACATGGTAAAAAAATGTTCGAGGCCTTGGATCCAGATTTTTAAAATAATTAAAGCAAAGAGACAGATTGAAATATAAATCACGCGAGAGCGAAATTTGGCCTGATGTTTTTTGGTGTCATAGCGACGGGCAAAGATCAAATTAGTAAACATCGCCGCACAAAATAAAATAATGGCGGCTAAGACAGAATCAACCAGGCCCATAAAAATGGGGTCGTTTAGAAAATTGGGCAAATTAGCCAGATGGGTAGAAATCTTAGAAAGAGCTGACATGATTTAATCTCACTTATTTTTTTAATTTTTTTAATATTTATTTTAATTTTATTTAAAGCCATTTTAGAAATTTTAAAATACAAAATTCAGTGATCATGAGTATGAGTAAAATCACACACACAATCCAAAAAGAGAGGGAGAAACCAGCGCCTGGAATTCCCCCGACATTGATGCCGAGTAAGCCAGTAATAAAACTTAGGGGCATAAAAATCACGGCGACAATAGATAATAAAAATATTTTGTTATTAATTTGCTCTTGGGTTGCATTCATTAATTCTTCTTGTAATAAATTGGCTCTGTCCCGTGCGCTCTCTAAATCTTCAAGAATTCTAGTCGTGCTGTCAGCAGATTCTCGCAAGCTGATTTTTTGCAAGTCGCCTAACCAAGGTAATTTATCTAAAGGGAGTCTTAGCAAAGCTTCGCGTTGAGGAATTAAATAGCGACGAATGCCAATAATTTCTCGGCGATATTCGGATAATTTTTTTCTTTTCTCATGGATATGTTCTTGGCTGTCTTCTAATTGATCCATCTGTTCATTGATATCAATGGCTAAGTCAGACATTTTTTCAATAATAGATTCCAAGATTAATCTTAAAATATCCATGCTATTGCTGACTAAAATATCTTGGTTCACTTGGCTTAAAAGCTTGCCCATAAAGTCCAATGGTTTTCTATGCACAGAGACAATGATTTTTTCATTAATCCAGAGTCTTAAAGAAATCATCTCAGAGGGCTCTTGGCTATGGTTGGGATTTAAGCAGCGAAGATTTAATAATAATCCCTCTGGTGTGGCCTCGGCTCTGGGGCGCGTTTCGCTGGCTGATAAAGATCGAGCAATATATTTAGGAATGCTAGGAACCGCTGAAATAGTTTTCTGAGGGGTGGGGCAGTGGATATTAATCCAGATAAATCCGTCTTTTCTTTCCAGGGCTTCTGGAATCTTGGATATTTCTAGATTTTCAGCCGTGCCTTCTGAATAAACAAAAGTGGCTTTGATATTTCTTTTATCTAAAAATTCTAGTGGCATGGTGTGAAGCTCCCAGCTTGGCTCAATCAATAACAGCTCAATAGTGCGGGGCCTAGTATAGGTTTTGTTTGGGCTAAAAAAATATGAGTTAAAAAAGAGTTTAAGAAAAATTGAATATGGCTAGTTGATCTGGTATAAAGGCGCCCGTTTTATTGGTTGGAATCATTTGAAATTAAGGAATTGAGATGGCAAGAGTCTGTCAATTAACGGGGAAAAGACCCATGACAGGGAATAAAGTTTCCCATGCAAATAACAAAACGAAGCGTCGTTTCTTGCCTAACTTGCAGATTCATCGTTTTTGGGTTCCTAGTGAGAACCGCTACGTCAAACTTCGTATTTCCCACAAAGCCATGCGGACTATTGATAAAAATGGTATCGAGGCAGTGTTGGTAGATCTTCGCGCTCAGGGCGTTAAAGTTTAAAAATTAGAAAGTAAGGAGTACTTCCATGGCAAAGAAAGGGAAGGTTGAGAAAATTCGTATGGTCGCTTCTGATGGCTCAGGTCATTTTTATACCACGCAAAAAAATAAGCAGAACACCCCAGCAAAATTAGAGCTCTCTAAATTTAATCCGGTTGCTCGCAAACATATGTTGTATAAAGAATCCAAGATTAAGTAATAAAATTAAGTAATTTTTTAAATTATAAAATTTTAATAAAAACCCAGTTAATTCTGGGTTTTTTCTTATGTATTTTTTGCTCTTTATTTTTTATCTGCTGAGGGCAGTCTCGTCACTGATGAGACCGCTGAGAGATAGCGCAGATAGCGCAGATACCACAGATACCACAGAAGAAGCGGTAAAGAACAAAGAACTGGTGCCACACAAGGTGCTGATGACGTTAATACGCAGGCTTTTGTAGCGGACATAATCTTTAGCTTTTGCCAATGACAGACCTAGTGCCATGGATGAAAGAGTTCCCAAGGCTAGAAAGCATAAGCTTGCAGTCAGCAGCTGGGCTTGAGGTGGGCGCTCTTTAGGGTAAGTGGCAGCGACATAGAGCTTTTGAAAGACGGGAGGGAGTATATGAATTGCTAGTCCAAAAGGGCTGACCTGTGCTGCCCATATTCTCATCAAATCCTCGTCTAAACCCCCTTTTAAGTATTCTTTTATAGAGGCGGCTAGAGAAGATAAATAGCCTAATGAGGATGGTTCCCTTGTCGGTTTGTTTGTCGCCGTTTTCTTTGTCATCGTCGAGCACTCCGTAGCAGTTACTTAAATTATTTAATTTTTCAAAATTAAGGGTCTAAAAACAGGGCCGCGATAAAACAAGGGATCGAAATAAAAAGCAATCTTGTTATTGGGCTTTAGAGTTTTTTCAGAATTTTAAACTCGTAGTCATATTGATTGTCTTTATTTTCAGGCAGGGTTTTATCATGAAATTCGGAGTGAGTTAAACACCAGTCAGAAGATTTAAAAGCTGGAAAAAACGCATCGCCGTTTAGATTCACGTTGACTTCTGTTAAATAAATCTTCGACGCATAGGGTAAGAAAATTTCATAAATCTCAGCGCCGCCGATAACCATAATCTCGATTATTTCTAGATTGTCTGGATTCTGAAGATTTAAAACATCTTGAAAATTATTAAATATCTCAGCCCCTGGAAATTTAAAATCTTGATTTCTAGTTAAAACAATATTTCGTCGTTTGGGCAAGATTCTGCCAATCGATTCCAGTGTTTTTCGGCCCATGACAATGGGCTTATTTAAAGTCAGCTCTCTAAATTTTTTTAAATCACTGGGCAAACTCCAGGGGAGTTGATTGTTAATCCCAATGACCTGGTTTAAAGAACAAGCGGCGATGAGAGAAATTTTATTTTTCATAGATGTTCCAGTCATTTTATCCCCTCTCTGCTCTTTGGCTTCGCCTTCAGAGCTGTCTCTCCCGCAAGGGGAGAGACGAAAAATTAGACAGCAATCGGCGCTTTAATGCTTTCGTGATATTTATAATTCACTAGCTCAAAATCACTGATCTCATAGCTGAAAATATCTTTCGCCTTGTTTTTAATTAATAGCTGCGGGGGTGCTAAAGGCTCGCGTGAAAGCTGCTTGGCGACTTGCTCATAGTGATTGCTGTAAATATGACAGTCACCACCAGTCCAGACAAATTCCCCGAGTTTTAAATCACATTGCTGGGCAATCATATGAGTTAATAAAGCGTAAGAGGCAATGTTAAAAGGCACGCCTAAGAAAGCGTCTGCTGATCTTTGCATTAATAAACAAGAGAGTTTCCCATCAGCGACATAGAACTGGAAAAACGCATGACAAGGCGGCAGGGCCATCTTGGATAATTCACCGACATTCCAAGCCGAGACAATAATTCTGCGAGAGTCGGGATTAGTTTTTAATTGTTGAATCACATCGCTTATTTGATCAATCACTTTGCCATCTGTTGTAGGCCAAGCGCGCCATTGATGACCATAGACGGGCCCTAAGTTTCCATGCTCGTCGGCCCATTCGTCCCAGATATGAATATTGTTATCTAAAAGATATTGAATATTGGTGTCACCTTTTAAAAACCAGAGCAATTCGCAAATAACACCCTTCATAAATAATTTTTTAGTGGTGACTGCTGGAAAGCCTTTGGACAAATCAAAACGCATCTGATGGCCAAAAATACTTAAAGTCCCAGTGCCAGTTCGATCTTTTTTCTCCACGCCTTCGTTTTTAATCCGTCTTAGAAAATCTAGATATTCTTTCATTTCAATCCCCTGATTTAACCCTATTTTTTCTGGCCCAATAAATTATCAGAACCCCAATAATTATCATGGGAATGCATAGCAATTGCCCCATAGTAAAAATATTTAAATAAAAGCCTTTTTGAATATCGGGCTCTCTGAAAAATTCTATAAAAAATCTTATTAATCCGTACAACACTAAAAACAAACCAGAGACTTCCATGCGAGGTCTTAGCTTTCTGGAGTAGATAAATAAAATTAAAAATAACAAAACCCCCTCGCCCAAGAATTCAAATAATTGGGACGGGTATCTGGGGTAAGGCCCGCCGTTGGGGAAAATCATGCCAATGGGAGAGTTAGTAATACGGCCAAATAATTCGCCATTGATGAAATTACCCAATCTTCCAGCGCCTAAGCCAATAGGGACTAAAGGCGCATAGAAATCAGTCACATCGAAAAATTTGATTTTATTTTTCTTTGCAAAGATCCAGGAAAATAATAAGACCCCTAATAAACCCCCATGAAACGACATGCCGCCGTCCCAGAGATAAAAAATTTCAGAGGGAAAATTTAAATAATAAGAAAAGTTATAAAATAAAACATAACCCAGTCTGCCGCCTAAAATTACTCCAAGAGCGCCGAATAATAAGCCTTCTGAGACTAAGTCAGAATTGGTAATACCCCGCTGCCAGGGTTTTTTAGATCTAAAAGATCCCAAGATAAAAGCTGAGATAAAGCCCAATAAATACATCAGGCCATACCAGTGGATTTTTAGGGGGCCCAGGGACAGGGCAATAGGATTAATGTGGGGGTAAGAAAGCATGGGATCTTATGAGTTTTTTCTAATTTTTAAGATCCCGAACTTTAGCATTGAAGCCCGCTTGGACTAAAGCCATTTATGCAGGTCCAGTTCCTGGGGTCTTGGCATCAGCGGCACCTGCGGTTGTCATGACTCCAGCTCCAGCGAAAAGGGTGGTGCTCGCTGCTGTTCCTGCATAAGCGCTGGCATGAGCAGAGGGAAGTGACCAAGACACATCTTCTCTGGAGATTTGATAATTCCTTATAATCGTCTTGGCGTGATAATCTCCACGATCAGCAGCCTGAAAGAGTTGGAAGAAGATCATCATTGGAGTCTTCCATTGCGACTTAAAAGTTGTAGCGGGTCCACCAATTGCTTCATAGTCCGCCCTAATTTTTATCGGATCGAGGTTGTCGATTTCTATTTCCCGGCTTGATCTAGGATCTTCAAGTCCGGGTGGGAGAACTGCCGTCTTTGTAGATGCGCCATCACGAAAGGTTATCACACTGATTTCTGGGGCGAGCGGTCCAATCTGGTGTTTATGTATTTCTAAGTCACCCATCAGTTTGGCATCCCCATTCTTTCGAGCAAAGTGCCATAACTCTTCGAAAGTGAAATTAGGGAAAATTTCTCCAGCCAGGGCCGACGCATGAAAAATTTTTTAGTTTAAAAATCGCGTAAATTATTTCATATTGCACGCTTTTAAAAAACGAGAGCGGCAGATGGAAATATTTAAAGTTTTTGAACAAGTAGAAGATCCAAG
>Ga0214919_10000039_pt1 | contig 186052 bp, 178 predicted proteins | sample LL1503_MetaG_FD_177994 | JGI IMG/M metagenome (GOLD analysis project Ga0214919, IMG submission 177994) | Freshwater microbial communities from Lake Lanier, Atlanta, Georgia, United States - LL-1503 | ecosystem: Environmental > Aquatic > Freshwater > Lake | place: USA: Georgia | collected... | reverse complement strand
TCCAATAGCAGTAATAGTTTTACCTAATCCCATCATATCTGATAAAATACCTCCTCTAGATATAACTTTAGTCATTTTTTTTTCATCAACAACACTGTCAATATGTGGATCCCAATATATATTATTATTAATATTAAATGTTCTTTCAAATTCCATATTAATATTATTTTCAATTTCAATCATTCTCATAATTGTTCTCTTTTGATAATCAAATAGTTTAATATTAAAATTATTATTTTTAATCTTTGTAAATATTATATTATTAATACAACTATATGCAGGAATACTTAATGTATCTATATTAGGAATACTAATATTATTATTAATAATATTTCTTACATATAAACTATATACTGCATTAAAAATAGGCTCATATTTGTATTTATCAATTAAATTTTTATTAACAAATAAAATATTATCAGTATCTATTTTAATAAAAGATTCAGTCTGTTTTAAATTATTATTTTTAAAATAATTATTAGTATGAAAATTATAATGAATAATAATATTAATAATTGGATCATTTGTATAAAATGAAGTATTATTTTTCATACATCTTAATTTTTCACTAGTATCTACTACTAATTTATCAATAGTTTCAACTGAATTATATATTTTAGGTAGCTTGCAAATTTTAAACCACATTCTGATTACTTAAATATAATAATAAATATATATTTAAATCATCAATTTTTATGGGGATAGAAAAGTAAAACTTTTCTATTCTATTGACCTATGGTCTTAACACGATTGAAATGAATAGAAAAATCTAAGATTTTTCTATCCTTCAATCAATTTTTATAAAACATATTATCCTTAAGGATAATATGTTTTATAAAGTTAATAGGGAATGCCAGATATTTTAACATAGTTAAAATATCTTGCGCCCTATCAATTTTTATGGGGATAGAAAAGTTTTAACTTTTCTATCCTACCCATAAACACGATTTGGAATAGATAGAAAAGTAAAACTTTTCTATCTCCAAATCAATTTTTATAAAATATATAGCTAAGCTATCAATTTTTATAGAGCAAATAAATTAATTATATTATAATTACATACTAAATTGTAATTGTGCCATACCATCTTCTATTTGTAAGAAATTATAATTAATACCAAATACAACTATTCTAGTACTATTTGTTGGACCTACGTCTAATAAATAAGTAGGATCAGTTATATGATATTGACGAATATCACTATCAGCTAATCTAATATTAAGTTTAACACTTTCAAATTCTGAAAAATTACAACTACCATTATTCATTTTTTTATTAGTTAAACCAAAACTATAAAGATATATAAGATGAAGTGGTCTGCTTTTAAATGTTTCATAATTTTGAACATTAAACCAATATTTATAATCCTTATATGGAACTCTATCAACATTATTAAATTGAAGACTAGCTTCTGCTAATAAATCTTTTTCAGGTATTTGATTCCATAAAGTTTTAGTGAATTCTGGTGGATTTGGTGGAGCAGCTTTATATGGTATAAATTGTGGTTTACCACTATAACAAAAACTTTCATTATTATATTCATTCTTAGATAATAGAAAATAGAATTCTCTGATTGGATTATTAAAATTAAGATAAATAGTATCTAGTTTTGAACATGTTTGTTCTATCATTTGAACTTGAGTTATTAATATATCTAATTTATTATTCAAATAATATTCTCTCTCATCACTTTCTAAAAATATAAAATTACAATCTAATCTAATATTATTAAAATTTTGTTGTGGTAATTTATCTAATGTATGACCATATTTATATGAAGCAGGATCACTAATAAGAGCAGTTTTAATATCTGTTAATTGTTGTAATACTAAATAAACTTCATCCCATCTGCGTAATTTTATCTCAACCTCTATTTCATGATATCTAAGAGCATTAACAGGTAATGTAGAATTATAATTGCCACAGTTAAAAAATCTTAATGGAACATAAATAAATTGTCTAAATGTTTGTAATTGAGGAGAAACTAAATTTACATCATGTCCGCACATTGCCGATGTTATCCATGCATTATCATATAAATCAGTATAACACATCATAAATTCACCAGTCATTTCTTGAATGATTTGTCCACCAATTCTCAATGTTGCTTTTTCAATAATAGTATAACCAATAAAATCTTGCCATTTAACTCTATAATTTGATGTAACAATATCTTCAGTTTTCCCAATAATTTGAGTTACATTAATTTCAGGTAGCTCTATAGCAATATACATATTAGACATTAAATCTCCAACTTTATTAATTTTAAAAACCATTCTATCACCCCAAGAAACTGCACCTGTTGGATAAAAACTATATGGGACTTCAGAAAAATTTGTTATTTTTTTATAATTATTTTTAAATTCAGACATTTTTATATCATCAGTAAATAAATATTCATCAAATTCATTTTTAGATTCTAATTGTAAAATTGCTCCATTTGACATTATTATAATATAATATATTATATTTTTATGGCTTTTTAATTTGAACCGCATTATCCAATTGTGTTATGTGCAATTCAAAATCGATATTAATAACCTTTGGTTGTTTTGAATTATCGCTAACAGTTTTGGATTTATATTACCCAATTGTAAACACATGACCGCATTCTAAACATGTAATAAATTGAGTAGCTGGTTCATCTGCAGCTCTGGTTTGTTTTTCAGTAATAGAGCATTTTCTCTTTTTACATTTTTTACATTCAAATGCACTACTACCTTTCTTTTCACTTAACATCATATTTAATTCTCTTTTTTTAATAATATCAACATAATTTTTATTAGATACTAATAAATTTAAATCATTTTGTCTCATAAATGCTATTTTTTTAGCATCAATTTTTTTATCATTTATAAATTTTATAATCTTCTGAAGATTTTCACCAGTTAATAAACAATGTAATTCATCTGCTTTACTTAAATAAATATTTTCTAATAAAAATGGAGTATTATTATTTTCTGCATATTCTAAACTAAAATTATATATTGATTTTTCAATATCTAAAGAAATATCAGGACCAAGGAATTTACTAAATTTATGAACAACATCGTCTCTCTTTTTTTTATCAATCATAATTATATTATATAAATATATAATATAATTAATATATATTACGTATGAATCCAGACCATTTAATAGAAGAATTCTGGCTATTATTCAAACAAAGCATGAATAATTTTTATAATGAAATAAATAAGAATGATAATTTTAGTCGACCTATTAAATATTGGAGTGATAATTTAAATAAGCTCCAAATAAATAAAGACTATCAAAATATAGAAATTAATATTAGAGATTATATGTCATTATATGCTATTGATTTATTAAGAACCAATTCTAATTATCATGCTGGAATATTAATTACTAATATTAAAAGATGGAATCATATTAGTTGTAATAGATTTGATGTGTGTGATGTAAAATATATAAATATAGTTTTTTTATTATTAGATATTTATAATATCTTAACTAATAAATGTCTTAATAAAATAGATAAGAATGCAGAAATACTATTTAGCATAATTGAATTATATATTATTCGTGAAGATTTTAAAAATTTTATTGATTATTCTATAGAACATAATAAACCTAGTATAATTGATAAAATAAATGAATATGAAAACAAACATAATAATGGAAAAAATGCTTGTATTTTATATTTAGAAAATAAATATAATGTAACTTTTAGTCCTAAAATAAGTGCTCGTAAAATATTTAATCAAATTAAAATTTAAAATTGAATCCGCATTCTAAACATTTAACAAATGTTGTAGCTGGTTCATCAGCAGCTCTTGTTTGTTTTTGAGTAACTTCGCAATTACTTTGTTTACATTTCTTACATGAAAATATATTAGAACCTTTATTTTTCTTTTGATTATGTTCATATGCTTTCTTTTCAATAATACTTTTATATCTTTCAGGAAATAATTCATGTGGTTTCATATATCCGAGTTCTTCAGGTAATATATAACCACCTGAAATCATTTCACCTAAATAATTTGATTCATTCATTACTTTAATTAATTCATCAACTTTATTAATATATATATCATTAATTAAAAAAGCACAATCATTAGTTTCAATATATTTTAATGCAAATTCATTTAATCCTTCCATTACTCTTTCTAAAGTTTCATCTTCAAAATATACAAATAGTTTGTCTTTAGATTTTTTATAAACTTCTTCATTAATGGACATTAAATATTAATTTAATATTATTTTAAATTAAATTAATCAATTTTTATTTTGGATATTATTATTAATCATCTACTGAAATATTAGTAGAAGTAATATTATTTGTTCCACTTGGTTTATTATAAGTAGATACTATAATTGTTCTATCTAATGGTTCAATATATCCCGTATCACCATTAATACATTTAATATTCATTAATGAATTATTAATAGTATAATTGAAACGATTAATATAATATTCACTCTTAGTTAAAATTCTATAATCTACATATCCTGTATATTTATTTTCAGATGGAATAATCTTTTCACCTGTAATTAAATTCGCATTATATTTTCTTACTTTAAATATAGCAGCATTAATATTCAATGGACCTAACCATGTAGAATAGCTTTGCTTATTATTTGGATGAATATATAATACATTTTTCCAAAATGGAACTTCATAAATATATTTAATATATGTATTGAGTTCATTTTTATTCAACCAGCATCCAAAACCACGCATACGATATTTATTAATAATATTGAGCGGATCTTTACTCCCAGCAAAATATTTATAATCAATATTCATAAAAGTCATATGAGCTGAAACAAATGATGGAGTCATATAAACTGTTTCTCCATTATAATATGCTCTAACACATGGCATATGAAAATTAGCAACAGTGCTCATAAAATCATCTTTGAATACTGGAAATAATTCAAAATCTCTAGTAAGTTGTGGTGCTGAAATTCTTACTTTATAATTATCACTAAATCCTAATCCATCAACCATTTTAATAGTAATATCATTTTTATTATCAATTATATTATTAAGCATCAGTTCAATCTCTTCTTGAGAATATTCAGATTCAAATACAACATTATTAGCATTTGCATTAATCATTGTTGTATTTAATTTACTATCTTTGATTTTAATCACTAAATTATTCTCATCAAAGAGAAATAAATCAGCATATTTATCCATAAGATTTAATGTATCAACTTCATTCAAACCTTCTATTTTATTTTTACATTCAATCTCATGCATTTTCTTTGCAAAAGGAATAAATAATTTAGTAATAGTTTTCAATTCTAAATTTTTAATAATAACATCATATGCAATATTATTCTTTGGACAAATATGTTCTTTAATAAAATCACTTGTTACAAATAAATAAGTTGTTCTCATTAAATTATATTTAACATGCTGAACTTCTGCATTTAAATATTGACAACAACTTAACATTATTTTTTCATGAAATTTCTTGGTAATATCCATAAATTCATAAATATTTTTACTCATAACCATTACATCAATGTCTGATTCATAATAATATTCATTAAAATAGTTTTTAACATTATTAAAAAGATGCATTAATGGATGTTTATATTGAGCACATGCTGTCATAATACTTCCAGTAATTGCAATTTTTAATTCTTTAAAATCTATATTTTCTAATAAATCTATGTTTTCATCACCACTAATAAATATATTCATATATTTTTTAAATTCTTGTAAAGAACAAATTCGACTATCTAATGTGCAAGCCAAATTGTTTAATACACCTCCAATATTAATATCAGGTTTTAATGTATCACTACTAACTAATAATGGACAATAAGCATTTTGATGAGGTTTTTTATAATCATAATAAAATACAGGTAATTGACTTGCTGTATTAATATTAAAAATATACATATCAGTTGTTTTAACATGATAACGATTAATTGTTTCTTCAAAATAAAATCGTAACCATGCATATCCAAATAGATAATTGAAAAGCTCAATATTTGCATTAATTGTTGGAGTCATTATTTTAATAATATATTCATTATTAATAACTAAATGACAATATTTTTTAGAAACACATAAATTACAAAATAAGTGATATCTTTGATTATCATCTAAAATATCAAATAATTTATTAATATCATTATTATTATATTCACAGCTTGAAACTTTCCAATATAATTTATAACCTTTTTTATTAAAAGTTTCAGATGGATCAACATAATATCTACGATTAAAAATTTCTTGAATATAATTATTATTGATAGGTGAGTTAGATATTTTGTCTAAAATATCATTCATATCTTTAGTTTTAATAATAGTAAAGTTAAAATTTCTTTTATCAAATAATTTAGTAATATTAGGTAAACAATTATGAGATAATTCCCAATAATTATTTTCATCTAAATTATTAATCATTCCTAAAATTCTAATTTTATTTATTTCACTATTAATATTATCACCAAAGTAATTATTAATAACTAAAACATCATAAAAATTATTAAAATTAGTTGAACCATTATTATAATCAATATATTTCTGAATATTTAAAAATGAAATATTATAAATTGGAATGACTAAAACAGTTTCTTCCAAAATATAACCAAACTTATTAGCATTACTAATATATTCTTTATTTATATTAACAATATTACCAAAATGAACTGCATTTTTAACCATTGAAATATTTGTTTTATACAAGACCATTTTACTAATTACTTCTTCTAATATTTTTTTATCAATAATTTTGCTTGTAAATATAGTATTATTAATATCATCACAATTAAATGGACATAAAACATAAATTTCTTTAAAATATTTAGCGATATTAGTAATATTAACTAGAACTTCATCATTAATCCTTTCATCATAAACACTAATAGAATTATTCGATAAGAATGGATTGCTCATTAAAATAATAAAGTTCATGTATTAAATGAACTAATAATCAATTTTTATAATATATCACTTTCAAAGAAAGTGATATATTATAATAAACCTATGGTTAGTAATAGGGAGAGATATCGCCCTATCAATTTTTCTTACGCCCTATCAATTTTTATTTCTTATATTTATTTTAACCTTTGGTTAAAATAAATATAAGAAATAAGTTTTGATTGAAATGAATAGAAAAATCTAAGATTTTTCTATACTTCAATCAATTTTTATGGGTTTAAATGAATATTTTGTTAATATTTCTTACTAATATTATTATCTTTATATTCAACATAATCATTATTAATCAAATATTGAATAGATTCATCAAATAATTGTTTATTACAATTAAAGATGTTAATATTTTTAACAACTAATGAATATAAAGTATCAATATTAATATAGTCAAATTGTTTAACAAAATGATTAATATTAGTCTTAATAATATCAATTCTTGAATGACATAAATCTTCTTTCATTTCTTCAATAATATTTTGTTTAATATTATTATTAAAAATATCAATCATATTAGTATGAGTAATATCAGTTCTAATACGTAATGAATCATTTGTTTTAATTAAAATTGGACCAATTAATGAATCAATAATACTCTTAATAAACTCATCAGTATAATTACTCATACTTTGTTTAACTTTATTAAAAATTAATTCAAAAGTCAAATTAGTATCAAAACTAACAAATAATTCTAAACATAACATATGAGCGGGTAGAACTAATAATTTTTTATTATAAATTTCAATATCAACACATCCAAGATGAGGATACATAATTAATTTCTTTTTAATATTTTCTGAATTCACCATATTATTATAATTAAACATTTTATTACATAAAATAGTAGTGAATTCTTCAGTATTAATAATTGTATCAGAATATCCAATAGAATGATTAATTTTCCATGCATCTAAAGAAGTAATAATTAATTTAATATTATCATTACACAATTTAGAAGAATCATTATAATCATTCGTAAGTGTTTCATATTTTAGTAAAAGAGCTTTGTCATTTTTAAAATACTTTATAATATTACTATAATGACCATGTTCAATACTAACATCAATATCTGAATAAATAATTCTCTCCATATATTTTTGACAAATTGCCATCATAAATTCATCTTTATTACATAAAGAACCTAATAAATAATAAAATTCATTAGATTCTTTATTAATAATATTAGTATTAATTAAATTAGCTAAATATAATACATCCTCAAAAGTTTTTAAATGTTTTTTAGTATTTTCTTTAATGCATTCATTGATAATTAATTTGAAGTCAGAATCAACAACGATGTTATATAAATTATTATAATAAGAAATAAATGATTTAATATCATTAATTGGATAACATAATAAAATATTATTAATATCAATATGCTTAATCAATGAAACAAACTCTTTTTTATAAATATTAATAAAATTTATAATGAATGCGATATTATTATGTTCAAATATATTTTTAATAAAGTCATTCATATAATTATTTAATTTAATAAACTTGGTTTCTTTAGTTATATAATAATAATTAACATAATAATCAAAACAATACTTGTATAATTTTTTGAATTTATAAATGATTTCAATATTATTATCAACTAATATATCATTAATATTATTTTCAATAATACCAACAATCGTTTCATCGATGATATTTATGTAATTATTATTATTATTAATAATATTAATATTATAATTAGCAAATATATTCATATAGTTAAATAATCTAAACATATCAGGATTCTTTTCATGCGAAGGGTGTTGTTTAATATTATTAATAATAGCATATTTAAAAATAACATCATTTAATAGAATATTATTAATATAATCAATTAAAATATGCCATAATATACTATCACCCCATTTATATGTTCCTTTTTTTTTATCAAGATTATTCTTTAATATATGCTGAAAAATACTTGTAAGTTTATTAATTAATTTATAACAATCATCAAAGAATTTATTAAAATTAGTAATATCTAATATATTCTTTTTATTAAGATTTCTAAAATGAATCCGTTGATTTTTAATATAACTACCTAAATATTTTTTAATAATTTCAATAATATTATCTTTAATATCAACATTAATATTATAAATAATATGATTAAATATATAACTATTATAAATAGTAATATCATTCATAATCATATTTTCTAAAATATGATCAATATCTTTTGTAAATGATGTATAATTAACAATAGTTAACGGTTTAATAACATTTCTAATATCATTTAAAACAGCCATTAATTAATATTAAATTAATATTAATTAAACTATATATCAATTTTTTCAATTTTTTCAATTAAATGGAAATGGATTATATCTAGGTGTAGAATAATTATAAATAGATACAGTATATGAATTTTTATCAATAGGGATTGTTATTACCATACCATCTCTAATTTCTTCTTTATTATTTAATTGGATTGGTAATTTTATTTCTAATCCACCAACATCTTTACCTAATATATAATATTCCCATTCATATGAACCAGGATAAACTCTTCTTCCATATAATTGATAATTCTTATTAAGTTCTGTATTATATAATAAACCAACTAATTGGTAATCATCTGGTTCACCTCTTGACTTTATCCAATTCTTATTTGGAAAAGGATATTGACGAGATTCAACACGTTGCTCTGGTGGAGCTAATGGATTGAAAACTGTATCTTCATCTCTATATTTTAAATATAATTGTTTCATTAAAGAATCTAAATTATTTGATATTTTTAATAACTGATTATTATCATCTGATAATTTTTCAGAAGTTTTTGGCATCATATTATTTTTAAATAAATAATTTATTAATAATAATAATAAAACAATAAATAATCCAATATTAATTGAGTCGTGTATCATTAAATATAACTAGAAAATTAAATAATAAACAGTTATATATTTACTTTTTTCTTTATTTAAATATTTTCTTTTAGAATAAATAAATTTAAAACTATCTTTTGCTAAATAGCTTGATATAGCTAAATGTAAATCTAATTGAAATTGATCATATAATAAAAATCTACTATTAACCATTTGAGTTTTTAAATATAATTGTTCATTATCTAATTTGTTTATTGGTGTTGGACTAATCTTTAATCCATAATTTAATAGCTTTCTAGAAATATTTGTTTCATTGAACATAAATTCCGGAACTAACCATGCCCAAATCCAAATATTAGTTGTATTATCAAATATTCCTAAGAATTCATATTTTAATTCTTTAGAATTATCATTAAATATAATTTTGTTCGTTTCTCTTTCTACAGTTATATTATTTGACTTGATATACTCATCGTATTCAATATTTTGTTTATCATAATAAATTAAAGCATTATTAATAAGTGTTGATAAATCTAAATCCATTATATTTATATTATAAATATAATATATAATATTATAATAATATGGTATTTAGTGATATGAAAGATATGGTAATGAGAAATACTGTTTTGTTAGGTATAACTATTGCTGTTCTTGCTGCATTTGTAAATCAATTAGTTATTAGTTTTATTAATGATATAATCATACCAATAATTGATAGAGATGGAGATAATGATAATGAACCAGACATTAATAAAATAGCAAAATATTCAGTTAAAATAAATGGAATAACATTTAAGATAGGTGCATTCATTTTAGCATTAATTAGATTTATATTAGTATTATTTTTTATTTTTATTGTTTGTTATATTTTATTAAAAACTAAAAAACCTTGAAATTATTTAAAAAATATATCTTATTTAATTTAGATACTAGATACATGATGATAAGTTCAAATTACGAAAAAACTGATATGAATACTTCAGTTGGAATTATATGTATAAAATTAGATAAATCAATAGAACAAACATTTAAAAAAAAATTAGAGTCAGTTTCTTACTATGATTTGAATACAATTATTATGGATAATATTCATAAATTTAATGAATACAATAATTCTATTAAATTTTTATTAGTTAATAGAAGACATTCATTAAATTATATTGATTTTATTAGAGGAAACTATCATATAAATGATATTGATAAAATTAATAATATGTGTTCATTAATGAGTACTGATGAAATTAATATGATTAAAACTAATAGTTTTACAACTTTATGGTATAATTTATGGTTAAAAAATGCATACAAAAAGAAGTATTTAGAAGAAATGAACTTGTCTAAAAAAAAATTTACAACATTAATAGAATCTGGTATTTTAGATAATATAAAATCAGAATATTCTTCTACTGAATGGGAAATACCTAAAGGTAGAAAAAATTTAAATGAAACTAATTTACATTGTGCTATGAGAGAATTTGACGAAGAGACCTCATTATGTGATAAAGATTATAATATATTATCATGTTTAGATCCAATTCATGATGTATTTATAGGAACTAATAATAAAGAATATAAACATATTTTTTATACAGCTTTATATAATAATATTAATATTAATATTAATTATAAAAATAATGAAATAGAAGAAGTTAGATGGTGTAAATGGAGTGAATTAAATGATTTGATCAGACCTTATAATAAAAATAAAATAAATATATTAACAAACATATTTTTATTTATATTAAATGTCTGTGAGAATTAATAATATTAATAAAATATTTGGGTTAGCGAATATAACACATTTAAAACTATGTTAGTATTAATAATAATGTTAACCTATGACATTATTATTAAACACTTAATGCCTGAGATTAATAATTTTTCACTTCAATCAAATATTGTAATGAAAAGTTGTGATTTTTCTTTTTTTAGTTCTTTATTTGATGATACATTTTATAGATTTGGTGTTGATACCAATAATTCATTAATTAATAGTATTAAATATTGTTTTAATATTAATAATGATACTAATATTGATTTATCATCAGATATTACAGATATTGTTAAACAATTAGATATTAATATTATTGTATTTGATTTTAAAAATAATAAAATTACAATTGAACATAATAATGATTATATTAATCCATGGAAACCAACTATATTTTTAGCAAATTATTCTAATAATTATGCTAATTTCTGGGAACCAATTGTTTGTAAAGATACAAAAGTATTTAGTTTTGGTTCTCCTAAAGCTCATATTTTAAAGAATAATATTTATAATCAAATTATGAATAGTAATAGTAATAGTATTAATGATAATTTTCATGAAATATTATCATTAGAAGGATTTAATATTAATGATAATGATGAGTCAAATAATTCTGAAGAATCGAATGATGCTTTTATAACTAAAGAACCAATTGATAAAATATCACTTGCTAAATTAAATAAAATGAAGAAAGAAGAATTAGTTGTATTATGTAAAACTATGAATAAGACTATTACTAAGAAATCATTTACTAAAAAGGATTTAATTGATTTAATATTATTATCATAATTATTATTGTTCGCTTTATTATTTATAATATATATATTATAAATAATATAAATTATGCATGATTATGATTTTAGAGAATTGAGTTTAAAACTATTTATATTATTAGTAGTGTATACTATTATTAATAATTTTCCAAAATTATCAAAATATAATGATGAAACTAAATTTAATTATTATCGTTCATTTATGTGCTTGGCATTTACATGTCTTGGTTTACATATAGGTATAAATCATTTTAAGAATGGATTTGCTCATCCTTTTTCATTTCATCATATTGAGATGAATGAAATACAATATGTATTTATGGCATATTTAATAATTGATTTAATTAAATTAGTTGCAACTAATAATACTAGAGCAGATTTATACATACATCATATATTATGTATAGGAACTATTATTTTAGCATTAACAACAAATAAATTTGGATATTTACATTGTATAGTATTAATATGTGAATCAATTTCAATTGTTACTGGTATAGATGCAATTGCAATGGAAGATAAAGATGATTATTTATCATATCAATGTAAGAAATATAGAAAAATAATAATAAATTATATAAGATTTCCTATATGGATAACTATTTTTATTTTTAGCTTAAAATATTTTAAAAGAGGTCCATTACCTATTATTTTAAATGGAATAATTAATTCAATAGTGCTTATATTTTTAGATAGATATTGGGAGAAAAAATGTGATAAAGTAATAAATAAATATGAATAAAACTAGTTGGTTTAAAATTATATTTTTCTAATATAATTTTAATAATGCCCGGACCAGACATATGGGGACCTCATGGATGGAAATTTATTCATTATATTACCTTAGGATATCCAACTAATCCAACTAAAAAAGATAAAGAACAATATTATGATTTTTTTATGAATTTATCAAATGTTATACCTTGTTCAGTATGTGAGACACATTTTAAAGAACATTTAAATATAACTCCATTAGATAATGATGCTCTTAGTAGCAGAGAAAATTTAATGGCATGGGGAATAACAATGCATAATCATGTTAATGCTCGTAATAATAAAAAGATACATTCTGTTCGTGATGCATTAAGAGCTATTATTGAAAATGATGATAGATGTATTCTTAAGAAAAATGAACAATTAAAAAATAAATCAATTGATAAATTTGATAATTCTATGAATAATTCTACGAATATGAATAATATAACATTATATTTAAGTATATCAATTATTATAAATGTTTTATTAATTTTATATTTATTATTAAAAAATAAAATATTTTAAATATATGTTATTTAATAATATAATGAGTTCTAAGCCAACATTAGAAGAAATAAAAAAATCAATCAGTGATATCAAAACTATAATTAAGAATATTGAGATTAAAGGTATAACTAGACCTGCTGATAAAGAAGAATATTTTTGGAATAATCATCCAGATTTAATGAATAGATTTACTTTTTTAGTTAGTCAATTATGTAGTAATAATAATAATAAAATGTTAGAAATTATGTTAAATCAATTAGAAGAAATAGAAAAAGGTAAAACTGCAAATGAGGCTGATAAAGAAATTGGTGAAATATTAGCTAATAATTATCTTCCTAAATAAATGTTAAAAACTATTCATTATCCCAATATGGAAGATCAAATTTAATATAATAGCATGGTTTATCACCTACTGTTATTTCATTTTCATTATCACAATAAGTAAAACCATCTGAAGCTTTTATATATTGATTCCAATCATATGTTACAATATTACAATGATTGCATTTATAATTCTTTTCATAATAATCTAAACATTCTTTAGAACAGGTATAACGTGGAAGAGCTCCTGCTGAATATCCTCCATATTCACGCCATTTATGACACATTGAAACAAATTCTTCTTTTGTATTAGATTCTTTACAAACACCGCATAGTTGAGGAGAATGATGATAAAGTTGAGTTACTTGAGTATGATTATTCATAATATCTTATAATAATATGATATTATGAATTTAATTCAATTTTTATTAATCTTAGACTTTGTCTAAGATTAATAAAAATTAGATGAAGGATCGTGAGCGACTGAATCCAATTTTCCCCATATTTAATATGAAGGATCGTGAGCGACTGAATCCAATTTTCCCCATATTTAATATGAAGGATCGTGAGCGACTGAATCCAATTTTTCCCATATTTAATATGAAAGAGATTAATCGACTGAATCCAATTTTTATTATAATAATCAATATGAAAATAATAAAATAAAATAATTATATCACTCAAACCAATTTTTTAACAAATAAATTGATTTCAGATTCATTATATCTAATGATATCTTTAACCAAAGTAGATTTCTCATTTAATTTTTCAGTGAAAAAATTACTAATCCACCATTTATTTGCTTTCATTTGTAAATCTCTATAATTATGATAAGAATCACCAAAATAGTTATTTGATTTAATATAAACAATTAAATTATTAATCATAATTTGTTGAGTATTAGCAATATTGATATTAATATATTTGAAAATATTAACATCTTCATTACTTAAAATGAATTTAGGAAATATATCATTAATAAATTCTTTTGTTTCGCACTTCTTTAAACAATCTAATAATTTCTTCATCTTAGATTGTTCAACATCATTATATTTAAATCCTTTACAAATAATATATTTTTCACTATTAGTTGAACGTGAAAAGAATGGTTTGTATAAATAAGTTTCTTCATAGAATGATGATAATAAGTAGATGAGTTTAATAGTAGTATGAGTAAATGTTTCAAATACTTTTAATACAAATGAACCACCTTTTGCTTGAATAGATAATGCTCCAATAATTTCACCAAGAATTAGAGTATATGCTTCTTGTTCTTGATAGTTTTCATTTTTCCATTCAAAACCGCCATCAGCTGTAACTAAATCTGCTTTTTGTTTTACATTTTCTTTAAGAAATTCAATCGTTTCAGGTTTGGTTAAATCACCATTAGATACTAATGATTTTGTTTTAGTTTGTTTAGAATTAGTCTTTAATACTGAAATCATATTATCATATCTTTTATTAATATTTTCAACCATTTCTTTATTAATATGCGCAGTATTATTAGAATTAATAGTTAATCCATATACTGTATCTTTTGATGGATCATAATATTTTTCACGAAATTCAACAAAAGCTTGAATAAAACTTCCAGGACCTTCAGCTAATCCAACCATAGTCATTGATTCTTTATTATTAGATTTACCTATATCAAAAATATATAACATTTCCCACATTTTATAAAATGCTCTTGATAGAATTTGAGGGTTGTTTAAAAATGTATCACTCATATGCTCAATATCTTCCTTATAATCATTAATGCTTTGTTCAAAAGGATTAACTACATAATAAAATTTATTTTTAGTTTCTAATTTTTCAGTAATAGCCATAGCAGATTTAGTTCTATGAATAAAACTATGAAAACCTAAACTAAATAAAGGCTGATTGATGTTTGATGATTTAATAACATCAGTTGAATCATAAATAGTAGAAACATCTAAATTATTTAATTTGAAAATGAAAGGTTTATAAGTCATTAATATATATTAATTTATAATTTTAAATTAAATAATCATCAATTTTTATTAAATAAACTTTCTAAGAAAGTTTATTTAATAAAGTTAATAGGGAGAGATATGAAATACAAAGTATTTCATATCGCCCTATCAATTTTTATGGCAATTCAAAGAAATTTTGATTAGTAATATTATTTATTCTTTTTGATCTCCATTTATACTACTTTCTCCTTCTTGTTTTAATAAATTAGTTTTGAATCCTATCCAATTATCTTTTTCAACTAATTTATTCCACATTTGATCTAATGCATGACCTTCCCATGAACCAGGTATTTCCCAATTATCTTTACTCATCATATCATTACAATGGATGAATAAATTTAATAATTTATCATAATAAGATGATTTAATAATATAACCAGTTGATTGTGTTGAATGTTTTAAATAATATAAATCATTATCAATTGATTCTTTTTCTTTTTGGTTAGCACCATGTAATATAATCATATCCCATTTATTTATATTTATAGCTTTATTAACCATACTAATAAAAATAGCTGGTTCAACATTTAATCTAGCATCATCTTCAAAAATAGCAACTTTATCCCATTTATTTAATTTAGCCATTTGTAATGCTAATATATGAGATTGTATACATCCTTTATGCCCATTCTTTGCTATTCTAACTCCTGATACTTTTCTAATTTTATTATTAGCAATACCTAATTTATTAAACTCATTTAATAATAATGTTTTTCTATCTTCTTTTTCCTCTAAATTTATATAAATGAATGCATCTATATCATTAATACTATTTTCAAAATTACTTATAGTATTCTGAGACATAAAATATAAATTTAATATAACCAATAAAATTATTATACTAATCACTATTTCGTGCATATAATATAATATATTATAGATAATAAAAATAAAAATTGATTTTTCTATTCATTTCAATCGTGTTTATGGATGTATAGAAAATCTTTTAGATTTTCTATCCCCATAAAAATTGATATAATTATATAAATAATACATACTAATATATATAATGTCTGATTTATCAAATGTCGAATTAAATATGAAAGAAGTAGTTAATATGGTTATTAAGAATTTAGGCTTAATGTTTCACCGTAGAAATTATATGAAATCAAAATCATTTACAGATAAAATAGTGGAAAATTTAATTAGTGATAAAACACATACTTTTGAATTAGATAATATTAAATATAATATTAATATTATTAATCAAGATGTTAAGAATATTTCAGGTGGGTCTCCAATTGATGATTATCTTAATAAAAATGTTGATATTCATAAATTTCTAATTGTTAAAAATTTTACAAAAAAAACATACTCACAGATTATTAAAGATTATAAGAATGCTGAAATTTTTACAATTTATGAATTTTTAGAAGATATTCCTTCTAAAGAAATTATTCCACAACATATTTTATTAAATACTGATGAAAAAAAAGAACTACTTGATTCATTTGGATTAAATGAATTAGGAAGAATTTACAGTACTGATATTATGGCTCGTTATTATGGAACTAAAATGAATGATGTTTTTCGAATTATTAGACCTAATATTAATAGTGGAACAAGTGTTTATTATAGATTAGTTGTTCCTGGAAATTTAGATATTTTTAATTAACTTTTCAATCCTTTCAAAATTAATTTTCCATAATATTATAATATTATGAATAATGATTTATTTAAATTTATTAAGAACAAACACTTTAACGAATTATTTGAATATATTAAAAATAATAAAGAAATTGATTTAGATATATATGATGAAAATTATAATTATTTTATACAATATTTAGTATTATATAATGAATATGAACTTATCAAATATATTTTAGAAAACAAAACAATTAGATTAGATATATTAGATACAGATGGGAGAAGTTTATTATATAATCCAATTAAATATAATTATTATCCCTTGTTAGAATTATTAATTAAATATGATAAAAATAATATTGGAATGAGTATCTTAGATGTTCGAGATAATTCTAATTATACTGGTATTCATTATTCTATTATTTATGATAATTTAAAAGCATTATTATTATTATATTCGAATTATTCAATGAATTATTCAATGAATATTAATATTGATATATATGAATTATGTTTTCATCATAAAAGAACTAATTTATTATTATATTTATTAGAAAATGAAATTAAAAAAAATAATAATATTGATAATTTTGTTAATTCTAAAGGTGAAAGTATTTTAAGAATTGCATTAAATAATGATAATAGTAAAGTATTTCAATATATTATTAATAATAATGACTTTTTGAAACAAATAATTAATATTAAAGAACATGAATATGGCTTAACAGTATTACATTTAATTATTGGTTTAGATTATTATGATATATTTGTTAAACTTATTAGTACTAATAATATAGATATTAATCTTGCTGATAATTTCGGAAATACTCCATTACATTATACTATTATTGATAATAGACTTAAAATGACTGAATATTTAACAAATAATAATAATATTAATATTAATATAAATTTTAATGCTACAAATATTAATGGTGATACAGCACTTCATTTATTTTTAGAAGAAGATAAAAATAATAATTCATTATTATTAAAATTATTAGAAAATACTAATATAAATATAATAAATAATAAAAGAATGACTCCATTGCATTATATTGCTATAAATAGTTTATATCTTAATGATGATATTAAACAAATATTAATTAATGGTAAAACTCATATGAATTTATTTATAAAAACAAGAGATAATAAAACAGTATTAGATTTAGTAAAATCGAATAAAGAAGAATTCATTAACATTGCTATTGATAGTTATTATAATGTTTTAAAAAATATTAAAAATAAAGATCTAGATGGATGGGAAAAATATTGTGCTAATGATGATTTAAACAATCTTGTAAAAGAATTAAGAAAACACAACAAGGATAAAGATGTTAAATATTATTGTAAAGAACAAATTAAAAAATTAATATTAGAAAATAAACAGTCAATACCTAGTTATAGAGAACTTAATTTAAATTTAGATAATGGTATTTATATGGAAGGTTGTTATTATACAGGTTCAACAATAGATATATTATTTGGTTTATTATATTTAAATAATAATTATAATTGTTCATTATTATTAGAGTATCCATTAACTAGTAATAAAGAATTAGAAAGTTATTATATGAAAATGGGATTAAATTATAGTTTCAAAATGGATTTTTCAAATATAGAAATAGTATGGAGTTATATGAAATTAATTTATCCAACTAATTTTGATTCAATATTAAAAAATAGAATTAAGAATGCCAGCTTTATAATTATCCCATTAGGTATTGAAGTTAGTTCTGGTCAGCATGCAAATATTTTAATAATAGATATTGATAGAAAAATAATAGAAAGATTTGAACCAAATGGACAGAATCCACCAAATGGTTTTTATTATAATCCAGATTTATTAAATAAATCATTAACAACTAAATTTAGTGAATTATTACCAGAGTTTGAATATATATCACCAGATAAAATTTTACCAAATATTGGTTTTCAAATGTATGAAGTTATTGAAGAAAATAAATGTAAAAAAATAGGAGATCCTAATGGATTTTGTGCTATTTGGTGTGTATGGTGGGCTGAACAAAGACTCAATAATACTACAGTAGAACCATCATTATTAGCCGAAGAATTAATAAAACAAATTAAATTTTCTAATAGGAGCTTTAAAAAACTTATTAGAAATTATTGTATGAATATAGTTAATCTTAGAGATAATTACTTAAAAAAATATGAGATGAACATCGATGATTGGATAAATGGTGAATATGACGAAGATACATTATCAAGTTTAGAAAAAGATGTTCTTGATAAAATAATTTAAATAATAAAATTTGATTCTTTCTTTGAATCCATAAAATCCTGCATTTCATTATCAGATAATTTTTCTAATAATCTTCCAATACATTTAATTTGAATATCACCTTGATTAAGTTTTACTTTATCAAGATGAAGTTTAACACTATCGTTTTGTTTTAAAACATATCCATTTTTTTTATCAGTAAATTCATTACTAACATCCCAAATATTAGTATCAATATTTGCTTTAGGAATAAATATAATAATAGGTCCATTAGTTGCTATAACTAATTCAGGATTAATTGCTTTAATTGAACCCATTATATAAGTATTCTCAATTGGAATAACAATTGATGCTAAATATGATATCTTATAAGTTGCTGCGCCTGAAAAGTTCTCAGGAAGAATAATATCTTCAACATATTCTTCTATATTATGAACTTTATCAATAAATCCAAAACGATTACATTTACCTTCTACTTTTTGTTGTAAAACAATATTCATATTATCTTCAATATCACTATTCATCATATGTGGTGGTATTTGAATTCTAGTGTATTGAAGAATAATTTTTGTAGGTGATACCAGTGATACTTGTTCCATATTAATTAGTTATATAAAAAAAGTTTAAATGGTTTAATTAATCAACTTTTCTATATAAAACATTATTTAATAAAAATTGATTGGGATATAGATAAAATGTATACATTTTATCTATATACCAATTAACAGTTATTCTTGTGAAGTTTTTAACTTCATAAGAATAAAAATTGAATTCAGTCGTTGCACTCCTTCATCTAATTTTTCTAATAATAAATATGGAGACTAGTCTCCATATTTATTATTAGAAAAATTGAAATTAATTGTTATTACTAATATTAAATAGTAATATATGGAAAGTATCTCATCTAAAAATCAATTTATTCAACAGCTAATTGATGATAGTTTAAAGTATCAGCTGCTATACAAAGCAGAACAAGCTAAAATTTCTAAATTTGAAACTACTATTAAAAAACTTTACGCAACCATCGCAGAAAAAGATTCTGATATTAAAAAACTTAACTCAACCATTGCAGAAAAAGATTCTAATATTAAAAGTTTAAAACAAAAAAATATGAAACATTTGATGGAAATTGGTGTTAATGTTTCTCGTTATAGTTCCTTAACAGATAAATATAGACAACTTGAACACGAAATGTCTGAGTTGTCTATAAAATATGAGGAACTTTCTCAGATATTAGCAAAGGCTGAAGAAATTCATATTCAAAATTTACGTGTTATTTTGAATGAATATTTTGAACTCACGAAACAACATGAACAAGAAAAAGCATTAATTGGGTTATGTGATTTCGTATAATATATAAAATAATTTTTATTTAATAAAAGCATTTGAGTAAAACATTAATTAATGGTAGTTCATCTTCTCCTGCTAATAATGTAATTGATACTTCATTATTAGTAATATCAATTTCTAATTCATTAAATATAGTTGATAAGTTTCTATTAATATTAATATCCATAAAATCAGTATGAATAATAGTGCTATTATATAATACCATTTCAATATTAACTTTAAACAAGTCGTTATAATAATCAATAAATTCTTTTAATAAACTATCTTTAGTATATTTAAATTTAGTCCATCCATTTATTTTTTGACCATTAATTGTAATTGGTTTAATTGAATTAGGTTCTGAATAAACAATAGTATTATCAGCCATATTTAAGAACCATGACCGATAAATATCAATATTAATATTATTAATATTAGTAATATATTTCAATAATTCAATTGCAATTAATCCAACTGTTGTTGCTGTTGTTGTTGCAACTGCTGGAATAATCTTACCTGCAATTCCTTTAGTTGTATAAATTGATTCATTATTGATTCCATAGTTTGATGCTCGGCAATTAGAAGCAGTTGTAATCCATTCAATATGACAATCATTATCTTTATCAAACTCAATATTATTATTAATAATTAATTTATAAATATTATTAGTTGCTTCAATGAATTTAATACAACAATCATCATTAATATCTAATACTTTAGGGCATAATTTCCCATGAGACCAAAATAATTGTTCATCTACAACATGATTTGGTGGAAATTGTTTTAATAACTCATTAATATTATCAATAAACAATTTAGAACATAAAGTTGTTGCATCTATTTGTTCTTTCTTCAAATCTTCAAAATAATCACGTGCCCAATGAATTGTATGTTGAATACAATTAGGAAAATTTTTAATAGTGCATGCAGGAAATTCACTTTGATTCTCATCACTATCAGTATTATTATTACTATAAGTTTCTGTAAGATATGGAATAATTGGAAGTGTATTACATTTCATTCCCATTGTTCCGCTTTCAAATAATGGTAAACATTTATCAAAACAAATAGAATCAACATATTTTCTAGCTTGAATATTATCTAATGCAGAAATTACTATATCTGCTTCTTTAAAAACATTGCTAGTAAAATCAATATCTTCAGATGTAAGTTTTCTATCATATCCAATAAGATTAATATTATCATCTACGATTTCTTTAATTGTTTTAATAGCTGTCATACATTTAGACTTGCCAATATCTTCATTACGAAATAAAAATTGTCGTGATAAATTAGATTTTTCTATATGGTCAGGATCAATAATTTTAATATTCTTAAATCCCATCATAGTAAGATTCTTTAACCATTCACATCCTAATGCTCCACATCCAATCATAACAATATTTTTATTTAAATATTCATTAATATTCTCAATGTCTTCTATATTAATATTAAAATCACTCCAATCAAACCATTGGTCAATCGGTGTATACTTGTTAGTTAATAGTTTAATAACTTCACTACTCACAAATCCTCCCATAATACTAATAGTTGGTTGAAATGTATATTTAAAACTGTTTTTAATCTTAATATCATCGCAATCATTACTAATAATCATTGAATTTAAATTTTTATAAATATCAGATGAATCATTATAATTCATCTCAAAATGATTAAATATTCTTTTTGTTTTAACATATTCAATAGTTCCATTAATAAATTTAATATTAGGATTATAATCATTATTATGATTAATAGTAATCGAATGATTATTTGTATTTATAATAGTAAATTCATCATTATAATATTCTAAATTACAACCAACTAAATTAGTTAGTTTAACACGGTCTCCAAATGTGAAATTATGTTTATTACAAATAATTTTATTATCAATAATATCTTTAATTACAACTGGGTCTTTTGATTCACCTGTTAAATCATATACTTGATGATTAACATTGGCATCTACAAAAATAGAACCTGCTAATCCACCTGCTACAAGATAAACCATTTTAGAATTTTTAAATCTAATTTGTTTATTTAATTCAAGTGCTTCATCGTAACTTTTATTAATTACAACAACACAACTATTGTTAATATTATTAATATGACTAATATGAGTAATATTAATATAATCATTAATTACATCCCAACAATAACTACCAATAGGAGCTTTTCTATAAAACATACAATTAATTTTATCATTTTCATCTATAATCTCATCTCCAACTAGAATAATATTTTTAACACCACTTAATGATAAATTTTTACAAATCTCAGCCGCATAACCATTCTTAAGTCCAATAATATAAACAGTGCTATCTAATAATTTAGAAGTAGCATCTAAGCCATATGTGCGGGATTGTCTATCGTATAACGAGTCAGTCATTATAAATATATGTTTAAGTTTATTATATATATTAATCAATTTTTCAAATTAAAAAAATTGATAGGGCGTAATAATAAACCTACGGTTATTATTGACTTTCCCTATTACTAACCGTAGGTTTATTCTAATAATTAAATCTTTGATTTAATTATTAAAAAAATTGATAAAAATAATGGCTATATACTATATTAATAATTGTATGTCATACACATGCTTTACTTGTAATTCTATTATAGAATCATGTATTATTTATAATTCCAACTATTACTGCTCAAAGGAGTGCTATATTAGTATTCTAAAGAAGTGTGAGTTTTGTTTCAAAGAATTTAATATGATTAAAACCCCTTCTTTTTACAATGAGCCTTACTTTTTTTGTTCTAGTAACCACATGAAACTAGCTAATCCACGCATTCGTTTTGGTGTAATTGGAGGTCCTATTGGGGGTCATTTGGGCAAGCCCGTTATTATTATAGAATGTAAAGAACCACAATTGCCTTCTAATCCTCAATATACAGCCCCTGCTCCTGAGAAACTAAAGGATCCTCCAATAAAGTCTAATCCTCAATATATAGTCCCTGCTCCTGAGAAACTAAAGGGACCTCCACCAGGACTTCAAAAGCAATTACTTAATACCCCTCAACCTCTTCAATCCACATACCGTCCACCACCACCTGTTATGAATGTTCCTGTCTTTAGACCATATGTCTATCCTAATTTTCAATATAGGGTATTCTATTGAATTCAATTATATTAGCTATGCGAATATAATTGAATTCAGTCGTTTTACTCCTTCATCTAATTTTTATTATATTTTAGACAAAGTCTAAGATATAATAAAAATTGAAATTATTTTATTCTAAGAGTGCCATAATAAAAACCCTTGTATTATGACATTTATCACCCTCTATACTACATTTACTAACTACATCTATTCCCTTATTACTCCTATTGCTATTATGATTATTATTGCTTATGTGTATGAAAAACTCACAAACAAGAATGTGACGATCAACCATATTTCGGTTAGTTCGTCCACCCCTGTTAAGCATAGTTTTACATGCCCGTGCTGTAATAACACATATTCTGACCGTAACAAGTATGGTAAGGACTTTAACGGCGTATGGTTTTGCACTGATACTTGCAATTCAATGTACAAGACCCGTCAAATGTACGCCAAGCAGTTTCCTCCGCAATCCAATAATAATTTCCTTACTTCCAATCCTGCTCTTGTCCCTGTTTTTCCTTTCAAGGTGATTCCTGGTCGTTACTCCAGCGATGGGATCACATTCGTCTTCTAACACACACGCAAACATTCATTTAACAAAAAACAAAACATTTAGATTAATTACATGCCCCTTTTTTCATTGATATATAACTAACATATTTATCAGCATCTTTACAAAATCCCAATTCAGTTTCCAACAACTTTCCTTTAAAATACCCATAATGATAAATAAATGCATCAATATCATAGTGAGCTAAAAAGAGTGGATAATAAATAGTTTTATCTAACCAAAATAATGATGTTTTATATATAATTAACATTAACATTCTTTTTCCTTTATTTCTTTCCCATGTATTTTTATTTCCATAATCTTTAATTATATTATAATTCAATTCAGCTTTATCATCAAATAAATCATGATAAAATACATCTTTATTTAAATTTATAACTGATACATCTTTCTTTAATTTATAAGTAAAACAATAATAATCATTGTCTTTAAACAATCCGAAAGGATCTATTAGATTAATATCTGGTTTTAAAGCATAAAAATATCTTATAATATTTTCTCTTAAATCATCGCTTCTGTTATGATACAAAACAGTCTCTTTCTTTATAATACTCATATCAAATGTTTTCATTAGTTCTTGTTTAGTTATTGGTAATAAAGCCATTATATATAATAATTTATCAATATGAACAATTAATTCTGTATTATAATTAACATATTTTCCATCTAATTTTTTCTTATGAGTTATTTTAAATTTATTAGAATTAGTTCTTCTACCAATATAAATAATATTATCATAATATATCAAATATAATACATCCTTCTCTTTTTTTATAAAATTATCCAAATAATTAAACATATTATTATCTATTGGGATTGATACTGTTGTTGTGTCTGGAAATATATGTTGGTCTTGTATATATCTAAATATCCATTTTTGTGTTTTATTTTCTTGAATTCTAATTCGATCTGTATAAAATTTGTCCATTTTATCTAAAATGGAAAATTCATCAGAAAGATCATTAATATCACTATTGATATTATGATTTTTATAAAATGTTATTAATGGTTTATAATATATTAATTCAGATGGAATCGGCTGAAATATATTTGGTAATTGCATATAATTTGTAAATATCAAACAATTCTGTCTTTTAAAAATATATTTATAGATTTTCTCAAATATATCTTCATTTTTATTAAATTCACTAATTTTATTAAATAATATCAATCTAGTTTTTCTTGATTTAATATTGTTCATTTTACATAAAATATAAAACAATATACCTAATTTAAAATAATAAAATGATTTTGGAATGAACATTATATATTTATAGATATTTTTTATAAAGACTAATACCTTTCTTTTTACTATCAGAATAGTTTACAATTGGTTTCCAATAATTAATTTCTTTTAAATTATACTGCTCATGATAAGTTTCCCAATTATGTAAATGTTTTGGTTCAATATCTTTTAATTGAGGGAGCCATTTTTTTATATATAATGCGTCTATATCATAACGTTCAGATTGACGAGATGGATTAAAAACTCTAAAATATGGTTGACTATCAGCACCACTACCAGATGTCCATTGCCAATTACCTTGATTAACTAATACATCATAATCAACTAAATTTTTAGCAAAATATTTCTCACCATATCTCCAATCAATCATTAAATTTTTAATTAAAAAGCTACTAACAATTAATCTTCCTCTATTGTGCATATAACCTGTTTTATTAATTTGATTCATGCATGCATCAACTATTGGAAAACCAGTTTTACCTTCTTTCCATTTTTTAAATAAAGATGCTGAATTAACCCATTTAATTTTATCATATTTTATTTTTAATGATTTACCAAATCTATCTATAAAACCATATCCAAGATGATAATAAAATTCTCTCCAAATAAATTGTCTGACTAATGCATGTTTTTTACCAAATTTTCTAACAAAATAATGAAAAGCCTCACGTATAGATACACATCCAAATTTTAAATATGCTGATAAATTAGTTGTACTAAGATGCATTATATTTCTATTTTTTTCATAGTTTTTATGATTATTAATATTATGAAGAATTTTTAAGGCGTTATTTCTTCCACCATGAACATGAATATCTTTATTTTCTTTATAAAATTTATTTAATTTATTTTTACTAATACTATATTTAGTACGAGGTGTAGATATAATATTCAAATTATTCGATTTAGATACTGGTTCTCTTACTTTTTCATTAATTACATATCTATAAAAAGGTGTAAATTTTTGGTATACAGTATTACTAATTGTTTTAATAGTATTAGGTTCAAATAATGTTATATCATGATAATAATTATGTTTAATATTATGATGCTTGCATATTTTTTCTACAAGCTTTTCTCTCTTTACACTATATGGTGTATAATCAGTATTAGTATAGATACTATCTATTTTATTGTGCTTAATAATATCATTTAATACATTATCAATATAACCATAACAAAATGTTATTTTAATTTCTTTGCTTAATTCTAATAATGATTCTATCATAAATTGAACACTATTATTAGATTTATATGAATTAACTTTATTATCTATTTGCTCAGGAGTAAAAATAAATATAGGATAAATTTTTGTTGAATTATTATGCGCTTCATTTAATGCCGCATTTAATGCTGTGTTATCTTTTATTCTAAAATCTCTTCTAAATATAAAAATACTCATTATATTCTTTCAGAATTTATTCTTTGTAATTATAATGGAAAAATATATAATTATATTAATTTTGTTAATAATTGTTATATATTTTAGTTTTATTTTTTATACAAATTCATATATAAATCGAATATGTAATAATTTGGAACATTATAATTATGGTAATAAAACAGACACGAATAAAACCATATTAATGTTAGGAGGAACACATGGAAATGAACCAGCTGGTTCAAAAGCTATATTAAGTTTAATGGAAGATATAAATACAAATAAAATAACAATCAAACATAAATTAATATTAGTTCCATATGTTAATTATTGTGCATCTCAAATGAATATGAGACTTATACCTCATACTGGAGATATAAATAGACAATATCCCAAAACAATTAATTATAAAGAAGGTGAATTAAATCCTATTATTAAAAAAATATTAGGATTTATAAAAGAAGCTGATGTTATAATTGATTTTCATGAAGGATGGGGTTATTATAAACAAAATAATGGTAGTATTGGTTCTACTATAACACCAGCAAATACAGACTTATCAAATACATTAGCTGATAAAATATTTATGAATCTTAATAATACTATTGTTGATAATAATAAAAAATTTACAATATTAATAGATGATGATAATAAAATAAATACAGATAATATTAAATATGGTAAAAATTTTGATATAGAAGGAACATGTAAAAGCTATGTTAATTTATTAAAAAAAGATTATTTATTAATAGAAACATCGGGACAACAAGATATACAACCATTAGAATTAAGAATAAATCAAGACAAAATAATTATAAATACTATTCTAGAATGATTCTAGAATGATTCTAGAATGATTCTAGAATCATTATAATCATTCTAATTAGTTAGTTTATAATACTATAAATATAATTATATATAATGAATCAACATTCATATAGATATGAATTAATTACTAATAAAAAAGGTATGTTTGATAAGTATATTGATATGGTATATTTAATTACCATGGAAGATAGTCCTAGAAGAGAACATTATATGAATCAAATTAATAAATATATTCCTCATAAAAATATAACTATTCAACATAATAAAGGATTTAAAAATGCTGATAAGAAATTATGGAAAAAAAATACAATTAGTGATTTAAATGATGCATATTACCATGCTTTTTTAAATTCTTTGCAAAATAATTATAAAAACATTATAATATTTGAAGATGATTTCTTTTTTGATGATACTATTAATCAATATATAGTCGATGATATAGGACAATTTATTACTAATAATCCATATCATATATACCATCTGGGTTCATTATTTCATATTAGTATACCAACATTTTCATCCTTAGTCCATCTTAAATCATATTTTGTTTTATCATCTCATTGTGTTATTTATAATAGAGATTATGCTTATTATTATATTAAAAATTATGAAAAAGGTTTTACTATGCAAAATGATCATAGATGGTCAAAATTAGAAATATTAAAATATATTTATTATAAGCCGTTATGTTTTCAGTTATGTGAAAACACAGAAAATAGACAGAATTGGTTATTTAGTGAGAATATTATTAAAATTTTAGAATATTTAAAATTAGATAAAACTCATTCTCCAGGATATACAATATTAAATATAGTATCATATATTGTATCTTTTCATGTAATATTTATATTTTTATATTTCTATTTATAAAATAATATTAAGGAAATAATTCACGAATTGAGTGGGTGTGTTTAATTCGTTTTGCCATCTCACTACAAGTAAGTGTATTTAAATTTTTAATATCAAGATAATCAGAAACTGCAATTATATCAAATAGCATATTAATATTAAAATCATTATTAATATAATTTTCAAGCCATTCAGAAAGCGGTGTATTACCATAAGATTTTTCATATTCAACTAAAAGGTTATCTTCATTAGGATTTAAATAGATATGATCTAAGAATTCTTTAATTTTCATCATAACAGTATTTGTGCATTTTTCATGAAGCAGAGGAATATAAGTATTATCATCAGTAAACTCCAGTATATCATTAATTGTGTTGCTTTGTTTAATCACATCTATATTAAAAGGGATATCAATACCATCAACAGTCTTAATAATAATCATATCTGTGTTTGTATAGAGTGTCATAATAATATATAGATAATTGATATAGATTAATATTATTTCAATTTTTATTATATCTTAGACTTTGTCTAAGATATAATAAAAATTAGATGAAGGAGTGAAACGACTGAATTCAATTTTTTCTAATAATAAATTCTCATAGCGAATATAATTAGATGAAGGAGTGAAACAACTGAATTCAATTTTTTCTAATAATAAATTCTCATAGCGAATATAATTAGATGAAGGAGTGAAACGACTGAATTCAATTTTTTCTAATAATAAATTCTCATAGCGAATATAATTAGATGAAGGAGTGAAACGACTGAATTCAATTTTTCCCAAATAAGACCAAATGTCGGTATAGCTATATATAGACCTTTGGTATTATTAATCTGTTGTCTATAAAAAAATTATCATGTAATTAAATTGCTTCTTGCATCCGGGTAATATTATCATAATTATTATACTTATTAATAATTAATTCAATTCCAGTTTTATTAATATACACTGCATCATTTGTATTTGAATTGAACCAAATAAACTTCCAAATATTATTATTATATTGAATAATAGAATCACATCCGATATAATTTAATCCATACATAGCATAATTTCCATTAATATGAGGAATAAACGTTTTAGTATTAAGATATTTAAGAGTTTCAACTTTAGACATTATAAATTTATAAAAATAGCATTACAGTATAATTTTTTATCAATTTTTATGGGGATAGAAAAGTTTTACTTTTCTATCCTACCCATAAACACGATTTGGAATAGATAGAAAAGTTTTACTTTTCTATCTCCAAATCAATTTTTATTAAATATATAGCTAAGCTATCAATTTTTATCCTATCCTTCAATTATAACTGTTAAATCTGCGAATCAATTTTTCTATAAATTAGGAAAGTAGTATCTAAATTTATATAATTTAGTTCTATGTTTTGTTAAAAAATGATGATATAAATTATCCCATTTAGTAGTCCATATATCTGATTTATTATAATTACTCATCTTAATAATATAATTACTACTACTAATATATGGTCTAGTCATAGTTTGTCCTCCAGTGCAGAAAAATACCATCTCATATACATTTTGATGCATAACCCATTCATAGCTATCTATTGAAAATTCCATAAACCATCTGAAACCTTCTTTTGGATGTATTTCAGATAAATTCATAAAATTTCCAATAACCATTAAACGTCCTATATGATGAATATAACCAGTATCAAACCCACTTTTAATTAAATCATCAACTGGTGCAATTCCAACTGTTCCTTTATACCAATCTTTTGTTAATTTCTTTTTATTACCAAAATAATTTTTATTATAATTAATTCCAGCATAACTATAACAATATCTTTGATATTCTCTCCAAAATAATTGTCTAATATATCCTTCAAAACTATTAACTGGAATTCTATTTTTATATTTATTAATTTTATTAATTATATCTATTGGATTAATTAATCCAATATTTATACTACTACTAAGAACTGAATGAAACATTGTATTATTATCTTTGTTAATAAAATCTTGATAAGGACCAAATTTTTTAAATTTATATTTTATAAAAAATGATACCCATTTATTTACTGTTGAATGACATATAGGATAACAGAAATTGTCTGTATTACCATAATTATTAGGAAAATGTTTCTCGACATAACGAATAGCTTCTTTAATATAAATTTTATCTAATTTATCTAATTTTGGCATAGAAGGAATTTTAGAAGACTTAAATCTATCTCTATTCATTTTATCCATTGATTTTAGCTTTGGATAAATATTTAATGATTTTTTTGACCACATATAAAAATTATTAAATACAACTCTTTTTGATTTTCTAGTTTTATTAAATTGTGTATAATGTTCTTTTGTTAATAAAAAATTTGGAGATTCTAATAATGTATGATTATTTGGTAATTTAATTTTATCAATTGGGTCAAATACTTTATAATTATTTATTGTTGGTTTTTTATTGAATTCAACATAATGAACATTACAATCATTTTCTTTTAAATAATCATAATAATATTTCATAGATGCTCTGTGTAATATTAATTTTTTCTTATTATAATTATATTTTTTAAAATAATGAGGGTGTTCCCAAATAATAACATTTTTATCTTTTTCTAATATCTTTTTTAAAATATTAATATTATATAATTGATGTGGTAAAATCAATAACATTAAATTAAGGTTGAAAAAAAATCATTGATTTCATTTTTCATAAACCATATGCGTTCATTAAAAGGAGTTCCTTTCGTTTTTAATCTATATGCATCAATCCAATGAAATTGACGTAATTTACCATTAATTTCCTCTTTACCATAAGCTCGCCTATCAATATCAACAATGCTTTTACTAGCTTCAATTAATATTAAATAATATTTAGAGTATTTCAAATAAATTTTATGATGTTCTTTATCTAAGTGTTCTTTAACTATATCTTCAGTAATTATATTATTTGTTTCTTCTACAACTTCCCGCATAATTGTATCATTGATTGATTTATCATTTTCATCAGTTTTACCACCAATATCCTCATAAACATTCCTTTGTATATTTGTGCGTTTATCTGTTCGTTTAGTATATTGCATCAGCATCTTAATTTGTTTTGTTAAGGGATCTATCTTATAAAATATAACACCACCTGCACGAATAGGATTAGTTTTATCATTATTATAAAATGTAGGTCGGTTATCCATAAACTATTAATATATATGATATATATATTAAAAAAATATCAATTTTTATTAAATATATAGCTTCGCTATATATTTAATAATAAACCTATGGTTAGTAATAGGGAGAGATGTGAAAAATTTTGTTTTTCATATCGCCCTATCAATTTTTATTTGGAGAGTCAGATTAATCTATGATGATTCTTACGCCAAATCAATGATTTTTTGGTTCTGAAATTATAAATATTATAGATTATATTTATAATGGAACCAGAATCTAAAGATATAGATATATTTCATATAGTTCATAGTTAAATGGTTTATAATAGGTTATTTTATACCTAATAGATATGCTTTAGCGTTTTTAGTTATGATTTTATGGGAATTATTTGAAAAAATAATATCTTCAAATAAAACATTATATGATTTTGTTAAAAAATATTGGATATTAAGTACACCTAAACATTGGAATGAAACTTATATTAATAAATTATTAGATATGCTAATGAATATAATTGGTTATTATATTGGTTCTAGTATTAGAACCAATATAAAATAAGTGAAAGCTAACGCTAATCTCCCTCTACAGGGATCGAACCTGTGACCTTGCGGTTAACAGCCGCACGCTCTAGACCAGCTGAGCTAAGAGGGAATTAATCGTCTTATTATACGATTAATATATATAGTAATTTATCTTTAAATAATTATATATATTAATTATATTATGAGTTTATCAAGGATATTTGGTTTAACATTAGTAGAAATAATAGGTGATACAGGAGCTAAACATTTTGCAAATCAAGGTGGTTTATTTAATTTAGGTATGGGCGTAGGAGGTTATATTGGTATATTTATAATGTTAGTATATTCATTACAAGGATCTACTTTATTAGTAGTTAATAATGCATGGGATGGTCTAAGTAGTCTATTTGAATCATTATTTGCATTTTTTGTATTAGGAGAAAGATTACAACATACATATCAATATTTAGGAATAGTTTTTATTATAGGTGGTTTATTATTATTAAAGATGCCAGTATTTAGTAAAAATGAATTTAAATGGCCGACATTATAATATTTAAAAAATGATTTAAATGATTTATATTAATATATATTAATGGCTTCTTTAATTAAATGCAGAAAATGCGGTGGTCCACATGTGACCCTTAAATGTGGTAAAGAAACACAGAATTTAGATACTGTGTTAGAAAACAAATTTAAAACAGATAATAATAATTATAATAATTATCATAATAATCATAAGACTCATAATATGGGTCAACGAATTGATAAAAGAAAAATTGTTGTTATTAAAATATCTAATCTGCCAAACGATATAACAGTTCCTGAATTAAATGAATTAGTGGGTGAATGGGGTAAAATAGGTCGTATTAATATAAGTAATTATGATAATACAACATGTTATATAGATTTCTATTTTGAAGATGAAGCTTTATATTTTATTAAAGCTATTGATAAAACACCATTTGAGAATGTAATTTTGAATGTTGAAATAATGAAAACATCATCTTAAATTAAATTAATTTAATTTAATATTAAATATTTACTAAGATATTCTGATTTTGACATCATATTTTTAAATTTGCTTACAATAAAACTTTCTTGATTATCTTGAGGCATTAATAACATAATAAAAATTATAATTATTAAAAAATAAAAAATTATCATATTAATAATCCATAGATTATTTTTCTAAATACTATTAATGGAACCAATATACATATTGCTCTTTTTAGTAAGCTTATATATTTGTTATTTAATATTTTTTAAAAAAGAAACATTTATTAATAGAAAATTGGAAAATTTTAGTGGCGATGACTTGAATGTTCATATGAATGATGATTTGAATGTTAATACTGATTATCAAGAACAAAAAACCATAGAATAATTAATCTATTATTAATTCTAATTATAATTAATTCTAATTATAATTAATTCTAATTATAATTAATATTAATGAAAATAGATTTTGAAATGATACAAAAAATATTTAATAGAAAAATAGAATTAAAAAATGAGAAAGATAAAATAGCTCTTTCTCAATATTCTGATTATATACCCATGTATGATATTTTTAGTGATAATATTTATCCTATTAATAGTATGAAGCTTTATTATAGATTAGTTAATTGTCATTATAGGTTCATCACTGATGAAATCAAGCAATGGATTATTAATAAAAAAGATAAGTTAGATACTAAAACTGATAAATTTAAACATTATGATAATATGTTAAAAATAATAGATAATTATAATTTAGAATATTTAGAAAAAACATCATATGAGACATTATATAGATATTCACCAGATTATGGTTTATCTATATCTATTTGTAAACGTAATAGTTTTCATCCATATTCTTTTCATTTGAATCCATATTATACTAAAAATGAATTAATAAAATTGGGAATGAATAATAAATTAATTGAAACTTTAAAACCCAGCGACCTTGTAGACAAAAAATTACATTATGATATTTGTAAATTAGTATCTAAGAATGATATATCTTATGAAACTATTTTAAATCACATGAATTTAATTATAGAAAATAAATGTGTTAGTTGGATTAATTTTTATTCAATGACCGGTAGTTATTTATTTAATAAAATATTAAGAGATAAATTACCAATTAATCAATATTTATATGATGGATTAAATAAAATTATTAATTGTATTAATAAAGCTGAATTACCAAATGATTATTTTTTTTATAGATTTGTATGGGATGATGATTATTTGAGAAATCTCAAAGTTGGGGATGTTTTTATTGATAAAGGATTTACATCAACTACTAGAGATCCTTTTTATTCACCAGGAGTTAAAATGGATTTTGGATTAGTATTAGTCAAAATTAATATACCTAAAAAAATTAAAGGTGTTGGATTATTAATAGAAAATTTTAGTTTATTTCCAAAAGAAGAAGAATTTTTAATTCAACCATTTAGTAAATTAAAACTTGTTGCTAGAAATGATAAAGCACGTTATTATCATATTAATGAAAAGTTTGAGAGAATCATTAAAAAGAAATATGAGTTTGATTTAGTAAATATTAATGATAATTTTAATTTAAAAGTAGAACCAGATTATAAAATACCATCAATTGAATTACATGAAATTAATATTAATATTAATATTAATACTAGTATTAGTAGTCGAGTTGATTTATTTAAAATATTTTTAGATAAATGTGATTCATATGGACAATTCAGATATAATAACGAAGTATATTTAGCTCAATGGTTTGATTCAACTGGTTCATATGCCAATTTATATAAAAATAAAACTGAAGATGGTTTTATTATATACAAGTATAAAGATGGTTATCCAATTTTATCAATAGAAATGGCTGAGGAATTATATGTTAATTTTCAAAAAAGTGTTTGTTATTATGATGATAATAATAATGTTAGTATTGATAATAATATTAATGTTGTTTCTCATATAGCTAGAATATTTAAATATAAAACACCATATGTTTATTTTGATTATAAGAATTTTACAGAGTTTAAAGATAATTATGAGAGTGAAGTCGAATATTTATCAATTAAATTATATTGTTCAACTATTTATGATTATTATAAAAAAAATATTAAAAATGAAAATTCTTATTTCAAATATGAATTTGGTTTTTGGAAATTAGATAATATTGGAAAAGAATCAGTTTCAAGAGAAACTATAAATAAAATTAATAAAGATATCAAAGATATTAAATGGAAAGATTTTTATATATTAGTTGTTGAAAAATACTTTCATTTATATAAAAAATTAGAAGAATGGATGAATGATATGTTTGAAAATATGTTTAATAAAAATTATTATACTTTTAATATTTTACCATATTTAAATAAACAAGGTTATAATATTGAAGAAATTCCAACATTATCTCATATTACATCATTTGATAGAGGAGCTATATTCTCTCAAGTTTATAGAGATAATATTAGAAGAGTCATTTGAATAATATTAATTTAATATTTGATAAAATATAAACCCAAATAACATACCTCCTATAATATCAGTTGGATAATGAACACCTAAAAATACTCTACTAAATCCAACTAATATAGATATAATATTAAATATAAATTCAGATGGATATTTATTAAGCATAACTAATGATAAAAATGTGGCAGCGAATGTATGACCACTTGGGAAAGAATATCTGTCAGATACAAATTTATGTTCTTTACCTGAATAATTTTTAATTTTATCACTTGCATGATAAGGTCTAATTCTTTTAAAAAGAAATTTAATTAAACTACATAATAAAGTTCCTTTTATTACTAATATAACATCACTTAAATCGAGAACTTTATAAATATATAAAGCTACTATTATTACTACAAATGAAACAGTATTAAATGGTTTAGATATAAATCTCATTTGTTCAGCAAAATTAAATGTTTGAATTTTTTCCATTAAATCAATTTCATTAAAATTCATTATTATTTATAATAATATTATAAATAATAATATTTCTAACGATGTATAAAAATTTAATCTCGAGTCAAATAATGATATACATTCCTATCTTAATAATTATTATAATATTAGGACTAGATTTATACTTAAATTATAATATAAGATTTGAAAAAATATTAAGTGAAAAAATGGATAATGATAAGGAAGAAACCGAAGAAAAAATATTTGATAAACCAAATCCATGGAATAAAATACAATATTTTTCTCACATAAATAAATATTATATTAAAATTAATAATATTAATGAACATGTTGAAAAAATAATGTTATGGAAGTCGCTTCCTATTATTAAATCAGATTTAATTGATATTGATATTGATAATGATTATTTAATATTAAAAACACATAGTGAAGAAGAAGCATTAGTTATATGTAATTTAATTATTAATCATATTAATAATAACCTTACAATTAATGATATTGTTACTAAAAACTTAATTAATTATTCTATTAATAAAGCTAAAAGATATAAATTAATTAAAACTAAATTATCAGAATTAATTAAAGAAGGTGTTGGTCAATTAAATAATAATATTGATACTTTAGCACCACTTGAATATATTGATACTGATGACTTAAAAGAAGGATTTGAAAAGAAAAAGAGAAAAATAATTGATAGAATTAAAAATTTAGATGAAGACGATGATAATAGTATTATTAATAATAATGTTAAAGAACTTAAATCAAGTCCATATGAATACATAGAACCATATGAAGGTTCCGAATATGCATCAATTAATTTTCAAAAATATTAATATTGTAAATTATATAAATCCATTATATTAACAACAATATAATGTGGATTCGGGTTAATTTTATCATGTCTAATTTCTTTCGCTTCCCAAATATTTGAATTTAAAGAATTTGAATTATTCGGATATATTCTCCAAATTTGATTATCCTTTAATTGTTCATTACATACAATATCCCATTTATATCCATCTCTATCTATCCAACAATTATTTTTATATAATAAATCAATTGAATACAAATTCTTAGGTTTAATTTTGATTTCTCTAATATTATTAATATTATTATTAAGTGGTGTTAAAATTAATCCATCTAATTTAATAATAGAATTATTAATAATATAATCATTTTTCATATTAATTAAATTAATAAATGGTTCAATAAAATTATCAATATTAATAATCTTCCATGCAGGTTTTGGATACCATCTATAATTATCATATGGCAAATCTAAAAACTCTTTTAATTTATTTCTGTCTTTAGTTAATTCTATTATAAATTCTTCTTCAGTATTTATAATTGGAATCATTTTTTGACCATAACTATGAATACTATGAATGTAATTATGTCTATTAATTGGGCTATCTAACTCATCTATATCAAATACTAAATATAAATCTAAATCTTCCATATATTCTGCCTTAATATTAATTAATTCAAACAATGGAATATTATTAACTAATACCCCATCTGCTTTTTCTTTTAATAAAAATTCAACATTCTTAAAATTTTGTAATTGACCTGGATATAAATGATAAGCTGGCATTTTATTTAATTTAATTTTATTATTAAGTTCATTAATAATTGGATATAATTTTAATTTTCTAATAATTAAATTCTTTCTTTTAACATTTTTAATATATTTACTGAAATGATATCTTAATTTATTAAAATGTTTTGCATAGAAACTTTCACCATATGCTACCATAAATGGCATCAAATAATAGATTGGACTTTGTTTTGTATATTGATCATCTTCATTCATAACAAAACATGTTGAAATATTATAAAATCCAATATTATCAACCATATTTTTAAATTCAATAGGATTCATTAAATTAATATAATTCAAAATATAATTTAATTCTTGAAATATTTTCATTAAAATTGGTTTAATTTCATCAAAATTATTTTTACAATTTGTTATATTTAATCCATAAGATGTTCCTAATTTAAATAATCCACATATTAAAAATACATTTTTTTCCATAGGTGTTGATAATAAATTATATATTTTTAAAAAATATTGTTTTATCATTACACTATCATATAATAGTAAATAATTAATTATATTAGACATGTATTCATATTTTAGATTTGAAATATAATAATATTTTAAAATATCTGGGATTATTGACATAGTTTGAATAGAAATACAATTTGAAATTATATTATCAAAATATTTATTTAATTCAGGAATTACCATATTTAAATATTTAAGTCTTCTTAAAATATATTTACATGGTATATTTTTATTAAATAAACAAGTAATTATATTAGGAATTAAATCAGAATCATCTTTTAATAATTTTAATTCATTATTATTAACCATATATTTATAGATTCTATCATCAGTATTACAATAATTATTAATAATAAACCAATTATTAAATTTTATATTACATTTATTCATTAATTTTAAATAATATAAAAATATAGGAAATGGCCATGTAGGTGAATTTAATTTAACTATATATTCAATATTATCAACAGTAAGTGAATTCATAATATCTGGAATTTTTTCTAATATTATTTGTCCATGCATACTATCAGATATCAGTTGAATTATCACTAATTTTAATTCATTATTAACATATGGTAAATATTTATAAATAATATTATAGTGAGAGTAATAATTAACATTTTTATAATTATTGATATTTAATAATGAATTAGTATTAAGACAAACTCTATATAATTTAATAATTCTATTAATATTATCTTGTGAATACTTTATAATTTTATTATATGAATTATCTAAATGCTCTTTTATTTTTTCTAAATTAAGACTTTGTAATATTTCAAATGTTTCATCCATTAATAATTAATAACAGTTTTATTCTTAAAATAAAATCTATATAAATATAATTAATGAAATCAACTGTTTCAAGTATAACAAAAAAATTTAAAAAATATAAATTAGAAATGAATAATGATAAAATGGAAGATATATGTCGTCCAGTTAGTTTTAAATTTCAACCACAACAATTATTTTTAAGAGATTATTTTAAAAGTTCATTATCTGGTAAAGGTTTATTAATTTATCATAAAATTGGTGCTGGTAAAACATGTACTGCTATTACTATTGCTGAACAATTCAAAGAGAAAATGAATTTAGTTATTGTTTTACCAGCAGCTCTTATTGGTAATTTTAAAGATGAATTAAGAGGTCAGTGTGGTGGATATTTAACAGATGAAGAAAGAAAAGATTTATTATCATTATCACCTCAAGATGATTTATATAAAAAAATATTACTAGCAACTGATAAAAGAATAGATAAACATTATACTATATATAGTTATCATAAATTTATTGAATTATGTGGTAATAATAAAATTAAATTAAATAATGCTTTATTAATTATTGATGAGATACAAAATATGATATCTGAAAGTGGTCCATTTTATACTAATTTAAAGAAAGTCATAGATAAATCAGATAATAAAACAAGAATTATATTATTATCAGCTACACCAATGTTTGATAGACCTGATGAAATAGCATTAACACTTAATTTATTAAAAGGAGAAAATGAAGTTCCAACTGGTCCTGATTTTTATTCATCATTTGTAAAACAGATTAAAGATGGAGAAGATATTAAATATGAAATAATAAATAAAGAAAAACTTGCTAAATTCTTACAAAATAAAATATCATATTATAGAGGTGCTCAACCTCAAAGTTTTCCAAAAACTATTTTTAATATAGTTAAATGCAAAATGGAACCATTTCAATATAAATCATATAGAACAATTATGGATGAAGAAACAAAAGGAAACTTTATGGGTAATGATATATTAAAATTACCAACAAATTTTATGTTAGGTCCTAGAATGATTAGTAATATAGCTTTCCCTAATAAAAAAATTGGAGAAAAAGGTTTTGCATCTCTTGTTGGATCAAATTTAAAGAAACACAATATTGTCAACTATTCTAAAAAATTTTATAAAATATTAAATAAAATTAATAAAGCAGAAGGACCTACATTTATATATAGTAATTTTAAAGAATTAGGTGGTATTAAATCATTAATCCAATATTTAGAATATCATGGATATAAAAATTATAAATCATTTGGAGAAGGTAAGAGAAGATATGCTGTATGGTCAGGTGATGAGCATCATCATGTAAAAGAAGAAATTAAATATATATTTAATAAAAAAGAAAATGCAGATGGATCTAAAATAAAAATCATATTAGGTTCACCATCTATTAAAGAAGGTGTGTCATTATTAAGAGTTTCTCAAGTTCATATTTTAGAGCCATATTGGAATATGAGTAGAATGCTTCAAATTATAGGTAGAGCAGTTAGATTTTGCTCTCATAAAGATATGCCGAAGCATAGAAGACAAGTTGAAGTATTTTTATATTTATCTGTATTTCCTGGAGAGAAAACAATAGATGAATATGTATGGAATATAGCACAAAAGAAACAAAAATTAATATCTAAATTTGAAACATTATTAAAAGAGAATGCAATTGATTGTAAGTTATTTTATAAAAGAAATGTTTATAAGAATGAAGAACCATTAAAATGTGCTATGTAAAAATTTGCATTATAATTATCTATATTATTATATATAATGGGTTGTGGATGTAATAAAAAAGAAGAAGTAAAGGTTGAAAAATTAGTTAAAAATAGTAAATTAGAAACATTTGCTAATCATTGTAATAAAAATAAAGGAATTATTGGATTTTTAATATTAATTTTAATTATAATTTTTTTATTTATGATTTTTAAAGATAATAAAAATAATGGTTATTTAGTATTACCACGTGGTTCAATAGTTGGAAGAAGAGGAGAGTATACAGTTGATCTATCACTATCACCTAGTAGTGATTAAAATAATAATTATGCAAAGAATACTAAATAAATTTTTAAATATAGTATTATATATATGGCTGCAAGATACGGATCGAGTTATAATACAAAACCAACAAAACTAGATATACAACCACTAACAATAAAAATAATAATTGGTGTTTTATTAATGTTATTAATAGTTGGTTTAATTTTTCGAGCAGCGATTAGTTATTAAGATAATCATTGTGCAAAGAATACTAAATACATTTCAAAATAAACTTTTAATTTAAAAATTTATTTTGAAAAAATAATTTTTAAAAAAAAAATATATATAAAATTTTTAAATCTAGCATAATTATATATATGTCTACTACACAAACAACAATGTCTACTGATGCAGATAAAAAAAAACAAGATGAACAAAATGAACAAACAAGAAAAGTAATTGGTGGTTTATTAATTTTACTTATACTTGGTTTAATTTTATATTTAATATTTAAACCTAAATCAACTGATCTCACCTCAACAACATCTGCAGATTATACTGCTTTAACAGACACACCTAAAGTATTCGGAACATTAGCAGGTGAAGCTGATGGATTATCCAAAGGTGTTGCCGTCTTAGTTGAAAAATTAAAACAAGCTGGTCTTGATTCAGAAAAAGCAATTGCTGCTGCTAAAGCAGCTGTAGCAGCTCCACCTAGATTATAAATAAATTAAACAACTTTAATAACTTTTTTAACTTTAATTATTGAATGATATAAGTCTACTATATCATTTAATGAAATATGTTTTATCTTATTAGCTATTCTTATATTTCTATCAAACATATATTCTTGGATTGTTATTTCACCTAAATAACTACTTGCCATTTCAGTTAAACTATTATGTTTTTCAGTTAATATATCATAAATTGATTTTTTAAGATTATTAAAATCACTAGTTGTTGTTGTTTCAAATATTTCTTTCATTGATGTATTTATAAATGTTTCCATTGCTTCTTCTACTTTTTTATAATCTAATGGAGACATTACACTTAATCTAATATATGAAATATCATCTAATGTTAATTTACAACGAACTAAATAACCTAATTGCATTTTAGTTCTTAAAACATCAAATGCAGGTCTTTCCATAATCGCATTTAATAATACTAATTTAGCTGATAATAATGGATTCATTTTTTTAGTATGAATAGGAAATACATATGATATACATATATTAATTTCTTTTTTATTTGGATGTTTTATAGTAATACTATTAGGCATTTTCATTGATGATATTTTATCTATTTTATTATTTGAATTAAATGTAATAATATTATGTAAATGTTTATTATCAATACATCCATAAATTGTTGTTGTTATTGGTAGTTTTCTAATATTTATTAATTTAGTTATTCTATCTTTAACCATATCAATTGTAATATTTTTAATTTCTTTCAATTCATCTTTATAATAATAAACATATTTGTTAATCATTGTTGATAATAAATGTGTTGATAATTCCCAAGCAGAACTTTTATTTACATTTTCTAATGATTGTTTTAATAATGATATATTTGATTTAATTAGTGTATCACTTGGATTTATATCAACTATTTTTTCAACTATTCTATTAAATAAATCTATATATTTATCATTATATCCATCAATAATTAAAGAAATAGAAGATGTTCTATAATTTAATGTCATTTTTATATTATATCCAATATTAATTTCATTTGAAAATAATAAGTTCATATAATAATTAATAATTTTAATACTAATAACAGTTGTTAATAAAGTTCTCTTACTATTAAAAAATTTATGAGATTGGATACATATTTCACCTAGAACAATTGGTTCTTTAAATTTAGAAACTCCTCCATACCAAAACTTTGGAGCCATTTTTTTAGGAATATTATATTTATCTAAATTCTTTATAATTTTTGGTTTAATGTTTAATATATCACTATTTATACAAATATTAAAATTATAATTATTATTATTATTATTATTATTAATGAATGACTTTGATAATTTACAATAATATTTTTCATAATATTTATCTTTTTTATAATTTGAACCTAATTTTGTTTGAGTTGCATAAATAATATTAACTTTATCAAATTTTAAATAATCTAAACATTTCATTAATTTTACATAATCTTTTTTAATAACTAATTTATGTCCATTATAAACATGCTCTTCATCAAATATATGCATATTTAAACAAATTTTCATTGCTAAATCTGAATTACTTCCTTTCATTTGATTATTATAATTTAATTCATATAATTTAACATTATAATCATAAACTAAATTCCAATTAAAATATTTTAAATGATTAAAATAATATTTAACAATATCATTAATTTTATAATAAACATCTTTTGATTTATTTGGTAAAACTTCAATTGATAATAAAAATAGTCCAGTATCAAAATAGCCTATATCTATATTATTTGCTAAATTATTTTCAATTAAATAATTTTCAATGTTATTCTTACAATTAAAAAGTATTCCATTTCTAATTATATCAATAATTTTATTATCGTTAAATTCTTTAAACTCTGGCATCTCCCATATATAATTAATTATATTAACATCATCTACAGTTATTAAATGATATTCATTATTAAATGAACTAAATTTAGACATAGGTATTATTGGATGAACTATCTTTTTTTGTTTAATATCACTAAAACTTTTTTTTATCATTTTTTCAATTTCATTAATTGGTCTACTACTTTGTATTGTTATACACATATTATTTGCACAATAATATTTATTATAAAAAGATATCATAGCATTTCTTAATTTTTCAATATTAGTTCCAAATGTTTTGTGACTACCTGTTCCAAATCTATTAATTATACTATCTTTTTTACTTATATTATTAATAATTTGTCTTAATACCCAATTATCATTATTTAAATTTTTTAAATGCTCAGAATTAACTGCATTTATTTCTCTTGATACTGAATTAATATTAAATAAAGGATCTATAAAAAATCTAGAAAATATATCAATCATTTCATTTAAATTAACACTTAAAATATCAAAATAATAAACAGTATAAATATCATCAGTATATGCATTAGATGAACCACCAAATTCTTTTAATTTCTTAAAATAATAATCTTCATCTTTATATTTACTACTACCCATAAATAACATATGTTCTAAAAAATGAGCAAGACCCATATATTCTAATGGTTCATATAATGTTCCAGTATTAACACTCATTACAACATTAGAAGTATCAGCGCTTTTATCATAAATTATTGTATATTTTAAATTATTAGGTAAAATTCCGTATTTAAATTCTCTTTTTTCATTATCTGGAATTAATATCATTATTATAATATATAATATTATTATTAAAATTATCCAAATGTGTGATTTATAGAATCATATTTTTTATATCTAGCATTTGCTATTTTAACATCATTATATTCAATATAAGCATTATTAATATCTTTAAACATTGGAACTCTTTCTAATAATAATTGATATTTATTATTTTCTTTATCATAATAAAATCCACTCTCATTAGATTTCATTGATATAGTATTTTTTAGTATTTTAGTCATAATAACTACTATTGAATAATCCCAATATTTATATTTGTCTTTATTATTATATTTTTCTATATATCTATCAATACATTGTTTTAATATTTTATTATTTTGCTTAGCTATAATTATAGCTGGATTTAATTCATTCTTAATTATACATGTATATTTACAATGTGTTTGTATTGTAACAAAATCAGTATCATTATCTATTATTTCATTCAAATTTATAAAATGTTCTAAATCTAAATCAAAATAAACACCACCATATTTATATAAAATACATATTCTCCAAAAATCAGCTTTAATAGGACCATCTTTTAGAAAATTAAATATGTCTACATATAATTGTCCATAATTTAATAGTAAAAAATCTTTACAATCATTATCATCATATAATTTTATTTCATAATCTGGATATAACTTTTTAATATTAGGAATGATATAATCTGGTATGTTCTTTGTTTTATAACTTAAATAAATAACTTTTGGAATATTATTATTTATACCAAAATTCTCTTGTTTTTTACAACTATTAATATTAATATATATTAATAATAATAATAATATTAATATAATAATAATAACTATTATCATTATTATAATATATATTATTAATAAATATTTATTTAATTAATTAATTTATTATCAATAAATAATTTATTAATAACATTATCTTGATAAAATAGTATCAAAGAATTACATAAATTAATAAATACATTGGGGTCTATTTTTTTAAGATTAAACTCATTTAAATTATTAAAATCTAACCAACAACCTTTTATTTTATTATTAACAATATTCATCATACTTTCTATATGTTCCATATTAAAATTCATTAAATTTTTAGTATCTAATATATAAGGTGTAATAAATAAATGATGAGAGATTGGATTGAAATATACATCTTTATTAAAAGTCTTTATAATCGCATTTGTTTCTTTTTGTAAAATATTCATTTCATTCATTTTAATAAATTGTAGTATCATACTAATTGATGGCGCTAAATTATCATTACAATATATGGTATTATATGGTGAATATAAATCAAAATTTAAAAAGAAAATTTGATTAAGTGATATAAACTGTTTTAAATATTCTTTAGTATTAATATTTTTAGTCATATTATTATATTCATTCTGTGCATTTTTAATTTCATCATAGAAAATCTTATAATGTCTATTAAATACATCATCAATCATATTTTCACTTTTAAAAATAATATAATTATATAATGTTTGATATGAATTATTATCAAGATAAAAATTTTTAGTTTGTAATACTAATTCAGTTTCATTTATATTTTTAATAATATCATCATGTGTTTTATGTTTTTCAATTAATAATAATATATTATTATAATTCATTTTATAAAATCTATTTAATATAATTATTAAAAATGAATTACTATTTTTAATATTTTCTAACCATACACTCAAATTATTAAAATTTATTATATTAACATTATTTAAATTAATTACAAAAGAAGAACTTGTATATAATTGAAAATGAGCTTCAAATATTTGTTTTAATGATAATTCTGCACCTAGTTCATAACTGATCGGTATTATATCATTCCCAAATAATAATAATAATGATAGAAAATCATATACTATATTTATACTAACATCATCTATATTATTAATTGAATTATATCTATCTAAAATTGATGCTATTAATTTCTTTCCAAAATAAACTGATTTATTATAATTAGTTAAATTATAACTATAATTAATAAACATAATATTTACATCATTATAATTAGTAGTTGATATTAATTGATACCATAATACTAAAAAAATAAAATCAGAATCACATGAATGTATTGCTATACTACAATCAATATTATTTTCTTTAATATGTCTAAATATTTTATAATCAGATTCACCATTATTATAACTATTATTAACATAAATATTTATATTTTTATAATTTTCTTTCAATGTTTTATTTATAAATTCACTTAAATAAATTAATATTGGAGAATATGGTCCCAATGATTTATCAAATGAATACATATTATTTATCCAATCAAAATAATCAAACATAATATCATCCTCTACTATTATTGTATTTATTATATTATTAAAATATTCATTAAATAATTTCTTTCTATGTTTTGATTCTAAATAATTTTTAACTCTTCTACGTCTTTGTTCTATAATTTTAGCATATGTTGGTATACCATCAAAAAATAAATTAATTGATTTAATAAATTGTAATGGATGTGTATTTATTATATGATGATTTAATGTATTATATAAATACCAACCTAATAATTCTATTATATGTTCATCTAAAAATTTATTAAATGATAATAATATCTCATTTATATCATTACCATCTAATACATCATTCATTACTACATTTAATTTTGACCAATGAAATTTATCAAATATATTTTTTAACTTACTATTAATAATATTTATATCTGTATAACTAACACCAAATATAATAATTATAATTTTATTTATTTCTTTTTCTAATTCACTAATACAATTATATATCATAAAATTCATATCAAAATAAATATGATTAGCTACAATCTGAGGCACATCATATAATTCTTCACAAATATTTGGCATATTTTTATTAAAAAATGATATTAATCTATCAAAACCCATTAAATTATTATTATAATTTAATAATTATTCCTTAAATATGACAATATTTCATACATTACTTGACAATCAATTATATTATATTTAATAATATCCTTCATATCATTTTCATTAACAGTATCATTGTTTTTATATAAATTATATGCTAGAAACATTGCTTGTAAACCATTATTACAAGATGAATTAGGCCAACTACTTTTTATTAATTTATGTTTATTAAATGCATATGCTATACTTTTTAATGAAAAATTAAGAGCTCCCTTAATAACAATATTATTATCTATAAATAATTTATATAAATCAAATGATTTAAATTCATTAAATGTATTTAGTGGATTCTTTGCCATAAATTTATTATAAAATGTTATTTCTGCATTTGACCAATGAATAAATTTATAATCTATTTTATTCATTTCTTTCATTTTAATATCTATAAAATCCCACATATTATTTATCATATTTAATTCATCATTATTATCATTTCTATTTATCATAAATGTTTTATGTTGAAAAGAATTCAAATTTGTAGAATTATTATGATACTCCCATCCAATACATATCATAAATATAATATTATTATTATTATCATTAGATTCTAATTGACCTACATTACTATTCAAAGTTTCAAAATCAATATATAATTCTAATGTATTAATATCATTTTGTCTCCAATTATTATTATTTGCTAAATCAACAGTTCTAATAATATTATTATTCCTATTAATTTCCAAAATATTATTTAATATTCTTGATGTTTTTTCATCTTTAATATCTATTAATGATGCATTAAAATTTTTATTCATCCAACTATATATATTTTTAGAATGAGCTATTTGTCTCTTCTTATAACTACACCACCATATATTTGTTATTTCTTTTAATTCATCTGATAATTTTGATTTAATTAATTTATATCCATCATCTTTATCATTTTTCATATTTGGATATAATTCAGATACTGATGGACGTGGGAGTAATGTCCAATTACTTCCTTCAGTTCTCATTCTATTAATCCAATTAATAGCACTTGATACTTTACTAATAATATGTTTATCAAAACTATTATAATTAATCATTGATAAATTTTCCATATAATTATCACAACTATAAGTTCTACTATTTTTAGTATAAACAATCTTTTTTGATAAAATAAAACCATAATCTGGTTGATATTTTTGAATACTATTTAATATTTTATTATAAATTAATATTTGTCCCTTGTAATAAATAACACTATTAATATCCTTAATAAATGTTTGATTACAATTTAAATTAATAGTTGAATGTTTAATATCAACCACTAAATAATGATAATTACCAAATAATGTTCTCTTTTGAGGTATTATTATATTTTTATTAAATATACTATTAAATTTATCAGATCTAACTAATAAATCAGGACAACCATATAAATTATTTTTATAATCATGTAAAACACCCTGATAAATTATATCATATCCTTCTTTCATACTTTTAATTGTTTCTAAATATTTAGCATTAGATCTAACATCTTCATAACCATTAGCAATAGATATAATACTAATAATATTAATTTCTTTTAATTTATCAATAACTATTTGTTCAAATAAATTTCCTTGCTCCATTATAAAATTATTAAATGTAAGAGAATGATTTGAATGATTAAAATGATTATTATTATTATTATGTTTAGGTTGACGAGGTTTATCAGTAATATTATTAATTGAATAATATCTTAACCAATCAATTAATGGATCATCTAACATATAGTTTCTAATATTAGATGGAGCTATCATTTTACTCCAATCAGTTAAACACTGTTTTTTATTATTAGATAAATCATCATTGGATTTTCTTTTCCTATTTATATCCATTATATTATAATATAATTATATAATTATACTAACTATTTATTTAATAATATATCTAGTTAGTTTAAAATAATTATTAAAAATATTATTATAGTTAATGTCAAGCTCTACATCTGCTATTAAAGCTAGTAAATCTATAGTCGAATCTTATATCAGTTCAAACTCTGAAAAAAGTGATTTAACAACTTCATTTACAAGTCATTCATCTGAAACCGATGTTGATATTAAAGCTAATGGAATTATGTTTAAAATAATAAATTATGTTCAACATCCTAAATTTAAATGGGTTGTTATTGCTATATTATTATGTATCTTTGCATTTGTCTATTTTAAAACACAATCAAAACCTGTTAAAAAAGATGCTAAATCTGATGCTAAGAAAGATAATTTAAATGTTAGATTAAATAAAAACGGACATCCTGAATTAGTTGAAAAAGAGAAACCATTAACTTTTGGATTTAAAGATCCAGAACTTCAACAAAAAATAGAACAATTAGATAATAAGCAACAACAATTCTTTATGAAACAAATGCAACAACAAATGCAAATGCCGCCACAACAAATGCAAATGCCACAACAGCATAATCATATGGCTCCACCACAACATCATCAACATCAAGTTCCTCAACCAGTATCCCAACAAAAAGAAGAAACTGATTCTTCAGAAGAATCAGAAGAAGTATTTATTGAGAATGAAAATATAATGAATCATAATTTAACAATGGAAGAAATGAATGCTATTGATAAACAATTAGAAGATGTTCTCGATTAAATATAAATATAAATATAAATATAAAGAAATAATAATTATTATAAATATATGTCAAACTCAGCTCAATTTCTTCAAGCTGCTGATACAGTTAAACAACTTTCAACTAAACCAAACAATACAACATTAGGTATATTGTATGGATTATATAAACAAGCGACAGTTGGTAATAATACAACCAATAAACCTAGTATTTTAGATATACAAGGAACAATTAAATGGAATAATTGGAATAATTACAATAATTATTCCAAACATCAAGCAGAAGTTGAATATATTCAATTAGTTAATAAATTAATTATGGATGATTAATTTTAATTATTTTTTCTTTTTAATTTTACATTGTTTATCCATTATAAATGATTTTGTTTTAGTATTTTTTGGAACTATATTTAATACACATTTACCCTTAACCCCATAAAGAGACTGAGTGCATCCAGTCTCTTTGTTGGTTTTTTGAACTTTAATTTCATTATCATTTAGGCATCTAGATCTAAAATGTTCATATCTATCTCTAATCATTTCATAAGTTAAATTAGATTTCTTACCTAACATTTTATTAATTAATTCATGTAAATTATATATATATCTCGATAAAGTGTCTCTATTTTTAAAAACACTTTTAGTTAAAGGTAATGCTTTAAAATTTTTAGTTAAATTATCTCTACAGTATCTACATGGTAATATATTTTTTAAATTACTATAAAAAGTATAATAATATTTTTTTTGTTCTTCTGTAGGTTCTATTGGATAATTAAAACTTATTGTATGTAATATATGCCACATAGGTGGACCCCATATTGATGTCATCATTCCATCTGGTGAATTGTAATCATCATCTGAAAATATAGGTTTAGATTTCATATTAAATTAACTTAGATTATAATATTTCAGGTATTACTAAGCATGCATTCGGTGCCTGTTCAGATTCATCTATTATTTCAGCTATTGTATTAACACCACTTGACTTTAATATTTTAAATTCATGTGTTTCAGTTAAGAATTCTAAAATTCTATTTGAATGTGCTAATCCTAAATGGAGTATTGAGTTTCTAGTACTATTTAATATTAATAATAATGTATACCATTCCATTAACATACTTGTCATTTCATTTATATTTTCTAAAATGTCTTTATCCTGTTTTAATATATCACTAATTGTTTTATCTAAATTTTTTTTATTTGTTGTTCTATATTCACAATATATACGGTTCATTTCTTCAAAATGTGTTAATAATATATTAATTGTTTTTTCATCAGATGTTTCTCGTAATTTTTTAACTTGAGGACAAATATGTTGTTTCATTAATTTAGAACCTCTTAAATTAAATATATGATATAAACCAATTAAATAGGCATTTAATCGCATTTTACCTATTTGATTATTAGGATCATTTAATAATATTTCCCATGAGAATGGTATTAAAAATGGTCTAATATCAATAGGTATAATTTTTTTATTATTTTTATTTAATTCTTTTAATCTACCTGTATGAACTGATAACGGCCATAAATCACCTAATTTAAATCCTTCTCTAAGAACTTCTTCTAATAATACATCATTATCATCTGTTTTAGATGATAACCAAGTATCAATCATTACTGAATCTCTTTTACAATAACTAACTCCATCATGTATATCTGCTAATATTAATACTCTTTTTTTTGTTTTTTCTAATAATGTATATCCAACTGAACCAGATAATAACATATTATAATAATATATATAATATATATTAATAATAAAGTAATTGATTATTCATCATCCTCATCATCTGAGCTATCAGATGAACTTAATTGCATATTAATAATTTCTTCCTGAATATCATATCTCTCAATTGGTTCCATGACAGGAGATGATAAATGGTAAATCCACCAAATACGAGTAAGTAATTTACCTAATAATACTGTAATTGTTTCTTCATTACAATGAAAAAAGTAATGCTGAATATTTCTTACTTTCTCACCGAATGTTAATAATCGCTCACGGAGAATACTCTTCTCTTTACGATTTTCTGTTTCATATAATTTATTGATTCGAATTGATTCATAAACCCGACCATCAATATTTTCAATTGTTTCTAATCCTAATGTTTCTAAATGTTCTTTAACATTATATTTAATACTATGTTCTGTTGATTCAACACGGCAATCATTCTTATTCTCATGAATTTCAATATAATTTGATAAAAATTTAGAGATTTCAATTTGATTTCTTTCAATTTTAGCATCACAATTTTTATAAATCTTTCTAATGAAGCTTAATAAAAATGCAACACGAAAACCATCATCTGATTGTCGGAATCGCCACATCATATGTTTGAATCCAGTATTACTATTAACTGCAAAACTCCATCCATCATTTAGATTTTCATTAATACCATCATAAAATTCTGTAGCAATTTCATCTGTAATCTTATCTAATAAGAAATTCTTTTTAATATTATCCCATCGAGATGAATCAACTGCTTCATGTAATAATGATCCATAATTAGCTCCATAGAACATTGTATCACATCCATTAATGTTTGGAATAGTACTACAAGTTAATTCAATGATTTTCTCTGGTTTATATCCAACTAATATCACATTACCCTCTTTATCTAAACCACGACGACCTGCACGACCTGCCATCTGATGATACATCATACTGTTAATATTCTCATCTGGTGTAATAACTGTTGTTCTAAATGGCATTGATACACCAAATACTAATGAATCATCACTAAAAACAACTCCTAATTTACCATCACATGCAAGATTTTGAACAATGTGAAGATACGGGTCAGGTAAGCCTTTACAATAAACACCTACTCCACGCCATAACAAGTCAATCATATAATGATATTCACTTCCATGATGAGGAAAGAATGATTTTAATTCTTTATCCCATTCTTTAATCATATATTGACTAAATTGTTGATTATTATTAAGAATGAAATCATGATGAGGTTCATAAATAGCAATATCTGCTGGTTTTTCATTAATATCATCAAAGTTATCATTCATCATCATTAATTTTGAAAATTTCTTATCACCTGCTTTATCCAAATTAATCTTTACTGCTTTCTTTGCATTCTTTGATTCACTCTTTCTATCTTCAACCATAAGAATCTGTTCAGAACGTTTTGATTCATTACGAATACGTTGTTGTTCTTTCAAGCGCTGATCTAAGAGAGTCGGGTGAGCTTTTTCTTCTTCTTCACGAATAGTCTTGCTAAATTTACGAACATATTCAAGACATAAATGAGAATCAGTTTGAAAGACAAGAGCTGGAGTTTTATTATTCTTCTTTAAATGCATCGCAATTTCATATAAATCGAATGTTTTATTATTAATCTCTTCTAATTGATATTTAGAAATAATCTCTTCAATCTTCTTCTTATATTTTGGCTTATCACAATTTTCAACCATCCAATGCAATAATTTCATAAAATATTCTGTTGCATCGTCTAATGATATACGACTATCATTAGTAAAGTATTTCTTAATTTTTAATTCAGGTGTTAATAATGAATTTAATTTAATTGCTAAATCCCAAATATCAGGAGGTGTTGCATTTAAGGTTAAACTTAGGATTTTACCTGACTTGATATCATTAAAATTAACCATTGAAAATGGATGAATTCTAACTAATGCATCGTCAGCTTGTCCTTTATCATAATAAAACTTTTGAAGATTGAAAAAACGCTTTTCACATTTAACAATACTAATATCATCTTTATGTCCAGTTTTAATGAACCAGTCTTTTAACATATCAGCATTACCAATAGTAGCAGATAATGCTAAAATTGGAATATCACTGTATGCTTTAATAATCAGTTCCATTTCTTGACAACTTTCTTTTCCAATCATATGAATCTCATCAACAACTAACCAATCAAATTTAATATCTAATAATGGAAGAAAATCAGCTAAATATTGAGGTGTTCCAACTACAATACCAACACTTTTAATCTTTTTAATTAAACCATCACGGGTTGTATCAGATTGAAAAGTTCTAGTAATAAGGGGAATATCTTTTTTAGTAATTTTACCAATCATAGATGACATTTGCCATGCTAATGGGTCAGTTGGAACAACTACAATTGCTTTAATTGTATCACTTGTTTTATTATTTTTAGTATAAAGATAGCCAGTTAAAATAGATTTACCTGCTGATGTTGGAGCTTGAACAATAGTGCTAATATTATTATCAATATTCGTAATAACTTCTTTTTGAAATGGATCGAGTCTAACAAAACCTTTCTCATTCAGAGGAGGCATATTAGAATGAAATCGATTAAATTGTAAATCGATAATATCTAAATCAGCAATAACATTTTTAATTTTTGTAATTATTTCATCATATTCAACCAATAATTTTTCAGAAATATTTAATTCAATAATTTTATTAAAAGCATAATAAATCATATCATCTGCTTTAGGATTAGAATTACGACTAAGAAAATAATATTCGATTGTTTTAAATAATAATCGAATACGACCTTCATCAGTTTCAGGCTTAGCATTTAAACCATGTAATTCTAATTTTTTTAAATCACTCTCTACTTGCTTATTATGCTTATCAGTATAATTCTCATAAATCATAGTTTCAGTTTTCGTTAATTTCTCACTATTATTCTTCTTCTTACTAATCTCTTCTTCTTTAGATAAACGGGGATTCATTAAATCAGGAATATTATAAGGATTAAAACTGCCTGTAGGACAATTAGTCTTAATACATTGCTCATCAATCTTAATCTTACCACGTTGAAAAAACGCAGCTTCCCAATTACCTCTGACATCTTCCTTAGAAATAGTATTAGATTTATTATTAAACTTCTTGGTATAGTGCTTTGACATTACTAATTATATAATGTATTGTTTAATTGATAATTAAATATCAATTTTTCTAAAATATAGCAAAGCTATATTTTAGAAAGTTAATCTGCTGTGTTTGATTTGCTAAGCAAATCAAATCTGCAAATCAAAGGTTATAAGAGTCATATTAATCTATGATGATTCTTACACCCTATCAATTTTTATAGTTTTATATTTGCAGCATTTAACAAATATCATTAGTGTTAAACCTGACAATATATATAAAAAATATGGATTCCCAATACTATCGGCTATCATTTCAATTACTAACATATAATTATTATAATCATAACTTTTTAAATAAATAGTTTATTTAAATTACATTTTATGGAAATACTCTTTATAAGTAAATTTGAACTATAATATTTAATACAAATAAAATAATTAGTTTTTTATTATATATTAACATATAAATTGTTAGGTGGTTATTTGGTGGTATATATTTAAAAACATAAATATAAATTTAATAATGTCAAATTTTAAATGTCAAAAATGTAATTTTGAATTTAATACCAAATCAGGATTGTGGAAACATAATAATAATAAACATATTATTAAAAATATAATAGAAAATAAATGTAAATATTGTAATAAAATATTATCTGATAGATTTTCTAGATGGAAACATGAAACTAAAACATGTAAAAAAAATCCAGATTTAATTAAAAATAAACCAAATTTAAATAATATATCATTTAATAAAGATAAAATAGAATTTAAAGATAGACATAATATAATTAAAAAATTAGATGATATTGAAAATAAAATGAATCAAAATCATCCTATAAATGAACAGTTAATTAATATGATAGTTAATAAAGATAAAATTATCGAAGAGTTATCAAGCGAATCAAATAATAAAATAAATACAGAAAATAATGAATCTATAAGTGATATAGAAACTGACCAAAATAAATTACAAAATGATATAATAAAAAAACAAGAAAAACAAATTAAAATATTAAAAAATTTAGTAGTTAAAAAACAAAAAAGAAATGAATATGAAGATGAAAATGTTATTTATATATTAACAACACCTGAAAATAAAAAAAATAGAATCTATATTATTGGTAAAGCAAATAATTTAAAAAATAGGTTGAGTACTTATAATAAAACTGTTGAACATGAAGTTATTTATTATAAAAGTTGTTATAATAAAGATGATATGAGTATAATTGAAAATATGGTTTTAGCCAAATTAAAACAATATAGAGAGATTGCAAATAGAGATAGATTCATATTACCAATTGATAAAAATATTAGTTTTTTTAAAGAAATTATTGATAATTCAATTAATTTTATTAATATTTAGTAATTAAATATCGTAGTGATAAATTGAGATTCCCATCAAAATGCTGCACAACTGATTTCATTTCAATTTCATCTTTAGTTATATTAAGTTTATTTAATAATTCAACTAATTGTAAATATATATCATTATATTTAAAATCATTATCATTAATTGTTTTAATTTCAGTAGTAATATTCCCATTTAATAAATAGCTTGAAACTTTATTAATTAAATCAGGTTTTGTTAAACAGATTTTTAATAAATATGTAAAATCATTATCTGAAAATAATTTAATAATATTATCATTAGAATGATTATCATTATCATTATCATCAAAATTATTATCATCATGTTCTTCCTTAATATCTTCTTTATTAAAAATGTATTTTAATAATTCTTTTTTAATATCAAAATCATTAATAAATATATGAATAATTGATTCATTAGTAAGCTTATAATTAGTATCATTAGAAATATTTGTTCCATTATTAATAAACATTAATTTTGATACTTCATCGTATGATAAATTATTTTCCATTAAATAATTAAAAATATCAACAATAGACACATCATCAATACTTGTATTACTAGTAATATTAATATTAGTTTCCTTATTAGTTCCAACTAATTTAAGTGTGATGATCATTATAATTATTATTATTAAATTAAATACATATAAAATCAACTTTTTTATATTATTAATGAACGGTATATATAATATAGGTAATAGCTGTTATTTAAATTCAGTTATTCAAATGTTATTTAATTCGGATGGTTTCAAAAGCACATCTAGTGGGACATTATTTGAAGATTTTATTAATAAATATAAAAATTATAAAATTTATAATCCTGCTGAAGTTAAATTAGTTGTTTCTAAAAATAACTCAATATTTGCTAATACTAATCAACAAGATAGTTATGAATTCTTAATTTATTTATTTGATGTTTTAGATAAAATGTTAGGTAATTCTAAAAATAATTTATTATATCAAAATTTTGGAATTGATATAACAACAAATATTAAATGTAAAATGGCAAGTTGTTTAAAAGAAAGTAATAATAAAATAACTGAATTATTTTTACATTTACCAATCACTAATGAATTAGATTTATCAGATTCATATAGAACATATAAATCAATTGAAATATTACAAGATGATAATGCATATTATTGTGAACATTGTAAGGATAAAATAATTGCTAGAAGAAATACAATTACTACCAAATGGCCTGATAATTTAATTATTGTTTTAAAAAGATTTGACCATAATATGAGAAAAGATAATAGACAAATTAATATTCCACTTAACTGGAGACATGGTTATACATTAAAAGGTGGTATTATTCATATGGGTAATTATGGCGGTGGACACTATATTTATTTTGGTAAGAATAATCATAATTGGTCTATAGCTAATGATAGCAATATATCAAAAATAGATGATATCAATAGCTTTATTAATAATCAAGGTAAACAAAGTTATATTATTTTATATGAAAGAAATATTCCAGAATATAAACAAACAACACCCTTATGATTAATATTAAAATATAACTGGAGTATAATTAATTGATTTTAATGCTTTACCTGTTGATTTGTTTTTAACTAACCAATAATCACCAGATTTATAATAATATGGTGAATCATATGGGCTATATACCGCCTTAGCTTCAGATGATTCTACTCCATACTTATCACAAGCTTCTTTATAAATTATATATTTATTTTCATATGATAAAACAGTTTCTTTAGCTTCATCTTCTGTCTTACATAATTTAGACATATTAGATGAATGAACTATATTAAAAACTCTATCAATATTAATTTGTAACCAAAAACCAAATTTAAAAGTCTTAATAATAGTTTTAACTAATACAGCATATAATTCAATCATATTCTTATTTTCTAATAAACAACTTTTTAATTCTCTAATACTATCCACTAAATATTCATAATGTTCATTATAATCATCATTATTATATTCATATTTTTGTGTTTGTTGATAAAATTGATAATAACTACCAAAGATACAATTTATCATTTTATCAGGATTTAAATTATATGTATAACAAGCACCATATAAAACATATAATAAATCACCAATTCCATCCATAATTTCAACTCTATTATTATTTTTGAAAGCTGTTCCTAATTCAACAATACCTTCTTCATGAATTAAATCATATCTATATTTAGCATCTTTAGGATATAAATCTAATGGATTACCTTCATGGATAGAATAAACCTTATAATCAAAGGCTTTATTAAAATCACACACTTGTTCATATGGAGTTTGAGACATTATAATTATAATAAATATCTTATTAAATTGATTTGGGTATTAAATTTAATCTTGAGTAAAGAAAATCATAAATGATTTTCTTTTCTATCCAAAATTTGTTTAGCGAAAGATAAAAAAATATTTTTTTATCTCACTAAAAATAATCTATTATAATTATATATAATATGGAAGATTATACAACAAAATATTTAAAATACAAGGCTAAATATGTGAATCTTAAAAACAGTTTAAATAAATCTATGTCTGGTGGTGGAAATAAAATTCAAATTCTTTTATTTAAAGCTGATTGGTGCGGACATTGTAAAACTTTTAAACCAACATGGGAAGCTTTATCTAAACAATATAATACCAAATATGAATTTATTACATATGATGCTGATAAAGAAAGAGATAAGTTTGAAAAATATAAAGTCGATTCATTCCCTACAATTAAAATTAAAAACGGTGATGATATAATAGATTACGATGGAGAAAGATCAGTTGAAGGCTTAACTGCTTTATTTAATAGCCTTTAATTCTTAATTCTCATAAACTTCAATAAAATTATTATTTAAATTAGTAAAGTAATTATTTTCATTAATAATATTCATTAAATTATCAATTTCATAAATATTTTGATTAATCTCTTCTTGCATTTCTTTTAATTTATATAATTCAATATTATTATTAGATAAATGTTTTAAATCATTTGAGTAATTTATAACTATTTTTTTTTTCATTTTATGACATTCATTCTTAATTTTATTAATATCCCTTAAAACTAACATATTATTATATTTTTTAAATAATTTAATAGAACTTTTATTTTGCATGTCTTTTAAATTATTAATCAATTCTTCTGACATATCACTCATTTTTTAATAATTAAATTAGTTAATAAATTAATTATTAAAAATTATTTACGAGTTAAGATTAATCTAGGGTTTTGGTTTATGGATAGAATAGAAAAATCTTAAGATTTTTCTATCCCCATAAAAATACTATAAAAACGAATTATGTTTATTATTAGTAAATGGAATTATACGATATATTATCTTTATCACCTGATGCTTCTAATGAAGATATCAAACGAGCATACAAAAGACTAGCCAAAGTTTATCATCCAGATAAACCAACTGGAAATACTGAACAGTTTCAAAAAATTAATTACGCTTATAATATTCTTATTAATGATACTACTAGATGTAAATATAATGATTTAAAAAAACCTACTAAAAGTAAATTAACTAATTTTCTTGCTGATTTTTTTAATAAACAGAATAATATAAAAAAGTTTTTAAATTTAAGTGAGGTAGATTTAAATAAAATAATAGAAAATATTGAATGTTATGATTTTAATGATATTATTGGATTATTTAATAAAAACATTATACCTACAAAGAAAAATACAATGGTTGATTGTTCAGATACAGAAACACCATATTGGGATGAAATAAGTGCTGAATATTATTCAATTAATAATTTACCAATTAAATATCATATGTATAATGAAAATAATATTAGATTAGATTTAAAATGCACACTTGATGAAATAGTAAATGAAAGTATTAGAAAAATTAAAATTAAAAGAAAACAAGATAATTCTTTTATTGAAAATACTTTTTATTTTAAATGTTCACATCCAATAATTGTATTTAATAATGGTGGTGATAATGATGGTCATTTAATTATATATTTATCACTACCAGATAAGTATACATGGGGTGAAAATAATATATATTATAATGTTGATATAAATTTATATCAATACATTTATGGTTTAAATAATTTTAAAACAATCTATAATATTAATTTAAATAATTATATTCCGTATAAAGATGGCAATATAATTAATATTAAATATATTGATACTTATATGTTATCAATTAAATTAAATATAATATTTAATGATAATGAAAAGAATAAAGAAATTTTATATTCATTATGTAATTAATAATTAAAATAATAATCAAGATTTACATCTATAATAATCAAGTCTTACGCCTTGATTGTTCAAGATTTACATCTATAATAATCAAGTCTTACGCCTTGATTGTATTTTCACGGTAGAACTGTGCAATGAAAGTTTGAATATCCTTATTACGGATTTCATCACCTTCTTTACGATTCAGATTCTTCGCAGTTTTTTTATCAAGAATAATAACTTTAATTTCTTTGTCATTATCAGTTTTTGTTTTCATTAATCCAGCTTCATTAAATTTAGCATTGAGAAGTTTAGTAACCTCTGGACGAGACTTTTTCTCATCCGCATTAATACCAATATATTTACGAAGAACTTCAGGAACATCAGTCTGTTTATTAAAACCACCCTTTCCTGCATTTTCTGTCTTACGAGGCTTTTTCTTACTAACCTCATGATTAAATGCTTTCTCAAAACGCTTCATTAAATTTTCAATATCACGCATATTCTTTTTATGAACAGCCTTATATTCTTTCTGTTCACGATCAAACTCTTTTTCTTTCTCAAGAAAAATAGTATCAGCTTCATTAATTTGAGTAAATCGCTGGGATAATTCAGTATATAAATCATGCGCAGTATGTTTCTTTTGCTTTTTATCTTGATTATCATTAGTATCATCTTCAGAAGAGGTTTCGACATCTACAGTCTCAATCTCATCCTCGGAAATATGTTCGGTCTCTTGTTTTTTGGGCATTAAATAATAATACCCAAAAAACTAATTAGTTAAAATATCAATTTTTCTTATAATATGAATATCCATATTCATATTATAAGAAAGTTAATAGGGAAGGTCATAATTATACCCTATCAATTTTTCTTAATTATCCTTAACCTTCTTTATTAACCATGAACTAGACTGTATTTTATCCCCAAAACCGTCTCTTAATTCTATGCCTAATCTATTACATATATCAGCTTCAGGTATACTATTATTATTTTGGTCCCCTCCATTACAGAAATAAGTAGGTCTAGGTTCAACTATTTCTAATGTTTTACAAACAGTTCTATCAGTATCGACCGATTTAATAACATAATCAACACATTTTAATTCTTCTATTATTTTTATTCTTTCATCAGCTGGCATAAAATGAGTTCCTTTCTTTAATTTAGCTTGATCATCATTATTAACAATAACCATTAATTTATCAGCAATACCTTTTGATTGTTTAAAATATTCAATATGTCCAATATGAATGGGGTCGAAATAGCCGCTAACACATGCTATTGTGGGCATAATATATATAATTATATATATTTTATTTATTTTAATTAATTTATTCAAATAATACTATTATATCAGAATCATCAGGCGAACATTCTATTTTAATATAACTAATTTGTTTTTTAGAACAAACTGATTTCTTTTTATTAAAAGATTTTTGACGTTTTTTAACATTCTTATTTGATAACAATTCTGTTTGAATAGTATTATAATTAATCAAACAATAATCATATATTTTTTTAGTAAAAAACCATCTATAGAAATTTAGTTGTCCTATAGTTGTTATAACACAATCATTATTAGCAAAAAATGGTATTCTATCTCCTCTACCAAATGGGTCAAAATATTTCTTTTTATGAGCTTTTAATTGATCTTTATATGAACTATGAACTAAAAAGTTATATTTGGAACCTTTTTCTTCTAATTCATATGAAACATTATGGTTTATTGAATATTTAGTTACAAAATATTCAAATGTTCTTCTAGATATTATACTAGTCCCATCTATTATTGCTATTAATAATTCAAAACATAAATTATTATGATAAAATTCTTCAAGAGATTTTAATAATAAAATTTCTTGAGATGTTAAATTAAGCTTTTTATATACTACCCCACTATCATACGATGATTCCATATAAATATGATTATTATGAAGTCTTTAATATAATTAATATTAATTAATTATCTGAACTTGTAGTAGATGATAATTTATTAACTATATTAACTGGTTCATCACTTGAATTAATTTCTTGATTATCATTAATATCATCATTATTAAAATCAATTGTTTCTGATGTATTTGCATTAGTGGGCATTTCTAAAATAGATGAAGTTATTTCACTTTCTGATCTAATAAATATAGATGAATTATCAAAGTTATTTAATGTATCAACAACATCAAATGCAGGTTCATCATCACTATCTTCTATTAATTTATAATTATAACTAATCTTAGGACATGGTTTAAAATTTAATAAAACTGGTCTTACAAATATACCAAATCCATTTTCATTAATCCAAATTGCATATAATTCTAATATACATCTTAACCAACAATCTTTATTTATTTCTTCTATTTCCATTCTACTTGTTGTATTTTGAATTATTGTTTCAAAATCATTTGTTTTTAATAACTTTAATCTAATAATACCTGTTTTATTTGTTTTATCAGTTGGTTCTCTTATAATTCTTTGATATTTCATACTTTTAACATTTGCAAATTTCTCAAACCATTTATTGTTATTCTTAGCATCTTTAATAATTTTTTTATCAATTGATTCTAAGAAACTAATAAATTTATTAATTTTATTCTGTTCCTTTCCCATTAATGGAACATCTAATTCATAAATATCATTTTTAATCTTAGGAACATATGTTGACATAAATGTTGGTGTTTGAAATACAATATTTTTAAATTTATTGTTATCATTATATTTTAAATAAATAATTGTTTTTTTATTATTAACCTTTATATCGGTATAGCATATATTATTAATATCTATTTCTGATATTCTATAAGGAACTTTTATAGATGACATTAAGGTAATATTCAAACTTTTATTTAAATATTATTAATATAATTAATAATATTTATTAAAATAATTTTGTTAAAATAATTTTTTATGAAGTAAATATTTTACTTCTTCTTTGGAGCAGCTTTGGCACCCTTACCTTTAACAGGTTTAACTGGCTCAGGTTCTGGTTCTTCTTCACTCTCCTCTTCAGGCTCACTCTCTTCAGCTTCACTCTCCTCTTTTTCTTCTTCATCTTCATCATCACTTTCTTTCTTATTCTTAATTAATGGAAGAGTAATTTTAGCAGTAGATGCAGCCGCTGGTTTACCCTGAAATTTAGGTTTATCAGCATCTTCATCATCACTATCAATAAATGCATCATTATTCATGTAAGATGAAAGGTTTGAAGAATTACCAACATGTGGCTCAACTTCAACCTTGACAAGCTTAAATGTAATACCATATTCAAGAAAATCTTTGCCCATCTTACCCTTCTTCTCACACCAAGCTTTCACTGGTGAAATAATAGGACGAATCTTCGAGAGATAACGAACAACATTCGCAAAATCGTCAACACTCTCGACTTCCTGCTTTTCACGCTCACGCTTACCATCTTTCATAACAGATGTAAAAACTTGAGTGAGAATTTTAGTCTCAGGCCATGTAGCATCAAGCTTGACCTTCATATAAGGAGGACGAGGATACTTTGATTTCTTCTTATCTTCATCCTCATCATCATCAATAGGAACACGGCAAATAGGATAGGCATATTTATATTTCTTTGCCTTATCGCCAAATTGCTGAGCCTTGAATTCTTTGCTGGACATTAGTTCATCAATAGACTGTAGTTTTTCATAAAATTCTTTAACTTCAGGATTGTTCAGGTCAAGGGGAATCTTAATAAATGCACGATCTTTATCAGTCTTATAATACTCGCCAAGCTGGGGGACACCATAGGCATTCATATCAATCCAAGGACCCTGAAGCATTAGACGCTGGGATTCCTTAAAACGAGGGAAAGCCAGGTTCTGAGCCTTGGACCGTTCATTTTCTTCAAATTTAGTAAATGATAAATCAGACGCATTGAAGTCTTGAAATTTAGTGGTTGTTTGTTGAGTAGACATTAAGAGTTATATAAAGGGTAAGCTTTAAATAGTGTATAAATCAATTTTTTTTATAGGTATAAATAGCATAAGATATTCATAAATTATTTAACTTAAATAACCTATAATTTTAATTTTTACTTTTAATTAATATTTTTAACCAATGGATATAAAGATAAAATAGATTATATATTAAAATGGATAATAAAATCGAAGATTCAGATAGTCAAGATTTACATAAAAATTTTGATAAATTAGTATTAAATAAAGATATTTTAAAGGGCTTATATTTAAATGGATTTAATGCCCCATCTTCTATTCAAATTAAAGGAATAGAATCAATTCATTCTGGAAAAGACTGTATTATTCAGTCTCAATCAGGAACAGGTAAAACAGCTACATTTTTAATTGGAATATTAAATATTTTAAATAATAATCCTACTAATAAAATCCTTATTTTAACACCTACGAGAGAATTAGCTAATCAAGTTCATAGTGTTGCATCAAATATTATTAAATATAGTAATTATACTATCTCGTTATGCACAGGTGGGACTGATTTTAAGACACATAATACTGATATTATTATTGGAACAATTGGTCGTATTCTTCATATGATTGATTTAAATAAATTACCAATTAGTAGTATTACTAATTTTGTAATTGATGAAGCTGATAGTATGACAAATGAGAAAGATTGTGCTGAATTACATAAATTAATTAATAAGGTTCCGCATACTGCTCAAAAAGTGTTAATTTCTGCAACATTAACCCCATCTGTATTTAAAGTTACAGATAAAATAATGATAAATCCAATTAAGATTTTATTAAAGAATGCAGATGTAGCAGTTGAATTAATCAGTCAATTTTATATCGATGTTGAATTAGAAGAATATAAATTTGATGTTTTTATTGATATTTATAATTTAATTTCAACAACTCAAGCTATTATTTTTTGTAATACAATTAGAAAAGTTGAGTGGTTAGCTGAACAATTAAAGGCTCAAAATTTTCCAATTACTACAATTCATGGAAAGATGACACCACAAGAAAGAAATAATATTGTTCAAGAATTTCGGGAAGGTAAGACACGTCTCCTATTAACAACCGATCTCTTAGCTCGTGGTATTGATGTTCAACAAGTTAATTTAGTTATTTGTTTTGATATGCCACCAGATAAGGAAACATATATTCATCGTATTGGTCGCTGTGGTAGATTTAATAAAAAAGGTGTGAGTATTAGTTTTATTAAGATGGCAGATAATAATGAATTAAGATTATTAAATATGATGAAAAATACCTATAAGATTAATATTAAAGAAATGCCTGAGAATATAGACGAGTTCCTCTAGTTTCTTTAAATATCCAAAATAATTACACATTTAAATAATAATTATTATTATTATTTAAGAATGTCAATTGATAAAGATGGAATTATACTAATTATAGTATCATTATTAATAACTATATTAATTATAGTATGTATTAAATTTATATTTGTAAGATGCAATAATAATGATTTTGCAATTATATCAAAAAGAATCAATCAAGAAAGAGTTCAATTAATATAATTATAATAATTAATATTAATTAAATGCCAAACCACCCATGCCTTCAGCTATTCTAAGTATATTATAGCTAAAAGCATATATAAATAATGTTAATGGGATATTATAACCTTCGGTATTATTATCAGGATTATTAGTTGCTAAACGCTAAACCACCCATACCACTAGCTACTCTAAGAACATTATAACTAAATGCATAAATTGATAATCTTAATGGAGTATTATTTGTATTACCTGGATTAATTGTTGGTGTTATTTCTAAATTAGCATTATCAATTCTAGAAAAATTACACGAGCCTGATGGTTGATGTTCAGCTGGTTTTAAAGCAAATGAATAAACATTAATACCAATATCTGGTTTAACTTCAAAATGTTGGTATGGTTGTATATAATTAAAATATGTTGCATTACGCTCAGCAAATCTGTCTTGACCATTTATTCTTAATTTAGCAGATGCTAATGTGGATGTATTAATATTATAAGAACTAAATGAAGTAAAATAATTAGTATTAGTTTCAACACATGGTTGTTCGGTTAATGTATAAACTTCGCCAGTATAAAAACCCATGTAAGCATAACTACCCCATGCCCATGTGCTACTAGTATTATCAATATTCTGTAAACCATATGAATGATATGAACCAGCAAATACATTTGTCCATATAGTATCTTCATTTACTTTTAATGGGAAATTTGAACTAGTTATATTTCCTTCTATACCAATTTGTCCAGATGTATTTAAACCCCATCCCCATAAGGTGTTATCTGGTTTTATACCAAATGAAGTATAATTAGAAGTAGATATATCAATCCATTCATCAGAATTCATTATTGTTGGTATATATTGGTTTGTATTATTACTATTACCCAATTGACCATAATTATTACGACCCCATGAATATAAATAATTATTCTTTAATCCTAATGTATGATGAATACCTGCTGATATTTTAGTCCATGAATCTGAACTAATTAATGTAGGTGTATCTATATTATTTGTTGTTCCATCTCCAATTTGCCCATATCCATTAAAACCCCATGCATATATTGAACCATCATTTTTAATACCAATTATATGATAACCACCACATACAACATCAGCCCAGTCTGTAGATAATGTTGATTCTTGTACTAAAGATGTTTGAGGACCACCGCCAAATCCCAAACCTTGTGCACATTGACCATCTATATCATAACCACAAATCCATAATTCACCTAATGAATTTACAGCAGCTGTGTTAACACAACCACATGCAACTTTAGTCCAATTAGTCGCTACACCTATTTGAATTAAACTAGTTTGATTTGTTGTATTACCTTGTCCTAATTGACCTTGAGCATTATAACCAACACCCCATAAAGTTCCATCACTCTTAATAGCAGCAGTATGAGATGTTCCAGTAGCTACAGCTAACCATAATGCTACTCCTACTTGTTGAGGTGTTAAATAAATATTATTAGCACCTACGCCTAAACCAAGTTGTTTATAAAAATTCTGCCCCCATCCCCATAAAGTTCCATCACTTTTAATAGCCATTGTAAATCTTTGAATAATTGCAGGAACACCTACATCTGATAAAGATTTACTTGGTTGTAAATTATCAAATGTTGTTCCAGCAGGTTTAAATGCAGTTGGTTTATTATTATATTCATCATATCCTAAGCCAAGTTCACCCTCTGCATTTAATCCACCTACATATAAAGTGTATATATTTTTTATAGCAAATGTGTGATATAATCCAGTTTGAACATTTATCCAATCTGTATCAGTTCCTATTTGTGTAGGAACTAGAACATTAGCACCATTTTCATCTCCATTTACTAATTGACCATCATAATTAGTACCCCATGTATATAATTTACCTAATGAATTAATAGCAGCTGAATGGTCATAACCATTATTTATAATTGTCCAATTAGTTGCTACACCAACTTGTTGCGGTGTATTAAAAGTTGTAGTATTTCCTAAACCTAACTGTCCAGAACTATTGTATCCCCATGACCATAAAGTTCCATTAGTTTTAATACCTGTTGTATGATAATTACCACTACTAATTTTACTCCATGTTGCTGAACCAACTTGAGTAAATTCATCTCTATCAATATTATCTCCTAAGCCCAATTCACCGTCGACATTACCACCTGTTGCCCATAATGTTCCATCATTTTTAATTGCAAAGGTAAAACCATAAAAAGAATCATCAAAATTAGTAATAACATCACGCCAATTAGTGTCAGTTCCTACTTGTTGTGGAGTATTATAATTAGTAGTATTATTTAAACCTAATTGTCCATCACTATTATTACCCCAACTCCATAAAGTTCCATTTGTTTTTATACCAAATGTATGATAACCTGATGCACTTAATATAGACCAATTAGTATCTGTTCCAACTTGTGTAAATACATTTCTATTAATATTATCACCTAATCCTAATTGCCCATTTCCATTCGTTCCAGTTGCCCAAAGTGTTCCATTACTTTTTATAGCAAATGTATTATAACTACCACCTGCGACACTTACCCAATCAACATCTGTCCCAACTTGAGTAGGTGTATTGCTATCTTTATTATTACCATTACCTAATTCACCATCAAAATTAAAACCCCATGTCCATAAAGAACCATTTTGTTGTAATGCAATACCGCCATAACCCCATGCAATTACTTGAGTAAATAGTTTACATGCAGCAGTAGTAGTTGTATCTCTTAAAACCCAACTAATAAATTTAGTTGGATGGTTGAAGTTTAATCTAGTAGATGAACGACCCGTAGCACTAACACTACTATCTTGAGCTTGAGTAATTTCAATCAAATATTCATGAGGTTTTTGAGCAAATTCTTTTCTTTCTTCTGTATCTAAAAATATATAATCAATCCATAAATTAACATTAGATAAAGAAACTGTAGATGGAACATTATTTTCTATATTATTATCATGAATACAATTATTAAGTGTTTCAAAATCAATCCATAATTCAACTTCATGATATTGAAGAGAAATTAATGGTAAAGCTAATCCTGGATTTCTACAATAAGAAAATAATAAAGGGATATATAAAGTTCCTGGATTAGCTTGATCAGAAGATACACCGTCATTATTTTTTAATCCAACTAATTTATCTAATAAAGATTTCATATCAACATTATGAGTTAATTCTGTCCAAATATGCATCCAAGATGAATAATGAGTATCAATTACTTGTCCACCTATTCTTAATTCAATTTGTTTTAATAAACAAAAACCAATTCTATTCATATAATAATTATCATAATTAGCTAAATTAGGTAAAGTTACTTGAACATAAGTTTTTCCAATTAAATCACCATTACGAGATATTCTGCAAACTATTTTATTTCCAAAATTAGCTATTCCTGAAATAGACTGACTCATACTTTCCATAGCATAATTTGTATGACGTCTATATACAGCTTTCCAAAAAGTAATTGTTGGAGTAGCTGTTAAATACACATCTTGTGCTCCATATGCTACTAATTGCAATAACGCACCTGCCATTTAATATAATAAATCTTAGATTATTTATATTAAATTCGTAAATAATTAAAATAGAATCACAGGTTAATTGCATTCTTTCTTTTGTTTATAATTAACACATTTACTAATACCAATAACTGATTCAGGATTAACTAAGAAATCACTTAATTTCCATTCCATTTTTGGAATAACTTTCTTTATTTTTTTCTCTTTCTGAGCAGCAATAAATGTAGTAAATTGGTATGGTTTATTAATATCTCTATAATCCCATTTATTAACTTTCTTGAAAACAAAATCACCATAAAATGGTTTCATTTTATTATATATATCTCTGTATGGTAAATCTTCAGCTGTATATAAACCATATTTACCTAGTTTATGTAAATCCATCATATGCATAATACCACTAAGATATCCGCCAACTACTTGAACTGATGTTGCATTCATTTTATGACTAAAATTATTTCCATATACTTCACGAGCTTCATGAATATCTAATAATGAACCAATCCAAAATATATCACCATTCTTTAAAAAGAATGTTAAACCTAATTCATCACGACCATCTATAATTTCATTAGTTAAGAATCTCCAATTATCTTGATATTCATAATTACGATCTCTTAATTCAGCAAGTGATGCCATAGTGTCATTTGATGGGCGATAAACATAATAAACAGATGGAGCATATGTTTTTACTCTTTGACCTTTAATTTCTTTAAAGGTTGATAATTTATCTCCAATTGTAATATTTTCTTCATGTCTAATTAACATACCAATAAAATTACCATAAAGTGGAGTATAAGATTGAGCAAATGTATTTAATGCTAATCTATCTAAAATAATAACAGATTTATCTTTTTCATAAGCTGTTAAATTTCTTTTAGGAATATCTTCATGAGTTCCGAAAGACATTTCTAATGGAGCTAATGCTTCTTCATATAATGGTTCCATAGTTGATCCCCATGTATTGCAATATTCATTTATTTTCTTAGGAACATTACATCTTTGAGTATCTATTTCAGAAATATGAACTGTTCTAATACCAAGCTCCTCTGCAGTTTTCATTATTTTATTTCCATAATATTTATTTATTTTTTCAATAGCTAATTGAGCCCATACACTTACCATACCAGGATTACACCCAATACCTGTCATTGCAGTGAATTTAGATGAAACTGATGATTCATATTCTTTTAATTCTTGAACTTTAGCATGAATTGTATAATCATATGCAGAATCAATATCTTTATAATCCCATATTTCTACACAACTATTAACATAAACACATCCTACTTCTTGACATAATTTAAGAAGTTCTAATGTAGAAACACAATAAACACAATCAATAATTAAATCATTTTTAGATAAAGTTTTAAAAATTTTCTTATAATTTCTTTGATTAATATTTAATGAAATAATATTAATTTTATTGTCAGTTGTTCCTCTTACAATTTTAACAATATCATTTACATCTTTAATTAATTGTTCTTTAGGTTTAACTTTTGTAGGCATATCAATAACAGTAATTTGTTCTAAATTTATTTTAAATAATTTTAAAATCATATATAATAATCCTGTTCCTATAGCACCTTGACCTAATAACCATAAATGTGATGAACCAAAATCATATTTAGGAAAATTTTGTAACATTTCTAAACGTTTTGCTTTTGTGGTCATATTATAACTAACTTGAGATAAATAATATTAATATTAATATTATAAATTATTATATATAATGCCAGATCAAATTGAATCATTTTTATTGAGTCCAACAAGTGAATATGATATAACTATTCCTAAACAAGTAGATACAACTGTATTAGATAAAACTAAAGAAAATTTTATAGGTTTTGTTGGTATTAAATGGGTGGCAATGATATATGTTGCGATTATCCAAATTATATCTTGTTTAATTTTATCTAAAATAATAAGCAAAATAATACCATCAATTAAAACAAAGGATAGTAATCCAACTAAACCATCTGAACCAAATATGTATTCAAATGATGTATCTGATAAATATGATGAACCAACTCATTTAACTATATTATATTCATTTTTAAATTTAGCATTAATTTTAATAAGTATTTATATTATGAGAAATATAACACAACGTATACCATTTCCATTAGATGGAACTGCTGGTTATCAACATTCTAGATTAAGAGAAATAAATGGTGTATTTATTGCTAATTTTGTTTTATTATATTATCAAACTAGTTTTATTGATAGATTAAAAATAATGTTTAATAAAATATAAATAAAATAATATTAATATTAATATTATTTTATTATTAATTATATAAAAAAATTTAAATTAATTATTCTGGAATGAAAAAGTCATTACGAGCAAATCCATTCTTAATAACATCCCCAAATAATGGTTCAATTGTAAGTGGAATAAAGTCAGTTCTTCCACCTGTTTCATTCTCAATATATTCGGAATTCTTTAATTTCTCTGTATCTAAAATCAAATCAAATGCACCAGTTCCACCATTAATTACTCTACCAAGAGCAATACGTGATGATACTGATGTCATCTTATCTGTCTCACAAAATATAGCAGCATTAATAAAATGCTCCATTGTTTTCTCAAATGATGCTTTAGAGATAGGATCATTGTCTACTTTATTCATACCATGTCTGTCAATACTAATTACTTCACCACTATATGTCATCATGTCAACTAGTAAAGACATATGAGCATGATTAATACCTGCTCCATTAGCTTCATAAGTTGTTAATAATTCATAAATAATAACATTTCTAGCAGCTTCAATACCATAATTAATATATACTGTTTGAATATCATTAATTTTAGTTCTAGAATGATTAACACCCTTTAACATTTTTAATCCTTCTAAATTGATTCCTTCTGTTACTGCAATATATTCTTTCTCAATAGCAGTATCACCTTCTTCATTGAATGTGATTCTTCTTTCTTGAGATTGATTAACATTATCGATATGATCAATACCTTTTAATGTAATAACATCTAATACAATATTTAAAAAGCTAGTTAATAAACTATAATTAAAGTCATTTAATTTAAATCTAATATGAATAATATTATCATTATTACTTAATACAGCAAGTTTATCAACATTAATTAGAATATCTTTATGAGACTTTTTAACATTCTTGATATTAGAAAAGTTCTTATACCAATATGTAACAAATTTAGTCTTAATATCTAATAAAGTTGTTTCCTTTTCCATCATCTTTTCTAAATTCATAGTTAATCTAATAACAAATGGTAATGATTTAATACTATTAGCACTTTGTGTTTCATTATTAACAAAGAATGGATTACTGACATTATCATTTTCTAATAATTTTGATAATGAATCTTTATTATCCATGCTATACAAAATTTCAGCTGAAGAAATTAATTCTCTAATTGTAAGATGTTTTAAGTATGATGAAATCAAATTAGCATCATTCTTATTACTATATTTATCTTCAAAATAAATTGTCATCTGAGGTGTCTTAATATTCTTGCTATAGCTCATAATTTCTTTAATACGACCTACACCACTAACACCTGCCTTACCTGCTGAATGTTTGGTATTCATAGTAAGCTGACTAGTTGGTTCACCAATTGACTGAGCTGCAACTACACCAACCATTTCACCTGGTTCAACAAGAGCTCTTGATAATGATGTTCTAATATCTTCAATTAAATTATCAAAATCTTCTTTACTAATTTTATATTCAAATAAACATTTACGAGGTGAAATGTATTCATATAATCCAATTCTAAGCATAAACTTGTATGCTTGGTCATCATCTTTTAATAATTTAGAAGTCTTCTTCATCATTGTAATAAAACGATCATCATAATTTGTTAATAAATCTTCAATCTGTTCTATAATATAATTAGGATCCATACTTATGCTTTCAGTGCTTTCAATCTCTTGACTGATACGTAAAAGATTAATTGGAAGCATGAAACTATCTTCAATTACTTTATAATTTCCAGTTGATAAGAAATAAATCTTTCTTAATTTATCACGCATATCAATCATTTTCTCTAACATATTTTTATTATATTTATCAACATCTATTTTATATTTCTTCTCTAATTGTTTAATTTCATCATCATTAAAAATAAATTGTTCTTTAATAGCAGTATTATTAAGATTAATTAGATTAATCTTTACTTGAGTTTGTTTCTGTTGGTCAATACCACTATCACCATACAAGTATTGAACTAATACACCATTAGCTGTTCTAATTAAACCTTCATAATTAACTAATAAATCTTCTAAAAATTTAATACATTTACGTTGAATATAACCAGTTTCAGCAGTTCTAATAGCTGTATCAATTAAACCTTCACGACCACCCATAGTATGGAAAAAGAATTCATAACCTTTTAATCCATCTACAAAGCTAGAAGCAATAAATCCACGAGCTGCAGGCGTATCATCATTTTGATGGAAAATAGATAAAGTTCTACCAGTTACACGTTTCTTAATTCTTTGACTTTCAACTAAAACTTGTCCTAAGCATCCAGCCATTTGTGTCATGTTAACAACAGAGCCTTTAGACTTTGATGAAATCATAACATTTAAGCCATTGTCTTTATCTAATGAATCCATAATTAATTTACCAATATTTGAAGAAATAGCATTTAATTCCATACTAAGAATACCATCACCAATTTCTGGCGTAATTTTATCATAATCATTCTCATATTGAGTTAAAGTATGGTTAGCTGAAATAATTTTAGTATGAATAATTTCTCTTAATTGTTTAACTAATTCAATTGGAATAATACAATCCTTTAATCCAACTGTTAAACCTTTATCTAATAAATAATTCAAAATAAGTCTCTGAGTATCATCAATAAATTTCTGGGTTGGCGTAGGACCATATTTATCCCATACATAATGAATAATACTATTTTTACTTGTTGATAATTGAGATTTATCTAACATACCTTCTAATAATTCACCGTTCTTAATTTGAAAAATAATATCTTTACCTTTCTTCTTTACTGAATTAATACCCTCTGGAATAATATGACTAAATACTTGTTTACCATTAAACTTTTCTCCTTTTAATTTGGATTTAGTTAATGATGATGTATTACAGAGCAAATTACATGCTCTATTATAGTCAATATTATTATCCATACTCATAATATATGCTCCAGATAAGGAATCTTGTACACATCCAATAATTGGATTAGAATCCTTTGCTGAAATAATTTGATATTTTACATTGGCTATACGCTCAAGCTCATTACGTGCTTGAATCGACTGTGCCAAATGAATGTTCATTTCATCACCCGTAATTTACGACTAAATATTATAAAAAATATTAGTCATAAAAAACACCCACTAAGTTTCCTAAGTGGACGGACTGTATCTTAAGCTATCTCAAGTTGGTTAGACTATCATTGACAACCAACCCCCGTTCAGTCTCTGAATGCGCATCCTTTTTCTTACCATAACGAAAAGAGGACACTAACACTGCGGATTACCCAATCCTATACATTATTACCATTGGTTTCGGTTATTAACCGAGTTCCTCACAAATATTTCTAAAAGTGAGTGGTAGTATAGGCTCTAAGGGACTTCCCGCAACAAGGGGTTTTGCTATTCATACTCATTTAAGAGTGCTTTAAACCATTTAAAAATTTAATCGCCATAATTTTGCTTTCATTAAGAGGAATGTGAACTCCTCCAAAATCAGCTTTTTTCTTATTAATTAATATATACCAGCCGTATTGGTTTCCATCTCTTTTTAAGGGATGAATAAATTTATTTATATCACAATTATTTTCTAATATAATATCTTTAAAACGTTCTGCTTTCTTGTCTTCAAAATATCTCATTACACCAGTTGATACTCTTTTCTTACTTTCATCAGTATGGTTAAACTGTTTACCACCTGTATTTAAGTTGTATCCTACTGGAAATAATGAATTATTTTTAAGAATTTCTTCATTTTCAATATTATCTGCATTATCTATTTTACATACTCGTAATAGTTCAAGTTTAAATTTATCTTGACCATATTTACGAATAGAATTATTAAGATAATGACATTGATTTTTTTTATCTGAAAATGCTTCACTAATATGACATGCAAAACGTCTTTCCATCCCATAAGGACGATATTTTTTATGATTTAATATATGTGATACGGCTTGACCAATATAAATTTTATTATTAACAGTATTTGTGATTTTATAAATTTCACAATATCTATGTTCATCTGTTTCCAGAATAACATTTTTTAATTCTGTTTTGATTTTATTTATTTCCATTATTATATAAGATGGCGAATCTTTAAATTAGTTTGATGGTTTAAAAATGAATAACTATGGGGTAGCACGCTTTTAACGCCCCATGTTTTCGACAGTGAAGTTTATCGAAATCTGCATTGTATGGTTTACATACACTTACATTCATACGGAATGTATTACAATCATCTCTCTCTAATACATGAATACGGTGACCCATCATAGATGGTTTATGGAGTGTTGGTTGCCGATTGAATAGCACATAATCATCATTAACAATATGACGCTCCACAATATCACCGTAATTTAATTTAATATTTGCTTTACGATATCTCAAATCAATTCTTTGACTAATCGTTTTTCCATTAACTGTTGTTATTTTATAAATATAATTAGCTCCTGGATAAACATCTCGACCATTCATAACTAATTTTGTTAAATGTTTAATATTCTGTGGTGTAACTTCTTCTGGAATAGTTAAATCTTTAGCTACACGTAATGGAACACCAACCATATCAATATCAATATAAGGATCACTTGTAATAACTGAACGAGCTGAAAAATCAACACGCTTGCCCATAATATTTAAACGCATACGACCTTCTTTACTTTTAATACGGTCACTAATACTATTAATTGGACGTCCGCCTGTTTTAAATTCTGATTTAGGTAGTGCAGCTGAATCATTGTCAAAAAAGATAGCTACATTATATTGAAGAAATGCTAATGAATCTTGTAATGAAGGTGAATCTTTATTCATTTCATTTCTAACTCGAATATTATAATTAATAATATCAGCAATCTTTAATGTTAATGAATCTTCATGAGTCGACGAACCCATAAAATCTATTTTTGCAGTAGGACGAATAACAACTGGTGGAATTGGAAAACGTGTCATAATTAAATCCTCAGGTCTTTGAATTTCTACATTAAACCCCATAAGATGAGCATCCATATCACTAACATTTCTTAAAATATTATAACACTGTCTAGGTGTTAAATAATCTCTAATAATTTTAGTTCCTTCAGTTGCTAATCCAGTTAATTCATCAATACCAGTTGCATTTACTTCTTTCTCTAATACAATTCTAATACTAATACTAGCTTCTTTAATATCTTTTTTAATTTTAGGAACAGGTGTTCCACATACATTACAAAAATTAATATTTTTAATCATATCTTTAATTTCTTTGTAACGATATTTACCAGATTTATTATGAAAGCGTTTTAAGTTTTCTTCTGTTCTTTCAATTAATATATTAGAGCATTTTAAACAAATACATTTTAAAATAGTAATAAGATGATTTAAAAAACCATAATGAAATAAATATTCAGCTAATTCAGTATGACCAAAATGACCTTCACAATCATTTGAATTTTGTCCGCATGTTGTGCAATTTAAATAGATATCACATGTTCCTAATCTTAAATCTACTAAACCACCCTTCTTTGGTTCATAGTTATCATAAGAGTCTGGTACATTAATTCCAAATGGGTCGCTTTTAACAGCAGAATATTTTTTAATCATATCATTAGTATAAATACAAAAACTTACTTCCTTAATATTTTTAACATCGGGTCCATAGAATTTTGATTTGAACGACATTTTACTTATTGATATATTGTAGAAATCTTTATATAATATTAAATAGTCAATTTTTATTTAGAATATTAATTTACTTTGTAAATTAATATTTTAACGAATAATTAGATGAAGGAGTGTAACGACTGAATTCAATTTTTATTTAGAATATTAATTTACTTTGTAAATTAATATTTTAACGAATAATTAGATGAAGGAGTGTAACGACTGAATTCAATTTTTATATAATATATAATATAATATATTATATTATATATTATATGTCTTATTTATATCCATTAAATATAGAAAAATTTTATGCAGCAAGTGATTTTAATTATATAATAGAAACAACTAATACTGTAACTATAACTGGTCTTAAAACAACCATTACTAATGTTATAATTGATAATATAATAGATGGCTTTCCTGTTACAAAAATAGCTAATTCAGCATTTAAAAGTAAATTAATAACAAGTGTAACTATTCCAAACACAGTTATTATTATAGATGCTTATGCTTTTGAGAATTGTTCTTTATTAAATCAAGTTATATTTCAAGATAATAGTTTACTTACAACTATAGGTTATGCATCATTTAGAAATACTGTATTAAGTAATATAAATATACCAAATACAGTTAGTCGTATAAATGATTATGCTTTTGAGAATTGTTCTTTATTAAATCAAGTTATTTTTCAAGATAATAGTGCACTTACAACTATAGGTTTTGCATTATTTAGGAATAGTAAATTAATTAGTATAAATATACAAAAGAGCATTACTCTTATAAATGATTATGCTTTTGATAATTGTTCTTTATTAAGTGAAGTTATTTTTCAAGATAATAGTACACTTACAACTATAGGTTATGCTGCATTTAGAAATACTAAATTAATTAATATAAATATACCAAAAAGTGTTATTATTATAAAAGGTTATGCATTTCAAACTACATTACCTACAAATAATTTAGTATCAGTTAATATCCCATTAAATAGTAACCTTACTAGCATTGGAACTTATGCATTTTCAAATTTACAAGGTTTATCAAGTATATTTATACCAAAATTTGTTACTTTTATTGGATCTTATGCATTTCGTAATACATTAGCACTTAAAACAATTGATTTTGCAAATGATACAACTCTTACTACAATTAATGCATATGCATTTGGAAGAATGTATGGGTTAACTAATATCTCAATACCTGCAACAATTACTATTATTGAAAATTATGCATTTGAATATACGTCTTTATTAAAAACTATTAATTTTAATGGTATTAAACCAACATTTGCACTTTATGCATTTTCTTTTGTTGGTAAAGATCCAACAACTAATATAAGTATTAATACAATTGGTTATTATAATTATAGTATATCTTGGGATACAATTCCAATTATAGGTGGAATAAAAAAAGTAAATGATTTAATATTAATTAATATTATATTAACATCAATATTAACATTAACATCAACATCAACATCAACATCATCAACATCAGAAATACCATCATCAACATCATCATCATCAACATCAGAAATACCATCATCAACATCAACATCATCATCATCAACATCATCAACATCAACATCATCAACATCAGAAATACCAACATCAACATCATCAACATCAACATCATCAACATCAGAAATACCAACATCAACATCATCAACATCAGAAATACCAACATCAACATCATCAACATCAGAAATACCAACATCAACATCATCAACATCATCAACATCAACATCATCAACATCATCAACATCAACATCATCAACATCAGAAATACCAACATCAACATCATCAACATCAGAAATACCAACATCAACATCATCAACATCAGAAATACCAACATCAACATCATCAACATCAGAAATACCAACGTCAATATCAACATCAGATATACAAACATCAATATCAACATCAGAAATACCAACATCAACATCGTCAACATCAGAAATACCAACATCAACATCGTCAACATCAGAAATACCAACATCAATATCTTCAGAAATACCAACATCAATATCAACATCAGATATACAAACATCATCATCATCATCATCGCCAATATCAACAACATCGACTACATCAATATCATCTAAATCATTAAATACATATGATAATTTAATTAATAAAATAATTTATAGTATATTAATAATAATAACATTAACATGTATAATTTTATTAATTATTAGCATATTGTGATTTGCATTTATGACAATGCAGATAATATAGTCGTAATTCTTTATTCTTCTCTAAAATAGTATCAGTTGACTTACAAATATTACAAATAACATATTTTTTAACATATTCTGATATAACATGTTTAATTTGAATTGGCTTAAATTTACCAATCATAACAATACCATCAGATTTAGATGAAGAAATCCATTCACCTGTTTTTAATTCTTTATTTAGAAATTCAATAAAATGGTCAGGTGGACGATTAATTGCTTGAAGAATTTTTTTAACATTATCCCAATAAGTATTTGTTGTATTTTGTTTCATAATAGGGTCTGGAATAATTAGTTTATTATTAGTTGATGATATAGTTTCTAATTCAGAATAAACATCATTTAGCATATCATTAAAGTTATCATTCATAGTTGACATTAATATATAATTATTATAATTAATTCAAATTTAAATCAATTTTTATTTAACTTATTTATTAAGTGATCATCTATCATTTTATCAAGTATATCTGAAATATTATTAATATATCTGTTATTTTTATTAGATTCTGATATATTAAATAATTTATATAGCTGTTTTGAATTATCATAATAATCATCAATTAAATCAGATACAGTTATTGATATTTCAGAGATGGTTTCTAAATTAGAAATATATGAAATAATATTATTATAATATTCATAATATTCTAATAATAATTTATTATTAATTAATTTCAAATCAATAACAATTTTCAATTTTGAAACAAATAAATATATATCAAAAAATTCATTATTATTAATCATTTGATTATTAATAATTATTTGATTATTAATAATCAAATGATTAATTAAATTATATTTCCTCTCAAAAGTTTTAATTATATTTAATTCTTTTTCTTGTTCTTTTACATCTTCAGATATATTATCTTCTTCTATAAAATTAATAATATTATTATTAAAGTTTGTTATAATTTTATTAATTTTAGTTTGATAATAATTAATAATAATAATACTAATTATAATCATTAAAAATCCAATATAGTTGAACAATTTAATTCTTTCAAAACACATAATAACACCGCCTACTAATATCATTCTTCCATATGATTGATTTTTTTCATAACATGAAATGTCCATAATTATTGTAATCTTATTATATTTAAATAAATTAATCAATTTTTATATAATATATATTAATGTCACATCAAAATATAATAGAAGATACATTAAAAGACGAATCAGACTATACTCTTATAGAAAAAATTAAAAAAATGATTATGAATAATAAAATTAAAATTATTATAATTTTAAGTGTAAGTGTATTAATTATAATAATAATATATTTAATTAAAAATACAAAATCAACAGATACATCATTACCAGAGCCAGTAATTACAAAAAAAATAAGAACAATATCACCTAATTCTATTATATATCAAACTAGACCAACTGTAACTCAAACAACTAGTTCTACATCAGCCCCAACAGTTCCAAATATATCAAGCTCATTTAATTCAATATCATTAGGAACAAATGAATTAACATCTTTTATTAATTTAATAAATTATGATTTATTACAATTAGTATCAACTAGTTCAATAACAATTTCAGCTACTATTAGTAATTTAACATCTGGAACATTTAATATTTATATTGGTTCATATAAAACAAATATTTTTGATACTAAATATGATCAAAGTCCACTATATGGTTTATTAATATTTTTTAATCCAAATTTAACATCTGGATTTGGTTTTAGAAGAAGAGCATATAATATAATAGATCATATTGTATTACAACAAACAATGAAAAATACAACAAATTTATTAAATCAAACAGGAACATATAATGTAGAAGTAGTATTATCTAATTTTAATAATGTTAGGGGAACATTTTCAGGAATTGATGCAAAAAATAATACAGGTGCACCAAATGAGTTTGTTTCATATCCAATTTTAACTACTGCTACTAAATATTGTAATATTAAAATGACTATAACAAATATTTCTAATAATGAAGTATATACTATACCAGATACAATTACATGGTATAATGGTCTTAATTTTAATAATATATTATTTAATTCTGGTTCTGGAACATCACCAAATGGTAGTTTAACTATTAGTAAATTTAAAACTACTATTAAACAAGTATAAAATAATAATCAATAATAATATGATTAATCTAATATAATATTTCTTTCTAATATTTTTTAATCTTTGTAATGTTGGATCAAATCTAATATTAATATTAATATTAATATTAGTAAATTTTTTATTATTAATATAATCAACCATCCATTTACCAAAATTATTTGCCATATGAGTTCCCATATAAGCACCTCCTGACATCCAATAAACATTATTATCAACTTGTTCTATAAAAGGAAGTATATCATATGATACAGCTCTTGAACCTCTCCATATATTTTTAATTGAAATAAATCCTAATTTTTGTATTTCTGAATTATTTTTTATATAATCATATAAATTATTATATTTAATACTAGTAGGTTCAATATTATAATTTTCATTTATAGTCCCTATTTCTACTTTGAATGTAATCTTAATATAATTATCATAAGGAGTTATAAATATACCATCTTTATAATAAAAACATTTTGGAACATTTTTAACTTCAACAATAGAACTATAACCTGAAAATATATCAATAAATTTATGATAACAAGTTTTTTTAATTAATTTTAAATTACCAGCAGTGCATAAAATTAATTTATCACATTCATAATTATCTCCTTTATTTGAAAATATTTGTATTTTATTATTTTCATATTTATAGTCTATAATTTCAGTATTATTTATAATTTCTATATTATTTTGAATTAATCTATTAATTATATCATCCCAATAATTCTTTTTATAATAATTAGAATCAGAACATTCGCTATCATTTTCTTCATTTGTTGATAGTTTTTTAATCAATTTTCTATTACAATTATTATTAAACATATAATTAAATAAATGAATTATATAAAACTCAAATTTATTTGGTATATTAAATATATTAAAATTAATTGTTTTCATTAATTCATTTAATGAAAAATCCATAGTATAATTTAACATTCCATTTCCACCATTAACTGTGGGAGATAAATCTTTATTTATATCAAATATCTTAATAGAAGCATCTTTAAAAGTTTCTCTTAAATGTAATGCTGTCATTAAACCGAATCCTCCAGCTCCAACAATACAAAACTTTTCGCTCATTATAATTATAAGATAAAATTAATTATTCTTCGAATTATTCTTCGAATTATTCTTCGAATAGTTCTTCCTCAATATCTGTATAATATCTATCTATTGCTAAATAAATAGATACTTTCTCATTAACATCAATATCATTCTCAAATTCTTCTTCTAATTCATCAATTGTCATTTTTTTGTGTTTAGGTAGTATTTTAATTTTTAATTTTTTAATATCACTACTTAAAAAATAATTTAAATTATTTTTCTCAATATCAATCATCTCATTTAAATTTTTAATTAATTTAATTTTATCATTAATATTTTTCATTTGATCTATTTTATCTGATAATTCAATTATTTTATCCATTAATATATAAATAATTTTTCTTTTATAAACTTTCAGTATAATTATTAATATTAATAATAGTATTATTCCATACTAAAGTAAATGCTTCTTTTTTATTAATAATTTGTGTAAATTCTTCATAATTAATATTATTATTAATAATAATATTATTAAAGCTAGATTTATGTTTATTTGATAGTTGTTCTAATTTTAATAATTTTGTTTTAATTTCATAATTTATAGAACTTTTATATTTTTCTCTTTTAGAGTGGATTGATGATTTTAATTCTATTTTTTTATTATTAATTTTATCTAATTTTGATAAATTCTTATTTATATAATTAATTAATTTATTATATAAATCTTGTTTATGATTGTTTATTTTATCAACATATTTTTTATTATAATCAATAATATATTGAGCAGCTAAAGATGGAGTTGGACAACTAATATCAGCTACAAAATCAATTAAAGTTGTATCAATCATATGACCAATTGCTGCTAATACTGGTTTATTTCTTTTATAAATAGTTTCCATCAAATGTTTATCATTAAATCCCCATAAATCTTCCATACTTCCACCACCTCGAGTTATAACAATTAAATCAACACTAGAAAAGTCATAATTATTTAATACATCAATTATTTGTTTTGGACAATCAATTCCTTGAACTTGAACATCTATTTTAATAATATCAACTAAACAATTTACATTATTTATAGCATATTCAAAATCATGAACTGCTGCTCCTTTCATACTAGTTAATAATGCTATTTTATTAATACTATCTGGTAATTTAAGTTTTTTATTATAATATCCTTTATTTTTAAAATCTTCTTTTAATAATTCAAATGTAGCATGTAAATCACCAATATTATTTAATTTCTTAGCCCAATTAATTGTTAAACTTAGGGCTCCTTTATATAAATCCACTTGAGCTTTAACTTCTATATTATCACCATTTTTAATATTAATAATATCACTAGTTATATTTGATTTCCACATCTTACAATTCATCATAATATTATCATCTTTAAGTGTAAAATATAAACCTGAATCATATAATTTTGGTCTGGATACTTCACCTTTAATATGATAAATTATATTTGGTAATTTATTTTTTAATATAGAATTGAATTCAGTTAATGTTAACATTAATATATTAAAATATGTTATTTTAAATAAAAATGCGGATTAAAGGTGATTATTAGAAAAATTGAATTCAGTCTCGTACGTTTCTTCATCTAATAACAAATGAATTTAGTCGCTTACGCTTCTTAATCTAAGAAAAATTGAATTCAGTCTCGTACGTTTCTTCATCTAATTTAAGAAAAATTGAATTCAGTCGCTTACGCTTCTTCATCTAATATTTAAAAAAAATTGAATTCAGTCGCTTACGCTTCTTCATCTAATTTTTTTTAAATATAGTTTTCTTTGAAAACTATATTTAAAAAAAATTGAAATATTTATAATATATTATCAATTAAATAAAATATTATGAATCAATGTATCAAATACGAATATGTTTTAGGTTTAAAAGACCTGCCAGGCAAGAGTTGTGATTTATTTTTCGATTTATATCATAAAAATATTGATCAAGATGATGTGTATGAAATTATAACAAATATACCTATGTGTCAAAAACACAAAACGCCTGAAGAAATCTATAAAATACGCTATGAAACTGTTAATCACAATTATACGTGGTTTTGTATTTTACATTTTAAGCATTATTTTCCTGTTAATATTATAAAAGAATTATTGAAAAATTATGTAGATTATTATTATATTAATATTGTTGATATTAATCGATTTATTAATAATCCAGAAAATGCTTTCATTATTATGAAAGAATTTATGAAAGTTAATCAAAATTATGTTCAAAATTATTATGCATTAAGAACTTTTCATATTCCACGTATAACTGCATATGAAATTGCAACTGTTAATTATGGCACAAGTAATATGTATCAATTATTATGTTATGAATATACTGATTTGGAATTTCTTAAAAAAGCAATATTTCTTTCAGTAGAACAACTTGAATTTCTAAAATTATCTAGATTTTGTTATCCATCTATTGAGATGTTTAATAAATATAAAGCTCGTATTTTTAATAATGCTTTAAATAAAATGTTCATTAATATTAATGATTTTGAGGTATCAGAAAGAGGAGAATTTATTATTAATCAATAAAATCGCATTCTTCTTTAGTTTCTTTAACACTCTTAATTGTTTTTGAATAATTATTATATAGAATAAAGAATAAATCTCTATATTGTTCTAATTGAGATAGTTTTTTATTAATATTATATTTAACTAACATATCTACAAATTTTGGATAATCATAACTATGTCCAAAACTACTCATATCTATTAAAATATACTTACCAAAATTAATATCAATAGCAGTTCTAAAACATTCAACTTGAATAGCTTTAATATGAAATGGTAAGCTATGACTAATAATTATTTTAACATCAGTTAAATCATTTTTAAATTCAGTAATAGCTTTATTATTATCAATTCCTTTATTTTCAGCATCATCCATTGTAATTTTATGAAAACTTTGAGCAACTTTATCAAAATAAATAGTCTTTGGTTTTAATATTAAATCTTTTGTAATAGAATTTTTAAAAGTTCCATTGTATTCTCCAATCATATAATGAATAGCAATTAGTCTAGCAAATTTGTATAAATTTTTAGTAGAAACATTATCATTGGTTTTATGTAAACCATTCGTGTCAGTGTATAAGAAACAAATTTTAGGCATTAATATTATTATTGTTCAGTGTTTATATTAAACTAATATTTTTAATATCAATTTTTATAATGACTAATTTAGAAAAACTATTATTAATAATTATAATTATATTTATAGTAGGTCCAATTATTTCATTTATAGGACAAATAATATATAAATCAACAGTTCCTTGCAATAATCTTATAGAAAGATATGGAAATGATTCTTATGTTATGATTACTGGTGCAAGTAGAGGTCAAGGGCAATTTTTAGCTTATGAGTTTGCTAAAAGAAAATTTAATTTAATATTAATTGGAAGTACTAGAACTAATTCTACTGCTGAATATATTAGAAATAATTATAAAGTTAATGTAATTGTTATAATTAAAGATTTTAGCAATAGCTTAAATGATAATTGGTTATCAGAAATAGAAGATGCTTTTAATAATTATGATATAAGTGTATTAATAAATAATGTTGGTAATAGAAGTGCAAGTGATCCATCTCATTTACAATCTGATGAAAAAATTAGAAGTTCTTTAATAACTGGTTCTTATCCTCAGATTAAATTAACAAATTTAGCATTAAAATATATGATAGAAAGATTAAAAAATAAATCTGAATATAAATGTGGTATTATATTTAATACAGCCCAATGTATTCATCCAACATTTTTATTAAGTCAATATTATCAAACAGGTGAAATAAGTGTTCCATATTTATCAGTATATGAAGCAACAAATGCATTTGGTTATTATCATGCAAATAGTTTAATAAAAGAATATAAAAATTATAATATTGATATGTTAAATATAATGCCAGGAGCAGTTATTACAGAAAATACAGAATTTTTAAAAGATATACCATTTGCAATTGATGCTAAAACATTTGCAAAAAATATAATAAGATTATTAGGTAATTGGCATGGTGCTACATGTGCTTATTGGGGTCATGATATATCATCTTTATTAATTGGATTAGCTCCATGGGCAAAAGAAAAAATATTAAATAAAGTTGGATTAACTTTAGCACAATCATTAAAAGAAATTAATTGAATGACAAGGTTCAATACAATCTTGAATATATCCATACATATAATCATATTTTGGAATCATAACTGAGCCAACTATTGTTATTTTATTAATTGTTGGTTTTGTTTTTAATAATAATTCCATATTTTCCATAGTATGAGAATTTTCATTTAAAAACTTTTTACCATGAGTTGTTCTATCATCAAAATAAAATGGTTCAATCCAATGATCATGATTTGTTTGAAATATATATTTAGATGTATTAAGAAAAACAGGATGTAAATTATAATATCTATCTCTTGTAATTAATGCTCCTTCAGTTGTTTCTAATCCACCTACTATATAATAAATAGGTGCGACTAATTCAACTGAACTTAATTTATTAACAACATAATTATAATCATAATCTCCTTCTAATAATTGTCTAACAATAAATGAATTCCAAATTGGTGTTTTTGTTCTAAACCATTTCATTATTCCTAAGAATCCACCATTTAATGCAAATCTTTGATTAATAGTTATACTATATTTATATGGTTTCATTCCAGTAAATATTCCTACGAATCCAGCAAATGAATGTGCTCTATACATAACTGTATTATTTTTCATAAAAACTAAACTGACAGTTATATCTTTTAATAATGGAACAACTCCTTCCATAAATACTCCAAAATCTAAATTTCTAGCATGAATAATAGTATCATTATTATTAATAATTACTGATGTGCATAATGAAAACACTTCATAAAATATATTATATAAAACAATTTCGTATAAATTAATACCAGTATAATTACTAATTCCAATAATTTCTTTTCCATATTCATCCATATGATTCGGAATTTCATCAAAATAATTTTTAGCTAAATATTTAATGATTCTAGAAAATGCCCATGGTAGTTCTTCATAAGCAGTTTCTATTACACTATTAATAGATTCTGTATATTTAGGAACGATATGCGCCCATCTTTCTTCTGGTGGCAAGTCTAAATTAATAATATATTCAGGGATAATATTATTATTAATATTTGATTCTTTTGAATACATATTATGAGCACATACGCCAGTTATACCAGTTATATTATTTATAAATAATAATAATAATATTAATAACATTATTATTATTATTGTTCTAATCTATAAATAATAATATTATATATATTGTTTTAATTTATCATAAATAGTTTGTTCATAACCACAACCTTTAAATTTAATATTAGCTAGTATTTTTGAATATTTAATAATAGTATTAATATCTTCATTATTATTAGCTTTATATTTTTCAATAAAAGCTTTTCTATAATTAAAAACTATATTTGATTCAGTATCATGTTTATGAATATCCATTATTAATATTATAATTATGTATTTAATTAGTTATAATATCAATTATTTATAATATTAATATATAATATTAATAATGGAATTAATTAATTCATATTTATTAAAATATAATTTAGGTTTAGACGCCGGAGATAATCTAACAAATATATTATTTGAAAATAATACAATTATACCATGTGATAAAAATATTTCTTTTATTATACCTGAATTAGATGAAGAATATAAAATCGATATAATAATGGGTAATAATATATTAGCATCTGATAATATTATATTAGATAGAATTCAATTAAATAATTTAGAAGTAAAGAAAATATTTTTTTATATTAAATTATCAATACATGGAATTATAATAACCATATCAACAAAAGCTCAAACTATTATATATAAAAATTTTATTAAATATTATGATAATAATATTAATTATTATATTAAAACAATTGATACAAATTTTTATAAATTAAGATTTGATATAATTCAAACTATTAAAATTATTAGAAAAAAAATCAAATTAGGTTTATTAATTTTTGATGAAGAAACTAATAATATATTAGAAGATAAACTTAATAAAATTATTAATAGTATTGATACTTTACCTACTCAAAAAATGCTTGATATTAAGAATAATTTAAAAATAAAATTTTTTATTGATTAATTATTAATATTATATATTATTATATATGTCTAAAAATGTATATTATGAAAAATACTTAAAATACAAAAATAAATATTTAATATTAAAAAATCAATCAGGTGGTTTTCATAAAAATCCTGAAGATGTTAGAAAAGAATTAGAAGTCTTATTTAGTCAATTTCAAAACACAGAATTGAATAATATTAAAAATGTATTTATTAATAAATATGTTAATATTGCACGTTCGAATGAAGATATAGACTATTTATTTATATGTTTAACTAAATTATTAGAAAGTCAAAGAAAAGGACAAAATATTGATAATATAATAAAATATTTAATTAATAAAAACACTAATAATGAATACTTAATTAAAAATAATGAGTATTTTAACAAATTAGATGACTCCTTTCGAGTTTTTAATATATTTTATATAAATAATCCAAATATATTTTTAAAATTATATAAAAATTATCCATTTGTATTTCCATTTATATTTCTTCCAACTATTTATGAATGTATGGATAATTTTCTAGATGATTTAAAATTTAATAAAATAAAAATTACATCTAATAGAATAATAATAAATCAAAAATTTATAACATATTTATATGTTATATCAATGTTCTTTATTGATAATAATATAATAATTGATGATAGTGAATATATAAATAACTTTGAATTATTTACAAATGATATAATTATGTTCCTATCTGAAACAAAAATTATAGGTAGTGAATTAGCTCAATTATATATTTTATATTATTTATATAAGATACCTCATAATATAGGAGAAAGTATATTATCTAAATCTATATTGAAAAAAACTATTGCACAATATACAACAAATACATCTATTTTAGATATATTTCAAAAAAATAAACCACAATCAATAGAACTTAAACAATCTGATATACAAAAGCTATTAATATATTCTAAGTTTAATATGATTAAATTTGATTAGTTATATTATATGCCATAAATTCAAATGGATGTTCATGTTGATAATTATTAGTAGGTTTAATATTAACATCCATTATTGATTTAGCATTTTCTTTATATTCAGCCATCATTATTTCATTATCTTTATTTTTATAAATCCACTCATCCATATCTGGATTAGAACGAATATTAATATTAGTATTATTAAAACTATTTCTTAATTTATATTTAGTAAATCCATTAGCTTGTAAATATTGTTCTATATCTTTTGGATACATTTTTTGATAAACATGTATCTTTTCATGAATTAATGTATTAATTAAACTTTCTTTATTATTTAATGAACTAGATGGTAATATTATTACATTATGTCTAGTATGTGGAAAACCTTCTTCATATAATTTATCTTTAACTATACCTATTTTCCATTCTAAGTTAGCACATTTAGCACCATCAAACCCAACACAATTATAATTAGTTAATTTTTCATTAGCAACAGTTATACATTTATTTAAAAATGTTTCAGTTGATTTATTAATATCAGAACATGCTAATTTTATATTTTGATAATACTCATTGATATTATTTACTTTTCTTACTTTAAAATCACTATTTGAAAAATTCTTAAAATAATTATCAGAATCTTTTATTAAATATTCATATAATTGATCTTTAGTCATATAATTACTTTTTGATTCTTTAATTTGCTCAAATTTTATTTGTTCAAATATATTTGAATAAAAAAAATAAATATATGAAATTATTAATATTAATATAAATAGTATGATTATATTCATTATAATATTATATATAATTAATAAAATGATTTTATTATTCATTTTATTATTATTATTATATTATTATTAGCTTATGCAGTGGCAGTAGCAGTGGCTGCTGCGTCAGCTTCAGCCTTCTTTACCTTGGTAAGACGGTTCTTGTATTCCTTGGTAACATTGCGTTCACCATCTTTACCTTTAATTGTGTAAACAACTGGGGTGGCAAGCTTTTCACGACGACCATTGTAGGTGTAAACTGTGCGCTTGCTTCCACGGGTTGATTCACGAATAGAGAATGTAATTTCACTGCTAGACTTGACTACATCACTAGCTTCACGGTAATATTTGGAGAGAGCCTTGTTGGCTGCTTGGTATGGGGTAAGGCCAGTGTAACGACCTTCGAACTTTTCACTGCCAGGGAGCATCGCCTTGAATGAGCGCTTGCCACCTTCGAGTTCTTCAGAGTTTTCTTCACCAGCGGTTTCAGTTGCGGCTTTCTTACCCTTAGCTTGCTTTGGTGCCTTAGTTGCTTTAGCTGCTTTAGCAACCTTAGGCTCTTTAGCCTTAGGTGCTTTAGCAACTTTAGCTTCCTTAGTTGTAGCAGCTGTAGCAGCTGTAGCAGCCTTAGCAGTCTTGGCAACTTTAGCAGCCTTGGCAACTTTAGCCTTAGCACCGCCTTCTTGAGCAGCAACAACAGGTGCAGCAACAACAACAGGTGCAGCAACAACAGCAGCAACTTCGGTAGTCTTCTTACCCTTAGATGCTTTAGCTGCTACTGGAGCAGTAACAGCAGCAACAACTGGAGCAGCAACAACAGGAGCAACAACTGCAACTTCGGCAGTCTTCTTACCCTTAGATGCTTTAGATGCAGAAGCAGCTGCAACAACAGGGGCGACAACTACAGCTGCGGCGGCGGCAACAACTGGGGTAACATCTTGAGTTTGTTTCTTTGATTGAGTTTTAGTAGGCATATATATAATATTATTATAAATTATTTTTTTAAATCAAACTAACTATTAAAAAAATACTATTTGACCTTGTTTAAATAGTTTTTATATAATTTATAAGAATTGACTAAAATAACTAGTTCGTTTAAATCGCTTTAATGAATGAGTCTAATATTATATTAATAAATAATATTAGTTCGACATTTTTATTTATAACATAAAATATAATGACTGAAGAAATTAAAAAATATAAATTATATTATTTACAATTAAAATATAATAAAATAATAAATACTATAAATGAATTTGAAAATCATTATAATATATTAATTAATTATTATCTTATTGATAATCAAAACAATTTTTCAAATTTAATTTATGATATAATAAAAAATGTAAATTCTTACTATAATAATTTAATAAATTATTATTTGGAAAATACAGATACAGATATTGATAATTTAATAAAAATTAATAATATTAATTTAAAAATATTAGAAGAATATAATGAATTACCTTCAGATATATTTAAAGAAACAGATGCAGATATAAATAATTTAATAAAAAACTATGGATACAAAGATTTAAAATCAATGATTGCTTATTTATTCCCACCAAATTATTTTGATAAATCAATAATGGATTATATTAATGAATTAAATGATATAATAATACCCGTTGGCTATAGTATAAATAATAATTCATTAAATACATCTTATTATTGGAAGACACCATCAAAATTTGATAGCTACGATATATTAAATAAAAAAAGAGAATTATGGATTAAATTATCAAATAACAATTATATATGTATTTATGTTTATTTTAAGATTGATAAATATTCATGTAAATCAAAAACATCACAAATTAAGAGCCCAATTTTACAAAAAAATAAAACAAATATATTATCAAAAATAGAAAATTATGGAAACATTAATGTTGATCTTAAGTTTTTAAAAACATTTTTAAGACATGATTATATAGGAAATATATATTGTTTAACTGATACTGAATATTGTGATTATATTATTAAAATGTATCAAAAATATTTAAAATTAATAGAGTGTACTTTTGTAAATATTATGAAAGAATTTGTAAATCAAGAAAATATAAAAAAAATGTTTGATGTAGTGTTTCTATTATTATTAGGACCAGATGATTCAATTGATGTTGCTGGATTATTAATAGGATTAGTCAAAGAAAAAAAGAATAATAAAACAGTTAATGTATTTGATATTATGTATAATAATATGACTTTTTATATTCAATCAAAAATAAAGAAATCTAATATTAATATTAAAAGTTCTATTGAAAAATTAAAAACAACTGTAAGTAATAATATTGATGATATTGATTATAAGAAACAATTAATTGTAAACAAGAATATTCCAGAATCAATAAAAGCCATGGTTTTAGAAAAAATAGAAGAAATGAAATCATTTAATAATGAATATTATAAACAATTATTATATGTTAAAACAATTTTAAATTATCCATGGAGTTCATCAAATGATGATATATATTATGAAAATCTTAAAAATGATAAGAAAAAATCAATGAACTATTTATCTAATATTGAACATAATTTAAATAATACTTGTTATGGTCATGAAGAAGCAAAAAAATTATTATTACAAATGATAGGAAAATGGATTAGTAATCCAAATAGTATGGGAACTAGTTTTGGATTAGTAGGTCCTCCTGGTGTTGGTAAAACATTATTAGCTAAAAGTGTTAGTAAAGCATTAGATATTCCATTTGGTCAAATAACTTTAGGAGGTCAAAACGATGGAGAAATACTTCATGGCCATGGTTATACTTATAGTGGTTCTCAACCAGGTATGATTATAAAAAAAATGGTTGAAATGGGTAAATCAAGATGTATTTTATATTTTGATGAATTAGATAAAGCATGTAGCAAACATGGAAATATAAACGAAATTACTAGTATTTTAATTCATTTAACAGATCCAAATATGAATAAAACTTTTCAAGATAGATTTTTTCAAGGTGTTGATTTTCCATTAGATAAAGTAATTATGATTTTTAGTTATAATGATTCATCTAAAGTTGATCCAATTTTATTAGATAGATTGAAAGAAATAAGAGTATCACCATACACAATAGAAGATAAAATATCAATTTGTAATAAACATATTATTAAAGAAATGGCAGAAAATGTAGCAATGGAGAATATGATTAATATAAATGAAGATATAATAAGATATTTAATAGATAATTATACAAATGAAGCAGGAGTTAGAGATATTAAAAGAAAGATTGAAGATATTTTTATGCATTTAAATATAGAAAGAATTTATAATAAAGGGTTCTTTCAAATAAAACCTAAAAAAAATAAAGCTATTATTTTAAATAAAGAAAAAATTATTGAAATTCTTAAAGAACCAGATATTCATAGAAGAGTTATTAATACTAAAAATGAGATTGGTATAATAAATGGATTATATGCAACAAATAATGGTGATGGTGGAATAACACCTATTCAAATATATCCTAATATGCAACACTCTAAAGATAAATATGAAGTTAGATTAACAGGTAAGCAAGGAGATGTAATGAAAGAAAGTGTATTAACATCTTTAACAGCAGCAATTGAATGGTTAAAAATATCTGAATATAAAGATCAATTAGAACATTTAATAAATTCTCATATTAAAAATGGATTTCATGTTCATACTCCTGATGGTGCAACACCAAAAGATGGTCCAAGTGCAGGTTGTGCTTTTACATGCGCTTTTATTTCTAGAATATTAAATAAACCAATTAAATCAAATATTGCAATGACTGGTGAAATTGAATTAACTGGTAAAATATCAAAAATAGGTGGTTTAGAATTTAAATTACAAGGAGCTAAAAAAGCAGGTGTAAATCTTGTTTATGTTCCAATTGAAAATAAAAAAGATATTAATGAAATAAAGAAAAAATATGTTAATTTAATTGATGATAATTTTAATGTAAAATTAGTTAGCCATATTGATGAGATAATAAATGAAGTATTAATATTATAATTACAATTAGTATAATTATATAGTAATTGTATTGGATTTAGATGATTTCTTTTTTGATTTAGGTTTCTTTTCAATAATCTCTTCATCATCCATATCATTAATTTCTAAAGAGTCTATAGATTCTTCAGTATCAATATCTATATTATTTTTATTTCTAATAATAATTAAATTATCTTTATTAATATTTATTTTTTGTTTTGGCATATTCTGTTTCTTTTCCAAAATCATATCAGTTATTTCACTATTAGTTATGATTTTATGAAAAGGCCAAATTCTTCTATATGTTTTTGAAATAGTAACATCTGAAATACTAAATACTTCTGAAATTTGTTTTTTATTAATTGGTAGACTATACATATTAACAACTAATAAAATACATCCAGCAGCAACTGATGGTGGTTCATGTGTTGATGCTAAATCTAATTTATTAATATTATTTGAAATGTCCATCGAATATTTTATATATTTTTCACTCATTTCTAATTTATCAGCAAATCTTTTAATAAAATCAGTTGAGCGACTACTAGTAAAATTATGTTGTAATTCTTCAAGATTAATAAAATCCATAAATTTACGATAGCCTTTATTAACATGCTTAATTTCTAAAGAATAAATATCAGCAATCTCTTTTGGACTACGTGGCTCATTTTGTAATTTGCATGCATAAAAAACACATGCAGCGATCATTGAACGACGATTAATACAACGCATAATACGATTTTTACCTTTTCTAATTCCTTTAGTATGCTTACTATCATTTACTTTTTTATATAAAATTTTAGATGTATCAATAATACTTTGTGTAATATTATATTGCTTACATTTTTCTTGAATTTTTAATAATTCTTCCATTAAACTTTTTTCTTTGTATGGCATTTGTCCTTGGCGCTGTAGGGCGCTCATACGATTATAACCTTTAAATTTAATCTTAGTTCCTAAAGCTGATTTAGGAAAAAAGAAATTAGTAGGACATCCATAACTGGAATTACCTCCACTATCACCTTCTTTACTAAAAATAGGATTCTTATTTAAATATGTATTATTAATAACACCACAATTCATGCATACATTATAACCTTGACTTTCATCTACAACCATATTTTCACTTTTACATGAATTACAAATATTATCATTCTTAGGCTTCTCACCACTAATATTAATTCCAAAAAGAAGATTATCAATATCTTCATCATTCATATCTAGAAATTGTTCGTCCATGTATAACTAATATAAAGAAAATCAACTCTTTAGATATATTTAATCAAATTTTATTTTAGATATCTATTTTAACCTTTAGGTTAAAATAGATATAAGAAATTACCTTTGATTTGCGTGGACACCTACGTTAATAAATTTTTATTTTAGATATCTAAAGGTTAAAATAATAATCCAAAGAGATTACGATATAATGCATGTATTTTTTTTATTATTAGGGCACATACATGGATATTCTTTAATAACAACCTTATCATTATGAATACTATTTAATTGCCACCAACTAATTCGTATATCCATTAATTCATCATCACTCCGATGATATTTATCAGCATATAATGAATATTCTTTTATTAAATTATAATCAGTATTATTTTTTGTCCAATTAAAAAACATTTTACCACCAGCTGCCCCATAATGTTCTTCAAATTCTTCATAGATAGATAATATAGCAATTGGTTTCAATTTAATAATTGCATCAAAATCATAAAATGAATCATTAGGTAAACACCAATTTAAAAATAATAAACAATTTCCAATAATATCTGGATTTGCTTTAATTAATTCATTACATGATAAATAATTTATATTCATAAATGGTTTGTTTATATAATCAGAACAATTTGTTGGAAAATCAAGTGGATTATTATTAATATCAATACAAATCCATTTAATTTCTTCATTTTCTTTCTGAGACAAATATTCTATAATTCCAGTACCACTACCCATACTAATAATTGGAATTGTATATTTAGTATAAAAAGAATTAATAATATCAATTACATTTTTATGACCAAATGAGTTAATACCCATATTAAAAAATTTATTAAGATTATTATCAGTTTCAAGAATTAATGACATAATTATTATGTTATCAAATATAAATCAAAAATATATCAATTTTTATGGGGATAGAAAAGTTTTACTTTTCTATCCTATCCATAAACACGATTTGGAAAGGATTAAATTTTACAAATTTAATCCCCAAATCAATTTTTATTAAATAAAGTTAATTTGGAGAGATATAAAAAACCTTTTTTTTTATATCGCCAAATCAATTTTTATTTTCGATTTTTATATAATAATATGTTTATATTAATAGGTATTTTAATGCTTTTAATATTTGGTTTTATGTATATAATTACAATATATTTTACTACTTCTAATGATTATATACCTGAAATAACAACTATGTCAGAGAACGAAAGAAAGAAACAACAATTATATGATAATATAATGAATAAATTTATATATCCTAATCAAACAACAACAACTATTGCAAATACTAATAATGTTCGGAATCCAACTATAACAACTACAACTACTACTACTTCTAATAATATTTAATAATATTTAATAATATTTAAAATATAACTATTATTAGTATTAATGGACTTTATATCCAAAAGTATTTCTAATGGTTTATATTTAGTAAATTATTTAACAAATCTTAAAAATAAAGATGATAAAAATATAATTATAGATCCAATGTCGTGTTTAATTAAATTAAGTATTTTAAAATTTTGTCCAATTGGAACAAAAATTAGTATTGGTGATAATATGATCACAATATTGGATCCTGGATTATTACAAGGAGCTGTTAGATTTATTAAAGGAGATGGACGAGAAGATTTACATAATTTATATATTCCATTAATTAAAAGTATTGAATGGTATTATAAATCAAAAATAGATTCAGAAATAAAAACATTATTTGATTTTTCTATTAATGGATTAGAAATATTAAAATTATCATATCCAATTAATAGCACTATCTGCCATACATTAGATTTATATATTCATCATTTAACTACAAAACAAACAAATACATTATATGATAAAGAACTTAAATTAGAAGAAAATAATAAAATACATGATTATTTAAAACAATTATGGACTCAACGAGAAATTCATATAATTATAGAGTTATTATTAGAATATGAAATAAATATACAGAATAATAAAAAAGAAACACAGCTATTACAATCAATTCTAATTATGACAACTGCTAAAGAACTAAAATTAAAAGATTTTTTAAAAAACCATTTTGCGTCATTATAATTAATAAAAAATAATTAAGAATTATAATGAAAAAAATATTGGAAACAATAAATGGATTTATTGTTGAAAAAGATATAATAATAATTAAATGTAAAAAATATAATTTAATTTTACCAATAGTTGATGGAACAGTTAAACTAAATATGTCTAATGAGTTAAAAGAACATATAGGAATAAATGATATAAATATAAATGATAATATTATAGTTTTTTATAGAGATATAAATAATTCAAATATAAAACCTATAAAAATTATAAAACGTTTTAATTATAAATTTAATGATGAAAGTTCTGAAAGTGAAATTGAATAATTTATTATTATTTAAAATATAAAAATAAAATCTAATATTATATATATATGTATTTATCAAGAGTACTCATGATTCTTGCCCTTGCTGTTTTAGCATATCTTGTTTGGATAACTATGTCTGATTGTGATACGTTTAAGAATGATAAGAAGAAGAAGATGCCTCAAGAACAATTTACTCAAGTCCAAGAAGCACCAGTAGCAATAATAGCCCCAGTCCCATCACAAATCGAACACTTTGAAGTTCCTACTGAACCATCACAACAAGCACCACAAATTAACTATGAACAAACACCAGCTAATATAGATGGTATAGCTGACAATGTTTATGGTGCTGCTCCATTTGCTGGTAAATCTGAAATGGATGAAGGTAAATTTGCTACAGTTAAATATTCAGGCTTAGTTGATGCTAAACCAGGAGATGTTATACAAATTGAAGGAACTGATTTATTAACTGCTCCTCTTGTTGATAACATGCTTTACACTAACTCAATTGCTAACACTAACCGCAATGCTTCAAATGATTTAAGAGGTGATATCCCACTCCAATTCAATGATACATACACACCATTCTACTCAAGTGTTATCTATGGTGCTCCATTATCACAAAAACAAATGACTATTAGCAAAATCTAAATAATAACCATATGTTAATTAAAAAATAATATTATTAATAATATTTTTTAATTTTTTATGCATTACCCATATGTAATTTAGTATTTGTTAAATCTAAATAAGTACAATGACTAAAATGTTCTATTAATTCACTATCAATTTCAGAATTAGATAGATCATATTTAATAAAACATTTAATCCAACCACTATCAATAAATTTTTGAATTCGTTTTTTTTTAACTAATTTAATTGTAATATTTTTCCATACAGTATTTTTAATTAAATCTTTATATTCATCAAATTCATACATTTTCATTAGTCCTTCATGATCTAAATAATTACATATATTTATAATAAGTTTATCAGATAATTTATTAATCATTAATTATATTAATAATTAATCTTTTAATTATATTAAAATAATATTTTCTATAATATATTATATGTCAGACTCAGAAAATCAAGAGGACGTTCAGCAAAAAGTAACAAAACAATTTAGAAAAAATGTAATGAAATGGGTTGATCTCGATGATAGTGTTAGAGCATTAAAAGCAAAGATTAAAGAAATTAATGAAAAGGTTAAAGAATTAAATCAAGAAAAAGAACAATTTGAAGAACCTATTATGACATTTTTATCTCAAGTTAATGAAGATGCAGTTCAATTAAAAGATGGTGGAAAATTATCAAAGAATGTTTCTAAACAAAAGGCTCCATTAAAGAAAGAATTTATACATAAAGCATTAGTTGAATTAGTAAATGATTCAAATAAAGCTATGGCTATGACTGAACATATTATTAATTCAAGACCAGTTACTGAAAAAGTTAATCTTAAGAGATGTGCATTAAGAGAAAAAATAAAAAAATAAAAAAATAGATTAACAGTTGCAATATCCATATATATCAATTAATTCATGACAATCAGGACATTTTACTAATCCTAAATCTATTGTAATTTCATTATCTTCTATATTATAATACTCATATTCATTTGTAATAATAATAATACATTCTTCAACTAATTTAATAATATTATTCATATTTTTATCCATATCATTTTTATATATATTTATTTGATTAATTAATGAATTATTTTCTAAAGAATCCCAATCATAAAAATGTATTTTTTCAGGATTATTTTGTGTTTCTATTAAATCCATATATAGCATCCAACATGGTAAATAATATTTCTTATTTATTTTTAAAATACTATTATATAATAACATTATTATTATATAATATAAAAATTATACTAATTAACTACTCGTCCAAAATTCTAAATTATTTTTACGAATATAAAATGTTTGTTTATTAGTTATAAATGAAAACATATCAGTATTAATTATATTTCTAACTAATTCATTAATATTTATTTCAATATAATTTATATTAGAACTATCAGTTAATAAATAAAACTTGTCTAATTTATTAACATTCATATTATATATAATTCTAACTAAAGTATTAATTTTAATATCATCTTCTAAATTAAATTTATATATTAATAATGTATCTTCTTGTATTGATGTATCTATTTTATCATTCTTAATAGTATATACAACTCTATCATTTTTTGATAAATATACATCACCTATAAATTTTTCAATAACTATAGATGAATCAGTTATATCCAAACATACTAATTCATCATTTTCACCAACTGGTTTTCCATCAGGTCCTGGTTTAATTCTTTTAATATCTTCATATTTTTTCCATCCTTCTTTTGTTAATATTTCATGATCTAAAGTTAATGGCATTAATTATATTATATAAATATTTATATAATATAATTTTAAATAAAATAATAATTAATAATTAATTTAATCAAATTTACTATTTTCTGTCTTAATTTTTGCAACAACATTTATACTCATTAATTCTTGAAATAATAATTTGCATGCATACGGCATATTTACTGATGAAATACGAGTATGATTATTACATGGACTACATACATAATAATCTTTATCAATAACTTTTGTTGCTAACATACCGCAATCATCGCATATCTTAAAATTAGCAATATCTGATGTTTCCATCATACGCTCTTTTGTAAATTGACCCATACCATGGGCTTCAATTGCATCTTTTTCCATTTCCAAATACTCCTAATTTACGACTAAATATATCGTAAATTATTTTTACTACACTCATTATACCTTTTTGACGAAAGCCAAAAAATCATGGGATATAATAAGCTAGGTAAAAACACCCTCTCAGGTGGGAATAGACTATACCTTAAGCATTCATTAGGGATGTTCAGTCCCTTCGTGCCCACTTCCGTCTAGTCGTTGAACCTTCTCCATACGCTGAACTTAATTTAAATATATTTTGGTGCGTTTAGGAGCTTGGCTGCGGATTGACCCTATCTTATAACTTTTTACCATATCTAATGCAGTTAACATTAGCCATTATGTAGTTTCCTACTTAACTTGGTATTATAAGCTTAACAGGTTGTTCCCGCAATTTGAAAGTGTTGCCATCCATGACGATGACTAGCCAAACGGTTGCCCGCTGACTTAGGCAAAATGGTTTACCTATACGAAGACCGCCTGCACGAGACCGACCTTCTAATGGTTGACGAGTAAGTGCTTGACGTGGACCCGTGCTTCTCGAGTGTACTTTATCGAGAACCATATGTTTAAGACGCATATAATATGTTGGTCCAATAAAAATCTGGGCATCAATTTTACGCCCTGTAATTCCGCAATACATTGTTTCTGTTCCATATGCATTATAACCTAATTTCTTTAAAATAGTTGGTAAGTCTCTAACATTATAATCCATAAATGGTGTTCCATCCATAAACTTACCATCAATAGCTCCAATCTTGGCTGACATGCATTCAATTAATTGAGCAACTGTCATACGAGATGGAATAGCATGTGGATTCATAATTAAATCAGGAACCATACCATCTTCAGTAAATGGCATATCACGCTGAGGTAATGCAATACCTAATGTTCCCTTCTGACCATAGGAAGAGTTGCCACACCAACTTACAATACCCTTCCGCCGAACATAAACAATACCAGATGGCACAGTACAACAATAAACTTTTCCATTGTAATCAACCCAACTATCTAATTGTTTACCTTCATTAATATTTTTATTTACTAATGGATTATTTTGTTTTGTAATAACAGTCAAACGCCATGCATCACATGTACTTTTAATTTCAATACCAGTTTTAGTAGTAGCTGTGTGTCCTGCAGCATACTTTAATACTTTATTACAAGACCAACCAGCATGTAAACATAAGCGCTGAAAGTCATCTGCTAATTTTGTAGATGATGTATCATAACGACAAGTTCCATTTTCCATTGTATGTCCGTCGCCTAATAACATACCTTTAATTAATGTTTGACATTGTTCTTTAGTAAGATCCCAGACCCATTCAGGTAGATATTTATTACATGCTCCAACACTTAAAGGTTTAAAATACATTACAATTTGCTTTGTATAAATTCTCCAATCATTAATATCATTATCACGCTTAACCATATATTTACCAATTTTAAAATTTAATTTTTCATTACATTTATCAATAGCTTCTTTAACTCTTTGTTTATTAGCACATATACGTAAATCATTTGATGGATGACATACACAACCTTCGGCTATCCAAATACCAAAGAATATTAACCATGAATCCATATCTACTTCCATTGCTGGTTCATCATTATAAGCAGGAATTACAAATTTATTCATTTTATTATCAGGAATATAATTTTCAACATTCTTCATATAATATCTACGCTTGCCATAAATTTCTTCTGCTAATTTAATTTCATATTTGCCATTACGATCCCCCGTCCACATACGATGATTTGGAGTGACCATTAAATTGATTTGATTAGAATCTACATAATACATTTTACCTTCATAATCATAATTTTGTAATTCAGTTGGATGTTCATACTTAAGAGTATTATTATCTAATGTTGCTACTTTATAATCCATAGATAATTTATCAACAAAAATCCAACCCTTATCAGTTAAAATTTCAGTTTCTGGGTCATAACAAGCAAACTTGTCGCCAATCATAGGACTACGTTCCATTCTAACACGAACATTGTATTGTTCATAACCATCACTATTAAAAATATTAGTATGAACTCTATCAATAACACCTGGAACATTCGTCTTAAAAATTTCAGATGAATCCTTATATACTTTATTATTATTACCTGTTGGTTGAATAGGCGATACTTTACCAATAATAATATCTTCATTATCAATTTCTGTTTCTTCTGGAATATAACCCTTCTCATTTAATTTATCATAATTACCCTGTTTCATACCTGTAACCTTATTACGATCAGGCTTCATAAAAATATCATCTTGAGATGTTGATGGATTCTTTTGAATTTCACTATGATATTTCTTCATACTATCAACACGAAAAATACCTCTATCAATAGCACTCTGATTAAAGATTAAACTGTCTTCTTGATTATCATTTATACCAACCATAATTGATTACCTATTTAATGGCAATCTAAGGTCCTAGTGGTTTGCGATTTATACCATAATGTAAATAGAAATAAGTTTCCATTATCATTAAGCATTGGATATAAACAGCTGAATACTAGCATTCTTACGAATGGGATTAGACTATACCTTAAGCTAAAAATAATGAAATGAATTGCTATGCAATACATGACATTATTAGAAGCCCACTTCCATCTAGTCGTTGAACCTTTCTCATGCACATAATAATTTTGTTATTTGTGTTTAGAGACTTGGCTGCGGATTGTCCCTATAGTATTGTATCTTTTTACCTTTGGGAACGGTGATTAACCGTGGTCTATTTATTACTTTCGCAATAAATATGGTAATACAATACAGGGAGTTTCCCGCAATTTGAAAGTGTTGCCCGCAATGCTGCGGACTTGCTCGATTCTTTCTCCAATCGAACATGGGCTAAATCGTTTACCCAGTGTAACTCATAATAGCTACAATTGCATTTTCGCCAGCTGGCAAATTAAGCATATTATTATAATCCATTCCTTCAGTTGATACAATTGGTTCCTGTGGATGGTATAAAACTTGGCTAATATCCATACGGTCTTTAAAGTTTGTTAAATAGAGACCAATACCTTGTTTGGATTGAGAAAAGTTAACAATATTCTTAGTTCCGTAATTATGATTAATAAATGGAATACCGCATGAGACTTCTCCTAACATTGTCCAACGGTTAAATTCCATATTAGTATAATTAACATATTTATTATTACCATGACGATTAATAAGTAAATCATCTGGGCTAATTTTCATTTTATGATGTTTCATATTATCATATAATGAATTAAAATTATCTGCAAGCATAATATACTTGGCAGTTTCAATGTCTTGATAACTAATAATATCAGGATACTTATTAATAATAATATTCCAACCTTTTGTTGGATTCTTATTAGCTAATATTTCAATTTCATCAAAAATTTCTTTAGTAATAATAACATCATTATTCTTGACATTAAGTAATGGGCGAATTAAACGCCCAGCATCATAGTATACTTTCAACTCTTTATCTTCATAATCCATACAAATAGATGTTGTTTTATCAATAATACCTTCTTTCTTCTTCTGATTCATAATCTCATATAATGAAATAATATTTTTGGTGCATCCAACCCAATCACCATTAAACATAATTTTAGACCATTCATTGAGTTCAATTGGATTAATTTCAAAAGGATGTTTATAATTACCAAACTCTTCTAATAATAAATTTAAAACTTCACGCTGGCTTACATTTTGATTAGTAACACTACTCATCATAGATAAACTTTTAACAATACCAATTTTCTTACCTTCTGGAGTTTGCACTGGGCATAAAAATCCATAAGTAATATTATTAACATGACGAATGCTAACTACTTTTGATGTAGATGCATCTAATGATGGAGATAAAATACGACGAAGATTTGATAATGCTAATATCCATGATAAACGCTGGAGACTTTGAGCAACACCCTTCTTTGTCTTATTCATGCCCCAAACACCAGTAGCCATTGCAGTCTTAATACCTTGTTCAATAATTGTAGGACGAATCATATTAATAACATTAATTGGTTTTTCATCTGATTGATTCTTACGCTTAAAATTTTTACCAATTTCATTTAATCCTTTCTTCCAATTTTGTCTATATAATTGACCAATAAGAATTCCAGGTGTTTCAATACGTTTATTATCAAAGCCATCACGGTCATCAGGTAATTTACGATTTAACATAACTTGGAGTAATTTATTAGCCATTAATCCTAAATATCTAACCTTCTTTAAAATATCTTCACCTAAATGGGGTAGCAGATCTTTTCTAAGAATCTTTTCTAATAACATTTTCTTTTGAATATTAGCAATATGGAAATCAGTAGATGAGATTCTTTTATTTCTCTTTAATTTTGTAATTAAATAATTATAAGCTTCTTCCTTTGTTTTAATTTGAACTTCATTTTCATCCATTGTCATACTAATAGATGGGCGTAAAATATTAAGCATTTCAGTATCTTCTAAATTATAAGTTATATTTGCAATAATATCCATATCAGATTCTAATCCCATTGCACGCATAATAATAAAAAGTGGGACATCCATAAATTGAGAATTTGATAATAATATATTACCGCTCTTACTAAATTTAATATTAATAATTTGAAGATTATCAGACCAATCATCTACTCTCGAATTAATATGCGCAATAAATGCTTTACCCATAAATGCAGTATGATCAATTTTACCAAAAACAAGAATTTTATTATCAACCATCTTTTCAATACTCATAACTACTTTTTCTTGACCAGTAACAATAAAATACCCACCAGGTTCATATTTGCATTCACCCATTAAATTTTGTTTAATATTTGTTGTGCAATATTTAGATTTAACCATAATTGGAATACTACCTACTGCTATATTTTTCTCAATATCTCCAATCAAATTAATAGTTCTATCTCCAGTAGTCATATCTTCTTTTTCTACAAATTGTTGAACATCAGCAATAATTGTTCCAAAATATTTTAAATGTTTTTTTCTCGCCTCACTAGGTGTTAATAATTCTGTTCCAGATGGACTAGTTGGTGGTTTAATTCTAACATTACTAATTTTAAATCCGTGAAGATAAATAATATTCTGTTCTACTTTTTCATAAAAATAATTATTTTCTTTCATTAAACTATACGGAATAATTTCCTCTACTAATTGATGAAATGAACTAAATAAATGCTCATATAAAATATTAGGTTGTTTAAAATATAATCGTTCAAGTTTTTTTAAATCTTGTTGAGAGAACACCATTATATATATTAATAGTTTAGGTTTATATATTTTAAAGATATATAATCAATTTTTATTAGATTTATGAATAAATTCTAAGAATATTATATGAAAGAATATTTACCAGTTATAGTAACTTTATTAACAGTTATATCTAATTCATTAGGTGGTAATATTAAAGAAATCTCAGCAAAATATATTAAATCAAATAGTATTACACCAGCTCCATTTACATTTAGTATCTGGGGATTAATATATTCATTATTATTATATGCAACATTTATATATCATAAAGAAATATTCAATGGAAATATATTTAGCTTATTTATAATATCTGCTATTCTTAGCGCAACTTGGATTCAAGTATGGGGTAAAAATTTAGTATTATCAAGTGTTATATTATTATTATTAGCAGCATCATTAATCATGATTACTTATGAATTAAATAAAAATAATGTTAATAAAATATTATTATATACATTTGGTATTTATACAACATGGGCAATTATTGCTAGTATTATTAATTTATCAACAACATTAATTGAAAATGATATAATTGATAATAAATCAATGAAAACTATAATATTAATAATATTATCAATATTACCTTTTGTATTTAATAAATTTTTTAATAAAACAATATTAGCTATGTTATTAACAATAATATGGGCATCATTTGGAATAATTATGAAGGATACTACTAATAATTTAATATTTATAATTCCAATATTAATATCCCTTATTTTTTCGTTTATTATCTAGATCTTTTAAACTATCACATAATATTATTTTTGATTGTTCTCTACATAATAAATAATAATTATAATTATTATTATTATGAATTAAATGTTTTATTATATTATTATCATCTTCTTCAAAATCTATATAATATAATGTGTCACTATCGCCTACTAAATTTATCTTTCTTGAACCAAAATATTTTAATAATTCAATATCTGGATGATATCCATTAATATATAAAGTATCTGATTCATATATATCTTTTTCTAACATTTTATTCATATTAAATAGTATATTTGTAGAAATATAGTATTTAACAATTTGCCTAGTATTATTAAATATTAATAGATGAGGATTAATATTATAATTAGAATCTAATTCAATATTATCTGTTAATTCAAATCCATTTTTTTTAAATTCTTCAGTAATATCTTCAACAAATGATTCTCTATAGAAACCTTCATAAAAATAATTTTTAATATCATGTTCACTTCTTGGTAGAGTATCAATAAAAATAAATTCATTACAAGTTGGGAAATAATTAATACAATCAATATCCTTTCCTGCACCTAAATATAAAATCTTGTTAAAACTAGTCATAAATTATATTATTAATATTGAAGATTAATTATTTTCAATATTTTTAATTCTATGAATATTATAATGAATTATTATATAATATTATTAGCATTTAGTGCATCAATAATAGCAATCTTCTCATTAATCTTTATAAAAAGATATATTATAAATAAAGAGTTTTATAATTTGGTTATAGCTTTTATTTTATATATATTACTATTATTATCTTATATTAAATTATTTGAAAAACAAGAATTATCATCATTATATATTATATTGCAAATATTACAAATATTTTTAGTATTATTAGTAGGAGTATTAATGTTTAATGAATCTATTAATAATAATAAAATAATAGGAATATTATTAGGTTCAGTATCAATATATCTTCTACTTAAAAATTAAAATATATAATATTTAATGGATAATAAATTTAGTGATAATTGGAATGTTTGGTATCATCATACTAAAGATAATTGGACAATTGATGGATATAAAAAAATATTTAAAATAGATAATGGAGTTGATTTTTGGAAACTTTATAATAATTGGGAAAGTTTTGGAGGAATAACTGCTAGACATTTCTTTTTAATGAAAAATGATTGTCAACCTGTTTGGGAAGATCCTATTAATATGAAAGGTGGATGTTGGTCATTTAAAATAGTTGATAGTATGGCATCAGAATTATGGGAAGATTTATCAGTTCTTATTGTTAGCAATGAATTAGTTCAAGGAACAACTGCGTTAGGTTTATCAATTACTTTGAAAAAAAATAATACATGTGTTGTTAAAATATGGAATGATGATAGTAATAAAAATAGTATTAAATATATCAATAAAAATATTTTAAAGAAATGGGGAACAGATATTATTTATATTGCTCATATGGCTGAAAATACAATTGGGTAGTTAATCCAGTTTTTTGCATGGAGATAATGCAAATTTAATTTTACCTAATGTAGCTACTTGATATTCTATAATTATAGGATAAGTATTTTTTAGAAAAAGATTAACATGACTACATAAATTAGAACATTTAGTAAATATAATTAAATATTTAAGCTCAAATGTTCCTTGAACTATTTCATTTGGATTTGATGTAGTTTTTTTTATAATTAATCCAGAACTATTATTAGTAGCAGTTAATTCAAATTCAATCACACCTAATTCTCCATTACCTGCCATAAACATAGTATTTGTTAAACATTTAATTTCCATTCTATCAGTAGCACTACTCATATTTTTACAATAATTTTGGAAATCTGATGTTGGCATAATTATTTGATAAGGAAATTTAACTGGTTCAATCTCATAATCAGTATCTTCTAAATCCATTAAATTTATTTTAAATGTCTTTTTTTCATTTGAACTTTCTAAAATCATAATTAATTTATTTATATCATCATCATCAATTTTCCATGTCATTGTATCACAATTTGTCATACATTTTATACATTTAAGAAAATTTGCTAAATTAACACCAATTGTTAATTTATCATGTTTATAATTATAATAATAAGAATCAAACTTATCTGCATCTAATTTACAATGAATTAGAATACTACTCGTTTTATTAACTTCCTTTATAATAACACCTCCTACTTTATCATTAATATCATCTTTATTATTTTTAATAATAGATGGATAAAAATGCATATTAATATCAGTAAGAAGTGGATTTAATGAATCAATTAAAGTTTTAATATGTAGTGATTGGGTAGTTTTTAACTCTAAAATACAAACCATATACTTATATAATTATACTTTCCTTTAACCTAATTTAATATCAATTTTTATTAAACAAAACTTTTAGTTTTGTTTAATAAAGTTAATTTGGAAAGGATTCAATTTTTATTTGTGGATTATAATCCACAAATAACTGTTAATAGGGAGAGATATGAAATACAAAGTATTTTATATAGCCCTATCAATTTTACAAATTTAATCCCCAAATCAATTTTTATAAAAAAAATATATTAAAAAAATTAATCTAATAATATAATCTTCAGATTAAAATCTAAGATTAAAATAAAATCTAAGATTAAAATCTAAGATTATATATATAATGAGCAATACATACAAGCTAGTTAACCCTTACATTAAGGGACAAGATTTTGAAACCAAACTTGATGCCAAGAATTCACTTGATGCCGCTAAATCTTTCTACAACGCTTTATCAGAACACTTTAGCAATAATGTTCCTCAATTCTATTTCACAATTCAAAAGGGTGGAGCCAAGAAAGGTAAATTCTATCATTTTATGGTTAAAGAAAAGAAAGTGAAAGATAGTGTTGATTTTAGCATCGCACCATTTGAAATCAAAGGTGAAGAAGAATCAATGAAACAATATCTTGAAAACTTTGATAAATTCAAAGGTCGTTACAATGGCAAGAAGAGCTCAAAGCGTCGTTCATCACGCCGCTCATCACGCCGTTCATCAAAACGCTCAGATGAAATTTCAAGTGAATCATCTGATGATTTCTACCGTGAAGCTAAATCATATGTTCCAGTTACTTCATCACCATTCTACTACATGTACTATGATCCTTTAGTTTACAAAGTTGATTCAGTCTTTATTCCTACATTCTATGCATATGTTTCAGCCTTTAGCGAGATTAACACACGTTTAGGAACATACACAGTTTATCCTAATGGAGGATTATTATTACCTTAAAATAATTAAAATAAATTAATAATTATTACTAATTATTAATGATAATATAATGTTTTGTTATTATAGCTATAACAATAAAACACTATATTACTTTTCATAATATAATGTTTTGTAACTACTGATTAATTCATTAGTTATATTATAATAAAAATCATTAATCATTTCTTTATCATTAATACTAGATAAATCATTTAATTCCAAATTTAAAAAGTATTTATTAAATCCTTCAAAATTCAGAAGAATATCATCTTCACTATTAATCCAAATTGTTGTTTCTTTATAAATTTTTTGAAATCTATCAAGATATTTAGTAGATGAATTATTATTTTTAAAATTAATAAAAGTATTAATAATATAAATAGGAATACAATGATCTTCTTTATTATTATGACTAGAAACTAATAATGAAGCAAATCCTTCATTATTAGTAATTTTAGTTAAATTATAAACAACAAATCTATCAATATCCATCATAAGATATGCTTCTTTAATTTGTTCATATAATGTATTATTAATATTATTATGATTATAATCATAATGATTAATATTAATATTAATATATAATTTCATATCAATTGGTGTATACCCATAAGTAATAATAATATTATCATATTTAATACTAATCATATTTGTATTATTTTCAATTCCAACTAAATAACCATTAAAAAATGTATCACCAAACATTTTAATAATTGTATTATAATAAAGAGGTTTCTTGTTATTCAAATAATTAATAAATTGATTATTAAAATCAATAACATCTTTTTGAATACCATTAATCTCCTGGCCAATAAAATTATAATAATTAATTGTTAAAAATTTATGTGATTGATTTTCCATAGAACCAATTGCTTCAATAAATTTATGTAATTTAGATAAAATCAAATAATTTTCATCTTTGTATTTAATAATAATATTACTCATTAATAAATATTGGGGATTAGTAATAGGTGTTTCTTTAATCCCAAAAAAGAATTTATTTACTTTCTTTAGTAATATAATTTTATCAAAAGTAGGATGAACAATAAAATCACCATTTTCATGAATTAATCCAGATTTCTTAATAGTGCTAAATGAGAACATTAATTATATTCACAATGTGAATTTAATTAATTAATAAATCAATTTTTATAAAACATATAATCCTTAAGGATTATATGTTTTATAAAGTTAATAGGGAATGTCAGAAAAATTAACTTTGTTATTTTTTCTTACGCCCTATCAATTTTTTTAATTAAATAAATTTTTTATATGTCTACTATAAGGAAATATTAAATTATAATAATCTGAATGAGTATTAGTTGGTATCATTTTAGAACTCCAATTCTTATAAGCACGATCTAAATAATTTATAGATTTATTTGGTATACTAACTTGAATTTCTTTATAAATAGTTCCATCTGGTGCATATAATTTAAATGGAACTTTCTGCAATGGAAATATTTCATCTTTATTAAAATATTCATTTTTCCACATCTTTCTATGTTTTTCAACATTATAAAAATAATAATTTTTATCAGGAAAATATTTAAAATAAAATATATCTATTTGAATAGCGTTTTCATTAAATTTACCATATAGAACTTTATCTATATCATGAATACCTAAATTTATATATTTATAATCTTTTTTGAGCTCATTTATAGCATCATGTAATTTACTTCTATCTTCTTCCATAACACCAATATCAATATCATCGTCCCATGGAATAAAGCCTTGATTATGTCTAAAATATCCAATTAATCCACCACATATAATAAAATAATTAATACCTTTTTCATCTAATTTTTTACTAACTAATTCAAATAAATTAAATAATCTATAATGAAATGAGAAATTTATATAATATTCTATATCTAATCCATTCATTGCTACATTTCTTTCATTTTCTATATTTTTTATATATTTTTTAATAATACAGCTTGTGTTATTTTTTATAAAAATATAAGTTGTAATAAAAGTAATAATAATAATAATAATATATATAATCATTATTATTATTTATAAAATTTATTTATAAAAATTTATTTAATTATTCATACCTAATGCATTAAAAGAACGAAAAAGTATTTGATATAATATAGCTAATGAAGGTATTGATATTATAATATATGGGATAAAACCTGCTAGAAAGTTGCGTATATAACGACCACCTGCTGGAATAATTAAAGAACCTAAATGCATAAATACACTTTTCCATACAAATACATCTGGAATAGTTAGTGAAAAATTTACAGCAGTTGATACTGCAAATTCAGTCACACCTAAATCAAACCCTATATTATTTAATATAAGAAAAAATAATATTTGCTTTTGAACAGTCAAACCAGGTGCTCCAAATCCAGCAACAAGTCCTACACTTATAGCTATTGCTAATTGTTTAGCTTTTATTCCTTCATTAATAGCATCTTTAACTGGAGTAATTGCTTTTGGAACAATATATGGTTGCCATGCAAAATATAATATTAATATACTAATTGCAATTATACCATATTTACCTTTATTCCATATCATTATTAGCCATCTAATAGCTATATCAATACTATTATCTATAGCTGTTTCTATAACAAGTAAAGAAATATTATTATTTTTCATATAAATATAAGTTAAAACAAATATAAAAACAATAATTATAAAAATTATATATTTATTCATTATTATTAATTATAAAATAATTTTTATTCCATCTTTTGGAATACATAATATCTATACATGAATGACCAATTACGGCTTTCTTTATCAGCACCTTTAAGGTCCCCATAAAATTCAGCTACTTTTTCATAGAACTGTTTGTTTTTAGGATTCTCTTCATACTTGATAACATTTTCAAAATATGGTTTATTTAAGAAGAAAATATTAGAAAATAAATCAGTATCTACTAATCTACAGCCAGCTCTTTCCATAGTACTAGTCATTAATTCTTTGCTTACTAAATATTCTTCAATATATTTTTCTTCTTCACTAATCCAACTCATATGGACATCAATTGGTAATCCAACTTTAGAACTCTTATTAGTATCATCCGAATATTTCTTAATAATTTCATATAATGTATTACGTTTACCATCATCATCTGTATAATAAGCAGATATCTTACCACTTTCATCAAACTGTGGAATAATAATTTCAGGATCAAATAATGTTAAAATTATAAAACCATCTTTCTTTAAAAATGTTTTAATATTTTGAACTAAATTATCAATACTTGTTTCATTATTAAACAGATAATGGATAACCATCTGACTACTAATAACATCAAACTTAACCTTTTGGTTATTATTAGTAAAAATCTTGTCAATTGCTTTAATATTATCTTTTGATAAATTAGAAATGGCTTTCATTTGACTAGCACTATCTAATGGAACTGAACCATCTGCTTGAATAAAACTAACTTTACCAAAATCTGGAAATTTAGTTTTAAGATAATTATAACGACTAATCGCACCATCAGTAGCACTATAAATACCTTCAAAATCAACATCAATGCCAACATATTCTCCAACACGAGCATGATACATTTTTAAAATATCACCACCTCGACCACAACCAATATCTAACACTGATTGACGAACAACTTTACCACCTAAGGTATTACTAGTTGGTGAGCAATATGTGTAAATAAGAATTGATTTAATCCAGTTATGAAACTCACGTAATTTCTTTAATAAGTTGGTAATCTTTTGGTAGTAAATATCTTGTTTCTTCTGAGAATTAATAATACTACTATCTAAACGAGAAGTTAATAATTTCATTTGCATATCATAAGATTTAGGATTAGAAAGATTAGCAATTTCTTCAATAGTAACACTTTCAATCATACTCTTCCAAATCTTTTCAGCAACATCTTTATTATTACCATATCTCTTATTATGTCTCATAACACTTTCTGTTTTATCCCAACGAGTTTTGAGAACTTGCCATCTGTAAGGATGAGGCATAGTTGTATCATTAGTATAAACAACTTCTACAACAGTTGAATCCATAATAATATTACCTTCAATATCTCTAATGTTCCCATCAACAATTGGTAAGTAAATAATATGATTATTATCTTCTTTCATAAATGCGACAGGCTGTTCACGTCCGCCTACAATATCTCCAACAAATAGATTAATAACTCTAAATGTTTTATTTTCTATTTTATCGGGTAATGAATTATCAAAAATATCCATATAACCACCAGTATCTTTATTCTTTTCAAAAGTAATAAATACATCAAGACTATTAGTATGCGGTGGCTTATACTTGTAAATAGGATAGCGCTGTTCTTTTCTATCCCGAGTATATTTCTGCTCAAGCGGAGTAAAAATAATTCCATCTAATAAATATGGACAATCAACATTCACATTTTTAGTACAATTATTCCAAATAATATCTGCAAATAAAAATACCTCAGATGATGAACCACCTGATGGGTATAAGAAAATCTTAGGATAAATAAGGACTTGATTAGGTTTTAATTTATTAATATCCACATTTAATTGTTTATAAAATGATTTAATATTATTTGAATAATAGTCTCTCATATCTTCTAACTTGTAAGAACCTTTTGCTTCATATTCTTTAATAACAAATGGATCATGTTTAAATGATTTACTAATACTAATAATATTATTTAAACGGTCAGATAATTTAATGTTACTTCTCATATCTGTTCCTTTATAATATAAACAATCAAACATCATAAAAAGATAAATACGCTTTTCATCAATATAGATTAATTCACCTTCAATAATTGTATTATTTAATTCTTTATTTTTAACTCCCATCTTTTTAACATGTAAATTATTTGAAATTAAATAACACTCATCTTTATATACATATAATTGATATTTATCACCATCAGCTTTATCTGTTGCTGAATATTTGTTTGGAATATTGTCAACAATATGCTGAACTTCAGCTGAAATAGGTTGCATACTATATAAAATATTAGCTCCCTCAAATGATATTCCATATAATGTATTAACATATTTTTCAATGATTTCTTTTTCTTCCTCTTTATTAATTAAAATGTCACTATTGTTCATAACTTTTTTAATTTTTTCAACTTCTTCAAACATTTGCTCAAGAACTTTCTTATCAGGATTACATTTTTTATCTGAACTACAAATACTATAATCAATTTCAATTTCATAATTCTTAATAGCATTAGCAATTGAACTGATATTATCACTTGATTTAACAATAGTCATATCAACATGAAGTTCTTCTGATAATTCAAGACTCATACGCTGTTTATATCTAAAATTAATTTTATCAGCTTCAAGTGCACTAATTTTACTTAAGTTTTTAATAATATCTTCATTTTTAACATCAAATTCTTTAGATTTTCTAACACGAATATCTAAATTATCAATATCAATAGTATTAGATTTCTCTTTAATTTTTTGAATTAATTTATAGCCATCTTTGTCTAAATATTGAGCAACAATAATTGAAAAGATATTATTATTTTTACGTTGATATAATAATCCCATTATATTATTAATATTCTCTAAACCATCAATACTAATACGATAATCAAGATAAAATATATCTAATGATATTGATTCTATTAATTTAAGTTTTTCTTCTTCACTACGATATTTAATATATTTAACAACATTCATAAAATCAATTAATGATAATATATTGTCTTGCTTATAATTATTAAACATCATTTCAAATTCTTCATCTTTACTAATACTTTCAAATAAATTAGTAATATCTTTTTTCTGATTAATAGTTAACATTATAAATATATATATATTCTTTTTTTAAATTTATTAATAATCAATTTTTATTTATAATATAATTTAATGAAATATATAGATTATATTAATCATTTGAAATCAAATAATATAATCCTTTTTGATCATGATTATAGAATATCATATAATAACATAAAACATTATTATAATAAAACAAAAAATCAAACAGGTGGTGGACATAGTAATAAAATATCACGTTTAGATAAAGATGATTTAGAATGTGTTATTAATATTTCTTTGTCTTCAAATCCTCAATACCTATTAAATTTATCCATGCATTAATTCTAATTTTATAAATATCTTTAAGTAAATTATTTATTATATTAAAACTAGAATTAGAACCTATATATTTAGTATTGAATTCAGATTCTTCATCTGATATATTTTTATCTAATTTCTCATGTTTTTTAAATCCATAACAAAAAATATAAAATGTATTTTTTGTTGCCCATACATTTTCTGATTTCCATAATTTAATTTCTTTAAAGCATCCTAATAAATAATCAATTATATTAAAACAACTATATATATTCTTCATAGTCATATTAATAATCATATCACCATCTTCTTCTAAACAACTCATCATTAATTCCATACTTTTTAAAATTAATATTAAATTAAGTTGATGGCTATTTTTACTTTCAATATATGATACACATGATGCTATGCCTAAATTTATTTTTTTCTTACATTCAATTTGATATTCTTTTTCTAAAATATCTTTATAATATATTTTATAATTATCATCTTTAAATATATATTCAACACCTCCTTTTTCTGGTGGTAAACTAATACTAAATCCTTTAGCTCCTTTTTCTACTAATATTTTAGAATACATACCTGGTGCTCCACATATATCAACAAAAAATATATCATCATGTCTGAAATTAAATGCATCAAATATTTCTTTTCCAATTAAACTTAATTCATCTGTATTTTCAATAAATTTTGCATCTTTTTGTCTTTCAAATTTATCTAAATAATAATATGTTGAGGATATATTTCTCATAATTGACCATAATTTAGAATCTTTAGGATTATAATCTTTAGGATTACTACTCATTATAATTATTTTAGATTAAATCGTTCTAGATTAAATCGTTCTAGATTAAATCGTTTTATATTAATTTTATTATTATTAATATTAATGAAAGATTATTATAAAATATTAGAAATAAATCAAACTGCATCTGAAGATGAAATTTATAATGCATATAATAATAAAATTCTTCAATTTAGACATTTACCTTTTTTTACTCCTAAAATGATTCAAGAAATTAAATTATTAAAAGAGGCTTTATATATATTATCTGATGAAATAAAAAGAAGTAAATATAATGATAAATTAAATAAAAATAAACAATATGAAGAAGAAGGAAAGTATCTAGATAATACTAAAATTTGTGATAGATTATTTAGTATTAAATTAAATTAATAATATATTATATTAATAATGATCATTCATGTGGAAGGATTCGATCAATATAATAATTTTATTATAACAAATATTAAATTAAATAATACCAAAATAAAAGATTTAGGAAAATGGGCTAATTATTATTGGTATAAAGATGGGATTCAATTAGAGAATGATTATTGTAGTTGGAAAGATAATGACAGTTATGAAGTCATATTTAATAATGATTATATTAATCTTAATTTGAAGATTTATAATAAAAATATTATTACTCCTCTTATATCCAAAAAAATAACAATCAAAGAACTAAAAAATATATTATCTATAAAAGATAATATATATTTCAAACAATTTAGGCTCAATGATGAAAACACCCTTGAAGATTATAGTATTAATAATATGGATACATTAGCAGCTGTATCTTATACTTACGCTGTTGTTATTTAATGAGTTTCGTCTTCGTTTTCATTAGTAGTTTTCTTGTAGCGAAAGTGAGTACCTGAGACACTATCAAATTTGAATTGTTTAAGGCTATCTTCCTCAGAACCAATAAGCTTATCAAAAGCTTCTTTGGTATCAATGGTCATATCACCACAGCCAATAAATTTGTTGTCCTTACGGTAGAGGCGGTAGTAAAGAACATCGCCACCAATCTTCTTGACAAGTTCAGTGTGGGTATTCTTGACAGAGTTGTAGTCAGTTGTATCAACGAGACCGTCCATCTTGAAGAAGATGCGGTATTGAGCAAACTTCACACGAGCATTCTTGGTGCTCTTGAGTTTCTTAAGAGCCTGGAGAGCTTCCTTGGCTGATGAGAAAATCAGAAAGTGGCTGTCTGATTTGACAATGTGGTGCTTTGATGTAAGACCCTCCAGTTCGTCAAAAAGGGATGTAGCAAAAGTGTTATTCGATGGCTTAACAAGGAGCGTGCGACCAGCCTTCGTGCGTTGCTGGGGTTTCAGGGTTGTTTGAGTTTTGTTTTCAATGGTTGACATTTTATATTCTTAATATAATATATTAATTAATCTTTAAATTAATATTATATAAAAGCCATTCGGTTGTTTTGAATTTAACACATTTCTTTAATATATTTTATTAATAAATCATTCAATATAAATTCTTTATATATACTGATTTGTGAATCAATTGTTTTATATAATAGACTTTTAATATTAAGTTCAATATATTTTCTAAAATAATTAATTTGATATAAATTATAAATAATATCATCAGTCATTGTCCATTCAAACACAGCTATATATAAATCATTATAATTATAATCATCATATTTATGTAAATTATGTTTAGATAGTTCAGTATATAATAAATCTAATTTATTTTCATATCTCATAATAAATGCACTACATCCTAAATCTATAATTATATTAATAATATTCATTGGTAATAATGTTTTGAATTTATTAAATAATTGTGGTAAATATACTACATCATAAATACAATATTTAATAAGTTCTTTATTTTTTATAAAAGAATCTTTCGTAATATCTATATCAATTTCCCATATATTACCCATCATTTTATCATTTTTCATTAATTCATCATATTTCTGTTTATTTATTACTTTTAATCCTAATAATAAATCATAAATTCTACATCTAATATTTGTTATATTCATTTTCGAATTATAGTATTCACATAAATATCTTGTATCTACTAATTTATTACAAAATTTAATTTTATCTTTATCTTCAATTATATTATCAAATAAATATGGTAAATCTAATGATTCAGCACCATGAAATATTTTATAACAATCACATAATAATAATAATTTAAATATTTCCTTTTTAATATTTGGTGGATAAAATAAAAATATATCTGATTTATTATTTTTAACAAAATTAATTTGACATAATGCTATTTTTCTCATATTAGCACCTTTATGTCTATCTCTATTAAATTCAAAATCAATTCCAAATAATTTATAATTTTTAAATGAAATAAATTCTAATATATATTTCTCTAATAATTTATTTTTATTATCATTATTGCAAATAATAATCATTATTATAATAATAATTATAATAATAATAATAATTATAATTATATTTATTTAAAATGGCAGTTTTTATAATCTGATGATAATTTATAAATTATATAAAATGGTGAGAAGAGGAATGCGCCTAAAAATCCCCAAAAACTAAATCCATTATTGCATCTAAATGATAAATAGATAGCAAAGAAGAACATAATATATGCTATTAAAGTAAAAAATGGATCATATGTATAATATTTATCTTCTGATAAAGAAGATGTAGTAGTAGTTGATGAAGGTATTGTTGAAGGAGTTGTGGATGATGATGATGTTACAGGTGCAGATGATGATGATGATGTTACAGGTGCAGATGATGATGATGATGATATGTCTTGAAATTTTTCTTTTTTATTTAAAAATGGGCCTAAATAAATATTTTTATAAGTTTCTATAATTTTTTTTGATACAGTTTCCATATAATATAACTTATATTTTTTTTATTTCATTAATCCACACAAGTTAGTTAAAGCAAGATGATATAAAATATAGAAAGGTGAAAAGAATAATGCTAATAAGAAAGCACCTAAATTAAATTCTTTATGGCATCTAAATGATAAATAAACAGCAAATCCAAATATAATCCAAGAAATCATAACCATTGTTATATTATATAAATATGCACCAGAGTTTTCAAAATGTTCTCTTTTTTTTGGGAAAAACATACTTGAATATGTTTTTATTATTTTCTTAGGAATATCCATTATATATATTATTATACATTTTTTTATAAAAAAATTTGTTTTATGTTATTGCTAACATCTGTGGATGTATTATAATAAACTTAATAGTTCATCATATACTATTTTAAATTTATCTTTATTAATGCTTTCTTGATACCATTTATCAACAATTTGAATAATCTCATCTTTCTTAAATTTAAAATGTTGTTCAATAAATGTTTCATATCCTTCAACTTTGTTCTTTAACATTCCAATCATTGCAACTCTAACTGTTTCATATCTAATATTATCATTATATAAACTACTATGTTTTTTACCATCAGGTGTATTCATTGTTTTTTCATATCCTGGTTCATTAAAATATGGGTCATCAACTAGAATTAATGATTGAATTGAAATAAGAACTTGGAAGAATGAAGATATTTCTGGAATCCATGATTCTCCTTTTTCACCTTGCCATGTTCCTAATAATGATAAACACACTTTACCATTGCTATATAAATTTGGATTAAACCGAACTTTACCATTATCTGTTGTATTAATTAATACTTTAGGAATAACAGCTGGATATCCATCAGGAAAATAAGCATGAAATTCAAATAATCCATTATGATAAGGTGTATCTTTAGGTCCAACAATAATAAATGAGATTAAATTAGTATTTTTCTGACAAATTCTCATTACAATACTAGAATCCCAATTAATCGGTAAATCTTTCTTCAAACTAGAAAATTCACTCATAATTCTCATAATTGTTTTTGGTATAATTTTATTTAATCGTTCACCATAAAAACGATGAGAGCTATCTAAATTTACAACATTATAACTATTTTCTTTAACCATTTGAATATATTTATCTTTAACATCTTCTGAGATTTCTACTTTTTCAGATGATTTAGAATAAATTGATTTATGTTTATCAAATAAATCTACATAATATAAATATACACATAGTATATCTTGATCAAATTGAATATCTTGATTATTAATAATTAATTTAATTTCTTCAACAAATTCTTTCGAATAATCAATAAATAATTTAATAATATCAGTATCTTTTATTAAATTTATAACATTTAATAAAGTTTTATATAATACAAGTTTATTATTAAAAACAAATAAATTTATATTATTAAATTTATTAATAATATATTTATTAAAATCATCAGGAATTGTTTCAGTATCCATGCATTTTATAATTTGATTTAAAATATTTATAACATATTCATCTTGTGTTTTCGTAATATCAATAAATTGGCTAATATCCCAATTAGTATTAGTGCTACCATAACCAGTTCCTTTTTTACTTACATTATTAATATTTGTAATCTTATTTAATTTCAAATCAATAATAATATCATTATTAATATTATCTTGTTTGTTTAATTCTAGCATTTTTAATTCAATAAAATTAATTTTATTATCATTAATATCAATATATTTAATAAAATATTCTTCAAGTGAATCAGCTAGATTATTAATTAACCAATCTAATGAAATCAAATAATTCCATAATGATGTTTTCCAAATATCTAATCCATAAATAGCTGAAATTAATTTAATATTAATTCTAGGCTTATTGTATGAAATAATTGGTGGTAAATAAGGATGTAAATCAGATAATTTAAGATTGATTTCAAAATAATCATACCCATGTTGTTTATTAAATTGATTCATAATTTCTCCTAATTTTCCAGTTGTATATATAAATCTAAATGACAAGTCCATTAAATCATCATTATTACAAACAATATAATGAGAATAATTTAAATTAGTATTGACTTTATTAATTTCATTTAGAACCATATTAGCCAATTGTTTATTATTAATAAACAATTCAGTTGGAATATTAACTGGTTTCTGTCTAGTTGATTGATATTTAGTCAAGAAATTAGATAGTAATAGTTTATCATTTATATTATATTTATATTTAATATTAACATTAAATATATTAAATTTATCTTCAATAATATTACTATTAATATCATTAATATAATTATAATTTTCAACAGCAGAGTTAATTATATCCCAATTAATATTATTCATATTTGAAATGAATATATTAATAAAATCTAATAATTCTTGACGTTGGTCTGTTGATGTTAAATAATGAATATTATCATATTTATTATGATGATATTTATAATTGGAGCCATTAATAACAATATCCGATATTTCTGTTTTGAAACTCATTAATTTATATAAATTAATGAGTTTTATAAAATAATAATCAATTTTTATAGCGATTCAAAATTTCAAAGAAATTTTGAATTGTTCTATAAACACGATTTGGATAGGATTAAATTTTACAAATTTAATCCCCAAATCAATTTTTATAAAATATATAGCAAAGCTATCAATTTTTATGGTGATTTCTTAAATATAGCAACTAATCCAACTATATACATTTCATTAAAAATAGATTGTGCTACCATATATTCTAATTCAGCTATTTCTTCAATATAATTAATAATATCATCATTATTAGTATTATTATTTTCAATTATAATTTTATTAAGTTCTTGTAATAGAAAATTCAATGTATATCCTTGACTTATAATATTATCTTCTAAATATTTATAAGTTGTTTCAAAATTAACATCTTTATTAATTAATATAGAATACAATTCATTAATTACATTAGGAGGTGGGATTCCAGCTGAATTATAACAAGACTCAATACATATTTTATTTTTACTAGTCATCATGCTTAAACTTTGTAAAATATTAATTGCTTTTCTTAAATCACCATTAGAAATATTTGCTATAATTTCGAGACTATTTTTTTCATATTTTAATTTTTCTTCTTGACAAATAAACTTTAATCTTTCCACAATAATTTTTTTATCAATTGGATAAAATCTTAGATTAACACAACGTGCTTTAATAGGAGCAATAATTTTATTCATATAATTACAAATTATACAAAATCGAGTATCATCTGAATATTTTTCTATAATTCTTCTTAATGCAAATTGAGCATCAAAAGTCATACTATCAGCTTCATCCAAAATAATTAATTTAATACCAGTATTAAATGGAGTCATCTTTTCAGCAAAACCTTTAATTTCCTCACGAACAGTATTAATACCTCTATCATCAGATGCATCTAATTTAATCATCATAAATGGTTTATTTTTTCCATATAATTTATTAGCAATACTCATAATAGTAGATGTTTTACCAGTGCCACTTTTACCGTGTAATAATAAATGTGGAAAAGAACCACCTTCAATCATTTTGTTAATAATACTAATGTTTTTATCTTGACCAACAATGTCATCAAAATTATCAGGTCTGTATTTTTCAATCCAAATCATTACTAATTATATTTATTATATTTTAAATAAAAACTAATCAATTTTTAATTTTAATAAGAATTCATATACTACATTACTAAATATTTCTATATATTCCCAATTAAGATTATTATAATTATCATTAATAGTATGATGATTATCAGGAAATGTAGATGGAATTAAATTTAATCCAGCCAAATTAGGATATTTATTAATAAATGGAGTATAATCATTTATAACACCAATATCTGATATTTTAGTATCAGGATTTACAAATATTTGTTTTGGATATTTATAATTCAAAGAATTATTTATATCTGATAATTGTTTCATATAATTTTTATTAGAACTATTTGTTTTAAAATGATATATTTTGTTTTTATCAATATCTCCGCCAATTAAATCAAAAATCATTAAAAATTTAATATTCTTATTAAAATTATTAACAAAATATGTAGAACCTGATAATGTATTATCAGAATCCCATGATCCATCTATTGCTTCTTCACCATCAAAAAATACAATCATTAATGGATAAGTTTTATTAATCAATAATTTTTTTGTTATTTCTATAATTAAACCAACACATGATGCTGCATCAGTCGCAGCTTCCATTATATCTATTTGTGGTCCATCAATATGACATCCTAATATTATATAATTATCATTAACATTTTTATTTTTAGCAATTATATTAGAAAAATCATAATTCTTACCCTTAATTTTTTTTGTAAATTTCTGCTCTTCTACATCTAATCCTAATTTATTTAATTCATTTATAACAAATTTTTTTACATTTAATAAATTAGTTGATCCAACTGGTCTATTAATACTTACTTCTTTGGTAATTCTTTTAATATTGTCTAAATCTAATGAATTATTTAAAGTTTCTTTAAAAGTCTCTTTAGTTGTGTTTAAATAAAATAAAATCATAATTAAAACAACTATAATTATTATTAATAAAATAATCATTATAATAAAATATAAATAAAATATTTTGTAAAAATTATTTATAATTATTATTAATATTAACCATCATAAACAATTTTATTTGTAATTTCATAAATACATTTACCATTAATAATAATAGTCCCATTATTATAAAAATACATTTTACTACCAAGAGTTTGATTATTAGCAGTTAATTTACTAAATGGATAAGGTTCATCTTCTTCTTGTGTAATAGTAATAGTAGAATTTGTATCAATAGTAATAGTTTTTGTATCAGGAAAAGCTATTTTAATATTAATATCACCATCAGGAATAATTTTCACAATAGGAATTGAAAATTGTCTACATCCATCAATTTCATATTTAATAATTGTTTTGTTGTCCATTAAAATAAAATAAGTTATTTAGAAATAATAAAAATATCAATTTTTTTTTATTATTTATTATTAGCATAATGACTAATACTATAAGCTAATCTGTTATATTGAATATTTTCATCACACCCATTAAGAAGAAAATTATCACAACTTAATATCTTTTGAACAATTAATGATTTATTATTATCATTTAATTTTTGATGATGAATAATAATATCTAATATATATGGAATCATAATAGTTAATGAATAAGATTGTTGATAAAAATCGTTTATCATTTTATCGACTAATTTCATATCATTTTTAATACATGCTTCTATAAATTCGACTAAAATATGATGAGGAATAATACCAGACATTGTTTCAATTAATTCAGAATTAATAATATCAATATTATTTTTTGATACTAATGATTTAAAATTTCTACATCTTTGAAGAAAATTAATAGCTTTTCTTAAATCACCTCTAGAAATACTTTCAACCATTTCAATACTTTTATCATCAATTAATGTTCCTTCTTTCAAACAAATATCTTTTAATTTAGAATGAATATTTTTTTTAGGAATAGGCTTAAATCTATATAATGAGCATCTAGAAACAATCGGATCTATAATTTTATTATGATAATTACAAATAATACAAAATCTAGTAACTTTAGAATAATCTTCCATAATTTTTCTTAATGCAAATTGAGAATCTGATGTCATATTATCAGCTTCATCTAATATGATAATTTTCCATGGTGGAATATCACTATTATAACTAACACTATTCATGGCATATCTTTTAATTTTTTCTCTGACTACTTTAATACCTCTTTCATCAGATGCATTTAATTCAATAACTCGATCAGACCAATATTTTTCACCAAATAGTTCTTTAGCTAAAGCTAATATAGTAGATGTCTTACCACATCCAGAAGGACCAAAAAATAATAAATGTGGTATATTTTTAGTTTTAATACAATTTTTTAAAGATATAATAATTTCTTCTTGAGATTCAACTTCATTTAAATTTTTAGGTCTAAATTTTTCTACCCATATTGTATTCATTATTTAATATAAATAATGATTGTTTAGGTTATAATTATCAATATTTATTTATAATAACCTTTAATTGGAGTAGATATTATCAATCAATATTTATTAAATCAAATATTTATTCTATAATTATATAATGAGTTGTTATAAACCAAATCAAAATAATCCAATGGGTAATTTTTTACCATTTGACCCTAGAGATAAACAAGCAGTGTGTGATGTTCCAATGAATGAACATTTTAAATTTTTAAACGGTGATAATTTTGATAATGCATTCAGATTAAATTTTAATCCAAATGCAGTTACTACATCTTATCCTGATATATCAGGATTAGCTAATTATTTATTTAAAGATCCAGCTAGATGTCGTAATACTGGATATTTATGCAGAACTAATGCTGACCAAACAACCAATTTAGACAGAATTGGATTCAATAACCCAGAGGTTAATGATAAATATTATCAAGAAATTGATAATACTAAATCTGGTTCAAATAGTAGTAATATATATTATATTGGCGGACATTCAAATTAATATTGCTTTTTGAGCAATATGAGCATATGCGGATATTCAAATTAATATTGCTTTTTGAGCAATATGAGCATATGCGGATATTCAAATTAATATTGCTTTTTGAGCAATATGAGCATATGCGGATATTCAAATTAATATTGCTTTTTGAGAAATATGAGCATATGCGGATATTCAAATTAATATTGCTTTTTGAGCAATATGAGCATATGCGGATATTCAAATTAATATTGCTTTTTGAGAAATATGAGCATATGCGGATATTCAAATTAATATTGCTTTTTGAGCAATATGAGCATATGCGGATATTCAAATTAATTTGAATAATTAATATTGCATTAGTTTGATATATTATAAATAATACATTTTATATATAATAAATATATAAAATGGATGAAAATTTATCTAAAGCGATTAAAATTTATAATAGTGGTAAAAAATTATACGAAGAAAATGATAAATCAAAAGCATTTAAATTATTTCAAAAATCATTAAATATGATATCTGAATTTAAAAAACTTAATCCAAATGAGCCATTTAATATGAATACTATTATAGTTAATACTGAAGCAGAATGTATTAAATATCTAAATACTCTACCAAATGTATTTGAATTAATTACTAAAAATAATTTAGAAGAAGTAAAGAAAATAGAATTAATAAACTTTAGAGAAATAAATGAATCAGGTAACACTGTTCTACATCATATAATTGATGTTGGTGATATGGGAATATTAAAAGAAATGTTTAAAAAAGGAGGTATGATAGATACTACAAATGGAAATGGTAATACATTATTAGAATATGCATGTTTAAAAAAAGATCCGAATATTATTGAATTTATGGCTGCTCATGGTGCAAATATGCAAAAACATATTTTTTTTAGAAAAGGTGAACATAAGTTTTATTTAAATAAATCAGATATTGATTTAGCTATATTATTAAAATTAATTATAATAAATAGATTAAAAACTCAATCAACTGATATTACATCAAATATATTTTTATTTTTAGAAAAATATTTTAATTTAAATGAATTAATAGGATTAGATAAATTTACTATTAAAGATTTATTAATAGGTTTGCATAATATGTTTAATAATAAGGAATCATATAAATCATATTCAACTATTATTAATGAAGAATTGAATGAATATGATAAAAATAAATCAATTAAATGTATTTATAATAAAATAGATATAGTGTTAGTAAATATAGTTCCTTTTATTAATTATCCTTATAATATAGCAAGTATATTTATTTTAAAGAATGAAATAAAATGTTTAATGAATTATATATTAAAAAATAATAAAAAAGAATTTAAAAATATTCTAATGATTAAATTATTTGAAAATTATATTCAAACAGGACTATTCCCAGAAGACTATATTGGTATTATTATTTATAATATATTAAGCAAAATTAATTGAAAATTAAATTAGAAATTATATATAATATTTTTTTCTAATTGTTTTATATAGTATGGCTTCAGACCGTTCAACTTATGATCAAGGTTCATTTTTAGTTAAAACAAAAGAAAGTATTAAACCACTTGCTTATGTTTTAGAAATTCAAGCTCATGAAAACTGCACTAAATGCGGTGATAAACCCAATGTTTCAGTTCATGAAGATCGTGTTAATTTAGAAAATGATATATTTGGTATCACTCGCAAATTATCAAAAGACCCTAAACAAAAATACCAAAAGAATGATAAAATAGCAGATGTATTAAATTACAACCCTCCTTATTTATGTGAAAGATATATTTTAGATCCATCATTTAGAGACCAAAATACAGGAAATAAATATATGGAAGATTTAAAGAAAGTAGCTGCTCCAGCTATGTAAATAATCCTTTGGATTAAAATTATTAGAAAAGTATCAAAATAATATTTTTATAAAATATTCATTAAAATTAATGTTTAAATATTTTATGAAAATAAAAATATATAGTATATTATAATATATATGTCTAATATTAGTACTCGTGTACGTTATGATAAAGAAGAATTATCTATGTTTGATAAAACTAATGTAGATTCAAATAGAATCTTATTAGATAGATCAGTTAAAGAAAACGATTCTGCATGCTATGCTGTGTCTGGTGCTAGAAGCGCTTTATCTGAAATGAAAAGACCAATGAATGGAAGTGAATTAGATTTAGGATTAAAAGCTGATATTGAATCTCGTTTAATGAATCGTAATTATGAATTAAGCAATCATCAAGGAAGAACCAATAAAGATTTCGAAACAAATAATGGTGTCGACCCAGGTTTATGCGGTGTTAAAGAAACATTAGTTTTTGAAGACAGTCGTTATACTAACCCTGTTGTTGATTACCGTGAAATGTATACTGCTGATTATGCATTTACTCCATATTTATTTGTTAGCCCTCAAGAAGTAACAGTTATGAATGATAGATTCATGAATCCTAATAGATATGGTGAATCATCTCGCTATGTTAACAAACAAGATAAATATGATATTAAACCTAAACAATTCGCCTCATTATCAAAGAGTGTTGATTATAATGATTTAGTTAAAGGTTTACTTCCAAATAAAGCATCTAATCAAGTTGCCGCAACACCATACATATGAGTTATGAATAATATATTATTTATTTTATATTAGTTAAAAAATTAATATAAAATATAAAATATAAATTATATTAATATAATATGACAACTTTAATAGAAAACAATAATACTTCTTTCAAAAGTCAATTTGATTTAGAAAAAGGAGGAAATAAAAGTGATGGATTTATGAAAAATGATTATAGTTATTTAACTGAACCATCTACATATGGAAGAGAAGAAGTATCAGTTAATACTATGCATCCATTTAATTATATGAGTAAATTTAAAAATAATCCAAATATTAATCATGTTAATAGAAGAGATAATACTCTTGTTATAAATGATTATCATAGTAATGTTGTTGGTCAATATGCTAAAAAGAAAGAAGAACAAAAATCAATGTTTGATAATGTTAGTAATCCAAATGCTTTAGCTGGTGATACAAAGATTGTTGATAAAATTAGTTTAGATAGATTTACATCATCATTACAATATAAAGCAAATGACTTTCCTGATAATACAAATATTAGACCAGAATTAATTGACGGGACACCAATGACAGAAGTTGTTAGACCAAGAGAAAAAACATTAGAACAATTAAGAGGAGAAGGTGTTAATAGTATACGTTTAGCACCAGAAGGCAGATCTAATGAAACTGCTGCTCTAATTACTGGAGGAAAATCAACTGATCCTAAAACAATTAATATTACTAAATATAAACTTAAATCTTATCGTGATCAAACTGTTGAAGATTTATTAAAAACAACAGGACAAATAACTCGTCCTGAATGGCGTTCTATGGTTAGACAAACTAATAGTGATAGAAGTTTCATGGCTTCAATTGACGGTCCTGCTATGGCTCCAGTTATGAGACAAACTTATCATAGTGATCAAGCTGCTAGACCTACTAACAGAACTGAGTATGAGGATAATGTGCATATAATGAATGCAGCAAATACAGTAGGTGGTATGCCTGAAATGCGTAATGAACAATTAGCTAAACCAACAAGTAGAACTGATTATGAAAATAATAATTATGTAAGTAATGCAGTCAGTTCTGTTGGTGGTAGAGAAGAATTCAGAAATGAACAATTAGCAAAACCAACATTTAGAACTGATTATGAAAATAATACAAATATAATTAATGCTAAAAGTTTTGTTCCTAATGCTGAATTCAGAAATGAACAATTAGCAAAACCAACAATTAGAACTGATTATGAAAATAATACAAATATAATTAATGCTAAAAGTTATGTTCCTAATGCTGAATATAGAAATGAGCAATCAGCTAATCCTACATATAGAACAGATTATGAACATAATACAAATATAACAAATTCTAAAAGTTTTGTCCCTAATCATGAATATAGAAATGAACAATTAGCTAAACCGACATTTAGAACTGATTATGAAAATAATAATTTTATGGGCCATGGAAATAATAGTTCTGTTGGACATGTATATGAAAATAATCAAGCAGCAACTGCAACACATAGAACAGATTATGAAAATAATAATTTTACAGGTGTAGGATATAATCAAACAAATAGTCAATATAAGACATATGATGATATAACTCGTAGTGGTGTTGTTGAAGAAGTTTTAGCTAGAGATTATAAAGGCGGTGATTTTTCATTTGTTCCAAGACAAGAAGATAGAACAATGGCTGTTAATATGGTTCAAAATCAATCAGTTGAAGATTCTATTGATTTAACAAAGAGAAATCTTATGGGCGGAGGAACTGATAGAATCCCTCAAGGTAGAGAAAATATTGGAGAATATAATGATAGAGAGAGAAGAGAGAAAATGCCACCAATAACTAACAGAGTCAGAAATGTCGCTGTTAATTACATACAAGAAGTTCCAGAAACTAGAGGATATAATTTATTAGAAGCACGTTCTAATATAAATCAATATGTTCCAGAAATTCTTAATAATAATCCATTTATTAATAATATTGTTTATACAACAAATGCACCAAGAGATATTATCCGTGAAAATACATTTATTTATGATAGAAATAATAATAGAGAATAAATTAAATTAATTATTATAATTATTATAATGCTGGAATTGAAAAACTTTCAAATTTATGTTTATTCTCTGCATAAATATCTTCATAAAACTGTAAAATTATATTACCTTCTAAAATATCATCCTTTTTAATAATCTCGTCTATATGACTTAATAATATATTATTTATATATTCATAAGTTGAAATAACATGATTGAAATTTCTAGCCCCTGTAATAATAATATTTCCTTTCTCAAATATAAAAACGCTTACATCTTTCTCTTCAGTATTGTTTGTTGGAGGTGTGTATTTAATATTAACGCAAGCTCTGACACACTTTTCATATGAAGCTTTAATTTTTTTCATTAATAATAATGCATATAATTTTGTTCTATCAATCATTAAATTCACCATGTAATTTGAATTAATCATATAAATTTCAAAACCAGTAATATTTAATTTACCAATATTTTCAACAAATTGAATATCTGTAATTTTATTATCAATCATTTTACCCTTGATTTGTGATAAACAATGAATTAATTTATTTAATGCTCTGTTAGTATATTCAATATTCTTTAATCCTGAAATTTGAATACTTCCATTTTTAAATAATTTTAGATTAATCTTAGGTTCTTCATGCATATTTGTATACACTCCTTCATTAATTCTTATAACTACTGTAATTTGATTATAAAATGGATTATTAGCAACTTTTGCTTTACGCTTTGTTCTACGTTTCTTTTTCTTCTCTTCAATTAATGTTCTCATATTTTCTGTATTAATTTTTACTGTTAATATATCATCTGTATTTAATGGTAAATGATATTTAATTAAATCTATGTTCAATTCTGTGCCTAATTTACATTTAGCACACATTGTTGATATAGACACACCCTTTGGTAAATTATACATTAGTGGGTCTGCAACAATATATTGTTTAAAATCAAAATCTTTCCAGTTTGTTTGGGTCATGCTGTCTCTTCTTTAAAGTAAAAATTAATCTTTAAATAATTATTTTATCAATATTTATAATGTATTCGCCTATTAAAGATACTAATAATAATGTAAGAATTAATCCAAATAAAAACAAATACATTATTAGAGGTAGAAGAAAGTTAAAGATTTATAAAGAAACTTATAAATCAAATAATTATGAATCATCTGTTGATTCTAAATAATGTTTTCTACAGAGACTCATATACGAATCACCAGCACCAATTAATATTTGATTATCAGTATTATTATTAATTTTTCTAAAACTGAATGGTGCAGGAGTGCCATCTAAACACATAATACAAGCTGCATTAATTTTAGTGCATGTATTACAAAATGGAATTAAATCTAAAATATGTCCAAATTTATTTCTATTAGAATCACCATCTAGTCCAGTAATCACTACATTAATTTTATGATGCTCTACTAATTTTTTAACACTATTAACTAAATCATTAAAAAATTGTCCTTCATCAATAAAAATAGTATCAATATTATCTAAATTATTATTAAATATATGTTCTAATTTTTCAAGAACACAACAATGTTCTTTATCAAAATTATGACTTACAATCATTGTAGAATCATAAAGATTCTCATATCTATTATCAATCTTTGGTTTAATAACAATATAGTCTTTTTTAAGGACTTTTAAAAGCCGGATTCTTCTAATTAGTTCACATGATTTACCAGCAAACATCGGTCCAATAATTATATCAAGATTAGCCATTATTATTATATATAAATATCTTTATAAATAATAATTTTAATCAATTTTTATGGGGATAGAAAAGTAAAACTTTTCTATCCTACTGACCTATGGTCTGAACATGATTTGCGTTGACGTTTACTAAAACTAACCTTTGATTAGTTTTGAACGTCCAACGTTAATCAATTTTTATTAAATATAGTTAATTATATTCGCTTTAATTGCCTTTGGCAATATAATTAAGAGTTAGATTAATCTACGATGATTCTTACGCCAAATCAATTTTTATTATAATTGAACTTGTCATTAATATTCCTCACCTAATAATAAAAATTGATAGGGCGCAATGTTTTTCAAAGAAAAACATGGCAATCTCTATTAAAAGTTATTATATCTTAGACAAAGTCTAAGATATAATAAAAATTGAGCTTGTCATTAATATTCCTCACCTAATAATAAAAATTGAGCTTGTCGTTAACACTCCTCACCTAATTTTTATTAAATTAAACATTGTTTAATTTAATTTAATAAAAATTGAGCTTGTCGTTAACACTCCTCACCTAATTTTTATTAAATAAAAATTGAATAATTATAGTGTTATGGGTATCTATAAAATTAATATGAACAATCACAATGATATCATCAATTCTACTTATGTAGGCCAACTTATTACGAACCTATCACTTAATAATAATCAGACAGTGCAAATGAAACAAACTATAAATAATAGTATTAATACTAGTATTAATAATACTGGCCATGGTTGTATTTTACTGGGATCTTCATCTAGATTAGACGGCGGAGTTAAAAATATTAGAATATTAGTTGGAGCACATAAGGGACGCAATGGAGAACTAAAGATTGGAACATTTGGCGGTAAGTGTAATAAAAATGAAATGACAATTGATACAATGATTCGGGAAACAATTGAAGAGGTTTTTAATTTTAATATATCACATAATGTGATTGATAAAATTCGAGACTTTTTAAATATGAATACTAACTTGTATTATATTTATCAAGTTAGTAAAACAACTAAGGCGTATTCTTATATATTTGATGTCAGTATACTTGGTGAATTTATCAAAATTATAACTGATTATTACCGCCCAAAAAATACTACATATTTTATACCAAATAATAATGGATTATCTAATATACATTTATATTTGGATGCGAATGTTAACTATTCTGATTCATCATCATTTAGTGGAACACACGCAAATTATAGTCCATATTCTACTATTAAATTAGTAGAATTCATGAAAAAAAGAGTAATCTCTTATGGATTATTATATTATTTGGGTATACGGTCATCTGGATTAAATGAAGTGAAATATGTATCGTTTACTTCACTTTCTAAATTAATGGACTGTGCTCAAAGTGGCACTTATAATTTGTTCAATTTCAACACAAACAAACGAGAAAAATTAAAAATGAATAAATTTTTTATTAAATTGTTGAATAAAGATATAATGAAAAGTATTGTATCAACTGCATCTCCAATTAAATCAGTTGAAAATATTAATTATAATATTAATTATTATTGGTTGATTATAATAATAGTTCTTATAATAATTATTTTTAATTGATTTTTTATTTTTATAACTATAATTAATGTTCAAAGATATATCAAAGTTTGAAAATTGGTCTGATTTTTTACCAATATTATCTGGTTGTTTAATAGCCGAAGTTATTATAATTATAATGGCATTTACCTATTTTAAAGGTTCTAAATTAAGATCTTGGTATAATGATTTTGGCCTATCTGCAGTCATAATAGATGTATTAATATTAATAATTGGTTTTATAATTACTAGATTTTTATATAATAAAATATTTAATGAATTTAGTATAATTAAATTTTTATTATTAGCATTAGTTGTTCAAATTGTTCATGATGTATTATTTTATTATTTATTAGTAAAGCCTATACCTGTTGGTGCAAATAGAATATTTGATTTATTTAAAGAATATGGTGTTGAAGTTCAAAGTGGTGCTATAACAGGTGATAGTTTTATGATGATACTTTCTATATTATTTGCATCTTTCCTTGCAGGCACCGGCGCTAATACTAATAGTAATATTAATACTAATATTATAATAATAGTTTTTGCAGTTTATTTAATACCTTATTTAATTAATACTAAAGTTAAAAATTAAATATTATTTATTTATAAAAAATCTATATTTTTCAAATCGAATATAGTATGGTCTCCTTCTAAATTTATTAATTTAACATTATATTCTAATATTTTACATAAATTATAATTAATTATTGCTTCATCATATAGTACAATATTATCATGTACTGAATGTAATATTATAATTTCTTTATTTTTAAAGAAATTATTTTTAAATTCATTATGTGTATTTAAATCATTAATACATAATATTTTATAAAGTATATAAGAAAAAATATTATATTTTTTAATAACATTTTTAATGCAAGAAAATGTATTATGATAATAAATCTTTCTAATTTTATTTGATATATTATCTGGTATTTTTTTAATTGTTTGTGCTATAATTCCTCCTCCAATACTATATCCCCATATATCAATAAAAGTATATTTTTTAGATAAATACTCTAGCCAAAATAATTGTTCATTTACACAATTATTTATAGATAGTTTACCTTTACATTTTCCAAATCCAGGATATTCATAACAATAAATATCACCTTTATATATTTTTTTAATTTTATCAATTAATTTTTTTGAACAATATATATTTGATGAATTTCCATGTGATACTAATAGACAATTATAATTAGAGTCATCATTTTTATAATAAACAGCGTGATGATTATCTATATTAATCTGAGGCATTAAATGATCAATAGTATTGTTTTTAATACGAAAATAAAACATATCTCTATTTTCCCTTACTAAAATAAATAAAACTACTATTATTAAAATAAATATTTTTATTACTATCATTATTATAATATTATAAATAAAAACAATATTAATATTTATTATTTAAATAAATAATAAATATTAATATAATATGAAGGTGTTATCATGGGATGTTGGTATTATAAATTTAGCTTTTTGTTTGATTGATTATAGTAAAGAAACTAAAGAATTTAAAATATTAGATTGGGATATTATTAATTTAACAGATAGAGCTAAGATGAAATGCACTGAATGCAATGCTAATCCAAGTTATTATCAAGAAGTATCTGAAAAGTATTATTGTAAAAATCATTCAAAATTAGCTTTAATTACCCCACCTGAATTTGATTTTTTATTTACAATTAATGAAAATTGCCCATTAGATTTATGTTCATATGAAGGTAAAAATGATATGTGTGGTAAGAAAAGTAAATATAAAATAACAGATACTTATTTATGTAATACACATGCTAAAAATAAATATAAAAGCTTATGCAATGAATATAAATTAATTAATTATTCTAAAAAAGGTATTGACAAAATGAGTATGGATGATTTCTTATTAAGACTAATTAAAGAACTTGATAAAAGACCTAACCTTTTAGAATGTGAAGCGGTTTTTATTGAAAATCAACCAACTATGAAAAATCCACGCATGAAAACTATATCTGTAACTTTATACAATTATTATATAATCAGAGGTGTTATTGATAAACATATTTCTAAATCACCATTAAAACAAGTTCACTTTATGGCTCCTAGTAATAAATTAAAATTAGCTAATAATGGCGATAAGGCTGAATTAGTTAAAGTTAAAAATAATGATGATGATTCAAAAACATATAAACTTACTAAATCATTAGGTGTAAAATATTGTTTAGAAATGATAAAACAATACCCAGAATGGGTTAATAAATTTAATTCTCATAAGAAAAAAGATGATTTAGCTGATTGTTTTCTTCAAGGAATGTATGCTTTAATTAACAAGTTATAATTTTAGTGACGATAAAGTTTCGGACGTTTAAGAGGCGGTAGTTTTACTTTGTCATCTGAAATAACAAACTCTTCTGTATCAGTAGTATTATTAGAATTATCATTAGAATTATCATTAGAATTATCATTAGAAGTATCATTTTTACTAGTATCTTTATTATTTTTAGATAAGTCTTCCATATAAATATATACAAGTATTAAATTAATGTTTTATTCAATTTTTATTATATCTTATACAAAGTCTAAGATATAATAACTTTTAATCAATAATTATAGTATTATGCATGTTTTGTGTTTTATAATGATGACTACAATAATCACTATAAATTGATACATTATAATTATAATCATTCTTCTCATGAATTTTACGTGGTTTAGAACAATTAGTATATTTGCATTTATATTTATAACATCCATTACCCATATAGATTTTATTAGCTGTCCATGAATTATTGTTCATGATTATTATATCTATATTCAATAGGACTTAATAATATCAATTTTTCTAATAATTAAATCTTTGATTTAATTATTAGAAAAATTGATAAAAAATGATATAATCAGATAATCTTTATTATTTTAATGTCAACAATGAATGAATTCAAGTTTTATAGTACAACTAACCCTAATCATAAAAGTCTTGTTAACTTTATCTTTACTAATAGAATTGATAATTGTTTTGAATGTTTTTTAACTGATTATAATAAAAAAGCAATTATGCCATTTCATATGGCAACACAAAAGAGCAATTTAAAACATAAAAATATTAATACATTAGCTCCACTTAATAAACCACTTATTGGAGAAGTTGAAGAGATTAATGATGATACTATTATTATTAGTATGGCTTTTGTTGATAAAGCCTCATTAGAATATAAATTATTTGTAGAAGAAACTTCTAAGAATAAATTGGTAATTAGTAGTGTAAAACGTTATACTACTAAAAACAATATTAATTTTATTAACTATTGGGAAGAACATATTTATCCTCTTGATGAAGAGCGATTAAATGAAGAAGATATTATATCATTATTTGATTATATTCTTAAAGTAGGTTCTCTAGAAGCTTCTATTTTAAGCTATTTACAAGATTGTGATGCTAAAGTAGTTATCCCTAATATTAAATTTAAACTCGTATCTACAAATGGTTGTAGTAATATTAAACGTATTTTACAACTCGCCCTTAATAATACAAACACTACTGAAATTTTAGATGTTATGATTGAATCAGCTCCAAATTATTTTGTATCATCAAAAGTAACAACTGAATTCACTTATCATAAAAAATTCTTACAAGAATTAGAAGATTTATCTAAAAATTCTGAAAATAATATTTATTATGCTAATGATAATTCTAATTCTAATTCTAATTAGTATTAATAATTTTCTTTAAACCCATTATTGATTCTAAATTATATTTAGATGATTTTAATGGTTTATTTCTTTTAAGAACAAGATCTTCATTTTTAACATTATCATCATCATCTTTTTTTAATGGTATTTTTTCAATATATGATATTCTAGAAACAATTGGTGGTTTTATATAATTATATTCTAAACTATTTGATATTAAATTTTCTCTATATTCTTCTATTGATAAAGGACCTCCAAACTCTGTTAATATTTTCCATACAGGAGCTTGTTTAATTAATCTATAAGAATTATATGTCTTCTTATACATCATATATATTAAGGATGTTCTTTTTGCTATATTTTCATCATTAATATCTATATTATATGCCATCATACATTCCCATGAACAAAAATTGCCAACACAATTAAACATTCCATTAAAATAACTTTCTGGCATTTTAACAGGAGGTGTACTAAAACTACAAGTATCCCACCAACATCTAGTAATATTATTATCATCATGACATTGAATTATTGATGGTTTTGTATTTTTTTCATATTTACTAAGTTTTGAGGATAGTTCTTCTACTCTTTTTTTTAATATTTTTATCTCAACATCATTATATTCTGGTTTGATAAAAATATCATCTATCTCTTCATTTATTACCTCAGATAAATCTATCGGTAAATGAGCTATTATTGGTGTATCTACATTTAAATTTTCTGTTTTATTTACAATTTGAGGAACCTTTGGACGCCTTCCTCTTTTACCTTTCTCCATAATATACTAATTGTTAATTTTTCTTTAAATTAACAATTTTATATTTTATAATTTGAATAGTATTGAATGCTCAAATTTTTATATTTGCATTAATGGCTTCTTCTTACGACCTTTCTTCTTGCCTTCGCTTGCAGTTGTATCTGATAATAATCTATCATTATTTGCAGTAGATTCATCTTGAGTATCTTGTGTATCAGCTAATCTATTATGTAATCTATTTAATACATCTTTCACTGTTTGATTTGTATTAATCGCCGGTCTAGGATCATTATTTGGAATTAATAAACTAGGAGGTCCTCCTGGTAAAAATTCATCAAATGATTTATTTCCAAAATTTACTGGTGCCTTTGCATTTGCAAAGTTTTGATTTTCAGGAGCTTTAAATGTGGTTGGTGGAGCTTGCATTGGATGAGATGGAGTATTTGGTGTACGAACAGATTGTCTCATTCTTTCTTTCATTAGTCTATCTTGTTCTTTCATTTCTTCTTTTTGTCTTTTAATATTTAATTCTTGTTCAGACATAAATTTACTTTCCTCTGGTTTTCCCATACCTGCTATTTTTTGTGCAATACCAGATTGAATACCACCTAAGATACCACCACCACCTCCAACTGAATTAGTATTCATTGGCATATTACTCATATGTTTTGATGAAAAATGGAATGCTGATGCAGAAAAGCCAATTAAAATAAGTAATTTGATTTCAGGTGGCATTGATTTACCAGCACCTTTATATTTTTCATATAATTCTTCAAGAACATCGTCATAACTATCTACTTCAACACTCATATGTTCAGACCAACCTCCTAATTGAGCACCAAATGGATCATATTTATCATTAAAAAATTCAACTAAATTTGTAAAATTAATAATAGTATTCTTATATAATTTAATACCGTTTCTTCTATCAGCAAAGCTCTTTAATAAATCAAATTCATATTCCATTTCTTCAATTGAGCTGTTAAAATCATATTCCTTCGATAATTTATAACCTTTAGATTTTAAATCACATAATTTTCTTAATAATTCGATTTTCTTCATTCTTAATTGTTGTCCAGTTAATACTGGCTTTTTCTCAGATGTTTCTACTTCAGAATTGCGTGATTTATCAGATAATCTAACATCTTCATATCTTGGTTTAGATGATTCAGTTGAATGTCTCGAACCTCTGCTTTTATAAGAATCTCTTTCAGATTCTTTAGAATAACGACTTGTTTTTTCATGAGATGGTTTATATGATTGTCTAACGCTGGAAGTATCTGATTTATGTTTATCATTATCAAAATGTAAAGATGATGTTGATTTCTCAGTATCTATTTTAGATTTAGAAGGATTCGCAATTAAACCAAAATATAAATCAGTATCAGTCGTTTCTTTTTTAAATGGTGGAATTGGAATATCTTGACCAAATTTATCGAATATAGGAATATCATTGTCAGAACTTGTATCAGAACTCATAATATATTATATTTATATTCTTTTCTTTAATATCAAACGATAAATATTATATATAATATTATATAATATAATGATACAATATTCTAATATAAATGATGCATGGGGAAATAAAGAAATATTTAAAAAAAATATTTTAAATAATAATTCAGATATTGGCAAACCAGTTGCTAGAATTTCACCTAAAGAAGCTGAAAGTATTCAAGATGTATTATTAGCCCCAGTTATTAATAATAATAATATACCAAAAGTAGAACAAAATATAGTAGTTCCTATTACTGCTCCAATTAATGTTCCATTTACTGCTCCAATTAATGCGCCATTTAATGTGCCATTTAATGTTCCATTATCTAATACTCCAATTAAAAATGAAAAACAAGATAATAATATTATTAATAATAATATTAATAATCCAGTTCCTATAATATCTGATGTTCCTATTTTATCTAATCAACCAATTATTAATAATATTAACAATAAAGAACATTTTAACTCATGTTCTTATGCTGAACATTTAAATAACTGTGAAGCATGTAGAAATGCAATTATTGAAAAATTTTCATCAAAATCATCTGCTTGTGTTAATTTATTTGGTATGGGATTTAATATTAGTAAAGATGCATTACAAGTTATATTTATAATTTTAATTGTTGCTATATTTATTTTATTATTATCATTAGTTAATATTCCAATGAAAGATAACTTAAATGTTGAATTTGAGAAAGCATTTAAATTAAAATATTTAATGATGAATCAAATGAACTATCCTAATATTTATTAATTGAAATTTATTTCTTCCAAGAAATATATATTATATTTTCTTCAGGAAAATATACATTAAAACCATCATTTCTAAATTTACTTTGCAAATATGATTTACATCCTTGCAAATTATATAATGGAATATTAAATAAAAATTCAGGTAGTTGATACCAACATTCATATAAATTCATTGAACTAGCATGCATTATTTTAATCTCAACCTTTTTATAAATTTTTTTATACACTTTCTCTTTATGTCTATCTCTTTCTCTCTGTTCGTTTATTAAATCTTGAGCTTTAACCATAATTACATTACAGTATATAATTAAATATTTAAATCTTCGAAATTTACATTATTTCGTTTTAATGATTGTGATGTTGATTTATAATCATCTAATCTTTCTTTTATATTCTTATTATTAAATTTACTTTCATCTGATGGTATTAATTCAAATGCAGTAACATATTGAGTATCATTTATATATACTTTATCAAAATGTTTTAATTCAGCTAAATTAGAACTTTTTAAAGAAAATGGTTGAATATCTGTTGTTCTTTTAACTAGCATTGTGCTATAGGAACCATTTGTTTTTCTTGAACTAAATGTATTATTAAATTCATCCATACTTGAAAAATTTTCTTTTTTAACATTAACCTTTACTCTTTCTTTTTCTTTATCCTTATAAATGTTTTGTAATGATCTATTATCTTCTTTATAATCACCATGTCTTTTACCTAACATATCAAAATTTTTAGCAAATTCAACAGATGCCTCTTCTTTATTTTGTGGAAAGTATTCTCTTATTTGTTGTTCGTCTGTTTTAAAATTATCTTTTAAACTTGAATGTGATTGATTACTTTTTAATAACCATCTATCATATTTATCCTTAGAATTTTGATTTCCTAATATATGATTAGCTAGTGTTAAATTATAATAAATCTTTTCTTCAACATCTGTTATTTTATCAGGATGAAATTGTTTAATTAATTTTCTGAAAGTTTTTTTAACTTGTTCAGTTGTGCAATCTATTGGTAAATTTAATAATTCATATAAATTGAATTCTAATGAATTAAATTTAATTGATTCTGTATCATTATCCATTAATATATTTAATATAATAAATATAATAAAAACGAATTAATTTATTTGTAAGATATAATAATGACATTACCAATATTAAAAGATAAAATAAGTGCATCATGTATATTAGGTTCATATTTAGATACATTGGGATTTAATAATGGTTTCTGGGAGTTTAATTTTAGGCAGAAATATAAATTAACTCATTTATCTGCAGGTATATTAACTAATTATGAAATATTATCTGATTTTTTCTCTAAAGGTGGTTTTAATATTAATATAGAAGACTGGGATGCAAGTGATGATACGATTATGATGATTGCTACTGCTAAAGCTTGTAAGAAAGGTGGCTCTCAAAAAGATTTTATTGACGAGTATTTAAAAATATATCCATTATTACAAGAAGATATTAGAATATCTGGAATTACTACTTTAAATTCTTTAAAAATATTAAGTAAATATAAAGATCCTAAGAAAATTATTTATAGTGATTCAATGGGTGGCAATGGTGCTGCTATGAGAACACATTATATAGGTATTCATTTTGAAGATATTGAAAAAATTATTGAAGTTTCTATTATGAGTAGTATGTTAACCCATAATCATACATTAGGATTTTTAGGTGGTATGATATTAGCTTTATTTACTCATTGGGCAATTAAAGATATACCTCCATGGAAATGGTGTGATAAATTAATTGAATTAAATGAAAATAATACTATTGATAAAGTTATTGAAAAAACAACTGATATTTATAATAAATATAAAGAAGATAAACAAAAATACTGGGATATTATTTATAAATATAGAGAATTAAGAGTTAATAGATTTCATCTTAGAGTTAGAGAATTTAAATTTAGTTCTGATAGATTAGATGATTTATATTCAATCTTATATAATCGTAAATTAGATGATTTAAGTAGATTTGGCGGTAATGGTTTATCAGCTGTATTAATCGCATATGATAGTTTATTATTATCTATTATTCCTAAAGATAATCCAAATGAAGAATTAGATTTGAAAAAACCAGATAGCTATATGTATAGTTGGCAAAATTTAGTATTTTTATCAACTTTACATTTTGGTGATAATGATACAACAGGAGCTATAGCTGGCATGTTATATGGCGCATTAAGAGGGTTTGATGGTATTAATAAAAATGTTGTAAATATGTTAGAGTTTAAAGATGAATTACTCAAATTATAATTATAATTTATAATTTATTATATATTGTTCTTAATAATAATTCTTTTAATTCTTCTTCTGATAATTTAGATGCATCTGTTCCTTCTGGTAAACCAATTTCTATTTGTTTATTATCACCATTTAATAAATATGGAACATATTCTACATTTAATTCTTTCATAACTTCATCATCTAAACCAACCCAATAATAATTAACATTTACTCTATCACTATATTCTTCTTCAAAATCTTTTATGACTTTGTAAGCATTACTTGTACTATTAGAAAATGGACAATAATCTCCACCAAAATATTTGAGTTCTTTCTTTTCATTTTCAAAATTACTTGTATCAGTTGATGTGTTTTTATTCATATATTTATAACCTATTAATAATATAACACCTATGCATATAATTATTATTATAATTAATTCAGTATCCATATAAATAAAATTAGAAAAAAGTTTATATTTTATAAACTTATATTAAACAATTATATTATATTATTATAATATAATATAATATGGGCTTTGGATTATTAATTCTTGCATCAGTTGGATTAGAAAATTGTTATTTTAATAAAAATCCATCTGTAACTTACTTTAAAAAAATTTTTAAAAAAATTACTAATATTTCAAATGAAAATCTACCTCAATATTTTAGGTCATCACCTAATTTTGGACGTAGATTATCTACAAAAATTGCTAAAAATTCTGATATGATAAAAGATATAACTGTATATTTTGAATTACCAGATATTCAACCATCTAATCATTCTTCATTACCTGATGGTGTTAAATTAATGGCATGGGCTAATAAGATCGGGTTTGCAATGATTAGATATATTGATTTAGAAATAGGTGGTGTATTAGTATCTCGTCATTATGGTGATTGGTTAAATATACAATATGAAACTAAATGGAATGATGATGAAGGATGGGCTAAAAATATTGGAAATAATGTTTCTATTTTAACAGATTATTCTAATGGAAAAACAAGTTATAAATTATATATACCATTATCTTTCTTTTTTAATGAAATTGGATTTCCATTAATTAGTATTAGTAAACAAGATATAGATATTCATGTTGAATTAAATGATTTTACTCAATGTTATAAACAATCACCTACTAATTATTTTCAAATAGATAGTTATATTTGTTTATACCAAAAAGACGAATTAATTGTTCAAAATGTTGATGGAACTAAAAGTGGTGGAACTTTTGTTTATTTCGATATTAATACCCGTAAGGTATATTATAATAAATTATATAATGATTTTTTAATACCCACTAATAATAATATTAAGTATAATATAGTTGGTCAAACATCTGGTTTTTATGTTCAACCTAAAGTTGGAACTATTATTATTCAAGATGAAAATTATTTTCAATCTGTTTATCCTGCATTAAAAGATGCTTATATTTTAGTTAATTATATATATTTAGATTCAGAAGAAAGATGGTTCTTTTTAAATAATGAATTAGAATATGTAGTTCCATTAATATCAAATATTTTAGAAAAAGATATAACTGGTATTAATAGTAATTATAATCTTAAATTAGTAAATCCTCACAAAGCTATATTTTGGAGAGCTCAACTTAATAGTAATCTTAATATTAATGATGTTTTTAATTATTCATCACAACCTCTTACAACTAATGAAGAACCATTAATTCAAAGCAGTAGAATTTTAATAAATTCTATTGCTAGAAATGAAATTTATAATAATGAATATTATGAAATAGTTCAGCATTATTTAAATAAAGCATATTCTACTAAAAATATAAGTATGTTTTCATTTGGATTTGATCCATTTAATTATGAACCTAAAGGAACTATGAATTTTAGTATGGTAGATGATGGTATTATTCAACTCAATCTTAATAAATTAGTTAATTATAATAATAGTATTAATGTTAGAGCTTATGGAATATATTATAATATTTTTATTATTAAAAATGGTAATAGTTCTATGAAATTCTATTTATAATAATTATAATCTTCGGTTATTATATTTGTCCCATTAAATTATCAATCTTTAATATTTTATATTCTCTTGTACAAATCTTTAATTTATATTCTTCATTTATAGTAGGTTGTGATGAATAAATTAAGAAATCTCTTATTTTCTTCATATTAATAAATCCATTTGGTTGAGTTGATAATGCATGATAATTAAATCCATACATATAATATCCAAACGGTAAGGCTAAACCTTTATAATAACTAATAACATTATTATGATAACTAGATGGTAGTTCTGGTAATATTTCCTTACCATTAATATAAATGTTTAATTTATCTATAATATCAACTGGAGTTAAAATTGTTGTATTTTTATAAATATTTTGAAAGTATAAACTTAATATAGTTAATTTATTAGAAAATTTAAGATTTGGATTATTTAGATTTTCATTAATATGATTCAAATATTTAGTATCTAAATACATTGCAAATCTAGTACTATAATTTTTAATAATTAAATGATTCAGTAATACATTGTATCTATATGAATTTGCTGCAATTTCAGCATCAACTATACTAAAAACATAAGAATCATTTGGATTATTTGATAAATACTCATTATACCAATTATCTTTATCACTAGTGCTTGTATAATTATTTTCATCATTCTTGGTTTTAGCTATAAAAAATATTTCAAGAGTTCTGTTTAATAAAGATATATGATTATATTCTTTTACTTTATTCAATAAATAATTATTATAATAATAAAATGTTGTTAATAATAATTCAGTTTTCTTAAATTTATTTAATACATTATTATCAACAGTCATAAATGTATAATTAAAATCTATACTTGGTATAACATTTTTTGTAAAAGCATAATTATTAGTATTATTACTAATTAAATTTTCTAATTTTTCTAATGTAAATTTAATTTTAATAGTGCTACGACCCATACTACTAATTGGTAAATAATTTTCTAATAAAATCGGTATTGGTAAATTATAGTAATAATATTTATTATTAAAATTATCAGTATATTGTCTAATTTTTGTTAAATTATTAAATTCAGCTCTTTTAAATTCATTTAATAAATAATAACCAAATATTCCATAAATATTATAATTAATCTTTTCTACAATAACATCATCTATTAACAATTCAATTGATTTAAATAATTTTACTCCTATATATTCAATCCAATCAATATCTAAATAGTTTGTTGTATTAGTATTATATGGTTTTGTAATACTAGGAACTTTATTAAATCCAACTAATGGATAAGTTATATTATTTAAATTCATTTCTGAATATCTAAATGCCATTATCATTTTATTAGTTGTTGTATTATCAATCACATTATATTCAAACATACTATCTTTTGGTAATAATATCTTATAAGTTGTTGTATTTGTTTGTTCTAATAATGTTCCCATATTATATGGATAATATTGATTTAATAAATTAATTGATTGATATTCTGATATATCAGCTGAATAAATTGTTAATGTTGTTGGTATTGCACTGCAATTAATATATGAATTTGTTCCAACAACTGCAATTGTATCTTGAATCATTATTATGATTGCCTTAATAAATATATCATTATAATTAATAAAAATAAAATCACCAAAAGTAAATGGACCAACATAACTAAAATTATAGTAATATTTAGCATCAAACTCATTCAAGTTTGTATCTAAGCATTGTATTATTGGTAGAAAATATGGACTTTTATTATCATAATTACTAATATTAGAAGTTACTATTGTATATTCCTGATTATTATAACTTTCAGTTATTGTATGGTTTGTATCAGTTATTGTTTGTATTAATTTTAAGTTAGTAGTTGATATTCCAGCAGTAGTTGTAATAATAATATATTCACTAAATACAATTGATGTTATTGCATAACTTGTTCCATTATCTAATGAATAAACAGCATTTGCATTAACTATATTAGCGGGAATATTTATAACCATGGTTGTTCCAACATAACTTACGATTTCACTTTCAATATCATATGATTTAACTATTATCATATCAGCATTATTTAAATCATCAACAATACAATACACATCTGTATAAAATGTTATAATATTATTTGATATTCCATATAAATATGTATTAACTCCTACTATATCAAAATCAATTGTATCAGTAATAGTCATTTTATATGTATTAGCTACAGTATAATAATATTTACTAATAGGTGTTATTGTTGATAATAAGTATGGAATTGATTCATTTAGTCTATATTTATGGTACAGAGTAGTCCCGATTGATTTGGTTATATCAATTATATTATATGTTAATCTAACTTTATTTGATGTTAATATTTCTACTTTATTAATTGTTGTATTATCTATATTAAATGTCATTGGTAAATTTATATCAACTTGATTGTATTTAATTGGATTAATTTCTCTATCTAAACTAAAATCTGAAATATAATTATAATCAGTTGATACTAATGAAATATTGAATGTTTTAAATACCTCGTAAATAATATTAGTTGTTATTGATATATTTCCATTTATATAATATCCACCTGAATTAACTATTGGATAAACAATATTATTAATTGTAATATATACAAAATCACTTGTATAATTAGCAGAAAATGTTATATATGTTCTATTAAGAAGACTATTATAAGTTGATGTTTTAATAACAACTTTATTTGTTGCTTTGGATGCTGATTGAAAACTAATGAAATCATAATATACTCCTATTTCAAATGGTAAAATATAGTTACTAATAGTATAATTATCTTCAGCACCTGTTGTTTGATTATAAATAGCTCCATACATTGTATTGTTAATAATAATATAATTATATCTAATAGTGCTTGTTCTTAAATTTATAGTAGAATCTGGTGATCCATTAACATAACTTAATATTTCAGATTTATAAACAGTAGTGTTATAAGAAATATCATAGTTATAAGAACTGTTTTGTTCAATAAATAATACTGGAATATTATTAGATGTTATAGTATAATTAGTATTTAATGTAGAACTATTTGTTGTAGCTACCATTACTAATCCATAATCAAATTTACTAAAAGTATATGGTTCTGATGATAATATTGATATGTCAGTTGGTTGAACCATTTCAGTTGTGCTAAATTCAAGACTATTTGTATTAATATATACATTATCAATAGTTGGGTCAACTAAATGATTATAATTATCCTTAATATCAATAGTATATATATTAGATGCTTTAATTAAATCTGTCTTTTCATATCCTTCATTCTTAATATTAATAATATATTTGAATATATTATTTGTAGTTAATTTATTTATTGATGTTTGATTAAATTCAGATGAATATAGAGTATTGATAATATTTCCTTCAACATAATTAGTATCAACATCATTATTTAATTCATAATATTGATTAAATCCATTAATACCATAATATCTCTTATTAAAATAATAATCATAATATTTTCCATAATATTGATAATTACTATCAAAATTAGTTGTTCTATCAAAAGTTGTTAAATTATTAAATTTGTAATCATTTGTATTAAATATTTCAAAGAATAATTTTGCCACATAATATTTAACACTATCCATATATTTATAATAAATTGGTTGTGATGAGTTTATTTTATTAATACGAGTTCCATAATTTATTAAGGTATTAATTACATTATTAATATTTGTTCCATATAAGTTACTAGCTATAGCAGTATCTGTATTATTTATAACATATGCAATATTTGTATCAATAATTGCAGGATCTCTTGATATTTTTATTTTTGTAGTAAGATAAGCATAATCAATAGTATAATCAATTGATAAATAATTTAATCTAATATAGGTTTTGGTAATACCTATAAATTCAAAATTTTCTGGATATAATGTAAATTCATCTTCAATGCATAATACATTATTAGTTATTGTCCAATTATAAGTTCCACCAAAATTATTTTTATAGTTAGCAACTATTTTCTTTAAAATATTAATAATATCATCCCAGAAATATCTTTGAGTTGCATAATTTATAATTTGTGTTAATAAATATTGCTCAACTAAATATAATTCAGTTAATATAGCTTGAGCATCATTATTACCATACATTAATTCCATAAAAACTTTCATTTTGACTATTTCATTATTAGTAAAATATGATGTAGATGCTAAAGTAGTAAATGATGCTCCATTATAAATCAAATCATAATTATTTAAATATGGTTCTAACTTAGCATTAAGACGAGTTGTAATTAGTGTCCAATCATCCCATGATTTACTTTCATTTAATAATGATATTGTTGATAAACCTTCATCATTAATTAATAATTCTAATGCTGGAACTGATGTTGATATTTCTGGTTCTAATACATAATAAAGTGGTTTAACAATAGATAAATTTGTTAATATACTATAGAGAATTGGTGAAGAACTTACATCTAATACTGGATATAATGTATCAATTGTATAACTATTAAGATTAGGAGAATTAGTTTGAATAGCTGAATAAGTAATTTTATTAGACTTGCCAATATAGTTTGTATCATCTATATCTCCAAAATTAATATTAACTGGTGTTGGGCTAGTTTGGTCTTTAAATGAAAGTGATGATGATATAGTTTTTGATAAATTAAGAACATTCGCAAATCTTAAATTATAATCATTATTTATATCAGTCATTATTTCTAATTCATCAGTTGTTAATGATGAATATTCACTCTTAATAGTAGTTGTATCTGGAACAATACTATCAACACTAGTTGATGCATTATAGGTAAATTCAGTTAATACTTCCAAATAATCATCTATATATAAATAAAAATATTCATTAACATCATATTCATAAGTAGCTGCTTTATTATTAACAAATATATCCATTTTATTAAAAATCTCCTTATCAATACTACTATATTGAGGACCTAATAAATGTTTACAATAATATTTCCATTGATTATTTATAAATGTAGGCGGACCATCTTGTTCTAATTTAACAGTATATATTAAATTAATAATTTTTCTGCTAGTTTGATTAATGTCTCTATAAAAATGATAGTCAGGTGGCATCAAAATAATATTGTTATATTTAGTTACGATACATGGTATAACATTGTTAAGATAGAATGAGGATGTTTCTATATTTTGGAAAAAGCATGTATTGGTTATTTTAATATGATAATTAGTTTTAGATATAGTTATATAATGTTGATAAATAGTCCCATCGGTTGTTATTTCTTGTAATAAAATATTTTTAACAATCTGGATTCTTGGAACTGGTAAACCAGAACCTAAATATGAATACTTTGGATATGGATCATAATTATATTCAATCTGATATGGAAATACTGCTGCTTGAACACCATTAACATTTATCATTAACGTAGAAGCAGTTTCAGTTGCATCTAATGGAACTTGATAAAAATTATATCCCAAATAATTTTCACCAAGTCCACCATACCATATAGTATATAAATTCATAATTAATGGAACGAAATTTTCATAATAATCATATCTTTCTAATTGATAATTATTATTATTAATGTAATTAATTGTATTTAACAAACCAGGACTATTAATACCTTTTGATGTAAAATTATATGGATTAGTACAAGGTCCAATACTAGCATCTTTAAAATTAAAAATATATTTATTATTATTTGAACCTTTGAATAAAGATGTTAATCTACCAGGAGTATCATATGTATAATTAATAAATGGATAATCTATAGCATGAGAAGTTCTTAATTTATGATTATTACTAACTAAATTTATATTATTAACATTTGCAGCAGAAATAATAACTTCATATAATTCATTATTTGTAAATAAATTAGAAATAGATTCTATATCTATGTAAATTCTATGATTGGGTTTATCTATTTTAATAATATTATACCAAATACCATTAACTATTATTGATTGATAATAACAAAATTGTAATGTATTATTATCTATAGCATCATTAAATGCTGATGTTGTTGTATAATAAAAATATACATTAGTATCACTAGTGCTGGCATATAAATATATTTTAACTGCACAATTTGTATTATCGTAAATATTTAATTGAGGATTATTAAAATCATGTTTTATATTTCCATAGATTACATCTCTATCTATTATTTTTGCTAAAAATGTTCCCGTATAAATATGAGCATTAATAATTACCCCATTAACAACTTTAACAATTGGAACATAATACGGTGTATATCTACCTGGTCTAATTGGTGGATCAATAGAATAATCAACTGGTCTAGATACTTGTATCCATCCATTAAATGTCATTCCAGTAATAACATTATTAACAATAGATATTGTTTGAATATCAAATGGTTGATAAGGTAAATATAATATATTTTGTCCGAATGAAAATGCACCATTAAGTGTTGGATTAAATGTTATTGTGTTATTATCTACATTATTTATCATAACAGGATATCTTGCATATCCCATAGTTGCTATTGAGACATTAAGATCAGTATAGGATATAGTATAACCTGGTTTAATATCAAATAAAAATCCATCATAATAATTAGTTTGAGGGGAACCTAAATATGCTAATGATAATAAAGATACAAAATTTCCATATGGTAATTTAAATATATGAGCAGGTGCAGTTGGCGGTCCACCGTTTGGAGATATATATAAATCATTTGTATATTGTTTTAATTCATTGTTCTCAAAATAATAATCTCCTACTTCTATTCTAGAATTATCAACTGAACTTGCAAATACATATTCATGATAATTATAATTAGTTCCCTTCAAAAATGTATTTCTAGTAAGATAATTTGTAAATATACCAAGACTATAATAACCATTACTAACTGGAATATAATCTGAACTAAATAATATATTTCCAGTATAACAATTATAATATTCAGACCATTTAACTATTTGAACATAATAATAACCAATTCTAATAACTTCATTACGTTGCATTTTAGTTCTAGTAATATAAATATATGCAGTATTTCCATCAACATTATAAGATATAGGTAAACTTATATAAATCGGTTCATAATTATAAATATATACATCATAATCACCTATTTCTAAATCTGATTCTAATTCAATACCAGTATTAGTATTATTCTTTTTAACATTAAAATAATAATTATCACTACTTGATTTAAATATAAATAAATTAAATTTTTGTAAAGTTAAATCATCAATAAATTGATTATTAATAGTTGTATTATTAATATAAGACCATTCATTCATTCTAGAAATATTATAATTTTGGGCAGTTGGATCATATGCATTACCTCCATAAAATGTTGCTTGTGCTTCATAAAAAGCTGTATATGTATCATCAATACTTCTAACCATTACATTAAAAGAATAATTTGCTATTTCAATATAACTTGTATTATTATCAAAATATAATTCATCAGTATATTCAAAAGTAGCATAAACTGCCGAGCCAGCTGGTGGTTTTTCTAAATTCCATTGATTTGCTGCATAAGTTACATAATATAATGGTTGTGCCATTGGAATATTAGCTGTTGTATCAATAAATTTATGAGGGTCTAAAGTGGGAGTTCCAGATGGCACAGAATCAACATATAACCATAAATATATATCTTTAGTTCCTGTAGTAAATTTAATTAAATTATATGTATCAAATGGAATTAATTGAAATGGAATTATTTTAAATTGAAATATTTTATCACCTCCTCCATCTGTTATTTTATCAACAGTAATAAAATTATTTAAACTTGTCAATGTAGTTGTTATCCAACTTGTTGGAGTTGATATTGATTTAATATTTGTTACAATAGTATTTGTTGATAATGCTTGATATTGAGTCTTTGTTAAATAGATTAAAGAATCACCAATAAAAGTAATACCACCTGGAACTTGATAATTTGTATAAAAATATTGATAATCATAATCAGGTAATTCATTTGTTATCATAATTGGTCTATTGTAAGCAGTTGTTCCATTATTATATCTTATATTTGTTCTAAAATATGTTCTTTGAGGATATAAATATGTATCTTGTGCACCAAGTGGACTAAGTGGATTTTGTGGGAGTTTATATTGTGTTAATGCATTTACTGTAATTGTTACTCCATATATATAACTAAAAGTATTAATATAATTATAATTTGGATTTTCAACACCATTATATCCAAGAGCAGTTAATTTATTAGTGAATGGATTATAATTAAATGAACGATTAAAATTTGGATTACCAAATCTAAAAGTATCAGGATGCGAATAAACAATTGGTTTATCAGTATTATTACAAAAATAAACTAAATAACTACCAGTAGATATAGTTTGAGTTTCTAAATCTTTTATTTGAAATTCATAAGAATTACTTGAATTCTTTAAAAATAACCAGTAATCTTTATTATCAACATTCTTAATAATTTCTTCATATGTGCTAAAATATGAAATGCTTGATTTGGTTATTTTAATTGGTGGTAAATAATTTGAAGAACTAGTTACTGCATAAAACTTTATATTTGTAGATGTAGATACATTTATAAAAAACTTGTCCAATATAGTTATTAATGTAAATCCATATATTTGAAGTAATAAATTATCAGTTGAATCAAACATAATATTATCAATTGATGATACACCCAATCCTGAATTAAAATATTTATTATAATTACCTATCGACATCAATACAAATTCAGTAAATAAATAATTATTAGTAATACTAAAAGATGTATTATTATAAACATAACTAAATATTTGTGCATTTGTTAATACTGTTGATGCATATTTAATATTAGTTCCTAAATTTAATACTAATTTTTTACCAATTAATAATGTTATTATATTACTACCATCTTTAATTAAATAACCTGTTTGTTCATCAATTGATACTAAATATTTAGTTCCAATAACAAATGGGTCAATACCAGTAAATGAAAATGTATATAAATAGAATGAAAATGGTAGCGTATTAATATTAGTACTAGTAATAGTAGTAAAAGAACCTAATACTAATTCTCTGCTATTATAATTTATTCCATGAAAATTCTCATCAAAAGTTTTTATATTTTCATAGTTGAAAGTTTTAATAATAGTTAAATTGTCAGCAATAATATAATCTGGTAATGTTAATGTATTAATTATTGAATTACTTTCAAATCTAACTGCACCTACTAATTTATAATATATATTCATATTGTCATATTTAGTTTCTTTATAGTATGGTTTAAATTTATATGGCTCAATATTTTCAGTTGTATATAAAGATGTTCCATCTGATAATATTGTTTTATTATCAATAGTTGCTTTTGATATATATATAGATTTATTAGTTGGGTCTAAATCATTTATATTAATAGTAGATGAATTAATAATAAATTTATTAGTATCTGTTGCTAAATGATAATATTTATCTCTCATTTGATATTCTTCATTAAATTCTTGAGGAAAGTTTTTATTATTAACCAGTATTAGGGCTGATTTATTTGAAATTAAGTTATTATTCATATTAGTTGCATATGATGAATATCTATCCAAATATTTAATAACCAGTGGATTAATTTTAACATATGGAACATAATAAGTCCATAATGAATTAACTATTTTCATAGTAGAATTATTATATTTATTAGCTAAGACTGATAATATATCATAATCAGGTTTTATTAAATTATTGCTTCTATTTGTAAAATTCCATAATCCAGTTGCTAATAATGTATTATTATCAAAATCAACTAATGTTGCATCATATAAACTTAATTTAATTGTAGATAAATTAGATGCTAATGTATAATCATTTAATAACTCTGCATATTTTTCTATATTTTGTAATGTTATACCAAATTTAGAACCAGATGAGATATAGCTTAATATTTCAGTATAACTATTTATATATTGAGATTGAGCATTTTCTATAACACTAACAACATTACCATATATATCTTCATACATTCCATTATATACATGAGTAACAATAGTTTCAATATCATCTATATTGTTATTATTAGCTAATAAATTAGAATCATAATAAGTTGAATATAAATTATTTCCATTTCTTAATAATTGATTTGAATATAAACTATAAACATTTAATACAATTTCTGAATCTAGATAAGCTTTAGATGAATAATTATTAAATACTTTCATACGAGGAACATTAGTTAATATGAAAAAGTTTGTATTTGGTTCAATTTCTAAATTTCCAGTTGATAAATCAACAAATGGTAATAATATAGGTTTTTGTATCATATAATCATTTGTTTCACAAGTTGTATTGTTTAAACTAGTGTAATTATATAAATTAGGTAATTTCGTATTAGTAAATATACTTAAATTAATACTAGTAGTAAAACCTGTGCTACTAAATGAATCATTGTAATATACATATAAATACAATATACCACCACTTAATGAAATTATATTAACTGGATAATCTATACTATTAATAGTAATTTTGAATGTATTTGCTCCAACTAATAAAGCTGAATTAGCAATATATATTGCAGATGATGTTAATAATTCAATTGTGGGAAATGTATTTGCTATTTTGTTATTACAATCAGAATCAGAAATAGTAATATTTTTAGTTGGTAATAATATACTTATCATTTGAATTAAATCATAATCATTATAATTAGTTGGTAAATCTGGATTTACTAAAGTAGTTCCACTGATAGAACATTTATATGTTGATATAATATTATTTTTAGTATATTTCATAATAATAGTTGTTCCACTTACAATATTTACATTTACTTGATTATAACTAATAAATGCATTAAATAATGATATTTTATCATAAACAGTAACTATAGCAGTAGTATAAGGTAGAGTAGTTGGTTCATACATCATTGGAACTGACATTTTAATTGTTTCATTTACATATAAATAATTAATATTATTAGTAATATCAGTATTATTATAATTTGATGTATCATAAGTAAGATAAACATAAGTATCATCAATACTATATTCAGTTACATTTAAGAATGCATTCAATGAAGATATTTCTAATTGAAATTCTACTAAATTAGTTTTATAAAATAAGTAATTCATATACTCTTTCTTAATTGCAATCTTATTACCTACATTTAATAATGTATAATTTATTTCTAATAATTGATATCTATTAACATATTTAAGTTCATGAAAATAATTATTTATATTAAAATTATTATTAGCACTATCTAAATAATAATTAATATCTTGTCTAGATAAAGTAAGACTATTACCTGTAGATGGAATATAAGCAATATAAGAATCCATATAGAATAATTCTAATAGATAGTTCTTGATAATATTTCTATCAATATAATATGTTAAATTAACATTAAAATAAAATAATAAACCAGTATAATCAGGTAAAGTAGGTGTTAATTTAATGTTTTTATTTCTTTGATAAATATAGCTGTTTATTTTATTATAAAAGAATTTTAAAAATGAAAATTCAGTGAAATATTTCTTTTTTAATGTATTGATTAGTTTATTAACTACAACTGAATATACATTAAATACATCTTGTGGATAATTTTCAATACCAACAATGTATGGGTAATTAGTAGTTAGAGTATCAATTGCATCTAAATAATCATCATCAATATAACCAATTAATGAATTCTGTTTATCAAATCTATCTTGAACTACTTTTAATGCAATCCAAAAATTTTTAATACTATTAACACTAGAATTAAATAATAATACATCATTGCTAATAATACTTTCTTTAGAATAATAATTCTTTTTAAATTCATAAAATAATAATACTTCTAATTGTTTGTTATAATCTAATTTATCTAAATTAATTAATAAATTCTTAGTCCATTCAGAGTTTGAATTTACATCAGGATATTTAACATTAATATTTGGATCATTTAATGTATTATTATTAGTATTAATTACTAATTTTATATTATCTAATATGGTTGGGGAGCTATCATCAACTGTTAATGTATGAGTTATTCCAACTATTGTATAAACAACTGATATTCCATCAATAGTTGTTATAATCATATCAGTTGTAAGTGTAAATGGTAAAATAATGGTAGTTATATCTATAATAAAAGTAGGATAATCACTTGTAATTGTTCCTGATACTAAATTAGCATCTGTTAATTCATATTCATATATTGAATCAGTAGAAATAGTAGTTATCTTTTTATAAAATGTATAAGTTTGATCAAATGATGGATTTAAATTTGTTATTAAATATTCATATACTAATGGTGTCTTTATAATTGCATTTTGAGATATAGTATCTATACTATCAACAGTATTAATATTATTGCTAGTAATATAATTTTGAACTAAAGATATATCAGAATTATTGACAACTTGATTATTATAAAGAACACCAAATTCTACTCCCATAAAATTATAATAACTACTATCAATCGTTGTATCAAATTTATTTATATTTTGATATTCATTAATAAGATCATCTTCAATTATTTTAGTTATGTAATTATCAAATGAGTTTTGTGTTAATAAATTCTGTTTATAACCATCATAATTACTTAATAATTTTTGTAATGTTACTTTATCATAATTATCGCATAAATTTAATAATAATGGTATTATATCATGAGAATAATAATCATTCATATTAAATGAATAAAATATAATATTAGTATCATCATCTATATTAATACCAGTTAAATCAATAAAATATTCTTTTACTTGATTAAATTTAAATTGGAATTGATTATAATTTAATTCTGGTTGCTTTAAAAATAAATCAGGTATTAAATAATAAGCATTATTACCTGGTGAATTTTCATACATTATTAAATATGTCATATGATTATCAAATATCATTTGATTAATTGTTGCATTATTAACTGTTATTTGTGTTGTTGTTGATAATTTCTCTATTATTTGAAAATATGGAATATTAACAGTAACCCACACTTTTCCTAATATATGAATATCTTTTGGTATTTTAACAAATGATGTTTCATTCCATTTCATGCCAATATTTTTCATAGATATTTCATCTTTCATAAATATTTCTGGTATAAAATAAGATGTTTTAAAATATGATATATTATCAGTTATGTCTAATGATAAATATATATAATCATTTATAGTTGTTTTAATTTGCAAATCTGCAGTTATAAGTAAGTCTTCTAAGTATTCCATTATTAGTAAAAAATAGATTTTTTTCTTTATAATAATAATGAAATATGTATTAAAAGTAATTGTTTTAGAGAATTGTCCTTATTCTATAGCTGCAGCTGAAATGCTAACAAATTATAATATTAAATTTAAAAAAATTTTAGTCAATCAAGAAACTAAACATAAATATAAAACTGAACAAATTTCTACGTTTCCACAAATATATTTAATAAATAAAGATCCTGAAAATAAACAGGAGTTATTATTAGGTGGATATTCTAATTTAGAAGAAATTGTTAATATTATGAATTCATCAACTAAATTAGAAACAATTAAAAATAAATTAAATAAAAAATATTTATTATTTGATAAAAAAAGTATTTTAAGAATTATTGAAATTTTCTCCCACTAAATAATATTATGAATTTTATTTTTATATTCACCAACTACTTTTGAATTAACATCAAAAATACGCCCATTATCTTTATTTTCATAATAATAATTAATACTATTAATTGTTATTTTATCCAAAATAATTTCTTCTAATATTACTTCTGAAGATGTTACTTCTGAAGATGTATCTTCATCTATAATATTTTCTGAAGTTATTATTTCTTCAGAAATATTATCAGTAATATTAGAAAAAATAGTAATATTATTAGTAATTATTACTGGTTCTTCCTCATTCAGATATTTTGCTTTAAGCATTTCTAAATCTAATTTTTCACCAATTGAGATTTTTTCTAATAATTTTAGAATATTTTTAGCATATTCTTTATTTAATTTACTATAATTAGTCTCAATATTCTTTAAAAATGCTTGAGCATCTAATAACATTTGTTTGGAGTGCTTTAATTTTTTCATTAATATTAATTAATACTAATGAAATAATATATAAATCAATTTTTATTAGTGATATAGAAAATCTTTAATATTTAATTTTTCTTATATATAAGAAGCCTTTTTAGATATAATAGTATTTTTACTATTATATCATCCTTCTTATCTGTCGACTTTTCCTTAATAGTAACTTTGTTTGTTGATTTCTTTTTAACAACATAACCACTATTTAATTTATTATTAATCCAGAATCCTAATAAAGAAGGTGTGGTCTGGTTATATTTATAGTCATCATTCATTAATATATGATTATTAGTTATATTATATGTTATTATCAATTTTTATAAAACAAACTTTCAAAGAAAGTTTGTTTTATAAAAATTGATAATAAGATAGAATAGTTTTAAAAGAAACAAATATTTAATATTAATAATGTTTTTAATAGACAAATATAAAAATGATATAAATTTATCATATTCAATAGTTGATAAATTATTAGACTCTTTAAATACTCATAATCAAATATATTCAAATATAGATAATGTAGTAAAAGAAGATTATGATAATTTTAAGAATATAATTGATAATATAAAAACTGGAAATTGGAAATATTCAAACATACCACATTTATTATTCTATGGACCTGATGGATGTGGTAAAGAATTTATTATTGAAAATTTATTACAAAAAATATTTTCAAAAAAGAGTGTAGAGGTTCAAGAAACAGAATATACTATTAATGGTTATAGTAATACTAAAACGAAAGTTATGATTAAACAATCAAAACATCATATTGTAATTGAACCAAATAATAATGGTTTTGATAAATATTTAATTCAAGAAATTATTGAAGAATATGTTAAAACTGAAATATTACAGGTTCTTACTTATAAGCATTTATATAAGATTGTAATTATTAATACAATTGATAATTTATCTTATTATGCTCAAGCATCACTTAGAAGAACTATGGAAAAATATGCTGATAGCTGTAAATTTATTTTTGTTTCTAATCAATTATCTAAAGTTCATGAACCACTTAAAAGTAGATGTTTAATGATTCGTGTTCCTCTTCCATCTAATGATATGTTAACATCTATTGCGATGCATGTAGCATATAAAGAAAACTTTGAATTAAAAACAACTGATATTCTTGAAATAGTTAAATATTCTAATCATAATATAAATAAATTATATGGTTATTTGGAACATAAAAAATTCAATGTTCCTTATACTAAATCATGGGATAAAAATATTAAAGTTATTGTTGATGAAATATTAGATAAATCTAATTATAATGTTAAAGTTTTACCAGAATTAATTAAACAAATTAGAGAACTATTATATCAATTATTTATTACTAATATTGATTTTCATATTATTATTAAAGAAATTATGAATACAATAAAATTAAAAATAAATGATAATGAAATTAGATATCAAATTATAGAAGAAACATCTAAATATGAAAATAGAATTTGCCAAGGAACTAGATATATTATTCATCTTGAAGCTTATTTAATTAAAGTAATTCAAATTATTAATTCCCATAAAAAATAAAATCCATATTATAATATATAATATGAATATTAATACAAAAATAAATATGTTATATGATTTTATTTATGCAAAATCAAATGAAATGACAGATACTGAAACACAACCATTTGATATAGATACATCAATTTCAATAGATGATATTAAAATTAAATTTGAAGGAGAAAATTATGATGAAATACTTGGTGAATTATTTTCAGATAAATTTAAAATGATTGATTTTGATAAACATACTAATAATTTAATTTTAAAAAAATATAATGATAATTTATCAATTTCTTTATACATTTCACCATATAATATTGATTCAAACTTGGAAGAATTAAATAATATGAATAATAATGATTGTTTATTTTCATATATTTTATCTACATTAGTTTTAACAAAGAAAACAAAGCATATAGCTGTTCCTATAATGAATATTGATGTTAAAATTAATCAAATGCATGATATTATTTCTCAATATGAAGAAGTTTATAATATATTTATGGAAATGATTAGTAATAATCAAATATCAAATATATTATCAGTTAGGATTAAAGAAAGTTTTTTTAAAAGTGAACAATTAAGCAGTTTTATTAAATCATCTAATATGAATATTAAAAAGTTATTATTTCAAGTTATTCATACATTAGCTGTTTTACAAAAAGAATATCCAGGATTTAGACATAATATGTTAAATTTATCAAATATATTTGTTTATCTTAAAAAGCCTGAAAATGACATGTATGAATTAGATGGTAAAAAATATTTTATTCCAGATAATGATTTTGAAATTAAAATTACAAACTTTTTCCTCTCAAATATTCCTAATAAATATGGTTCAAATGTTGATGGTGTATTAAATGTTCCATTTTTTGAATCAACAAATAATTATTTTGATATTCATTGTTTTTTAAATGATTTATTAAAAGAATTAGAAATAGAATTAGATGAAGAAACTGTTGAATTTTTAAATAAAGTTATTCCTGAAAAATATAGAAATAGTAAAAGAATGTATTTAAAAGAGAATGATGAATTTATGGTTCCTGAAGAATTATTAAAAGATGCTTATTTTAAAGAATTTAAAACAGAATTATCTATTCAAAGAATTATGTCTCCAGATAATTTTTATACTAATAGAAAATCTAAGAAATCATCTATTAAAAAATCATCTATTAAAAAATCATCTATTAAGAAATCATCTATTAAGAAATCATCTACTAAACAAAGAAAATCATCTGTATCTGGTAGCAGAACAATTAGTATGAAAGGAGGTGCTACATTTTATCATCCTCCAAATACTAAATATCCTAATAATCCTTTTATTTCAAATGATAATAGAAGTGTTTATAAAAAAGAAAAAGGTGATGAGAAACCTGTTGAAAAACCAGTGAAAACAGTAGATGATGATATTATTATGACACAAACTATTAGAAAAAATCCATCACATATTAGACCATTTAAAGTTAAACCCATGATGACATGGGATCCTGAATATAAACCAATGCCAACTGCTTCTTATGTTCCTAAAGCTCAAGCTCATTATCCAGATCCCAAATTTCCTGTTGCTCAAAATACAGAGATTCAAAGTACAGATACTCAGGATACAGATAATACTGAAAGTTCAAAAGAATCAGAAAAAACTAAAACAGAAAGTTCCGATGATGAAACAATTAATTCTAACTCATATGAAAATAGTACAGAGGATAAATATAATAAATCACAAAAATATTCTAAATATAATAAACCAGATGACTCATATAAACCTAAACATTATGAACCAAGAGAATCTAGAGATTATAAGCCAAAAACTTTTGAGCCTAGAGACTCAAGAGAATCTAGAGATTATAAGCCAAAAACGTTTGAGCCTAGAGACTCTAGAGATTATAAGCCAAATACTTATGAGCCTAGAGACTCAAGAGAATCTAGAGATTATAAGCCAAATACTTATGAGCCTAGAGACTCTAGAGACTCAAGAGAATCTAGAGATTATAAACCAAGATATCAACCAAATATAACCGAACAACCGTTTATTACTGAACAAAAATATAATCAACAAAATATTCCTCCAGGTGCTCTTCATACACATCCTAAATATTCAAATCCAGCATTTATTCCAATTGATAATCAAGTTATGTATCCACCTGCATTTGTTCCAGATTTAGCTAATTATTTTCCATTCAATGGAGTCCCATTAACAAAACCTAATGAATTACCATTACAAAAAATATATAATATTAATTTAGGAGCACCTGGTCATAATAATACAATTCTTAATAATATTTATCAAGATGTTTTACCAGGAGATCCTAATAGTTATACTATGAATAGTGTTTATGAAAGAGAACAACTTATTAGTATGCTTCGTAATTCTATGATTAAAAAGTACGATGGAGAAGATATGACACTTCAAGCTGGAGAACAATCTGTTATGGAATATATTAAAATATTAGATTTTAATCCATATTCATTAGGCATAAATAAATATAGTAAACTCCCACTTAATTTCTTATTATACACAGCTGCTTATCCTATTAGATATAATCTTGAAAATAGAAATATAGAAATAGCTAAACAATCTATTGGTATGAATGTTAGAATTTATATGTTAAGTAAAGGTGCATTAAATACTAATATTGATGCTAATCTTGATAGTGATAATTTTGATGTATGGAGAGAATTGAAATATTATAAATATGTTAAAGAAACTATTTTAAAACAAAAGATTAGTCCTAATTTTACAACAATGTTTTTATATAAATTAGATAGAGTTTCCAAAATTGATTATGATGAATTAAAAAAAATTATTACAGATCATAAATCTTATGATATTATTTTACAAAATTTAAATAACAATCAAGAAATAAATAAATTTTTAACAGCTAAAAATACTGAATTAAAAACTTTATTAGGTAAAGCAACCAATACTATACCAACAAATATAGCAGGTCCAACTAATCCTGCTACTTTAGCAGATATTGATTTAGCACAAGATAGTAAAGTCAGTTTATTATGTATAACTGAAGCACCTACATCTAATATTATAGAATGGGGTGCTCCTACATTTGAAAAAGCAGGTATTATATCTAAACAAATATCAACTGGTTTTCATACAACTGAAGTATGGAGAAGTGTATTATTTCAATTAGTATCAGCTATGGCAGTATTACAAGAAAAACAAATATATTTTAGAAACTTTAGTTTTGAAAATAATGTATTTATAAAAGATTTGTTTAAAGATCCTAATAATACAGGTCATTGGTTATATAAAGTTAATAATATTGATATGTATGTTCCAAATTATGGACATTTAGTTTTAATTGATACTAGACATGCTGATGTTAATCCACCAACTGGAACAACTGGTGTATTTAAAATAGTATCGCCTATTTATAATAATAATGGAACACCCTTACCTAGTGATACTAATATTAATAACGATTTAAAAAGAATATTAAATAGAAATAATTTTATGCCTGGACAACTTTATAATAATTATGGAATGGTTCAACCAGATGATAAAGTATTAGATTTATTAGAAAAAATAGTAACTATTGCTAATGGGACTCCAAGAATAGCAGATATATTAGTTGAATGCTTTCCTGAATATATTCATAATCGTGTTGGAACATTATTAACAATAGCAGAAAAAGGATTATTAATTCCTACAATACAACCTAAATTAACACCAGGTAAATTAGTAGCATATCAATATAGATTTGATGAATATATGTGGGCTATATATTCAAAAGATGATGGTGCTAGAAAGAAACAAATATATATTAAAACTAAAGATAAATTAGAAATAAAATCAGTATTTAATCATAGTTTAGTAGAACATCCTGAATCAAATAATATAATACAAAATTCAGAGAAAACATTTAGATTAAATAAAGATTCATTAATAGATTCATACAATATTAATTAATATATTAATTATAACCTAATTATATTTTCTATCTTAATATAATGTTATCATATAATAATTATAAACCAACTGACAAGGAAAGAGAATTTGTAGGTAAACTAATTAATATTGAACCAAATGATATTTCATATAAATTTTTTAGTGATGTAAATATTGATTATATTAATTCATCATTAATAAATATGGTTATGGAAGAAACATATAAAAGATATGAAAAAAGAATTCAAATACAACCACAAAGAAAACATATAGTTATAGCTGCTATGAGACATATTTATTTTAAAAATATAAAAAATGTTTTAACAGCCGATGAAGAAGTTGCTAGATTAAATAAAGAAGTTCTTAGACAAATGCTAGGAACAGCTATGACTGAATTAATCGCTTATTTAAGATATATTCATGATTATAATAATATTATACCATTAGAATTACCAAAATCAGATAGTATTAAAATTGATAGTACTCTTCCTGGTTTTTCAAGTTTATTTGATTATTAATTATAAATAAATATATAATATATATTTATTTTTAATATTTGAATTATCGCTAACATATTTAGGCGGCATTACCCATTTGTATTATGTTATATTTAAAATGCTAATGCATTATCTTTATCACTAAAATCCATGTTTTTATAAATAAGAATTGTTCCTGTTGTATTAATTAATTCAAGTGCTGCTCTACTAGTCATGTTGCTATCAAATACTTTTATAACATTTTTTTTAATAACTGTTCCTGGACTATATTTATGAACAGTACCTAATTGATATTTATTTATACTTGCGGTAGCTGGGGTAGCTAGTGGTACTGTATGTGTAAATATAATAGCTTCTGAACCAATAACTAATTCAGAACCTTTTTCAATATCTTTATCAGTAACTGCAACTATAGCACTAGTTAAGTAATATTCACTTGACCCAATTGTAAGTTTTTCTTCTATTGAAGCATTTCCACCTGTTAGTATTTCAGTATTTATTGCTTCTTTATTAATACGTTCAAATCCAGCAACTGATGTTGGTAAACGAGCCATATTAGTAATTGTATTACTTATATTGTAAGCGTGTGAACGACGATCAATATAAAATATAATGACTTCACGTGAATACATGACTTGTGTATGACGATCAACAATTGAATTACCTTCAAGAAATTTATTAGTTTGTGTAAGTGTTGATAATAAATTACGACCAGTTGTTGTTGTACCAGATGCTGTTGCAACTGCAGCAGAAGCAACAGCTCCAAAGTTGCTAAGACGAACATTGATCATAGGAATTGATGTAACTGTTGGGCGAACTGATTGTGAGTATGGGTTGTAAGCAAAAAGGTTAGCAACTGGGATGGTGGCAACAATTGTTGGACGGAATGAGAAAGCGCTAAAGAGACGTTTAAGAATTGTTCCGTCATGACGGCCATAAACAAAATCAGGGTTATCGTATTTGTTAAGACGGCAAACATCAACTGAAGCAGTGAATTCACGGAGTGATGGGTTGTAAATTTGACCATTACGGAGGTGGAGAACTGAGTTCCATAATTGATTTTGAAGGTTGCAACGGTGGAGTAAATCAGCAACTGGTGTGCGGATATCACAAACAACATCATTAGGATCTGTAACTAAGTTGTAGAAGAGTTCGTAGTCAGGACGTGTTGTTAATGGTTGTTGATTGTAACGGCATTTAATAATTCCACTCATGTTAGAATAGAGGAAATGTTCATCAATAGTCTTAAATTTGGGTAAGAAAAGAGCAGCAACAACTGGATGAACATGATCCGCAGGGTTATTGATATTTTTATCAAAATTCATTCCAGCTAATGTTGCATTATCAGGTACAGCGTATTGAATAGCTTGGAGAAGAACTTGAGCATGAAGTGGGCGAGACATTTCATTTAATCTAATAATTTCTTGGAGATTACGAGAATCAGCTTCATTGGAATTGAAGAAAGCATCAGATCCATTGGTGATGTTACCAAGAACTTTCATGATGCTTGTCATTGGGATAACAACTTCACCTGAGCCTGTGCCTGCAAGTTCTTGTTCGTAGATACGTTGGAATTCAGAAAATTCAGCTTCAGAGAGGTGGTGTTTCTTAGCATGAGCACGAGCCTTCATAAGAAGTTGGTGAAATGGAACATTTTGGCTAGAATATTTATTACGAACAGCCATGGCAAATTTCTTTGCTGATTTAACAATTTGTGAGTGTTTTTGCATGAAAACATCTTGAATTTTGTTAACTAAATCTTCATCTCTGTAGCGTTGACGTAAGCTTAAGAGAGTATTTGTAAATTGAGATTTATTTTGAAGCTTAAATAAATTAGCGACTTCAGCATCAACTGTGCTTCCTGATTTAACTAATGATCTACGGGACATATATTATAATATAGAAAAAAAATCTTAAAGTTTTTATTAAAATAATAAATATATTATTTATATATTTATTAAAATAATTTATAGATATTTAGAATGATAAGGAAGCATTTGTATCTGTGTATTTTTTATTAACATAGACAAGAATTATACCTCTTTCTGCAACTGCTTTTTTTGCTTCATCATCTTCTATATTTCTAATAGGGTCCTTTTTAGCTGCTTTTCTAGAAATAACAGTTCCAGGGCTGTAACATGAAATAGTACTTGCATTTTCATATATAATAGCATCTGAACCAACTACATAATTAATACCGTCGATATCTTGAACATCGGCAACAACAGCACTTGTTAATGTGTATTCAGTAGAATCATTTCCTGTAATAGTAAGAGTTGTATCTACAGTAAGTTTTGCTTTGTTAATACGTTCAAAACCAGCAACTGATGTTGGTAAACGAGCCATATTAGTAATTGTATTACTTATATTGTAAGTATGTTCACGACGATCAATATAGAATATAATAACTTCACGTGAATACATAACTTGAGTATGACGATCAACAATTGAATTACCTTCAAGAAATTTATTAGATTGTGAAAGAGCTGTTTTAATATTGTTAACTACTGTTGAACCTGGTGCGGCAAAGCTGCTAAGACGGACGTTAATCATAGGAATTGATGTAACTGTTGGGCGAACATTTTGTGAGTATGGGTTGTAAGCAAAGAGGTTAGCAACAGGAATACTGGCAACAATTGTTGGACGGAATGAGAAAGCACTAAAAAGACGTTTAAGAATTGTTCCGTCGTGACGGCCGTAAACAAAGTCAGGGTTATCGTATTTGTTAAGACGGCAAACATCAACTGAAGCTGTAAATTCACGGAGTGATGGGTTGTAGATTTGACCATTACGGAGGTGGAGAACTGAGTTCCAGAGTTGGTTTTGGAGGTTGCAACGGTGAAGTAAATCAGCAACTGGTGTGCGAGTATCGCAAACAACATCATTAGGATCTGTAACTAAGTTGTAGAAGAGTTCGTAGTCAGGACGTGTTGTTAATGGTTGTTGATTGTAACGGCATTTAACAATTCCACTCATGTTAGAGTAGATGAAGTGTTCATCGATAGTTTTTATCTTGGGTAAGAAAAGAGCAGCAATAACTGGGTGAACATGGTCTCCAGGATTTTGAATCTTGCTATCAAATGTAACTGTTTGCATGACTGCGGTGTCCATGGTGTATTGAATAGCTTGGAGAAGAACTTGAGCATGAAGTGGGCGAGAAATTTCATTTAATCTAATAATTTCTTGGAGATTGCGAGAATCAGCTTCATTGGAGTTGAAATGAGAGTCAGATCCATTTGTGATGTTACCGAGAACCTTCATGATGCTTGTCATGGGGATGACAACTTCATTTGAGCCTGTTCCAGCGAGTTCTTGTTCATAGATACGTTGGAATTCAGCAAATTCGGCTTCAGAGAGGTGGTGCTTCTTGGCATGAGCACGAGCCTTCATGAGGAGTTGGTGGAATGGAACATTTTGGCTAGCATATTTGTTACGAACAGCCATTGAGAATTTCTTGGCTGATTTAACAATTTGTGAGTGTTTTTGCATGAAAACATCTTGGATTTTATTAACTAAATCTTCATCTCTGTAGCGTTGACGTAAGCTTAAAAGAGCATTGGTAAATTGGGATTTATTTTGAAGCTTAAATAAGTTGGCGACTTCAGCGTCAACTGTGCTTCCTGATCTGACTAATGATCTGCGTGACATATATATTCTAGTTTAGAAATTATTTCTTAGAAATTATTTCTTAGAAATTATTTCTAAGAAATTATTTTATAAATATTATATATTTTTAAACTTTATTTTTATAATATAAACTTTTTTATATATTTAGATATTATTAAATAATATTTTTATATATTATTTAATAATATTTTTATATATTATAAATTAATATAGTTTATCTATATTAATTTATAAATATTGATATTTTAATTTATAAAGATTAAAATACTAATACTAATAATGGAGAATAATTCAAATAATTTATGGATTAATAAATGGAAACCATCTAATATTATTGATGTTATTGGTAATAAACAGGCAATATCAAAGATAGATGAATGGTTATCTAAATTTGATAAACATACTAATAATACAATTATTATAAACGGAGCACATGGAATTGGTAAATCATTAGTTGTTGATATTTTACTAAAAAAATATAATTATATTAGTAAAGTTATTTATTCAGATGAACTTAAAAATTTTAGAAATGGCGTTGATGTTGATTTTGATGATTATTATAATTATGATAATAGCGTATTTTCTAAATTTAAGATGAGTTCAAAGAAAGACACAATGCAGAATAAAAAAATAGCAATTGTTTTTGATGAAATTGATACAATTAGTCTTAGTAGTGAAAAAAAGTTTGTTTTTAACATTTTTAAAAATAATTTGAAAATGAAAAGTTTTCCACTAATTTTTATATCAAATACTAATCATAGTAAATTATTAAATGACCTCAAAAAATACTGCACAGAAATTAAATTTTATTCACCGTCTTCATATGATATAACTAAATTTATTCAAAAAGTGTGTAAGGAAGAAAATATTGATATAAAAGATAATGAATCGATTGAACAATTAATTCAATTCTCACAATATGATATTAGACGCTTAATTAATGTTCTTCAAGAATATAGTTATAATTATAATAATATAAATATCAAAGATATTAAAACATATATTAGTAAATCAATTACTAAAGATATTGGAATAGGTTTATTTGAAGCATCATTAGAATTATTAAATAATGAAAATAATTTTGAACAGATTTATAAATTATATGAAATTGATAAAGTTTTAATTCCATTAATGGTTTATGAAAATTATTATAAGAAAATTATTTCACTGAAAAATAAAATTACAATTGATGAACAAATTGAAAAAATGGTAAATATTAGTGAATCAATTTCTATTGGTGATAATATAGAAACAAGTATTTATACAGATCAAAATTGGTACTTACAAGATATCCATAGTTTTTATACTTGTTATAATACAAGTTATTTAGCAAATAATACTAATATTAAAAAAATAACAGCATCTGAAATTAAATTTAGTGCTGATTTAAATAAAACATCATTAAAAAATATTAACAAAAAAAATATATTAAATTTAGAGAAAATAATTGGTAATAAAACAATAGAAGAGATATTATTAATTTGTAAATTAAGTAATTATATGATTTCTACAAAGCAATCACAGCACATTTTAAATATATTAAAAAGTTATAAAGATGATTTTGATATAAAAGATTTAGAATTATGTTTAAAAATAGATAAAACAATTGATTTTATTACATTATCCACCAAAGAGAAAAAGGAAATTAATAATTTAATGGATTAAAATAATTTAATTTTTCTTTATATATTTAATGGATATAGATATAGTTATTTTATTTTTAATAGTTTTTGTAATTGGTATTTTATTTGGTGCTAATTTAAAAAAGAACTCTACAACATCAGAACATATAGTTAATCTTGATGATTCACGTAAGGTTGAATTATCTAAATGCTGCACTGATCCCAAATGTTATAGCAAACCACCTCATTTAAGAGATAATTGTGATGCTAATAAAGCAGCTGCTAAACAAGAATTAGATAAAGAATTCAAACAAATGTACACACAAGAAGAATACTATAAAAAATTAGAAGATTCAGGTATAACACAAAAAGGTCAATTAGCTAATATTGATATTGATAAAGCGTATATTGCTAAAATGAATGAACAGATTGTAATTAATCCTGCAATGGATACTTCATTAGATACAACTATTAGAAATGATGACAGAGACGAAGTCCGTGGTTATGATATAGGCTCATTAGCGCCATATTCTAAATAAATTTCTAAATACATTTTTAAATACATTTTTAAATACAATTTAGAATAAAGTTTAGAATAAAAAACAGTTGAAAAAATAAGTTTAATTTAAATTTATTTTTCTAATTAATTAATATAAATGAATTCAGCATGTATGATCGAGCTTAAAAAAGAATATACTATATTATTATGCCATGTATTATCACCTATTATATTAGAAGGATTACAATCTATTTATGATAGAGCTAAAAACGGTTGTCATAAAAATAATGTATTAAAAACATTTCAATTATGTTTGAAAGCTATTCCCTCATGGAAGGATGAGCCTAATACTATTAAAAATGAAGTTGAACGAATTTTATTAAAAACCAAAGAACAACCTTGGTTAATTAATTTAATTCAAACTATATTTCGATTAACTATCTTAATTAATAAACTTGAACCAAATGAAATACTTCCTAAAGATTTAAATATGGGTCATTTTATTCATTGTATATATATAGAATGTGCTAGACAATTTTGGATGGATCCATTTTTATTCTATCATGAATGTTCATCATTAGAACAAAAAAAGAATTATAATGAAATATTAAAAACAATATGTTGTTGTATTGAAAATGCAATTAGAAGAGCTTTACCATTAAGTGCTATATTTGAAAAATTATTAGGTAAAGATAATATTATTGATTTTACTAATTTGGAATTATCTAAAATGTATGATGTTAATTTAATATTAGAAAAAACTTCAATGATAGGAGGTGGTGATAAACTAAATGAAGAAGAAAAAACAAATATGCTTGGTGGAAATAATGAAGATATGAAAAATGATTTTAATATAATACCAACAAATCAAGAAATGCCTAATATGCAAAATAATATGCAAAGTATGCCAATGATGCAAAATAATATGCAAGGTATGCCAATGATGCAAAATAATATGCAAGGTATGCCAATCATGCAAAATAATATGCAAGGTATGCCAATGATGCCAATGATGCCAATGATGCCAACTGGTGGTGGTAATGATAATATAAATGATAAAATATTAAATATAATTAATAAAAATAATATATTATCAGATTCAAATGAAGATAATAATAATAATTTCACAGTAAATAATCATTCAGCAAATAATTTTGCAAATAATGGTCCTCAAATGATGCAACCTATGCCGCAAGCTATGCAACCAATTATTATGATGCCTCAAATGATGGGTGGAAATATGATGAATAATCAGATGCCACAAAATAAACATCATTCAGATAGAAAATCATCGTCAACATTAAAACGTATAATTAATGAATCAATTAAAAATAGTCATCATAGTGCAACTAAATCAAATGGTTCAAATAATAGTGAATTAAAAAATAAAATATTAAAAGATTTAGATTCTGAAACTATTAGTTACAATCCAGAAGATAATGCCAAGAATTATCAAGACATTTTTTCAAATAGTGATGTAAAACATACAGTTAATACACATGATAAAGTGGAAAAGAAATCAAGAGAGAAATTTTTTAATAACTATCTTAATATATAAATATAATATTTAATATTAAATATAAGAGGGTAATAATTTGTCAATTACAGCATAACCAATTGATACTGTCATTGATACAACTAATATTTCTAAATCATCTAATGCATTAGATGGGATATAGCGAATAGCAATAAATGCAATGAGACCAATTAAAAAATATTTAATAATACGATTATCCATTATATTATTATATAAATAAAATATTTTAAATCATATTATAATGATAATTCTAGTTATATTATTAGTTATAATAATTATTTGGTTACAATATCCAATAATTAATAATCCTAAATGTAATGATAAAGATACCCCACATAGTAAACAAATATTCAATTTAGTTAAAGTTCCAATTGTTGTTATATGTTTCAGTTTATTATTATGGAACAGCTATTCATGTTTAAAAACATCACATCTAAATGCATATATATCTGTTCCTAAATATTAATAAGCAAATATAATTGTGTTATGTGCAATTGTTCATATAACACAATTCGATTATTTTAAGATTAAAATCTAAAGGATTATAATATGACTACAAAGAATATTAGATATGGAAATAACAATCTTTTAATAAGAAGATTTGATATTAAAAGCATGCCAGATTTCGTAACAATTGCTATGATAGCAAAACGTGCTTCAGGTAAGAGTTATTTAACTCGTGAAATTTTATTTCATATGAGAGATATACCAACAGCAGTTGCTATTAGTAAAACTGAAAAATTAAATAAATTTTATACGGATTTTATTCCTGAATTATATATTTATGATGAATATTCTAGTGCATTATTAGATAAAATATATCATCGTCAAGAACAAATTGAAAGAGATAATCAAAGAAGAAAACAAGAAGGTAAAAAACAAAAAGATGGAAGATTAATATTAATTATGGATGATTGTATGAGTAGTAAAGGTTCATGGGTAAAAGAACCACAAATATCTGAATTATTTTTTAATGGTAGACATTATAAAATGTCATTTATTCTTACAATGCAATTCTCATTAGGTATACCACCTGAAATGAGAAGTAATTTTGATTTTATATTTTTATTAGCAGAAGATTTTATTAGTAATAGAAAACGTTTATATGATCATTATGCTGGTATGTTTCCAGATTTTAATACATTTCAACAAGTATTTTTAGATCTTACTGAACATTTTGGTTGTATGGTTATTAATAATCGTATTCATTCTAAAGATATTACTGAAAAAGTATTTTGGTATAGAGCAAAAGAAACCCCTAATTTTACAATGGGTTCTAGAAAATTTAAAAAATATCATGATAAGAAATATGATAAGAATTGGAATAAAAAAATCGAGGTCTTTGATCCCACAATGTTATTATCCAGCCGTAAAAAAGCTTCAAATTTAGTTATTGAAAAAATTCATTAAATTCTGGTTTCTTTTATGTTTTTTTTTAATTCTAAATATTTTTCTTTGTATTTTAAATATTTTTTCCAAACTAAAGCCGCAACTTCAGGATTAACACGAAAATCACCTATATATTTTGGAGGAGCTTCAGTATACAATTGAGCTAATGATTTTTTATGAACTGTAGATGTAGGTGCAGGTGAATAATATCTAGTAATACCTCTAGATTTTTGATTTTCCAATATACTAAAACATATATCTTTGCTAAACCATAGATCTTCATGTGGAGGATAAATTACCATATTAGGATTAAATATTACATATATATTGGGATCTCTAGGTTTTTGTTCTCTAGAGTGTATTTGTGTTGATGGTGCAAATCGTGCACCATTTAATGCTGATTGGAATAGTGAATCAGCTTTTAATATATTAGTTATTCTAATTAATGCTTTTTTATATATATCTGTTTGCTCAGATCTAGATAATCCTATATAAAATTTATCATATAATCTAGTATACAAATCTATATTAGTATCACAATATATTTGAAGAACTTCATCTATTGTAGGAGAACCATTTCTATCATCCATCCAATTACTTAAATTAAAAGTAGTTTCACTATATAAATCATTAATATTAGTATTATACGTAATTGGTCTTGCATGTGGTGGCAGTTCTTGTAAATTCTTTATATCTCTTAAATTTCTTATTACTAAATTAATCCATTTAATTCTTGTTTCTTGAACAGTATCTAATGCTTGATTAAAATCCATATTATAATATATTATAAATAATATATTATAATAATTAATTCATAATGTATTAATTATCTGCTGGTTGTGATAAGCTAGCAGTTTCTTCTTTTAATTTGACTTGAGTGTCATTGCATTGCTTGAATCTTTCTTCAAGTGATGCAATTTGTTTATCAATACTTTCAAGACATGTAGTAATAGTTTTTGCTTCTTCAACAGTTTTAGCTTTGCTTAACTTTTGAGTAAGTTCTTCTTTGTTTTCTTGTTGAGCCTTAATGTTATCATTAAGATTATCCATCATCTTTTCAGTCTTTCTGAGTTCATGGAATAATGTGGCATTCTTTTGGCTTTCTTCATGACCCTTCATAATAGCATTAAGTTGGTCATTAGCATATTCTGAATCACCAGCAGCAGCTGAGGATGGGGCAGGATCAAATGGAAGAAAATCACCATTGAGTTCTCCAACAAAAACATGGAAACGATTATCTTCTTGTTGAACTTCTTTAGCACGAGTTTGTGCTTCTTCGAGTGTCATATAAACACCGGCAAGACGGATACCAACTACGGAGATTTTTTCATTTTCCTTGGAACGGAGAAATGAAAAACAACCCCAATTTTGACCCTTAGGAATACCAGTGATAAGCTTGCGTTGATAAGATGTGGACATATAATTATTAATATATTTTTCTTTTAAATGAATAATATTTATATAATATTTATACAGTAGGATAATATTCCCATTTAAGATGTTTGCAAAACTTTTGCCATATTAAATCTTGTTCCATAAGTTTTTGTGGTTGAAGCATTGGAAAAAAACATAATAAATCATCTTTCTCTAATAATTCACTAAATTTATATAAAATATATGGATAAGATAAAAAGTTTTTACGACCTTTTGGTTTATGTTGTTCCCATGGTTCTTGAATTATAGTAAACATTTCAATAAATTTATCTTCTGTTTCCCTATCTATTTTAGGTGGATCAACTCCAACTAATTTATTTAATATAAAAGGAATATGTTCGTATAATTTATTATAACCTAATTTTTTTAATATATCCTGCATTTTATCTCTACCAATAGTAGCTAAATCACTATTTTTATATTTATTTAGTTCAGAAACTATATTTTCAAAAATATCAGGTGTTATTTCAGTTATTTCTTTTGCTTGTAATTGATTTAACCATTCTTTGAAATGATTAATTCTTTTATAAGGAGAATATTCTTTAATTTGCCTATCTTCATCTATGATAACAAATTCCATATCCCCACAACCTGGGCATATATAACTGGATTCTTCAACTACTAATGTTTTTTCAACATCACATTCTAAACAATATTTGATTCTATTTGTTCCATCATCTTTATTAACCCTTACACCGTCTATTCGTTGACAAAATTTATCAAATAAGTCTGCTTTAGTATTACCTATTTGATTTGTTTGTTTTTTCATATTAGAATTTGGTTTTAAATATTCTAATATATTCTTAATTTCTGTTATTTGTTTTGTTTCCCTGATTGTGTAATATTCAGATAATAAATCACCAGTTAAATCATAATAATTTATTTCATCCATATTATTATTCATTTGATTTATGTCTTCTTCGAGTTTCTTTTTTTGATTTAATAATTCAGCTCTTTTTTCTAAATCAAATACTCCATTTTGTTCTCTTTGTTTATCTATTTTAAATAAATCTTCATTTATTTTAACTAGAGTCTGATTTAATTTATCTATGGATTTCTTTTTAGTCTCCATCTGCTCTATTTTCTTTCTATGCTTGATTTCTAGAGTATTAGAGTCTTTCATATTATGTTGTATTTTAGGTGTTTTTTTTATCCGAAAATTGGACATTATTAATTAATAAGTTCATTATTTAAATAATAAATAATTAATTAATTATTTAAATTAAACGAATAAATATATTATAAAAATAATATAAAAAAAATATTTAAGAAAATTAAAAATTATAAATTATAAATATTAATTTAAAAATATTTAGTATAAAAATATCTAAAAATTTTAATTTTAGTGTTTAAAAAATAAATATTCTAAAAAATATTTTCTAAATTAGATTATATAATATGGCTGGTGCTCTTATGCAACTCGTCGCCTATGGCGCCCAAGACGTTTACCTCACTGCTGATCCCACAGTAACATTCTGGAAGGCTGTTTACCGCCGCCACACCAACTTTGCTATGGAATCAATGTCACAAACCCTTAGCGGCACACCCAACTTTGGTAACAAAGTCGTCTGCCGCATTTCCCGTAACGGTGATTTACTCCACCGCTGCTACGTTAAAGCCACACTCCCTGCCCTCGGCTCAACATCAGTTGTTGATGACACATGGTGCAACCGTGTTGGTTTCCGTCTCCTCAAGAGTGTTGAACTCCGTGTTGGTGGTCAACAAATCGACAAACACTACTCTTCATGGATGCATATCTGGACTGAACTCACCCACAACACTGACATGAAGGCTCTCCTCGACAAACTTGTCGGACCCAAGGGTGTTGATGGCGCTGACTTCGATGTTTCAGGCACAGGTCCTCTCCTCGACCTCAACATTCCACTCCTCTTCTCCTTCTGCCGTAACCCTGGTCTTGCTCTCCCCCTCATTGCTCTCCAATACCACGAAATCGAACTCTGGATTGAATTCGAAACAGCCGCTAACTGCGCCAACGGCACAGGCACAGGCTCACTCTCAGGTGTTGAACTCTGGGCTGACTACATCTTCCTCGACACTGAAGAACGCAAAGAATTCGCCCAAAAGCCCCACGAATACCTCATCGAAATCACCCAACAACAACAAGCCTCATGCACAGCTGGCACCAACAACAGCATCCGCCTCACATTCAACCACCCCACCAAATTCGTTACATGGGCTATCCAAGAAACAGCTGCCAACAATGCTGGTGATATCTTCACTAACTTCACTACCAATGCCACCACAACAACAGCCGGCACAACCTCATGCGTTTTACAAGCTAAGCTCCGTCTCAACGGTCAAGACCGCTTCGCTACCCGTGACAACACATACTTCAACTATGTTCAACCTTACCAACACTTCGAAAACAAGCCTGACCTCGGTATCAACGTTTATTCATTCGCTCTTAAACCAGCTGAACACCAACCATCAGGCTCATGCAATTTATCACGCATTGACAACGTCAACCTCGAAGTTACACCAGTTGCCGACGGCGCTTCAATCGATGTTTACGCCTTCTCATACAACGTTTTCCGTGTAGCAAGTGGAATGGGTGGTTTAGCGTACAGCAATTAAGCGAACGTTTCTCCTTAAATATCTTAATGAAAAAATTGATTTGCTTTTATTTAAAGACATATTTATATTATTATTTAATGAATAATAATATAAAAGTTTCAATAGATAATGGAATATTATCTTTACAGATATGTAATACTGATTTTATACTAGATCAAGAACAAATAGTTCATATAATGAATAATACTACCAAAAAATGGATAATGAATGATAATAGTAAATATCCATATTTTAATAATAGTGAAACTAATAAAAAAACAACTTTACTGCATTTTTTATATGATAATAAACATAAATATCAATTTAAAAATAATAATATTTATGATTTAAAAGTGGATAATGTCATTATAATGGATATTAAAAATGAATATCATGATGTTATTTGTAATAATTACAATATAATTGATTGTAATATTGGTCATTATAGACAAGATAAATATTTTAATCCTTATTGGAAATGTGAAAATTTAAATTTTATAATTTTATGTTCAGAAAACATTTTATTTGAATTAACTGAAGAACAATTTAAAAAAATATTAGAATATGAAGAATTTATTGATTTTAAATTAACATGGACTTATTTATTTCATAAAAACTCAAGAAATATATATACGAGATATAAAACTGATAAAATTAATATAAATCATATAATTGAAGATTTTAATATTAATAATATTAAATATATTGAAAATAATAATATTATAGATTTTACAAATGATAAAGCAAGACATGTATTTTTAACTACACATAATTTAGAAGATTGTATTAAAATAGAAAAAAAAAATAAAGAAAGGATGAATTATATGGATAATTTAGTTAAAGAAAAATATAATTTATTAAAAATATATAAAGGTCATATAAGAAATATTGGTAGAGATGCTTTTATGGAAAAAAATAGAATGTGGAAAACATATGATGAAGAAGAAAATAAAAATATATATTTAATGTATTGTGAACCAAATGATTTTATAATATTATGTAAAAAATCAATTAATAAAATTAAAGAATTTGAGAAAAATAATACTGGTAAAATTACATGGCATAGACATGTTAATGGTTATGTTCAAGGTAGTAATAATTTATATATCCATCAAGTAATCACAGGATGCCACGGTAATGGTCAAGGAACTATGGATAAAAGCGTAGACCATATAGATAGAGACCCTCTTAATAATTGTTTTGATAACTTAAAAATAGCAACTCGTAAAGAACAACAAGAAAACACTAAATCAGCTGATGGTGAAAGGAAAGCCAGAAGTAAATCAGCTAAACCTCTCCCAGATGGTATAACAAATGATATGATGAAGAAATATATTGTTTATTATAAAGAATGTTATAATAAAGAGAAAAATTTATATCGTGAATTCTTTAAGATTGAAAAGCATCCTAAATTAGAAAAACCATGGATTGGTAGTAAATCAAATAAAATATCTATTATAGATAAATTAACTGAAGCAAATAATCAGTTTGATTTATTATCCTAAATATTTTATTTATTCTGGTATAGAGAATTAATAAAATATATTATAATTTAATATGTCAAATGATTCTTCCCCATCAGGTCGTGGAGGTTTAATTCAATTAGCTGCTTATGGTGCAGAAGATTTAGTATTAACATCAGACCCAGAAACATCTTTTTTTAAAAATAATTATCAACGTCATGTTAATTTTTCAATAGAATCAATTAATTTATTATTTACGGATATTCCTGGTTTTGGTAAAACAAATTATATAACTATTAGAAGAAGTGGTGATTTATTATCTAGATTATATTTAGAATTAACTTTACCATCAGATCCTTTGTTAACTACTAGTTATTGGACTAATAGAATTGGTTTTAATATAATTAATAAAATAGAATTTAATATTGGTAAAAAATTAATTGATAGAATGTATGGAATATGGATGCATATATGGACTGAATTAACTCATACTAGAGGTATGAAAGAATTATTAGATAATATGATTGGTTCTAAAGGTATTGATGGAAATACTAATGGATTAAACTGCACTACATCTCATAAATTAATTATTCCATTATTATTTTCATTTTGTAGAAATCCAGGATTAGCAATACCTCTTAATGCTATTAGAAATAATCAAGATTTAACATTAAAAATATTCTTTGAAAAAAAATCAACTTGTATTCAAACAGGAACTGCTCCAACTGATGATATATCATTAGTATCTGTATGGGCTGATTATGTATTTCTTGAAACTGAAGAAAATAGATTATATGTTCAAAAACCTTTAGAATATTTAATAGAAGTAAATCAACATTTAGAAAGAAACTTAATAACAGGTGGAACTAAATCTATTAGATTACCATTTACTTTACCATGTAAAGAATTATTTTGGTGCGTGTATAATTTAAATACAACGAAAGATAAATTTACTAATTTTACAAATGATAATAATGCTAGTAATATAATAGATATGCAATTACAATTTAATACTAAAAATGTATTTTCATCAAAAGCATTAGATAATAATTATTTTAATTATATTCAAGCTTATAATTATCATAAAGGTTGTCCAGATTTAGGCGTAAATTGTTTTTCATTTGCTATAAAACCAGAAGAACATTCGCCATCTGGATTTATTAATTTTAGTCGTTTATCAACAGCAGTTATGAATATAACAACTGAATCTAATGGGTTTATTCATATATTTGCAATGAGTTATAATATATTACAAATAGAAGATGGAGAAATTAAATTAGTATATAACTATTAAAAATATTTATTAATATTTAAACATAATTTATTAAAAATATTTATATTATATACTAATGAGTGGAGCATTATTACAATTAGCAGCTTTAAGCTCGCAAGATGTATATTTAACTGGAAATCCTGAAATAACTTTATTTAAAAAAAAATATATGAGATATACAAACTTTTCTGTTGAAACTGTTCAAGTAGCTTTTGATGGTGGTTCAGTTAGTTTTAGTGATACAACAACTGCTACTTTAGAAAAAACTGGAGATTTAATATCTAGAATAGTTTTAGTTATAAATCTTCAACAATTAACATCAACTGTTAAATGGGGTTATGTTGATAAAATAGGTCATGCTATTATTGATTATGTTAGAATAAGTATTGGTCAAAGTGAAATTGATATTAGATATAATGATTGGATTGATATTTATCAAAGAATAACAAAAGATAATAGTCAAGAAAATAATTATAATACTATGATTGGAAATGTATCTTCATTAAAAAAATTATCTTATTCTCATGATGCTTATAATTTATTTATTCCATTAGAATTCTGGACTGGTAAAATATCAAGTTCTGCATTCCCAATTTGTTCATTATTAAATCAAAACTTTCAAGTTTCTGTTAAATTTAGAGATGCAATTGACTGTATTAACTATTTTGGAACAACCGCACCAAGTAACAATGAATTACCTTTTATTACATCTGGTTATTTATTAGTAGATTATATTTATTTAGAAATAGAAGAAAGAAATTTATTTATAACTAATAATCATGAATATTTAATAGAAGTAGTTGATAGAATGACTGATACATTATCGGCAATTAATACAAAAATTAATCTTACATTTAATAAACCAACAAAATATATGATATGGTATGCTCAATTAACAAAATATGCCGAAAGAAGTAAATTTATGTCATGGGCAACAGATGATGATTGGGAAAAATCTAGAATTGAATTTGCTAAATTAGTATGGTTAATTACTAGACAAGGTTTAGATACAACTGATCCTAATAATCCAATTATTAATTTTGGTGCAGGATATGTTAATATTGGAACGCAACCACCAATAGTAGTTGGAGGTAATACATTATTTGAAGCATTAGCTGCTAAAGTTAGCGCTGTTATATTATTTGCATCTACTGATATTAGTGGTGATGTTATTGCTAATGCTGCACCTGATAATGTTGCTTTAATAACCAATACAATTACTTTTGAAGATATGAGTACAACAATTGATACATTTAAAGCAGATGCTTTATCTACTGCAACTCAAGATGCTTTTATGGATATTTATACAAATAATATTATTGATATATTTAATTATGGTAATTTTATTAATAGAAGTGATAATCCTATAATTAATTCTTCATTTCAATTAAATGGTAAAAATAGATTCCAAGAACGGGATGGATTCTTTTATAATTATCTTCAATCATATTATTATTTTAAGAATAGTCCAAAAGATGGTGTTAATATTTATACCTTTAGTCTCTATCCAGAAGAATTACAACCATCAGGAACTATTAATTTAGGAAATGTTAATTCAAAGGATTTATTAGTAACATTAGGTAAATATAATGCAAAGAATGATAATTATTTATCATACTTTAATACTGGTAATATTAGAATATTCGCATTAGGTTATAATAATTTAAAAATATTTAGAGGTGTTGCTGGATTAGCATACTAGTAATAATACAAGTATTATAATTTACAAAGTAAAAAAATTGATATTTTATATTATTATAATAGATTAATAATATAAATTATGTTTGAATACCCTCAATTAAATGATATTGCATCAGATTATGTAACTTTAAGAACCACTATTACTAATACTATTAATAATAATGTTTTTGTTCGAAATGGTTTTAAAAAAAATATTTATAATCTATCAGATGATAAAATATTAAGAGCAATGCATTATTTATTGGAAACTGAAGCAATAATGTATGTTTGTGTTGGATTAAATAATATTATTGAATGGACACCAATTAAATTATTTCAAAGTGTATATTTTATGATTAAAGTTGATAATAAATTTTGGATAGTTGAGCGTAATGCTTATAAATCCACAGTAATATTAACTATTACTTTGAAAGATTATCTTAAAAGTTTATATGAGATTGGTGAAAAATCCAATTATATGAATGCTAAATATTGTCCATCACAAAATGATTTTAAAAATGCTTTGTCTAATTTAAATAATGATGCAACATTTATTAAACAAGATAAATATAATAATAATAAAATAAATCATTATTTATACAAATATAATGGAAATATTTATTATATTTCAACAGTCTATTTAAATGGTTCTGTTAATGTTTTTAAACCAGCTATATTTGGAAAAGCTGGAAGTATATTGGAAACAAATATTAGTATAAAATCTGATCTAGCTGATTTACACACTTAACTGTAAAATCAAAAATACGATTTAATCCAGCTCCTGTAATAAAATGACTATGAAAAATAGTATCTCCAGCACCAATAAATAAAATTTTTTTATTATTAATATTAATAACATCTGATATTTTTATTTGATGTCTCATATAGATACCCCATACATCAAATTTAATTAAATAATTATTGTGATTTTGTATCATTGTATATAAAAAATTTCTATTAGTATCATCTTTTATACCACTAATAATAGTTAATGCATCTTTATATTTGTAATATTTACTCTTTGTTTTATTTAAAAACATTAAATCAATATTATTATTTAAATCTATATCATATTTTGAATGAAATGTTAATGATTCATCATTTTCATGTTCTAAATATATTTCCATTGAACCATAAAAATAATTTAATATATGATCTTTATCATTTTCTAATAATACTAAATTATTTTTTTTATTTATTGATAAATTTCTTAATCCTTTCATATTTATATTATTTAACCATGTATCATTTATTTTACTAATTGCATCATGATGTAATCTTCCTCCTGTGCAATCAAAAACAACATCAAAAGAACCTTTATCAATTATTTTTTTATAATCTTCCCAATCATAATCTTCATAAATCATTGGAATATTATATTCTTGATTAGCTACTATAAATAAAGCATATTCTAATAAAAATATATTTACCATAAAATAATCTTTTGAATCCCAACAATATATTTTTGGTAATATTAATGATAAATATTTAGATGCTGTTGCAAATAATCTTTGTCTATTATATGGTTTTCTAAAACCACCTTTTTCTATTCTACTATCATACATTACTATATTAACTCTAGGAGAGCTATTCATTGTAGTTTTATTATAATAAATATGTAAATAAGATGCTAAAAATAATCCAACTGGTCCTGAACCAATAATCATTATATTTAAAGTATCTTTATCTACTTTATTTAATTTTTTGTATAAATTATCTTCATTATTTACATTACTTTTAATTATAAATTTAGAAATATATGAAACAATCTCAAATATTTTATTATAATTTAGAGTATTAAATAATTCTGCATCTAATTTTTTCAATTCACTAGTAGGTAATATATCATATTTTTGATTAATAACAACTTCTTCTGGTAAATCATTAACAATAATATGATTAATTGTTTTTTTAATTGAATTTTTAATATGAGACCTATGTTTTGGAGCTATTGCATGAACTTTTTTTAAATCTTTTAAAAACGGATGAATATTATCACTTGTTTTAAATAAATTTTCAAACATTTTATTAATTTTTTTACTAATATTTTCCATTATAAAACTGTCAGAAAATATATTCACTATTCGCTATGTATAATAGTATATCCTGCGGCTTTTTCATGTCCATTACCTCCATAAAATCTAGCCATACCATCTACCTTAACATGTTCTTTTAAAGATCTTAATGAATAAGACAATTTATTATCATTTTTTGAATGTAATATTCTTAAAATATCAGCATCATCAAAATGATCTTGTGCATATTCTATTAAATATTTAGATAACATATTATTAGAGCATTCAATATCAATAATATTCATATTATTATCAATACGAGTATTATCAATACTAATATTATAGTTTTTAAAAATATCTTCTGCTTGTAATCTATAATCTTTTATCAATTTCTTACCTATATCTATAAATATATCATCTGTTTGTTCTTCAATTAATTTATCCATAAATTTTAGTCTTTCTGTTTCATCATGAATATTATTCATATAATCATTAATTCCTAAACAATAACTTTCAGTATTAGGATTAGAAAAATCCCATACATCTTTATTACCTATATAAAAAACAATAGAAGGATAATCTTCTTTATTTGTTGTAAAATATAACCATGTTAATTTACAACCAGATAATGTATTTTTTTCTGGAAATCCTTTTTCAACATATAATAAAATATTATAATTAGGTAAATTAGGTTTATCATCTATTAAAGATATTATTGCATTTTTATGATGATCTATAATAATATATTTATTTTTATTAGATAATCTATTAATAATATTTGGCGTAACATCTAAAAATACAATATTAGAATCTTCTGGAAGATTATTTATTATATTAATATCATCTTCATGGTCATTTTGATGAATCCATTTATAAAAACAGGAGTTTGGTTCAAAATAATTCCATACAACTCGTGATAATTCTCCATCATTGCATGGATAATGATAAAATACGTGATAGTTATTCATTAATATAATATATATTTAATATTTATATAAATTTTTTTCAAATTTTTTTAATTCATCATTGTATTTATTATCTTTTTGATATAAATATATTTTAGATAAATAATCAGTTGATTTTAAAAATTTATCAATTTTTGCTTTTATTTTTTCTTTCAATTGTTTATCTTCATCTTCACTCTCAGTATCTTCTTCCGATTGGTCTGATTGTTCTGGTTGTGTAATATTTTTTATATATTGATTAATTACATTAACAACTGATTTAATAATTTCTGGATTATTATCATATCCTTTATCTATAATATCTGATAAAAAAGAATGAAAAGCTTTAATTGTATCTAATTGTTCATCTATATAGTGAGAGTCCATTATTATTATTATTATAAATTAATAATAATAATAATAATCAATTTTTTAATCAGATTGAGTATCTTCTTCGCTATATATAGAAGAAGTATAATTATCATCAATATTATCACTTTCAGATGATTCATTACATTTACACCCTCTAAAATGATTTCTACAATCAAAACAATAATGATATTTTCTTAATTCTAAAATAATAGTTTCTTTTGATACATTATTTATAATTAACATATCTATTAATATTCTAATAATATCTTCTAAATCTTCCATATCTCTATTCATTATGATATTATATTAAATTAATTATAAATAATCGAATTTATAATTAATTTAATATAATATTATATAATATATGACTTATTTAATAATATTATTTTTAATTGTTATAATAGTATCTATATTAGTTATTAAAATAGTATTTATGGTATCAAAAAATAATACTTTATCAACAACATCTTCTGTTAATAATCCTGTATTTTTACCATTAATAAATACAAGCACTAATATTATACCTACTAGTATTATACCTAATACTATATCATTTACAACAAGTATTCCTACATCAACTGAAAGTTCTACAACTACAACAATTCCTACGACAACTACAACAATTCCTACGACAACTACACTAATTCCTACATCAACTGAAAGTTCTACAACTACAACAATTCCTACGACAACTACACTAATTCCTACATCAACTGAAAGTTCTACAACTACAACAATTCCTACGACAACTACACTAATTCCTACATCAACTGAAAGTTCTACAACTACAACAATTCCTACGACAACTACACTAATTCCTACATCAACTGAAAGTTCTACAACTACAACAA